>Ga0209640_10002847_pt1 | contig 15112 bp, 12 predicted proteins | sample RifCSP10_1_FD_184018 | JGI IMG/M metagenome (GOLD analysis project Ga0209640, IMG submission 184018) | Soil microbial communities from Rifle, Colorado - Rifle CSP2_sed 10_1 (SPAdes) (version 2) | ecosystem: Environmental > Terrestrial > Deep subsurface > Rock core/Sediment | place: Rifle...
AGCTCCTCGGCCGTTTTGCTCAGTTCGGCCTGCATCGTGCCCAGTTCGTCTGCGCGGGCCGGCTGCAGGCGCACCGAGTAATCGCCTGCGGCGAGCAAGCGCAATGCCTGCCGAAGCTGCAGCGCCGGCCGGGTGATGCGATCGGAAATTGCGCTCGCCAGCATCACCGTGACGATCAGCAGCGGCATGAAGGCGATCAATCCGAGTGCGATCGCAAGCGGAAGAATCCATTCGCGCGTTTCCAGCGCCGGTTCATGGGGACGCGCGACCGAAACGCCGTCCCAGGCGTCCTTGCCCCCGTCCTTCCTCGCGACGCTGTAATAGACGCGATAGGGGGCACGATCGCGTACCTCGGTTCGCACGGCAATACCACCGACATCGCCGCCAAACAGCACGTCCCGCAGCACCGCGGTCGCGTCATCGTCCATGCGCCGTGCCACTGCGGCGAGCACATCGGCCGGCAGCGCGCTCGAGCCTGCGTCGACGGAAACGGGCTTGCCCGGATGCCATGCGTAGCGCAGGAAGGAGCGCGTCGAATCGAAGAACGTGATTTCCAGGTGATCGGAGTCCATGCGCGCGGGCGCGAAACGCGCAAGCTCGCTGTGCGAGAGCGAAGCGCCGATCAGCAGCTGGCCCGGTTTCAGCCCGAGCCCGGTCTCGAGATCCCGCGCCTGCGGTGCCGGCAGTTCGCGCGCGACCGCGTTCCCGAGCCGCGCCAGGCCGAACTTGCGCGCCGCGCTCAGCGAATCCTGCGTCCACTGCGGGCCCGTGGCCGCGGCGGATACGATCCCCTTCGAATCAGCGACTCCGGCAAGGAACTCCCCGGGCACGCGGAACGGCGCAAGCGTACGAACGGTGTCGAGCGCTGCGCCCGCCGGGGTTCCCGACCTGCCGAGCTTGCCGGCGAGCCGCGTGGTCTCTGCCCGCAGGGCGGCATCGATTCCCGAGGTGAGCTGCAGCTGCAGCTGCCGGAGCTCGTCGGCGATCGTCTTGGCCTGGGTAACGTTGAGAACGTAATTCGCAAGCAGATACGACGCGCCGATGAAAAGAACGGTACTCAGCACCGCGCAGCCCGTCATTGCGGCGAGGACCACCGTGGCGAGGCCCCCCTGAAACACTGCTCCGAGGCGCCTGACGAGCGTTTTGTCGAGGGCCTGCAAAGCGGGACTGTCGAGGTCTGCGGCCGCCTGTGCGGTCCGCGCGATCAGCATGCGAACGAAGCGGTGCCGGCCGGATTCGCCGACGCAGCGCACCGAGAGCGCGCTCGCGCCTTCGGTGGCGGATGCGAAAGCATCGAGCTCAACCGGGGAATCCCGCCAGGCGCCTTCGGCCCCGGTCGCGCCGCCGCGCGCGGCGTGGATTTCGTTCGGCGATTCGCTGAGTATGGCGAACCCGTGCTGCAAGAGCAGTTCCTTGCACCTGGCAAGCGAGCGCTCGGGCGGCAGCTCGTGCCGCCCGACCTCGGTGACGCTGGTGCCGAAGCTCGTGAGAAACGACACGGCGAGCAGGTAGCCGGCGATCGCAACGACCGACCAGCCGGCGGCAACGACGGTCCGCTCGATCACGGCAAAACCGAGCAGGATCAGCACCAGCGCAAGACCGGCCGCCGTGACGAGAGCCATCGCGACCGGATAGGCGGACGACTCGACGAAGCGGCCGTACCAGCCCTCGCGGCGGCGCCACCAGAAATTGCCGAAGACCCGGGAAAACCGCAAGCGAAGGGACGTCATGGTGCTTGTCTCAGTTGCCCCGGCATGTGCCAGGGAGATATCGATTGGAAGTTGTGGTGCCCGTGCCGCCGCAAACCCACGTGCGGACCGCCGTCCCGAGGTCCCCGGGGACCGTCGCGGGAACCCCTGCGGAATTGAGCGGGACCAGCGTAATGACGCTTCCGTCGACCGCAGTGCTCACCCCGGTGATCGTTACGATGACCGCGCCGTTGTCGTCGGTTTCGAGCTTGGAGACGTATTTGGACCTGACGCCCGCTTCGCAACCCCAGTTGTTGGCGCCCGGAGCGGTGCTGCCCGCTCCCTGGTAGATCTCGGAGACCGAGGTGCGGCAGGCACTCATTGCCAGGATCGCTTCCGACATCTTGCTGCGAACCGTGTAATCCTGCACCGAAGCGAGCGCAATCGCGGCAAGCACGGCGATTACGACGACGACAATCAGCACCTCGATCAGGGTAAAGCCGCGCTGCATGCCGGACATAGCTCCCTTCCATTCCGGTAAATGTGCGTTCGGATGCGCCGATTCTAGCGTTGCGGAGGCACTAGAATCGCGCCTTCTTTGCTGCGAATTTTGCACGAATCGGAACGAAAGGGAATATGACTTACGAATTCATCACGACGCAAGTCGAAGGCCGCGTGGCGCTGATCACGCTCAACCGGCCGCGCCAGTTGAACGCGCTCAATGCCAAGCTGATGCAGGAGCTCGGAGCCGCGCTGCACGGGTTCGACGGCGACGACGCAATCGGCGCGATCGTCATCACCGGCAACGAAAAGGCGTTCGCTGCCGGTGCCGACATCGACGCAATGAAGGATTGGGACTTCATCGATGTCTACGCAGCCGACTACATCACCCGGGACTGGGAGCATTTGCGGACCGTGCGCAAGCCGGTGATCGCGGCGGTTGCCGGCTATGCGCTCGGCGGCGGCTGCGAACTCGCGATGATGTGCGACCTCGTCATTGCATCGGAGAGCGCGAAGTTCGGCCAGCCGGAGATCAACCTCGGCACGTTTCCGGGCGCGGGCGGCACGCAGCGGCTGCCGCGCGCGATCGGCAAGGCGAAGGCGATGGACCTGATCCTCACCGGCCGCATGATGGACGCCGGGGAAGCCGAGCGCGCAGGGCTGGTGTCGCGCGTCGTGCCGGACGCCAGGCTTCTGGAGGAAGCGCGCGCGGTGGCGGCGAAGATCGCTTCGTTTTCCGCGCCCGTGGCGATGATGGCGAAAGAGGCGGTGAACCGGGCGTACGAGACGCCGCTCGCCGAGGGCGTGCGCTTCGAGCGGCGGCTCTTTCACGCGTCGTTCGCGCTCGCCGACCAGAAGGAAGGCATGGCGGCGTTCGTGCAAAAGCGCAAGCCCGCATTCCGCAATCGCTGAGTCCTCGGTTGGTCGACGCGCTGCTGTTCGACTTGGGCGGCGTCGTGATCGACATTGATTTTGGCCGCGCCTTGCGGGCCTGGGCAGACGCAGCGCGCGTTCCCGTGCCGCAGATCGCGGAGCGCTTTTGCTTCGACGCCCCCTATGAAGCGCATGAGCGGGGCGAGATCGGGCCGGACGAATACTGCGCACACCTGCGCGCCGCGCTCGGCCTGCCGCTCGCCGACGACGAGCTGCTCGCCGGGTGGAATCGCATCTTCGTCGGCCCGGTGCCGGGAATGCAGGGGCTGCTCGAGCGGCTGCGGCATCGCTACCCGCTCTACGCTTTCTCCAACACGAACCATGCGCATCTGGGGTACTGGCAGCCGCGCTACGCCAGCCTGCTTTCGCCGTTCTCCGCGGTCTACTGCTCGTGCGAGATCGGCGCAAGGAAGCCCGAGGTCGAAGCGTTTCTCGAAGTGGCGAGGCGGATGGGCGTAAGCCCCGGGCGGATCGCGTTCTTCGATGACCACTCCGCAAACGTGCTCGGCGCGCGCAAGGCCGGGCTGCTCGCGCACGAAGCGCATTCGGTCGCGCAGGTGCGCGAAGCGCTGAGCCAGTGGGGCATTCGCCTCGGCGAGGCCGGTTGACTGCTGCGCGGACGCATCTCGCGCGCGGGCTCGGCTGGATCGTGCTCTCGATCCTTTGCTGGGTGCCGCTGTTCCCGGTCGCCAAGCGCGTGCTGCCGCTGGTCGATGCGTTTTCCCTCGGCACGATCCGTTACGTGATCGGCGGGGCGGTGTTCGTGGTGCTGCTTGCCTCGATCGAGGGCCGGCAGGCGCTGCGCTACGAAGGCCGCTTCCTGCAAGCGGCGCTGCTCGGGATCATCGGCATTACCGGTTTCAACTGCCTCGTCTGGTGGGGCCTCGCATTCACGCGGCCCGAGCACGCCGCCATCATCATGGGGATCCAGACGCCGCTCACTGCGCTCGCGCTCTGGGTGAGCCGCGGGGCGCGCCCGGCGCGTTTTACGCTCGGCTGCATCGCGGTCGCGTTTGCGGGCGTGCTCCTCGTCGTCACGCAAGGTGATCCGGCGCGTGCGTTCGCCGGCGGCGCTCTGCTCGGCGACGTGCTGGTATTTTTCGGCGCGCTCAGCTGGGTGACCTATACGCTGGCGAGCGCTCATTTCAGCGGCTGGTCGCCGATCCGCTTCACGGTGCTCACCTGCCTTCCGGGAGGCGTCGGCCTGGTCCTCGTCAATGCGCTCGCGATCGCCGCGGGCATCGCAGTCACGCCTTCGCTCGAGGCGCTCGCGTCGATCGGATGGCAGATCGCCTATTTCTCGGTGGGCACGGTGGTGCTCGGCGTGCTCGGCTTCAATTTTTCGGTGCGGTACCTCGGGCCGCTCAACACGATGCTGATGCTGAACCTCGTGCCCGTCGGCGTCTTCGCCATCGAGGCGGCGCTTGGCCGAAGTTTCGCCGCCGCGGAAGTCAGCGGCGCCGCGCTCGTCATCAGCGCGCTCGTCGCCAATAACCTTTACCTGCGCCGGGCGGTCGCCCGCTAATCCGCGCGCCGGCCGCCGGCCGGCAACTCGCGCTCCTGCTCGGTGCGGGCCGCGCTCTTGAGCGTGCGCAAGTTAGGCGAGAAAAACCTGCTGATCGGGAAATCGTCGAACAGGTCGAGGAAGCGCAGCTTGTGATCGGCGCCGAGCGGCCTGTTCCATTCCTCGGCAAGCTTCTGCTGCTGCGATTGGCCGTAGTGCACGGTGAGGCCGACGGAGGACAGAAGGTCGGCTTCGCCGACCAGCACCGCCTGGCGGGCAAGGTCCGCGTCGGCCGCGAGTGCTGCCAGCGGCTGCGGAATCCCGTGCAGCGAGGGTCGAGGACTTCCGGCGGAGAAGTGCAGGTGGCACTGGCGTGCGAAGCGCATGCCGGTCCCCAACTCGGTCGCAAGAATGAGCGACGTGACGCGCAGGCGCTCCACCGCCGGCGCGCCCGCCGCTTCCAGGTAAGGCAGCGTCGCGTCCGCCGCAAGCCGCTCGAGCCGGAATGCGATGCTTTCGTTCGTCGTGCCATCGTGATGGAAATCATGCACCAGCGCGGCGAGCAGGATCTCGCGGCTCGCTTGCGACTGCGTGCCCGCGAGCCTGGAGAGATACAGCGCATTCAACAGCACCTCGCAGGAGTGCTGGGTGTTGTGATAGGCGTTCGCGGTCCCCGCGCCCACGCCAGCGTCCATGTCGCGCGCGATCTGCATTCCTGCGCGGCAAAGCGGCGCGTCCGGCGCAAGTCCGCAGGCGTCCAGCGCCGCCGCAAAACAGGTTTGCACCTTGTCGGGAAGGTGCGTGAGCGCATCAAAGCAGCCAACGAAATCTTCCGCGGCGTCGTGCGCATCCTGCCCGGCGATCACGCGGAACGGCGGCCGGGCGAGATCGAGTGCCGCCCGCGTCATCGTTCGAGCTAGCGCCTGGGCACCAGCCGCAGCAGCGTGTGCGGCTGTGCATCGAGCGTGGCCCGCTCGCTCAACATCGGCACGTATTCGCCTTTGGCCCAGGCTTCGGTAAACGCCCGATAGTGCGGCGAAAGGAGGTTTCCCGATTGTCCGCCCGAATGAATGAAGAGCGACTTCTCGGGATTCGCAAGGTCGTAGATCGCCCGCAGGCTCGCCGCGTGCCGGTTGGCGAACGGCCGCTCTTCATCGAAGAAATCCTGCCTGCCGACGTTCACGGTATAGGTGTCGCCGGCCGTCGGCACGACGATGTCGAACCAGCGCGCGAGCAGCGGCTGGCGCCCGAACGGCCGGTGCTCGTGACGCGCGTAGTGCGCGTCGCCCCAGCGCCACTCGGAAGCATCTTCGCCGTAGCGCTTGCGCAGATCCCCGAGCGCATTTTCGAGCGAGGCGGCGAGCAGCTCGTCGCAGGTTTCGATCGCCGGCGTGCGCACGTTGTCGCACCAGCGCTCGTGGTCGCCCGCGCGCGCAAGCACGTTGGCGACGAACACCGCACGCGGCGCCCACTGGTTGCGGAAGGCCTCTCCCAGCTCGTCTGCATAGAGCGCGCGCGTGAACTCGCGCCACCAGGCCCATGCGATCACCGGTTCGGAGCGGTTCGCAGTCATCGTCCCGTCCCATCGGCGCAGCGAATCGAGCGCGTGACGGGCTTGCTCGGACTTCGGCCGCGTCTCGAGCAGCCGCGGCAGCGCTTCGCGCATCGCGGGCGACTGCACGTCGCCCTGCATGCGCGCGAAGCTGCCGACGCTGTGCGTCGCAACCGCGTCGAGCATTTCGGCAATCCGGTTCGCGCGGTACGGCGGTTGCCATTCGGTCGAGACCTGGTGCGGGTAGCCCGCTGGCGTGATCTTCTCGTTCGCCGTCCAGATGCGGCCGCCGGCGGGGTTATAGCTTTGCGGCAGCTCCTCGAACGGGATCCAACCCGCCCAGTCATAGCGCGCTTCCCAGCCGGGCGCGGGCGCGAGCCCCTTCAGGTCGTTCTCGGGCTTGCGCAAAGGCACTCTGCCAGCGGCAACGAAGCCGATGTTGCCATCGACGTCGGCGAACACCATGTTCTGCTGCGGCGTGTGGAAGTCGCGCGCCGCGGCAAGGAACTCCGGCCAGTTGCGCGCACGGGCGATCTTGTTCGCGGCCGCGAGCGTGCGGTCGTCTTCGGCGAGCGCAGTCCAGGAGAACGCAAGCACGTAGCCGCGCGGGGTTTCGGCCTGCGCAGCGCGCAAGACGTCGGAGAGGATCGGACCATGGCGGGAGATGCGGATCTGCAGCCGCTCGTCGGGCGCGCCCCGCACCTTGATCGTTTCGTCGATGCGCGTGAACGCCCGCGGACCGTCGGGCGTCAGGTACTCGCCCGCGCTGTCGAGCTTCTCGATGAAGAGGTCCTGCACGTCCGGGCCGGTGTTGGTGAAGCCCCACGCAATGCGCTCGTTGCGGCCCAGAACGACCGCCGGGACGCCGGGGAGCGTGGCGCCGATCACATTCACGCCGGGCGCCGACAGATGCGCGAAGTACCACACCGGAGGTGCGGTCAGTCCGAGGTGCGGGTCGTTGGCGAGCAGCGGCTTCCCGGTGTCACTTTTCGCTCCGGAAACGACCCAATTGTTCGAGCCCAGGCCATCGGGCGGAGCGCCGGGGGCGAGCGCCAGCAGTTCATCCAGGGTGTTGGCGAGCTGCACGCCCTCGCGCTCCAGGGGCGCATAGAGCGACTTCAGGTCGGCGATTTTCGGCGCCGGCTCGCCGGGGTACGGCGACACGAACTGGTGGATCCGCTCGAGCGGGAGCGTCCTGGCGAGGCGCATCCGAAGCAGCTCGCTGCGCCAGTTGCCGCCCAGATCCCACGCCATCATCTTGATCCAGCCGGCCGAATCCGCGGGGGTCCACGGCTCGGGGCGCGCGCCCGTGAGCCAGAACTCGACCGGTAGCACCGGGTCGCCCGCGAGAAACGCGTTCACGCCGGCTGCGTAGGCATCGAGCAATTTGCCCGTGTCGGGATCGATGCGGGCCAGATTTGCTTCCGCCGCACGGCGCACTCCGAGCGTGCGCAGAAAGCGATCGGTTTCGAGCGCGCCGGGTCCGAGGATTTCGGCCATCCGGCCCGCTGCGATGCGCCGGTTCATCTCCATCTGCCAGAGCCGGTCCTGCGCGTGCACGAACCCCAGGCCGAATACCGCGTCCTCCAGCGTCCGGGCGTAGATGTGCGGAATGCCATAACGATCGCGCTGGATCTCGACCGGGGCCGCGAGCCCGGAGATCGTCATTTCCCCTTCGAGCACCGGGAGCGACTGGCGCAGGTACAGGTAACCGGCGCCCGCGCCGAGCATCGCGAGCGCAAGGAACCCCAGCACCAGCCGGATCACCCACTGCATGCGGACAGAATAACGAAAAAAGGGGACAGACCCTGCGTTTTCGAAGAAATGCGGGCTACCGGTTCATAGTTCGTACGAGGAGCTGGCGGTTCCTGCGACGCTTTTCGCGATCACCTCGTGCGTGAGCCGGGGGGCGAACAGCCCGATGAAATCATAGGCGAAGCGCCGCAGATACGCGCCGCGCTTGATTCCCAGGCGCGTCAGGGAGGACGGGAACAGGTGCGACGCGTCGATCGCGCGCAAGTGGCGGTCCCGCGCCGGATCGAACGCCATCTTCGCGAGGATCCCGACGCCGAGCCCCAGCTCGACGTACGTCTTGATGACGTCGGCATCGAACGCAGTCAGCACCACGTCGGGCTTCAAGCCCCGCTGCTCGAACGCGCGGTTGACGAAGGAGCGGTTGGCGAACGCGAAATCGTAAGTGACGATCGGATGGCGGGCGATCGCTTCGAGCGTGAGCGGCTGCACTTTGAGCAGCCGATGGCGGGGCGGCACCACGATGCAGCGATTCCATTGGTAGCAGGGGAGCGCGACGAGCGCGGGATGCTCGGCGATCCGTTCGGTCGCGATGCAAAGATCCGCTTCGCCTTCGGCCACCTGGGTGCAGATCTGCTCCGGATTTCCCTGGTGAATGACGAGGTGGACCTTCGGATAGCGGCGCTTGAATGCAGCGACGGTCTGCGGCAGCGCGTAGCGCGCCTGCGTATGCGTCGTGGCAATGGTGAGCGTCCCGAGGTCGCGGGTCGCGAATTCCTCGCCCGCTCTTTTCAGATTGGCTGCGTCGCCGAGCATGCGCTCGGCAATGGCGAGCACCGCCCGACCGGGCTCCGTGACGCCGGTCAGCCGCTTGCCGTGGCGCACGAAAATCTCGACGCCCAATTCGTCTTCGAGCGACTTGATCTGCCGGCTCAGCCCGGGTTGTGAGGTAAAGAGCGCTTGCGCGGCGGCCGAGACGTTCAGGCCGCGCTTGGCGACCTCGCACGCGTAGCGGAGCTGTTGCAGTTTCATGATTGGACAGTAAATACCAGAAAGGCATAAGAATCTACCACAACAGTCTTTGGAAGCATTAGGACGGGCCGGTACGCTTGTCCTCCAGCGCCATGTACCGGTACGACGAAATCGATCAGCGGGTCGTGGAAGAGCGCGTCGCGCAGTTCCGCGACCAGACGCGGCGCTTCCTTGCCGGAACGCTTTCCGAAGAAGAGTTCCGCGCGCTGCGGCTGCGCAACGGGCTCTATGTGCAGAAACACGCGCCGATGCTGCGCATCGCGATTCCCTACGGGATGCTTTCTTCCCGTCAATTGCGCAAGCTTGCCGACGTCGCGCGCACGTATGACCGCGGATACGGCCACTTTTCCACGCGCCAGAACCTGCAGCTCAATTGGCCGCGGCTGGAGGACGTGCCCGAGATCCTCGCCGAGCTGGCGACGGTGCAAATGCATGCGATCCAGACTTCGGGCAACTGCGTGCGCAACATCACGACCGATCATTTCGCCGGTATCGCGCCCGATGAAGTCGTGGATCCGCTGCTCTGGTGCGAAATCCTGCGGCAATGGTCGACGTTCCACCCCGAATTCACCTATCTGCCGCGCAAGTTCAAGATCGCAGTCTCGGGAAGCGCGGCCGACCGGGCGGCTACCGCGGTGCACGACATCGGCCTGATGGCGCTGCGCAACGAGTCGGGCGAGACCGGCTTTCGTGTATCGGTCGGCGGGGGCCTCGGCCGCGCGCCGATGATTGGCACGGTGATCCGCGAGTTCCTGCCGGCGCGGCACCTGCTTACCTACCTCGAGGCGATCCTGCGCATCTACAACCGCTTCGGTCGCCGCGACAACCTCCACAAGGCGCGCATCAAGGTGCTCGTCAAGGAGCGCGGGGGCGAAGCCTTCCGCGACGAGGTCGAGGCCGAATGGGCGCACCTGAAAGACGGCCCGGCGACCGTAACCGATGACGAAGTGGAGCGGGTCCGCTCCCGCTTCACGCGCCCGGCCTACGAGAAACTGGCGGAGGAAAAAATGGGGACAGACCCCATTTTTCTCGCCTGGCGCAGGCGCAACGTGCATCCGCATCGCGTGCCAGGCTATGCCGCGGTGACGCTGTCGCTGAAGAAGACGGGCGTGCCGCCGGGCGATCTGACAGCGGCGCAGATGGATGCGGTGGCCGGACTTGCCGAGCGTTACAGCTTCGGCGAGCTGCGGGTCACGCACGAGCAGAATCTCGTCCTTGCCGATGTCCGGCGGCGCGATCTGCATGCGCTCTGGAGCGAGGCGAGAGGGCTCGGGCTCGCGACGCCGAACGTCGGCCTGCTGACCAACATCATCGCCTGCCCGGGAGGCGACTTCTGCTCGCTCGCGAATGCGCGCTCGATCCCGGTCGCGCAGGCGATCCAGCAGCGCTTCGACGACCTCGACCACCTGTTCGATATCGGCGAGCTGGATCTCAACATCTCCGGCTGCATGAACGCGTGCGGCCATCATCACGTCGGGCACATCGGCATTCTCGGCGTCGATAAGAACGGCGAAGAGTGGTACCAGGTCGAGATCGGCGGCAGCCAGGGGCGCGTCCCCGGCGCCGCCGCCGCGCTCGGCCGTGTGGTCGGGCCGTCGGTGTCCGCCGAAGAAGTGCCGGACGTGATCGAGCGGCTCATCGACGTGTATCTGCAGAAGCGCGATTCGGAGGCCGAGCGCTTCATCGACGTCGTGCACCGGATCGGCGTCACACCTTTCAAGGATCGGGTCTATGCAAAAACTGCTCAGCCACGGGCGCATCGCGAGCGAGCACTGGAAGCGGCTTGAGGGCGGCGCCGCACGCTGGCTCGCCGTGGGCGAGGATGGCTTCGTGCCGGACTTTCCCTACGAAGCCGATCTGATCGTGCCGGTTGCCGTTCTGAAGCGTCGCGCGGATGAGCTTTTCTCGCGACAAGGCAGCACCGGCGTGCTGCTCGAGGCCGAAGACGATCCCCGGACCATCGCGGCGCACCTGGAACGCCTGTCGCTCGTCGCGATCCGCTTCGCGAAATTCTCGGACGGTCGCGGCTACTCGATCGCGCGACTGCTGCGCGAGCGTTACCGCTACGGCGGCGAGTTGCGCGCGGTCGGCGATGTGCTGCGCGACCAGCTCCTGTTTCTGAAGCGCTGTGGATTCGATTCGTTCGAGCTGCGCGAGGATCAGGATCCGGCGGCGGCGCTCGTTGCGTTCAACGAGCTTGCGGTGACCTGCCACGCGAGGGCCGCATGAACGGCTCGCAGCCTCGGGTCACCGAAGCAATCGCTTCGGTGATCGCCGCCTGAACGCGATCCACAGCGCGTAGAACGCGAGCGCGGCGAACCACGCGAGCGACCATTCGGCAATCGAGAGCCCGAGGAATCGCCACTTCACCTCGGCGCATTGACCGGTGGCGGTGAAGAGCTTCTCCAGCGTGCGCCGAAGCGGAAAATTCTCCAGCATATAGAAGAGGTCGGGTCCGCACGCCGGAACCTGATCCGGCGGCAGGTGCTGCAGCCAGACATGGCGCACCGCCACTGCGGCGCCGCCGAGCGCGACGAGGAACCCGGCGACGGAATAGGCGACGGTGCCGGCGCCGTGCATCGCTGCCACGAGGAACACCGCGCCGAACGCATAGTAGAAGCCGCGTTGCACGAGGCAAAGCGGGCAGGGATCCTGTCCCTGGAAGTACTGCAGGTAGTAGCCGGTCGCCAAAAGCAGCGCGCACGCCGCCGCCCCGGCAGCAAACAGCATCCGGTTGGACATCACCGGCCTGGAAGAGATGCCGGCATCGCGCGTTCGATCAGCGCGTCGAACGCGGCCTGCGGCGCGAGCGTGCCGAAAGTGCCACCCAGGTCGCCCGTCAGCCGCGAGCCGCAGAACGCTTCCGCGACGAACGCGGGGGCATGGCGCACGAGCAGGCTCGCCTGCACGGCGAGCGCCAGGTCCTGCGTCAACCGCCGGGCGGCGGGCTCGAGCGTTGCCGCATCCGAGAGGCGCTCCTTTAGCGCTGCGCAGAAATCGTCGTACGCCGGATGCGCGCCGCGCGCCGCCTCCAGTTCTGCCGCGAGCGCATCGAGGACGTCGGGCGACTTGCGCAGGGCTCGCAGCACATCGAGGCACATGACGTTGCCGGAGCCTTCCCAGATCGAATTGACCGGCATTTCGCGGTAAATGCGGGCGAGCGAGCTTTCCTCGACGTAGCCGTTGCCGCCGATCGCTTCCATCGCTTCCTCTGCGAAGTGCGCGCCGCGCTTGCAGATCCAGAACTTCGCTGCAGGAGTGAGCACGCGCGCGAGCAGGCGCTCCCGCTCATCGACCTGGGCGTCGTAGGCGCGCGAAAGGCGGATCGCGAGCGCGGTCGCCGCCTCGGACTCGAGCGCCAGGTCGGCGAGCACGTTTTTCATCAGCGGCTGATCGCGCAGCCGCCGGCCGAAGGCTTCGCGTTGCGCCGCGTGCCACAGCGCTTGCGCGAGCGCCTGGCGCATCAATCCGGCGCTGCCGATTGCGCAATCGAGCCGCGTGTAGACGCCCATCTCGAGGATCATCGGCACGCCGCGCCCTTCCTCGCCGAGGAGCGTCGCGTAGGCGCGCTCGAATTCGACCTCGGAGCTTGCGTTCGAGCGGTTGCCGAGCTTGTCCTTCAGGCGCTGGATGCGGATGGAATTGAGCGTCCCGTCGGGGCGGTAGCGCGGCAGGAAAAAGCACGACAGCCCGCGCGGCGATTGTGCGAGCACGAGCCATGCGTCGCACATCGGCGCCGAGAGGAACCACTTGTGCCCCGTGATGCTCCAGGCATCGCCCTCGCGCTTGGCTTGTGTCGTATTCGCGCGCACGTCGGAGCCGCCCTGCTTTTCGGTCATGCCCATGCCGACGAGCGCCGAGCGCTTGTCGCGCGCCGGGATGTTGCGCGGGTCGTAGTCGCGCGAATAGAGCTTCTCGAGCCATGCGCCGGCGAGTGCAGCATCGCGCCGGATGGCCGGCACCGCACCGTAGGTCATCGTCGCCGGACACTGCGTGCCGTTCTCGACTTCGGCATAGAGCATGTACCCGGCGGCGCGCTCGACATGCGCTCCTGCCGTGCCGTCCGCCCACGCGCCAGCGTGCAGGCCATGGCGCATCAGCAGCGCCATCAGATCGTGATACGCGGGGTGATACTCGATTTCGTCGCGCCTGCGACCGTAGCGGTCATGGGTGTGCAGCCGCGGCACGTACTGATTCGCGGCCGCGCCCTTCCAGAACGATTCGCGAGTGCCGAGTTCCATGCCGAGCGCAGTGAGGCGCGTGCAGGCAGGCTCCAGCCGCTCGCGCGGCAGGTTGAACGGGAGCGCATCGGCAAGCGCGCGGTTGCCCAGAAACAGATTGTAGTTTTCCAGCGGCGCCGGCTGGTTGAACACGTCGTGCGTCGACACGTGCGCGGCCGGTGCTTCGACCGGGTCGCGCGAGGATGGAAGTTGCGCGCTCATCTCGATGGAACGATCCCGCTGTCCGAGTCTAGGGTGCGGCCAGGCGAAATGCAATTGCTTGCCAGAATGCGCCGCGCTCGACACCCTTGGAGGAGAGGGGTTGCTCAGCCAGATTCTGCAGCTGCTGGTCGCCGGCGTCGCGCAAGGCTGCGTGTATGCGCTCGTGGCGCTGGGGTTCGTGCTGATCTACAAGGCGACCGAGACAGTCAATTTCGCGCAGGGCGACCTGATGATGCTCGGCGCGTCGCGCGGGTCAACCTACGACGTACGCCGCGCTGCCGGTGGCGATCAGCTCGCCCGTGTCGTTGACCAGCTCCATGTGCGTCACCGCGATGCGGCTGCCCTTGCGCACGATGCGCGCCGTGGCGATGAAATGCCGGCCGCGCCCGGGGCGCAGATAGTCGACGCGCATATCGATCGTGCCCATCTTCGGGAACGAGGTCGGAATTCCGGTCATCTCGGCGGCGAGCTGCATCATGATGGCGAAGCCGCCGGCGACGTCGAGCGTCGCCGAGATCACGCCGCCGTGCAGGATCTGGCGGGTCGGATTGCCGACCAGTTCCGGGCGCATGTCGAAGCGCAGCTTCGGCGCCGCCAAGTCGAACGACTCCACCCTGATGCCGAGGTGCCTGTTGAAGGCGATGTGCTCCTCCATCACCTTGCGCATCAGCGCCTGGATGGCCCGGGACTTGAGGTTCATCGCGTCACCATCCCAGTTGCCGGGCGGCGAGGTCCTTCATGATTTCCTCGGCCCCGCCGCCGATCTGCATGACCTTCACTTCGCGGTAGATCCGCTCGGCGCGCGTGCCGCGAATGAACCCGGCGCCGCCCAGCGTCTGCACCGCCTCGTCGGCGCAGAAACCCATCGCGCGCGTGGCGAAATTCTTCGTCATCGCAAGCTGCGCGATCCAGCGCGGCTCGCGCGGCTCGAGCGTCAGCTTCCACGCCGTGTCATAGACGAGCGCGCGTGCGGCGGCGAGGCGCGTCTGCATCTCGACGAGCTTGTGCGAGATCGCCTGGTGCTCGACGAGGCGCTTGCCGAACGTCTTGCGCTCGCGCGCCCAGGCGAGCGCATCGTCCATGCAAGCCTGTGCATAGCCGACCGCGGCGGCCGCCATCCCCAGGCGCTCGGCGTTGAAGTTGCGCATGATGATGCGAAAGCCCGTGTTCTCTTCGCCGATCAGGTTCGTCACAGGCACGCGGCAGGCGTCGAACCGAAGCGTCGCAGTGTCGGAGCACCACCAGCCCATCTTCTTCAGCGGAGCGCGGGAAAAGCCGGCGCGGTCGCGCTCGATCAGCAATAACGACACGCCGCCCGCGCCGGGCCCGCCGGTGCGCACGGCAACCGTGTAGAAGTCCGCGCGCACGCCCGACGTGATGAACGTCTTTTCGCCGTCGACGACGTACTCGCTGCCTTCCCGGCGTGCTTTCGTCTTCAATTGCGCGACATCCGATCCGCCGCCCGGCTCTGTGATCGCGAGCGCGCTGATGGCCTCGCCCGCCAGCACCCGCGGCAGCACGCGCGCCTTCAGCTCGGCGCTGCCCGCGCTCGCGACCGGCGGCGAGCCGATCTGATGCGAAAAGAGGCTCGCGTGCACCCCGCCCGAGCCGGCGAGCGCGATTTCTTCCGACAGCACCACGTGCATCAGCAGGTCGGCCGGCGTGCCGCCATATTCTTCCGCAAAGCCGACGCCAAGCAGACCCGCGG
>Ga0209640_10002848_pt1 | contig 15109 bp, 12 predicted proteins | sample RifCSP10_1_FD_184018 | JGI IMG/M metagenome (GOLD analysis project Ga0209640, IMG submission 184018) | Soil microbial communities from Rifle, Colorado - Rifle CSP2_sed 10_1 (SPAdes) (version 2) | ecosystem: Environmental > Terrestrial > Deep subsurface > Rock core/Sediment | place: Rifle...
CTACAACCGAGCGGCCCGCCTGCTCCGTGCCGTCGGCTCTGCGCTCCAACAGACCCACCACGACGTCGAGGTCGTGGTCGTCGACGACGGTTCTACCGACGGCACCGCGGCACGGCTATCGGAGCGATTCGGAGACGACGATCGCGTCAGGTACGTCGCGCGCGCCAACGGCGGTCCCGCGGCGGCCCGCAACACCGGTCTCTCCGTGGCGAGCGGAGACTTCGTGGCGTTCCTCGACAGTGACGACGAGTGGCAGCCGTGGAAATTGGAGCTCCAGTTGGCATGCCTCGACCGGCTCCCCGCCGCGGGGATGGTGTGGACGGACATGAGCGCTATCGACCCCGACGGGAGGCTCATCGCCGAGCGCCACCTCCGCACGATGTACCGCCACTATTCCGACATCAGGCTCCCAGCGATCTTCGTAGGAAGCATCACCCTGCCCCCCGGCATTGCCCCCGGGTCGCCCGCAGCCAGGGTGTGGCACGGCAACGTGTTCAGAGCGATGATCGGAGGCAATCTCGTTCACACGTCGACCGTGCTCCTCCGCGCGGACAGAGCCGCAGCGGTCGGTGGATTCGACGAGACACTCGCCGTGACGGGCGAGGACTTCGACTTCCACCTGAGGACCTGCCGCGCCGGACCGGTGGCCTTCGCGGACGTTCCCACGGCGGTGTACAGGGTCGGGGCGCCCGACCAGCTCACTCTCGACGAGCACATGGTTCCCATGGCCACGAACTACCTCCGCACGGTGGAGAAGGCCGTCGCCGCCGAGCCGACCCTGTCGGTCAAAGAGCGAAGCGCGGCACTGGGGGCGGCGCACGCGTGGCTCGGAGAGGAACTGCTCGCCACCGGAGACCGGTCCGCGGCGAAGCTCCACCTCCGGAGTGCTCTCCACGGCCCCAGGGCACTGCGAAGCGGAGCCCTCCTCGTGGTTGCATCCCTGCCATCCGCGGTGGCAGGTCCGGTCCGCCGCGCCCTCGCCTCGGGGCGACGGCTCGCTCGGCGACTCAGCCGAGCTCGGGGTGGAGGTCGTGGATGAGCTGGGCGAGCAGCACGCCCGTCCGCGGTCCGAGGCCAAGGAGCAGCAGGTCCTCGTACACGAGCACCGCGCCGTTCTGGCCGGCCGGGGTCTGAGCGACGCCGGGCACGCCCAAGAATCCCTCCATGCCTCCGGCTCCATTGAAGCCCCGCTCGGCCGTGATGATCACGTCGGGCGCTGCTGCGATCAACGCCTCCGGGGTCAGGGCGACGAAGCCGTCGGCTCCCGCCGGCGGACCGACGTCGACGGCCCCGACCGCCTCGAGAATCCCGTCGAACACCGTGTTCGACCCGAGGAGAAGAATCGTGTTCTGGGTGGCGAGGTAGACCACGGCTACCCGGGGATGCGATTCGGCCGTGGCGGCGAGGGCGAGTGCCGCGTCGATCTCGGCCTGCACCCGTGCCGCCAGCTCGTCGCCCGCCGCGGCGGTGCCGAGGATCCCCGCCGCTGCCCGGATCTTCTCTGCGGGAGCGTCTACCCCGACGAAACGAGGGAAGATGACCACCGGAACACCCGCCGCCCTCACCTGGTCGATGACCGTGTCCGGTTGGGCGTCGAGGTCGCCGATCACGAGTGTCGGCTCGAGCGTGAGGATCGCCTCGGTGAGAAGGCGATACTCCACCCCCACCTTCGGCTTGAGCCGCATCTCTTCCGGCGGATACACCGATGACAGGTCCACTCCGACGATGTTTCCACCGAGCCCGAGGGTCCAGACGATCTCGGAGAAGTCGCCGCTCAACGTGACGATGCGGGACACGTCCGTGATGGTCGTGGTGACGCCGTCTGCTCCCAGGTAGGTGACGGGAAGACCGGGAGTGGTGACCGCGGTGAGGGTCGCGTCGGTGGTGTCGTCTCCGCAAGCCGCCCCGGCCACCACCAGGAGGCACACGATCATCCGAGCAACTGCTCGCATGACGCCACGCTATCGATCAATCCAATCGACGGGAAGTCGGCAATGCCTCGCTGCGCTCGGCAGCCACCAGCAACCTGCGACCAGCTACCAGCAACTGCCTCTGCTGGCCTGCGTCCCCGGGAATCACCGGGCAGTCGCTACGGTTGCGAGTCTGCAATGACCGACATCCTCGACCTCCTCGAAGCGCCGGACACGGTCATCGCCGTCGTCGGGGCAACGGATCGACCCTCGAAGTACGGCGGCATCATCTACCGCGACCTGAAGGCGAAGGGCTATCGAGTGTTCGCGGTGAATCCGTACCGAGAGACCGTCGACGGCGATCCCTGTTGGCACGGCGTGGGAGACCTCCCCGAACCGCCGACGATCGTCGACATCGTCGTCCCACCCGTCCGAACGTTGGCGGTGCTCACCGAGTGCGTCCGACTCGGGTATCGACGCGTCTGGATCCAACCCGGTGCTGCGGACGACGCCGTCCGCGAGTATGTCGAGGCCACCGGCCTCGACGCTCTGATCGACGCATGCATCATGGTGGAAGCGCGGGGCCGCTAGGCCGCAAGCCATGCGCCTCGGCTGCCGACTCCGGCACTAGAGCCACCCCGCCTCGCCAGTCTGGTATTTCGAGGGGTGACGACGCCCCCCTTGAGGACCGCCTCCTCGGGCGCGGCCGGGACCCGATAGGGATAGCCTCGGGCCGATGTGCCCTGTGCGGCGGCTCCGCCCGGGCGGACGATGCCAGAGCGTACGCATACGGAGGACCGATGACCGAAGAGACCCTGAACATCAACACGATCGCCCGGGCGCAGTACGACTCCGCCCTGGCATACATAGACGATATCGAGACCTGGAATGGCTTCGCCGACTGGTTGATAGCCCCCGAGAAGACGGTTTCCGTCACTCTCCCCGTGGTCATGGACTCGGGGGATGTTCGCACCTTCCGGGGATACCGGGTGCTGCACAACTCGGTGCGTGGGCCAGGCAAGGGTGGCATCAGATTCCACCCGTCCGTCGACGAGGACGAGGTGATGGCGCTCGCCACGTGGATGACCTGGAAGTGCGCCCTCGCCAACATCCCGTTCGGCGGCGCCAAGGGAGGCGTCGCCTGCGACCCGTCCACCCTCTCGGTCGACGAGAAACGACGGATCACGCGAAGGTTCGTCGCCGCCCTTGGCAGCAACATCGGTCCCCACACGGACATCCCCGCGCCCGACCTGTACACCGACGCCCACACGATGGCCTGGGTGTTTGACACCTACACCATGCTCCACCCCGGCACGAACACCTTGCCCGTTGTCACCGGCAAGCCGCTCGACGTCGGGGGGATCGTCGGCCGGTCAACCGCCACGGCGCGTGGCGTCTACTTCTGCACCGAGCACTTCCTCGCCCTCGGCGGCCTGCCCGGCCTGGCAGCGGTGGAAGGCTGCCGAGTGGCAGTCCAGGGATTCGGCAACGCGGGCCGTCACGCGGCGACGATCTTCCACGACGCCGGTGCGACGATCGTCGCAGTGAGCGACACCAAGGGGACCGTGTACGCGGCGGACGGACTCGACCTCGCCGCCGTCGGCGCCCACAAGGACAAGACCGGATCGGTAGTGGATGCGCCCGGAGCCATCACGATGTCACCGACAGACGTCCTGGAGCTCGAGTGCGACATCCTGATCCCTGCAGCGATCGAGACCCAGATCACCATGGAGAACGCAGCGCGGGTGAATGCCCGGCTGGTAGTCGAGGCTGCCAACGGCCCGACGACACCTGCAGCCGACGCGATCCTTGCCGACCGAGGCATCCCCGTCCTGCCCGACATCCTGGCCAACGCCGGCGGGGTGGTCGTGTCCTACTTCGAGTGGGTACAAAACCTGCAGAACGAGGAGTGGGACGAGGAGCGGGTTGACGAGTCACTCCGCCGCAAGATGTACCGCTCCACCGAGGCGGTCATCGCACAGAAGGCTGCGCTCGACGCCGGTCTGGAGTCCAGCCGTCGCCGCTGGGCAGCCGCCCATCCGGACGCTCCGCCGCTGCGAGCGCCCGACTATCGGGTCGCCGCCACCGCGGTGGCGGTTTCACGCACGAGGTCGACCGCGGTCGAGCGGGGCGTCTGGCCGTGACCTGAAGGGGTGGCACCCGTCAGAGAGCCCGCTCACCCGACCGGCAGCCGACTAAAGATGGCCTCGCGGATTCGCGGGTTGCGCCCGGCATCCTCGGCGCGATCCACCGACTCGGTGAGACGGCGAGCGAGGTTCACCCCGATCCACCGAAGGGGCTCCGGCTCCCACTTGCGTGACCGGTGGCCCACCCAGGGCAGGTGCGTGATGTCGGTGTCGTGACGAAGCGCCAGATCGCGAACGGTGCGCCCGGCGAGGTTGGCCAGCGCCACCCCCTGCCCGACGTACCCACCGACCACGACGGTTCCGCCGTCGAACACGACCGAAGGCTGCCAGTCCCGTGGGATGGCCAGTGGCCCGCCCCACGAACCGTCGAAGCTCACACCCTCGAGAGTCGGGAACAGGTCGACGAGTGTTTCGCGGAGGAAGGCGAAGGTCCGCTCGTCTAGATCAAAGCCGGGTTGCACCGCGGAGCCGAAGTGGTACGGAGCACCCCTTCCTCCGAACGCGATCCGGTCGTCATCGGTTCGCTGCCCGTAGACGATCAGGTGCCGTCCGTCGGCGAACGTCTCCCTGTTCGCCAGGCCGATCTCGCCCCACACCGCCGCCGCAAGCGGTTCGGTGACCACCATCAGCGAGTACACCGGTATCACATCGCGTCGGCGGCCTTTGAATGCCGTGCGATACGCCTCAGTCGCTTCGACGACGATGTGTGCCCGCACCATCCCACCTGGCGTGGCGGCGCCTCCCGGCGCCGGGGTCCCGGGGGTTCCCTCGTAGATCGTGACGCCGGCGCGCTCGGCCGCCTCTGCAAGACCTTCCACCAGCCGGGCGGGATCGACTGCGGCGCAATGCGGTGTGAAGGTTGCCCCGAAAGACCGCGAGGTGGCGATCTTGCGCCTCGCCTCGTCGGGCTCCAACCATCGGATGTCCCCATCACCGAACCCGGCGGCGTGCTCCGCCTCCACGTAGGCCTTCAGCCTCTCGACCTGAGCGGGCCGGGTTGCGGCGACGAGCGATCCGCCCAACGTGAACCCGCAGTCGATCCCTTCTGCGATGATCACTCTGCCGATCTCGTCGAGGGTGGCGATCATCTCGCGGTAGGCGGCGGCCGCATCGGGGCGCGTGTCGGGATCCTCGAGGAGTCTGTCGAGCCCGGCGATCTTGGCCGACACCCAGCCGCCGTTGCGGCCGGACGCGCCGAAGCCCACCCGCTCCCGCTCGACGACGGCGATGCGCAGCGACGGGTCGGCAGTGGCCAGGTAATACGCGGCCCAGAGGCCGGTGTACCCCGCACCGAGCACGCACACGTCCACGTCGAGATCGGAAGCCAGTGGCGGCCGCACCGGGCGAGTGAGGAGCTGCCGCAGCCAAAACGATGGTTCGCGCACGCTCTCAGACCCCCAGCATCTTCTTCAGCCAGGCACGGAACGCCGGAGCGAGATCGTCCCGGGCCAAGCCCACGGCGGCAGTGGCCTCCAGCAGCCCGGCGGGCACCCCGATGTCGAGCAGCGATTCGCCGACCAGGAGTCCGGTCGCCCCTTCTTGGGCGGCCAGTCGGTTGATGGCGTCCGTGAGCTGCACCTCCCCGCCGTGGCCAGGGTCGACGGCCGCAATCGCGTCGAAGATCGTGGATGGGAAAACGTATCGACCGACGAGTCCCAGGTTCGACGGGGCGCTGTCGGCTCCCGGCTTCTCCACCGCTCCCTTTATCTCCACGAGGTCCCCGACCGGTGGCGCGGAGACCTCGACGATCCCATAGCGGTCGAGTAGCTCGCCCGCCACCTCCCGCACCGCCACAAGTGCCCTGCCGTCGAAGGCCTCGACCATCCGCCGAGCGAACGAGAACCCGGGAACAGGGAACATGTCCGACAGCAGGCACAGGAATGGCCGGCCCGCCACCACGTCCGCGGCGCGCGCTACGGCGTCTCCGAGCCCCTGGGGGTGGTCCTGGCGGACGTCGTGGAACGTCACGTGCTGAAGCCCCGGTATCGGCTTGCCCTCGACGAAGTGCCGCAACACGGGGTCGCCCGGTCTGTCGTCGATTACCAACACGATCTCGGACACACCGGCCGAGACCGCCTCCTCCACCACGTATTGGATCACCGGGCGGTCGACCACCGGGATCATGGCCTTCGGAAGAACGCGGGTCGCAGGGCGCATCCTGGTTCCTGATCCTGCGCAGGGGATGACGGCAACGTCGACGTTCATTCGGCCCTCCACGCTACCCATCGTCGTGCCGCGCTCCGGCATCGAGCGGTGCAAGGGGCGGCTCTTCGGTGACGGGACTCGGCGCGCTCGACGCGACGGGAGGGCGGGAGTCTCCCGCCCTCCCGCACTAGCTCTGACGGAGCTACTTCTTCTTGGCGCCCTTCTTGGCCGCCGGCTTCTTGGCCGCCGGCTTCTTCGCCGCCTTCTTGGCAGTCGCCATGGTGTTCCTCTCATGAACTCCCCAGAGCGGGGAGTGCTGTTTTGCCCACCCGTTGCGGGTGCTGTCCCACCGATCGGTGAATTACACCAATGCGGTCTGTGTGCAGTTCTACCGCGAACTGCTCTGCCCGTCCGTGTCACGCAATGGCAGGGTCCTGCCAGAAACACGACACGCTCCTGCGGCGCAATGGCGGGAACCGCGGCGCCTCGCGCCGAGTCGGAATGAGCCGACGCCGGCCCGGGTCTCGGAGGCGGAGACCCGCCCTCAACTGTCGCAGGCCTGCCCGCGTGGGCATTATCGTTCAAGCGACATGGCAAATACCGTCGCGGTCGTCGAGAGCGCGGTCTCATTCCGCCGCGGCGTGGAATCGGCCCTCCAGCGAGCCGGATTCGACCCGGTTGACCCAGAGGGAACACCCTCCGCCGTGCTGGTCACGCTCCGTTCGACCGAGGGATGCGAGGTGGTGGAGCGGTTCGCCGCCGCCGGCACCGTCGTCGTCGCACTGCTCCCCGACCCATCGGCTGCCGAACACGCTCACGCGCTGGGGCATGGTGCCGCCGGAACCGTCGATTGGAGTGCCGATCCCGAGGAGATCGTCGCGGTGCTGCGGGTCGCACTCGAGGGACGCACCCGGCTCCCGGTGGCGATTGCCAGAACCCTCGCCGGTGAGTGGCCGGGCGCACATGCCCCTCGTCCGGAGTTCAACGAGGAGGAGATCGAGTGGATCGCCGATCTCGCCCGAGGGACCCCGGTGGCCCGCCTCGCGGACGACACGGGCTACTCGGAGCGTGCGATGTTCCGCCGGCTCCACGACATCTATACCCGCCTCGGCGTTGGAAACCGGGCGGAGGCCATCGTGGCGGCCGAGAGGCTCGGTCTGCTCAGCGAGGCGGAGTGACGCCTCGCTTCGCCATGGCGCCTCAACGCCGTCTCTTCTGCGCCCAGATCGACAGGCTCATCATGGCGACGGCGACCCCGAACAGCGCCGTGGCAAACACGTTCACCTGCGGGGGCACCCCAACCCGCGCCGCTCCCCAGATGTACAGCGGGAACGTGACCACCTGGCCGGAATTGAAGTTGGTGATGATGAAGTCGTCGAACGAGAGGGCGAAGCCGAGCAGGAACGCCGCGAACACTCCGGGCATGATCATCGGCAGCGTGACTTTTCGGAATGTCGTCCACTCGTCGGCGTAGAGGTCCATTGCCGCTTCCTCCAGATGCCGATCGAACCCGGTGAGACGCGCTTTCACCGTGACCACCACGAAGGAGATGATGAACAGGATGTGCGCGATCACGATGGTGCTGAATCCCGTCTGGATCCTGAAAGTCAGGAATAGCGCGAGGAGTGACGAGCCCATCACGACCTCGGGGGTGGCCATCGGAAGGAAGATGAGGATGTTGGTGGATGCACGCCCGCGGTACCGGTAGCGGATCAGCGCCAGGGCGATCAGCGTCCCGAGAATGGTCGCCACGAGGGACGAGATCAGCGCAACTCGCAGGCTGGTGAGCAGCGTGTCGAAGAGCCCGGGAACGCCGAAGGCGTTCCTCCAATACTTCAGCGTGAATCCGTTCCACACGAAGTTGAATTTGCCGGCCTTGTCGTTGAACGAGAAGAGGATCACGATCGCCACCGGCAGCATCAGGTACGCCAAGGCGAGGAACGCATAGATCGTGATCGTGTGGCGACGGACACCATCCGCCAGCCGCATCCGCCGGACCGGGGGTGCTGCCGCGGTCATGCGACCAGGTCCTCCGTTCCGGTGAACCGGATGTACGGGATGATCATCGCCAGGATGGCAAGCATCAGGGTGAACGACAGCGCTGCCGCGACCGGGTAATCGAGTACGAGCAAGAACCGGCTCTGGATGACGTTGCCGATCATCGACTGCTGTGGAGTCCCGAGCAGTTGCGCGTTCACGTAATCACCGGCGGCCGGAATCAGGGTGAGCAACGTCCCCGCCACCACCCCGGGCATCGACAGCGGGAAGGTCACCTTGCGGAATGCCGTCCGGGGATTGGCGTAGAGGTCCGAAGCGGCTTCGACCATCGCGGGGTCGATCTTCTCCAACGACACGTAGAGCGGCAACGTCATGAACGGCAGGAAGTTGTAGGCGATCCCGGCGACCACCGCAGTGCCGGTGGCGAGCAGACGCCCGTTGTTCGAGACGAGGCCCACCGTCTTGAGTGCGTCCACGACGAATCCGTCGTCGGCGAGGATGATCTTCCACGCGAGCGTGCGGAGGAGGAACGGGAACAGAAACGGCATGATCACCAGTACGAGGAGCAGGTTCTTGTATCTGCCGCCCCGGAACGCGATGAAGTAGGCCAGCGGATAGGCGATCACGAACGTGATGACGGTGGCTATTCCCGCGTAGAGGATCGACCGCGTGAACTGAGCCGAGAACTCGGTGAATCCTGCTCCGTAGTTGGAGAGCGCCCAAGAGAATCGGTATCCCTCGGCGAAGGAGCCCGACTTGAGCGACGTGCCTGCCAGCTGGAGCATCGGCAGGATGTAGAAGAGGATCAGCCACAGGCCCCCCGGGAGGAGCAACAGGTAGGGAACTCGGCGCCGGCGCCGTTCCGCAGCGGCAGCGGCCTCGGACTGGGAGGTGACGACCGCCGTCACCGCACCACGAAGGTGTGCTCCGGCCGCCAAGAGAGCGTGACCTGCTCGCCCGGCGTCGGGCCTCCTCCGCCCGTGTTCTGCTGGACCGCGGCCATCGAGGTGCCGAGCACGGTGTCGACCAGGTACTGGGTGCTGACGCCGATGAACGACACGTCGACGACGCGGCCTCCGAGGGTGTTGATCGCGGTCGGATCACCCGCCCGAACGACCGACAGCTTCTCCGGCCGCACCCCGATCTTGACCTGTGAGGTCCCTGCAGGGATTCGTTCCGGCACCACGTGTACCCGATGCTCGCCGACGGCGAGTTCGCCCCGGTCGGCATCGACGACGGTCGCATCGACCAGGTTGGATGAACCAAGGAACGACGCGACGAATGAGGACTGCGGGTCCTCGTAGATCTCGTGAGGCGTGCCGAGGCGTTCGATGTGGCCGCCGTCCATCACCGCGATCGCGTCGGCCATCGTCATGGCCTCCTCCTGGTCGTGGGTCACGTGGATGAACGTGATCCCGACTTCGTGCTGGATCCGCTTCAGTTCGATCTGCATCTCCTTGCGAAGCTTGAGGTCGAGGGCACCGAGCGGCTCGTCGAGAAGCAGGACCCGAGGGTGGTTGATCAGCGCCCGCGCCAGTGCGATTCGCTGCTGCTGCCCGCCCGAGAGCTGACCGGGACGCCTCTTCTCCATGCCGGTGAGCTGTACCAGCTCGAGCGTCTCGGACACCCTCCTATTGACATCTGCTGATCCCACCTTCTTGCGGCGCAAGCCGAACGCGACGTTCTCGAAGATGGACAGATGGGGAAAGAGGGCGTAGCTCTGGAACACGGTGTTGACCGGCCGAGCGTAGGGTTTGCGGCCCGTCACATCCTCGCCGTAAAGACGGATGGTCCCCTCGCTCGGCTCCTCGAATCCTCCGATCATCCGCAGCGTGGTGGTCTTCCCACATCCCGATGGGCCGAGCAGAGCGAAGAACCGGTTCTCGTCGACGGCGAGGTCCACCGAGTCGACCGCGATGACCTCCCCGAACCGCTTGGTCACCGCCTGCAGCTCGACAGCAAAGGGCTCGCCGGGAAATCCGGCGAGCCCTGCCTGCGCACCCCTCGTGCTCACGCCCCGATCGTCTCCGAGAACATCGCGTCGAACTGCTCCCGCTCATCAGGAGGCAGCGCCCGGAAGATGTGCGTCTGGGCGAGATCGGCGTCCGTGGGGAAGATCAGCGGATCTTCCGCCAGGGCCGCCAGGTCGGCGTCGCCGAGATCGGCACCGAGTTGACGCATCGCCTCCTGAGCACCGCTCACGGGGCAGATGTAGTTCACGTACGACTCGATCTTCGCGGCAACCTGTGGGTCGTAGACGTAGTTCATGAACGTCTCGGCTGCCGCCTTGTTGACCGAACCCTTGGGGATCAGCATGTTGTCCGACCACAGCATCAGGCCCTCTTCGGGAACCAGGAACCGCAGGTCCGGGTTGTCCAATTGCAGCTGGATCACGTCGCCCGACCACGCAAACGCCACCCACACGTTGCCGTTGAGCAGATCCTCGCCATAGTCGTTGCCGGTGAACCGGCGAATGTGACCGTTGGCCACGAACTCGCGGATCTTGTCGTTGGCCGTCTGCGCCTCGTCGAGCGTTGCGGTCGAGGGCTCGATGCCGAGCCCCAGCATCACCAGACCGATCGTGTCGTTGGCCTCGCTCAGCATCGTCACCCGCCCCGCGAAGGCAGGATCGAAGATGTCGTTGATCGAAGTCAGCTCACGTCCAGTGCTGTTCGGGTCGTAGGCAATCGCCGTGAGTCCCGACTGCCACGGGAGCGTGTAGTCACGGGTCGGATCGAACGAGGGCGACTTGAGGGCATCGACCAGGTTGGCGGCGTTGGGGATTCGAGACTTGTCGAGCGCCTCGACCCACCCGAGCCGGATGAACCGGTCGGCCATCCAGTCCGTGAGTGCGGCCAGATCACGGCCGATCACCTGCCCGGCGGACAACTGCCCCTGAACCTTGCCAAACCACTCGACGTTGTCGTTGATCTCCTCGATGTAGTTGACCGAGATCCCGGTGGCGGCGGTGAAGTCGTCCAGCGAGGACGTCTCGAAGAACGAGTCCTCTCCACCCGGATCGATGTAGAACGGCCAGTTGGCGAAGGTGAACTCGTTGGTGAGCGCAGCAGTCCCGCCGGTCGTCGAGGTCGTGTCATCGCCGCAGGCGGCGAGGAGTGGCCCGGCGCCGACCGCGGCGGCGGCGACCCCCATGTACCTCAAGAACTGGCGCCTGTCGACGCCGCTCATCTGCGACAGCCGGGGCATTCGCGTCAGCCTGTTCCGATCATCGGTCATGGAACCCTCCATTTCCTCTCCTCCACCGAACTCGAACCGAGGGATGCGGATGCTATCCGGTCGAATGTCCCGCCGCTCAATGCCGGATGAGGACGTGCTTGCTGATCGTGTAATCGAGAACCGCCTCCTCACTCATGTCCTTGCCGAACCCCGACTGCTTGAAGCCGCCGTGGGGGAACTCGGACGTGATGGGGAGGTGGTCGTTGATCCACACCGTCCCGAACTCGAGCGCGGACGCGGCTCTCATCGCGCGTCCGACGTCCTTGGTCCAGACGGACGCCGCCAATCCGTAGAGCACGTCGTTGCCGAACGCAATGCCTTGATCCTCCCCCTCGAATGGGAGCATGACCAGCACGGGGCCGAACACCTCCTGCTGGACGATCTCGGCCGATTGAGACGCGCCGGTGATCACCGTCGGCGAGAAGAAGTACCCGGAATCGAGGCCCGCCGGAACCCCTCCCCCGACGACCACGTCGGCACCCGCCTCGCGGGCCCGCTCGACGAAGCCCTGCACCCGCTCACGCTGCCTCGCCGAGATCAGGGGGCCCATGCTTGTGCCCTCGTCGTAGGGAAGACCAACCTTGACGGCGGCCATCGCATCGGCGACCGCGTCCACGGTCTCGGTGAATCGCGACTTTTCGACATACACCCGCGTGGCCGCCGTGCAGTCCTGCCCGGCGTTGAAGGTGGCGCCCAATGTCGCCCCGCCGGCGAGGGCCTCGACGTCGGCATCGTCGAACACGACGAGTGGCGCCTTCCCGCCCAGCTCGAGGTGCACTCTCTTCAGCGTCTTTGCCGCCGTCTCCATGACCTTCTTCCCCGCAGGCGTAGATCCGGTCAGCGAGACCATGCGCACGTTCGGGTGGGCGACAATCGCCTCACCGACGTCGTTGCCGCCTGTCACCACATTCAGCACGCCGTCGGGCAGCCCGGCGTCCTTGGACAGCTCGGCAAGCATGAGGGTCGTCCTCGGAGTGGTAGGCGCCGGCTTGAGCACGATGGTGCAGCCCGCGGCGAGAGCGGGCCCGATCTTCCAGATCGCCATGTTGAGCGGGTAATTCCACGGGGTGATCTGGCCGACGACCCCGACCGGTTCCCGGCGGAGCATCGAGGTGTGATCCTTCATGAAGTCCCCGGCGGCCGTCCCTGCCGTGCTCCGCGCCGCGGCTGCAAAGAACTTGAGGTTGTCGACGGAGAACGCGACGTCGTTCTCGAGCGCCATCGACTGGTACGGCTTGCCGGTGTCCTCGGTCTCCACTTTGGCGAAGTCGGCGGCGTGGTCCTCGAGAAGCCGGGCCAGCCGGTGCATCACCTCCGAGCGCTCGCCCGGCGTCGCCTTGGACCACCTGCCGTCGTAGAAGGCGCGGTGCGCCGCCTGTACGGCCCGGTCGACGTCGGCCGCCGACGCCTCCGCCACGGTGTCGATCATCTCTCCCGTGGCCGGGTTCTCGACCTCTGCGGTCCCTCCCTCGACCGCGTTCGACCAGCCTCCGTCGATCCACAGACTCCACGCCATCGCCCGCTCCTCGCTCCGATGTAGGGGCGGAATGTACCCGGACGATGCCGGGTCGTGTCAGGAGATGGGTTCGAAACGCGCTTGGAAGAACCTGAGGTGCTCTGGTTCGTAGGTGAAGCGCAGGCCCCTGATCTGGTCCCGCCGATCGTGCACGGCGGCGATCGACTCGGCAACGACGTCCATGTGCGACTGCGTGTACACCCGCCTGGGGATGGCGAGGCGCATCAATTCGAGGCGCGGGCGGTGGTGTTCGCCGGTCACGGGATCACGCCCGGCGCTCACGATGCCGCGCTCCATCCCCCGGACGCCCGAATCGACGTACACCTCGGCCGTCAGGGCCTGAGCGGGGAACTCGTCCTGTGACAGATGCTCACAAGTCTTTGCTGCATCGACAAAGACACCGTGACCTCCCACCGGCCTCACGATCGGGACACCTGCCTTGAAGATGAGGTCGCCGAGGTACTGCACCTGTCCGACCCTCGCACGAACGTGGTCATCGGTGGCCACCATTTCCCGGATGCCCCGCGCCAGTGCCTCCATATCCCGGCCGGCCATCCCACCGTAGGTGTGCAGGCCCTCGAACGCGACCAGCATCGCCCGGGCCTCACGGGCGATGTCCGGATCGCGCACCGCCAGGAAGCCGCCGATGTTGACGAGGTTGTCCTTCTTCGACGAGACCGTGGCACCATCCGAGAACGAGCAGATCTTCCGGAGGATGTCGCGGACCGGCCAATCCTCGTACCCCGCTTCCCTCTGGCGGATGAACCAGGCGTTCTCGAGCGCCCTCGTCGCATCGAGCATCACGAGGATCCCGTTGCGCCTGCACAGGTCGTAGGTCGCCTCGAGGTTGGCCATCGACATCGGCTGGCCGCCGGCCATGTTGACGTTGGTCTCGACGCTCACGTACGGAATCCGATCGGCACCCACCTCGTCGATCGTCGCCTGGAGCTTGGCGAGATCGATGTTGCCCTTGAAGGGATGGAGCGACTCGGTGTCGTGCGCCTCGTCGATGATCACGTCGACGAATCGCCCCCCGGCGCGCTCCTGGTGGAACCGCGTCGTGGTGAAGTACATGTTCCCGGGCACCACGTCCCCGGCTTCTATCAGTACCTGGCTGAGGATGTGCTCGGCCCCGCGGCCCTGATGGGTCGGAATCGTCTCCGGATAGCCGTAGACCTCCAGGACCGCCTCGCACAGGTGGCGGAAGGAGCGGCTCCCCGCATAGGCCTCGTCGCCCTCCATGAGCCCCGCCCACTGGTGGTCCGACATCGCCGAGGTCCCCGAGTCGGTCAACAGGTCGATATACACGTCGTCGGACTGGAGGAGGAAGGTGTTGTAGCCCGCCTCGACGACCGCTGCCGCTCGCTGTTCGCGGGTCGTGATCGGCAACGGCTCGATCATCTTGATCTTCCAGGGCTCTGCCCAGCTGTGGCGGGACACGCTTGAACTCCTCTCGTGCTGACACGGAGAGTGTGGGCGATGGGGAGGCCGACCCATTAGGGCCGGGAGTCCCTTAGAGCGTCCGCCAATAGGCGGCCGCTCTTGCGCAATGCTGATGGCTCTTCGGGTGTCTCCCCCCTCCAGGGGGGAGTACCCGAGTGCAGCGAGGGGGAGGGGGTGACTCCGACGCGGCGATCATGTGTGACCACGTGCAGGGTCTCTGCGGACACACCCCCTCCGTCGGCTCGCTGGGCTCGCCGCCACCTCCCCCTGCAGGGGGAGGAAACCCGACCGCCAGGCTCCAGCTTGTCCCAGCAAGTGAGCGCCTCCGGCACTTCGTGCCACCTCCCCCTCCGGGCGAGGAAACGGTCCCCTCAGCCAGCGTGCGAGAATGACATCAGACCTGAATCCACCGCATCCAATGGGCGCTCGCCTTGATCGGGGTGGAAGTCCGGCTACTGCACTACTTCGGGCGCCGGGTCGCGATACACCGCGTCCATGATCGATGACGCGACATAGACTCGTCCGCGTGCGCGACCGGTGATCTCTCTTAGATGTCCCAGCGTCTCAAGCATCAAGATCGCAGCCTGGGCCGTTGGGAAAGTCACATCCAGCATGCGGGTCACCATCGTCGCGTTGACGTACGGGCGATCAAGTAGCCGCTCTCCGAGACGGATGGCCGTGAGGGTCGCGCCACCTTCAATCAGTTCCAGCCG
>Ga0209640_10002849_pt1 | contig 15108 bp, 15 predicted proteins | sample RifCSP10_1_FD_184018 | JGI IMG/M metagenome (GOLD analysis project Ga0209640, IMG submission 184018) | Soil microbial communities from Rifle, Colorado - Rifle CSP2_sed 10_1 (SPAdes) (version 2) | ecosystem: Environmental > Terrestrial > Deep subsurface > Rock core/Sediment | place: Rifle...
TCACCTCATGCGCTTCAGTGCGGGACCGGTTCGTGACGACGACGCGGTACTCCGCGTAACCGTGCGCTCTTTCGCCCGGCCGCGGGGTCACCGTCACCGCGATGTCGCCAAACTCGTGCGCGGCGAAAACCGGGGAACCCGTCAGCAGGCAAACGGCGGCGGTCACGCACAAGCTGAACAGCCTCGGTTTCACGATCTACTCCCTCCTCGCGCCGACGATCTCGATGTCGCCAGCCAGCTTGAGTCCGGTTTCGTCGATTGACGAGAGCAACCCGGCGATGATCGTAAACGCGTCCAGTTGATCGAGCCGCGCCTTGTAGTTGAGAACGAGCCGGTGGTTGATCACCGAAGGCGCGACGGACTTCACGTCTTCGAAGCCGACGGTCGGCCGGCCCTCCACCAGGGCGTGCCCGCGCGCGGCCTCGGCAATCGCGATCGCCGCTCGCGGCGATGCGCCGTACGAAACGTACTGGCTAACCTGCGCGGTCGCTTCTCGGGAGCCCGGATGAGTCGCCGCGACCAAACGTGAGATGTAACGCGACACCGGCGCCGGCAGATAAACGCGGTCCATCACGTCGAAAACCTGCCGAAGCTCATCGTATCCCATCCGCTCAGTCGGCTCGGGCGCCTCACCGCGTCGCCGCGTCGAAATGATCCGGTCCAGCACTTCGACCTCGACGTTGCTGACCACCAGCTTGAAGAGGAAGCGATCGAGCTGGGCTTCGGGGAGCGGATAGGTCCCTTCAAGCTCGATCGGGTTTTGCGAAGCCAGCACGAAGAACGGGCTCGGAAGCTTGCGCGTCGTTCCGAGCAGCGTCACCGCTTGCTCCTGCATGGCTTCGAGCAAAGCCGACTGCGTCTTTGGCGACGCGCGGTTGATCTCATCGGCGAGCAGCAGGTTGGTGAAGACCGGGCCGGGGTGATAGCTCATCTCGCGGGTTCCATCCGCGCCTTCCTGCAGGATGTGCGTCCCGAGAATGTCGCCGGGCATCAGGTCGGGCGTGAACTGCACGCGTTTGAAATCGAGCGTGAGAATCCGGCCGAGCGCCTTGACGAGAGCGGTCTTGCCGACGCCGGGCACACCTTCGAGCAACACGTGGCCGCGGCTGAGGATCGCGACCATCACCATTCGATGGAGGTCGGCGCGGCCGAGCAGGACGCGGTCGAGTTGGACGATCGCGGCGTTGATCAAATCAACCGCCGGTTTCAGTTCTTCGGGTTGGAGTATCGCTTCGCTGGTCTCTTTCATTCGGCTCCACAGGGGACGAAGATGGGGCTATCGTTCGAAGTAACGTTTGACCGCGCCCTTGTGACGCGGCAGCACGGTATGGGTGAGTGCAGAGCCGCCGCCGGCGGCTGCGCCTCGCAATGCTCCGGAACCCGCGGGACCGGCATGCTCGATTGTGGGCGCGCCGATGCTTCGGCCAACAAGCTGACTGTCTTTTAACCCGGCGATTGTCGAAGGCGGAATGATCTGCTCCTTGAACTTCGCGCCCTGTTCGCCGGTGCCTTCGCTCCATGTCATCGGCGCGTCACCGCGGCCACGATCGATTCCGCCCTTACCCCAGGCGGTCAGTATCTCCTCCACCGACATCTCGTCGCCGTTCTCGGCGAGAAACGCCGCGATCCCTTCGCCGTCGCACTCACCTGCTCCTTCGCACTTCTTGAATTCGGCGAGATCGATCAACCGTGCGTCGCGAAGCTCTTTGAGCCGCTTCGCGATTTCACCTTTGCGCTGACCGAGCGCGGCGGCGAGCTGCTTCAATTGGTCAGAGGTGAGCGATCCGGTCTTGAGTCCGTCGAGCAGTTCCTGAGACAGTCCGTCCTCAAACAGCTTGCCGTCAGCCGCCGCCTGCCCGGTCAGCTCTGACAGCTCTTTCATCGACTCGGTCATCAACTTGTTGTCCATCGCAACGCTGCGATCGGTCATCGCCTCGGCGAGCGCCTGCGACTGGGCGAGCTTCTGAGCGGACGCGGCCAGCCTCTCGGCGGCTTCTTGAGCAGTGTTGTCGATTGTCTGCTGGAGGTGATCGAGGGCTTCCCACGTTTTCGCGGGGTCTTGTCCCGACGCGTCGGCCTTGATCGAGTCGAGTTCCTGTTGGAGTGATTCCATTCTGGACTGCTCGATGATCTCTTCTTTCTTCAAGGTCTCGATATCGGCGGCCAGTTGCTCGACTTCTTTGTCAACGTCGAGCGGCCGGCCGGGTTGTGCGGGACCGAACCGAACGGGCACGATGAAGCTCGCGACAACAAACGCGACGCTCGCCATCAACAATCCGCCTCGCCGGCCCTTGCGCCATCGCAATTGCGGTTGAACGAGAGCAGGGATGCGAGACCTCCATTCACCCAGCTCTGCTTGCGAGGCCGCCATCAACAGCCCGCCGCAGTTGCTTCGATCATCGAGCAGCGCCGCGACCGCCGCGCGATCGGGTGCGCGCCTCATCGCAAGGGCGACCGCCAGCAACGCGACCGGCACGACCCCGGCGACCCCCCACAGAAGCATGGCTCGAGTCGAAGACGTCGCGCCGCGCAGCGCGAGCACCGCCGTTCCCCAGGTGAACAGCCACCATGTCGCGCCGGTCAGGGCGAAGCTCGTAGCGGTGATGAGCAGAACTCTGCGGATGAATCGGGTCACCGCCGCTTCGTGAGGTTGTGTGAGTTCGTTGGACGCCATGAAGATTAGAACGCCGCGACTCAGATTGGGTGGCAATGTTTTAGCACACCGTTGGGCGAAACTAAAGAGAACCGTGAATCGGTCCGCGCACGGGATGGTTCGCCGGCCGCGTCAAGGCGAACGGTGACAGAGATGCCGGTATGCGTGGCGTGGTTGCTCTCGGGAACCTGAGGATAGGGGGCCGCTGGGGAAAAGACCCGGTCGCAACCGCTCCGGGTACTGTTGGCGGGCCGCCGCGACGCGCTCGATCAGTACCGCGAGCGGTAGCGAGCGGCCTTGTCATTCACGGTCCCGGCATCAAAAGCCCCACTCCTTCGCCCGAGCTGAACATCCCCGCCACACATCCCGTCATCAACGTCGCAAGCGTCGCCGCCAACAAAGCCCGCCATCCAAGGCTCGCAAGGTCATCACGACGGGAAGGGGCGAGCGCCGCGGTGCCGCCTACAAAGATGGCTACCGACGCCACGTGCGCAAACCCGCATAGCGCGTAGCTCACTATCACCACCGTGCGCGGATCCGTCACCTTGCCGCTCGAGACCAACTGCGCCAGGTCCTGGTACGAGACGACCTCGGTCAAGATCACCCGCTCACCTAACAGACGCGAGGCTTCCGGAACGTCCGAAGGCTGCACGCCCAGCAAAAACGTAAGCGGGTAAAAAATCCAACTCAGAATCCTCACCAATGAAAGCGGCTCGGCCATCCCCATCCACGAACCCGCAAGTCCCAACGCCTTGTCGCCGAGAGCAACCAATCCGAGGATCGCTATCAACAGAGCCGATATGCCCGCCGCAAGCTTCAGTCCATCCATCGCGCCCTGGATGATCGCGCTCATCAGATTGCGCGAACGCAGAGACTGATCTTCCGGGGGAACTCCCGTCAGCGTCTCCGGCGTTTCGGTCTCCGGTATCAGGAGCTTGGTCATCACTATCGCCGCCGGAATCGCCAGCACCGAAGCCGACAGAAGGTGTCCGGCTATCTGGGGAAACACGCCGCTCAGAAAAGCCACGTAGATTCCCAGCGTGCTCGATGCGACCGTCGCCATCCCCGTAGTCAACACCGTCAGCAACTCGGAGCGAGTCATCTTCTCCAGATAAGGCCGGATCACGAGCGCCGATTCCACGCCGACGAAGATATTCGCCGCGCCGCAAAGCGATTCCGCCCCGCTGATCTTCATCGTGCGGTGAAAGAGCTTGGCGAACAGACGCACCACGACCTGAAGCACGCGAAGGTGATAGAGCGCGGAGGTCAACGCCGAGAAGAAGATGGCTACGGGGAGGACCTGGAAGATGAGAATGAAGCCCACCGATCCCGTTTCACCCGGGCTTGCGGCAAGAGGCCCAAACAAAAACGCGGTCCCGCTCTTCGATGCGTTGAGCACCGCGAGCACCGCGTCATTAAGCCAGAGAAAGATTCGGTGGGAAAGCGGGACGCGAAAGATCAGCAGTCCGATCGCGAGCTGCAGCGAGAGTCCCCAAATCAGAGTCTTCCGCGAGACCTTTCGGCGATCAGTTGAGAGCAGCCATGCTATTCCTGCAAACACAAGGAAGCCGAAAGCCGACACGAAGTGGTAGATCATATTGAGTGAATCTCTCTGTGTGTTGAAACGAGCGGTAAGATTACGCAATCATCAAGGCAGGTGCAAACGCAAGGCGTCCAGCGCGGCCCTGTGGCGCGACTCGATACTCGGGGCTCACAGTAGTGGTCCTACCGGAGACAGGCTATAATGACTGCACGCATGGAAACCACGCATGATCGGAAGTACACGACGGCGCGCGTGATTCGTCCGGGTGATCCTCCGCGCGACGACCCGGACTGGGAAGCGGCCACACCCGAAGAGAGAATCAACGCCGTGTGGGACCTTACCCTTTTGTGCCTTGCCTGGCAGGGGGATCAATCCGGTGAACCGCGACTTCAGAGATCTGTTAGCAGAGTTCAACGTTCAGGGCGTTGAATATCTGGTAGTAGGCGCACACGCTCTGGCGGCGCATGGTCACGTTCGCGCGACAAAGGACCTGGACGTGTGGGTGCGGCCGGTTGCCGAGAACGCCAAGCGGGTGCTCAAGGCCTTGAAGGAGTATGGCACTCCGTTGCACGATCTTACCGAAGGAGATCTTGCGAAGCAGGGCACGGTGTTTCAGATTGGGGTGCCTCCGCTTCGCATCGATGTGATCACCGCGATCGACGGCGTGAGTTTCGATGAGGCCTGGCCCGCCCGGCTAATGACCAGATTTGCGGATCAGCCGGCTGCGGTATTGTCGAGGGATCACTTGATCCGTAACAAGCGCGCCGCCGGCCGGACCCAGGATATTGCCGACGTTGAATGGTTGGAGAGGAAGGGGGAGAAGTAGGTGATCAAGTGGCGCTCGATCAGGTGTATGGAGCTATCGCGTACTACCTGGACCATCAGGACGAGATTGACGAATACATCAGACAAGGGCAAGTCGACTACGAGGCTATGCAGGAAGCGTCTCGCAAGGCTGACCCGATGTTTTATCAGAAGATGGCCGGGCGCCGAAGGCAGATGAAGACGAGCGTCTGAGATTGGAGAAAGTCATGGCTACGCGGTTTGATATTGGGGCACTGATCACCCAGGAACCGGGAATTCATGGCGGCCGCCCAATCATCGCAGAGACAGGCGTGACAGTTCAGCGAATCGTAGTGTGGTACAAACCCGGGTTGATGCCGGAAGAGATCGCGGAACGAATCGGGCACCTGTCGTTAGCGCAAGTCTACGCCGCGATCGCGTATTATCACGCCAATCGCGAAGCCGTAGAGTCCGAGATCGCGGCCGAAGACGCAGAGTATGAAAGATTGGCACGCGAGCATTACCTGACTGAACCAGACCACCGATGAAGATTGCCCTCTACCTCGATGAAGACTCGCAGGACACGACTCTCATACGAGCCTTGCGTTCACGAGGGGTCGACGTCATCGCGGCGTCGGAAGCCGGCATGAACGGGCGGTCAGATGACGAGCAACTGCAATGGTCCACTACAGCGGAGTGCCGTACATCTAAACGAACGCGATTCTTATTGGTCAGGGAAGTAACCTGCGAGCGGGGTCAATCTCAAAGCCGTCGGGGACAGGCTTGAAATCACCGTCCTTATCGGAGCGATAACTGCTCTGGAATCGTCGGAGATTGAGAACGTCGAGCTTACCGACAACAAAGTAATCGGCCTCGCCACCCTTCACACGTATCAGATCGCGCTTCCAAGAGTCTTTGGCAGGCGTACGGACTCGACTGTCCCCATAGAGCCGATTGTTGCACTGTATGATGTACGCGTGAATATCCAGGGCTGACGATTCAACAAGCGAGGAGAACGTCTCTGTGTCTTGATTCCACTCGGGAACAAAGAGAGCATCAATCCTACCCCGAAGTTCGCTGCGGAAGTCTATGTTGGTTAGCTCGCTGCATATCAGAATGCTGAAGAGGAAGTCTCCGTGGTGCCAGATTGGCTTCGGTATCCTTTTTTCAAGTTTCCGCACCCGCAATCCCGCTGTATTCCAGAGTTTGGCTTCTTCTTCTTGGGCAGCTTGCCACTTATCTTGGGAACACACCACGAACCGAAGACCGGGGAGATCGCAGGTCAGCGATGCCCAGACTTTGTTCTCAACTTCGACGTTACTGACGTTACTACAGTGGAGGTACTCGATACCTGCGATTAGGGATATTCCACGATTTGAGAGCTTTGACGCGAGCCTGAGAAACCACCGCGCTGGGACGGAGAGCTCGGGCAAAACGACGTAGTCGGGGCGTTCTCGTGCCCTAAGGACACCATTCAACAGTTGATGAAGCCGCGCGTACCTATCAGGGTCTGGGTCTTCGCGCTGCATTGCGGCGGCCCTCCAACTCACGACCTCCGTCTTCCAGCTAGTTACGGCGATTCTGACTCCCGAGCGTGGGCGTGCATATGGGATGTGATGAACTATGTTATGGCCAGCCTCGCTGTCAGGGGGTATTTCTCCTGGTGCGTAGCCGCGGAAGGCGCACGCCCAATCGCGCAACTTCTCCTTCGTATCGCCTGAAAAAGCTCCCGGCACAAGGAGATAAATCTCTGGAATGCTGAAAGGGCGAGTTGGAAATAGCAGTGCTAGAGGAAGCTCTTGCGCGTCACTCACACCGACACTTTCCAAAAGCGAGCTAACGGCACCGGTGATTTGCTTGTTGAGGAATTGAGACCCAACTGGCTCTCTTGGAACATTGGATTCCACTATGCCGTCGTTCCCTTGGCGAGCGGGGCCGTACGGGAAATACTGCGCTCGGAACGGAATACGACCTAGGTCATGGACAAAACATCCGCGGCGCCCAAGAAGAGGGTAAGAACGCGGTGTCCAGCGGTGTGTCTGAAAGTCCTTCCAAGGCTAGAACGACCTTTTGCAATTGCATCGCATCCCGTGTGTGCTTCTTCATTGCTCCCGCTAGTATTGCTCTGAGAGCCAGGATAAGGCTGCTCGTCCACCTTCGTACCGGTTCATCGCCATCGACGGTCGAGTCTCCCGCAATCATAACCGAACAATCGGTCCTGATCATCTTCAATACTTTTTTTAGACGCCGTACTAGATTCCTTGCGTCAGCATAATCCCGACAAGCGATTGCGAGCCCGAAGACACGCGGCAGATAACGTGCGAAAGTAGGCAATTGAGGAAGGGCGATGACGCTGTGTATAATGACCCGCCAAAATGCCTTTCGCCGATCCTTCCAGGCGGCGTCCGGCAAATCGCGTTCGAATGCTTCCATGTCTCGCAAGAGAAAAGCAAGAAACTGACGTCGCGTTGATAGCTCATCCATCTCTCTCAAGTTGTCGACTTCTTCTCCGTCGTCATTGACCGCCGCAAGCAGATGAGCCTCAAGTGCGCCCAGCTTTTCGTCCACGTCTGGTAAAGCTCTCCACTCACTCGTTCTAGCGCGGGCTTGTCTCTGGATCGTTTCGACCAGAGTACTACCTGTCGGGCCTTCGAGTAGGAAAACTTTCTGTTTCTTTCCGGCAAACACTATCTGGCTGTTGCCGAGGTAATCTCTGTGAAACTTAGTTCCTCCTTCGTTCTCGTCGACTTTTTCCAACCCGACACGTTGTCGCAAGAACTCCCAGACAGCACCGTCGTCTGAGAAGTCTCTTGTGTCCTCGAATACCAGCATAAGGTCGTCCACGTAACGGCCATAGTACAACGGCGCTATTTCCCTCGCGATCGTATGATCTAACTCTGCGAGCGCGACATTTGCGATCAAAGAAGAAGCCGACAGGCCGACGGGAACGCCTCGCGAAGAATCCGCTCGGTGTAGTGGGGTTCTCGAAGCCCAAGCGTGTATGGCATCAATCAAGGCACGAGTGAAGCGCCTGCTGTCGTGATCCAATTGGTCCCCAAGATGTACGAAATCTTTGAGATAGGCATCATGCAAAAGAAAATCAGGGCTAATATTGTGGTAAAACAACCGGGCGTCAGCCGTTACGGCAACTACTCGTTTTCCGTCGTCGACCGCTCGCCGCATTGCCTTCAAGCCATTATCGCGCCATCGCCCATACTGCTTTGCATAAGGTTTGAACGACCCGACTGATAACTGGTTGATAGTCGACTGTGGATACTGGCGCGCAACTCTCGATCCATAGGCTTCCGGCCCAAGTGCGCTGTCATAGAGGTGCCCAACCTTGAGGATCCACAGGGCCGAAACGACATGAAAATCAATACCATGAGCGCCAACGAGGCGAAACTGCGCGGTCGGCTTCGAATCCTTGACCCGGGCTTGCCAGCATTTATCGGGATCGGACGGAATCCAACCAGTCCTTCTCTTGTGATTCGGATCCTTCGCGATATCTCTCGGAATCACAGACCAGTCACCTACGAATTGTGGGCTGGTCATCCAGTCCAGTGCTGGAAGCGAGAGCTGCGTCAGGAGCTTCCCCAGATTCTCGTGAAGGTTGTCCTCGTATTCACAAAGCTCAAAATCCTTTAGGTGAGTCCCGTCGTAGTAGAGATCAGCCTTAGCTCTACGATAAGCAAGGCCCAAGTCTTGCGCGGTTATGAAATCAGCGTTGGCCCAAGTCATACGGACGCCACCTCAGTATTATGCACACCATCCAATACAATCCAGGCATTGGGAGGCACGCTCGTCGATATCACTCTGGTCTGACGTTCTCTTCTGTGATCGGGAGCGACTCAAGACCTTATTCGACTTCTTCCGCAGCGTGGTTCAGATAGAGCTTGCCTTCATAGTCAACCAACCCCATCCTCACCGAGTTGAGCCAGCCGTGCCTGCCTAGCACATTGCGGTTGTACCCTTCGTGAGCCGCAAAATAAACTACCGAGTCAAACTCCATGCCAGCCACAATCAGCGTGACTGCATGCCCATAAGCCCGAAACAATCCAGTAGCCGTACTGAAATCCCGCAGGTCTCCGCGTTCGATATCGAGATCGAGCAACTCGCCCTGAAACCGTCGAAAGATGCAATCTGAAGAGCCCGTATCAATCTTGGCAAGACACTGTGTTTCGCGCCCTGCGAGTCGAAGTATTACCGGTACGCTGATGCCTGGCTGTCCGGAGTCGTACTCGGTCAGTGTTGAGAAAGATAAGCTCCAGGGCATTGTCTACCAGCCTCCAAAGGCCTCTTCTGCTGTAGTCTCGATGTACGCAAGGAAAGGAACGCTCACTCCTGCGTCTTTAGCCGCCTCCCAGACCTCACGTTCCTTCGCGCCGCTCGCAACCAGTTGCCCTTCGTTCAGAGCCACAAACTGCCCTCGATATGATTGACGGTTCTGCCTGATCCATTCCATCTCGCGCGAAAAATCACGAGGTTCGCTTTGCTTTCCATTTTCCGCCGCCTCTTCGGTGTGAGCGGCGAGGAAATCCGCTAGAGCTTTGCGATCTTCGTCGGTCAGGCGCATAGCCTGCTCCTTGATCTCATTGAGTGTCGGCGTTGACATAATGGACGACCTCTCTATCACCGGCAATTCTACCGCAATACCTTCGTTGTCAGAAGCCATTGCCACGCACGGCATGTTAGAATCTCAATTGCCTAAGGAGGAGAGGCGTAGAACAATGAGCAATTCAGCGCTGACGCAGATTGAAGATGGCTTCAAGCGGTTGTCCATCTCGGAGCAGCGATGGCTTATCGAGCGGCTCATCCGTTACCTCAACGAACCCACCACGAAGAGGACGAGCGACCTGGACCAACAGTTGGCTTTGATGGCTTCTGATCCCGAGATTCAACGCGAACTCGAGAGAATAGAGCGAGAGTTCTATTGCCTGGGCTTGTAGCAGTCTCGGCGATTTCGGGGTTCAACTGCTCGCCGCCTTCGCGTGATACTCCTGAAGGCTCCGCACCTCGACGGACTCCTCCCGCAGCGCGCGAATCGCCTCCACAATCGCCGTCGCACCCGTCATCGTCGTTATGCACGGCACCGAGTACTGCATCGCCGCGCGCCGGATCGCCCGCTCGTCATAGAACGACGCGCGGCCGAGCGGCGTGTTGATGACCAGATGTACTTGCCGGCTCTTAACCAAGTCGACTATGTTGGGACGGCCTTCGTTCACCTTGTAGACGAAGTTGCACGCGAGCCCTTCGCTCTCCAGCTTCTTCAACGTCCCGCGAGTCGCGACGATGCTGAAGCCCATCTCATGCAGCCTCCGCCCAAGCTCCGCGACGCCGCGTTTGTCCTGATCGTTCACGCTGATGAAGACCGCGCCCTCGCGCGGCAGCTTCAGGCCCGCGCCGAGCTGCGCCTTCAAGAACGCGCTCCCGAAATCTTCCGCAACGCCCATCACCTCGCCCGTCGACCTCATCTCAGGCCCGAGAATGGGATCGACGCCGGGGAACTTGATGAACGGGAAGACCGGGCTCTTCACGTAGAAGCGGTCGATCTTCAACTCGTCAGGCAAGCCGAACTGCGAGAGCTTCTGGCCGATCATCAGCCGCGCGGCGATCTTCGCAAGCGGATAACCCGTCGCCTTCGAGACGAACGGCACGGTTCGCGATGCGCGTGGATTTACTTCGAGGACGTAAACCTTGTCGCGCGAGATCGCGAACTGGATGTTCATCAGCCCGACGACGTCAAGCGCCCTCGCCAGCTCGCGGGTGTAGCGTCGCATCGCGTCAAGATGCTCTTCCCTGATCCCCCAGGGCGGAAGCACGCACGACGAGTCGCCCGAATGAATCCCGGCTTCTTCGATGTGCTGCTGTATGCCGGCGATCACCACGCGCTCGCCGTCGGCCAGCGTATCGACGTCGATCTCTTGCGCGTCTTCGAGAAACGAATCGATCAGCACCGGGTGCTCGGGCGAGGCTTCGACCGCGTGAGTCATGTAGCGCTCGAGGGTCGCCTCATCGTATACGATCTGCATCGCGCGGCCGCCCAGCACGTAGCTCGGCCGCACCAGCACCGGATAGCCGATCCCGGCCGCAACCTCGCGCGCTTCTTCGTTCGAAACGGCGGTGCCGCCCTGAGGCATTGGGATGTTCAAATCGGCCAGGAGCTTTCCAAACCGCTTGCGGTCTTCTGCAAGGTCGATCGACTCGGGCGAGGTGCCGATGATCGGAACGCCCGCCGCATGCAACCTCATCGCAAGATTGAGCGGGGTCTGGCCGCCGAACTGCACGATCACGCCGTCGGGCCGCTCGCGCTCGACTATCTCCATCACGTCTTCGAAAGTGATCGGCTCGAAATACAACCGATCCGAAGTGTCGTAGTCGGTCGAGACCGTCTCCGGATTGCAGTTGACCATTATGCTCTCGTAGCCCTCGTCGTGAAGCGCGAACGCCGCGTGGCAACAGCAATAGTCAAACTCGATGCCCTGGCCGATTCGGTTCGGGCCCGATCCCAGAATCATGATCTTCTTTCGCGACGACGGGTCGGCCTCGTCTTCGTCTTCGTACGTCGAGTAGAGATACGGCGTGAAGGATTCGAACTCGGCGGCGCAGGTGTCGACGCGCTTGAAGACGGGTCGAATCCCGGATTGCTGTCTGAGATGGCGAACCTCGTCTTCGGTAGCGCGAACCAGCGCCGCAATGCGAGCGTCGGAGAAGCCCGCGCGTTTGGCTTCCCGCAGCCGGCCGGGTGAGATCGTCGCGACGCTCTCATTCGCAAGCTCGCGTTCACGTTCGGTGATCTCGCGAAGATTGTCGAGGAACCACGGGTCGATCCCGGTGAGGTTGTGCAGATCGTCGGTCGAATAGCCGAGCGCGAGCGCGCGCATCATGAAGTAGACACGCTCGGCCGACGGCACTATCAGTCTGCGACGAAGCTCGGAGTCGTCGAGGTCATCCGGCACGCGGTACACCGACCGGCTCTCAAGCGACCGAAGCCCTTTTTGAAACGCTTCCTTGAAGGTCCGGCCGATCGACATCGCTTCGCCCACCGACTTCATCTGCGTGCCCAGCGTCGGATCGGAGGCGGGGAATTTCTCGAACGCCCACTTCGGCACTTTGACGACGCAGTAGTCGATGGTCGGCTCGAAGCTCGCCGGCGTCTTGCGAGTGATGTCGTTTGGAATCTCATCGAGCGTGTAGCCGACGGCGAGCTTGGCGGCGATTTTAGCAATGGGGAAGCCCGTCGCCTTCGACGCGAGCGCCGACGAGCGCGACACCCGCGGGTTCATCTCGATGATCATCAACTGGCCGTTGCGCGGATTGAGCGCGAACTGGATGTTCGAGCCGCCGGTCTCGACGCCGACCTTTCGGATCACCCTGATGGCCGCGTCGCGCATGACCTGATACTCGCGGTCGGAGAGCGTTTGCGCGGGCGCGACGGTGATCGAATCGCCGGTGTGAATTCCCATCGGGTCGAAGTTCTCGATCGAGCAGATGATGACGACGTTATCTGCGAGGTCGCGCATCACCTCCAGCTCGTACTCCTTCCAGCCGATGACCGACTGCTCGACCATCGTCTCGTGGATCGGCGACAGTGCGAGCGCGCGTGCGATGATCTCTTCGTACTCTTCGGCGTTGTAGGCGATGCCGCCGCCCGATCCGCCGAGCGTGAACGATGGTCGGATGATCGCGGGATAACCGACTCGCGCGATCAACTCGCGAGCTTCGCCGGGCGACTTGGCGAAGCCCGACTTCGGCATCGCAAGCCCGATCTCCTCCATCGCGCGCTTGAAGAGCATGCGGTCTTCGGCGATCTTGATCGCGTCGAGTTTCGCGCCGATCAACTCGACGCCGAAGCGTTCGAGCGTGCCGTCTTCGGCGAGCGCGACAGCCAGGTTCAACGCGGTCTGCCCGCCGACGGTCGGAAGCAGCGCGTCGGGCCGTTCGCGTTCTATCACCGCGCGAACGGATTCGGGCGTGAGCGGCTCGACGTAAGTGCGGTCGGCGATTTCGGGATCGGTCATGATCGTCGCGGGATTCGAGTTGATCAGAACGATCTCGAAGCCCTCGCTGCGCAGCGCCTTGCACGCTTGCGTGCCCGAATAGTCGAACTCGCAGGCTTGTCCGATAACGATCGGCCCGGAGCCGATGATCAGAATCTTGTGAATGTCGGTTCGTCTTGGCATCGGATTCAATCAAGCCCGTTCTGAGCTGGAGTCTGGTGGTGACGCGTGCGCGCGTTCATCAAGCTGGCGCGTCGTCTCTTCGGTGACGCTTGCGGGGGCTATCGGGTCTGTCGAGTAGGCCTTAGCGGCCTCGACGCTCACCGCGACGGGCTGCGCGCCTAATCGGTCCTGTCCCGGACGCGCGAGCTCGCCGCGTGACATGACGTACCCGAGCGCCTTGCCCTCGCTGGCGGATTCGAACCACCGCGAGACGCCCCATATCCCGACTGATGCGCCGTAGACCATAAGCCCGAATGAGAGGATGCTGATCGCGTTGATGTCGTCGGGGAACCGGGGAGCAAACGTCAACAACAACACCGCCCCGACGAGGAGGGAAACGACGCCCATCAAGCTGAAGCGCTGTCCCTGGTAATAGTCCTTGAGCAGCTTCACCATACGCTGGTCGACGCCAGGCGGGTTGGAGGGCTTTCCCGTCAAGGCTTCATTCACCGCGGCGAGGTTCGTCCCGCACCGCGTGCAGTACTTCACCTCGGCCGCGTTGTTCGAGCCACAGCTAGGACAGAACATTGTTCCTCCGAGACGGTGAGTTGCCGGTGAGTGTGGAATGCGCTGACTTTGCCAAGACGTGATATTACAGAAAAGCGCGGCACGCGTGCCAGCAATGTAGTACGCGTAGGTGGCGGCCTCCAGTTATCTGCTGGACATTTGCGCAGCCCCGCCGCGAAGAGAAGGTCAAGAGCGTTCCGGAAGTTGCGGTCCGGACCGGGCCTCGCTGTGCCAGGACGTGCGGGTTTCTGTATAATCCGGCCGGGCAAACAGACCCGAACGATTTGCCGGAGGCCCGCGGAGCGACGCTCAGAGAGGCTCGATCGCGCAAACCGGGGCTCTCAAATTCGTTGCGCGCACATCGGGATTTCTCTAGTGACGACCGGAGTACCGCGCCCGGCTCGCGACTGCGTATCCTGGTTGATGGCTGACCGTGACCGGAATAGTGACAAAGCTCAAGGACTCCGCCCGAGGTCTTGGCTTCGAGGTCGTTGGGATCACGTCCGTCGAACCTCTCGCGCCGGACGACGCCGCGTTTCGCGCGTGGATCGAGAACGGATTCGCAGCAGATATGGACTACATGACGAGGCGCCCTGAGTTGCACACCAATCCGCGCGCGCTCGTGCCGGCCGCGGCGTCGCTGATAACGGTTGCGATAAACTACTACGTCGAGTCGCCGCCCTTCGAGCACGAGAACCGTTACGGCCGCGTTGCACGCTACGCCTGGGGACTTGATTATCACGACATCGTGAGGGGGCGTCTGATGGCGCTCGCGGCGAGCATAGAGAAGCTCGCGGGCCGGACTCTCCGCACGCGGGGTTTCGTTGACGCGGTACCGCTGCTCGAGCGGGCCGCGGCAACTCGAGCGGGCCTCGGCTTTTTTGGCAAGAACACGAACCTGCTTCGGCCGAGACAAGGATCGTGGTTCTTTCTCGCCGAGTTGTTCGTGGATATCGAGCTCCCGCCCGAGGACGCCGGCATCAGCGTCAGTTGCGGAAGCTGCACCCGGTGCCTCACGGCTTGTCCGACTGACGCGTTCGCAGGGCCCTACGTTCTGGATTCGCGGCGCTGCATCTCTTACCTCACGATCGAGAACAAGGGGCCGATCCCGCGCGAGCTGCGCCGCCAGATGGGAGAGTGGGTGTTCGGCTGCGACGTGTGCCAGGAAGTTTGCCCGTTCAACCGGTTCGCGACCGATACGCATTGGCGCGAACTGGCGCCCGAAGCCGGCGTCGGTCCCAGACTCGATCTGGTGGGCGTCCTGTCGATCCGGACTGATGAGGAGTTTCGCGCGCGGTTTCGAGGCACGCCGTTGACGCGCCCCAAGCGCCGCGGCCTGCTGCGCAACGCCGCCGTCGTCGCCGCCAACGTCGGCTGCACGGCTGCGGTTCCGGCGCTGGTCG
>Ga0209640_10002850_pt1 | contig 15105 bp, 11 predicted proteins | sample RifCSP10_1_FD_184018 | JGI IMG/M metagenome (GOLD analysis project Ga0209640, IMG submission 184018) | Soil microbial communities from Rifle, Colorado - Rifle CSP2_sed 10_1 (SPAdes) (version 2) | ecosystem: Environmental > Terrestrial > Deep subsurface > Rock core/Sediment | place: Rifle...
TCGGCCTGCAGGTATATGTGATGTGCGAGCTGCCATCGAATGTGGTGCTGGCCGAGGAATTCGCGCAACGCTTCGACGGCTTTTCCATCGGCAGCAACGACCTCACCCAGCTCGTGCTCGGCGTGGACCGCGATTCGGATCGACTGGCCGGACTCTTCGACGAGCGCCATCCGGCGGTCACCCGCATGATTGCCGAAGTGATCGCCACCGCCCACCGCCACGGCCGCAAGGTGGGGCTGTGTGGGCAGGCACCGAGCGACCACCCGGAGTTCGCGCGCTTTCTGGTCGAGAGCGGCATCGATTCGATCTCGGTCAACCCCGACTGTTTCGTGGCGGTGAAGCGCGTCGTGGCCGGCTCGGAAACGCCCGCCAGGCCATGACCGCGGCCACCGCGCCCGGGGCACCGGATCGGCCACCCATCGAGCATCCGTGGAGCCAGGCCGCCGAGGACGTGTTGCGTGCCCTCGAGGTTCGCCAGGGTGCCGGGCTCGACCAGCGCACGGTGGGTGCCCGGCGGCGGCGCTACGGGCCGAACAGCCTGCGCGCCGCGAAGCCACGCAGTGCCTGGCGGATTCTCGTCGATCAACTCAGGTCCCCGATGGTCGCGCTGCTTGCCGCGGCGGCCGTGTTCGCCTTCCTGCTGGTCGACTGGATCGATGGCACTGCAATCGCGGCCGTGATCGCGATCAATGCAGCGGTGGGGTTTTTCACCGAGATCAAGGCGGCGCGCTCGATGGAAGCGCTGCACCGGCTCGGTCAGGTCACCGCGCGCGTGCGCCGCGATGGTCGGGCAAGGGAAATCCCGGCCGCCGAACTGGTACCCGGGGACATCATGCTGGTTGAAGGCGGCGATGTGGTAACCGCGGACCTTCGCATCGTCGCGGCATCCAAGCTGCAGAGCAACGAATCGATGCTCACCGGCGAATCCGCGCCTGTCGCCAAGACCCTGCAACCGGTCGCCGAAGACACCCAGCTCGCCGAACGCACGAACATGCTCTACAAGGGCACCGCGGTGACGCGGGGATCAGGGGAAGCGGTGGTCGTCGCCACGGGCCTGGCCACGGAACTCGGCCGGATCACGGAACTGGTCGCGGAGACCGAGGACGAAGCCACCCCGCTCGAGTTGCGGCTCGAACGCCTCGGACAACGGCTGATCTGGGTCACTGCCGTGCTCGCCGCGGCGGCTGGCACGGTCGGCATCGCTGCCGGTCGCGACATGGTGGAGATGCTGCAAACCGCGATCGCGCTCGCGGTCGCCACGGTCCCCGAGGGCCTGCCGGTGGTGGCCACCGTCGCGCTGGCGCGAGGCATGTGGCGGATGGCGCGCCACAACGCCCTGGTCAACCGGCTGTCCGCGGTCGAGACGCTCGGGGCCACGGGCGTGATCTGCACCGACAAGACGGGAACGCTGACCGAGAACCGCATGACCGTGGTTCGCATGGTGTTGCCCAGCGGCGACATCAGGCTGACCGGCGAGGCGGCAAGCGCGCCGTTCGAGGCTGGCGGTCGACCGGTCGACCCCCGGCAGCACCCGGGGTTGCGCGAGGCGCTGGAGGTGGGCGTGCTGTGCAACAACGCCGAGTTGTCCGGTGCCGACGATCCCGAAGGCCCGAGCGCCGTGGGCGACCCGATGGAGGCAGCGCTGCTCGTCGCCGGCAAGAGGGCCGGGATCTCGCGCCACGACCTGATTGACGCGCTCCCGGAGGAGCGCGAAGAGGCATTCGATACCGACACCAGGATGATGGCGACGTTCCACCGTCACGACGGCGGGCTCCGCGTTGCGGTCAAGGGCGCGCCGGAGGCGGTGATTGCCGCATGCACCCGGGTACGCAGCGGCGATGGCGATGTCGGTTTCGGCGATTCCGACAAGCAACGATGGCTCGACACCAATGCGGCGATGGGTTCGGAGGGGCTGCGCGTGCTCGCGCTGGCCACCAGGCACGGCGGTTCGACCGACGATGCCCCGTATTCCGATCTCGTGTTCCTGGGGCTCGTAGGGCTGGACGACCCGCCGCGGGCCGACGTGCGCGAGGCAATCGCGCGCTGCCGGTCCGCGCGCATCCGGGTGGTGATGGTCACCGGCGACCAGGCACTCACCGCCCGCCACGTCGCACTCGCCGTGGGCCTGGTCGACGATGGCGACGCCGAGGTGCTGCCGGGCGATGCACTGAAGCCCATCGACCAGCTCTCGACGGAGGAACGGGAACGGTTACGGCGCGCGCGGATCTTCGCCCGCGTGGATCCGCGCCAGAAGCTCGATCTGATCGCCCTGCACCAGCTTGGCGGCGAGGTCGTGGCGATGACGGGCGACGGCGTCAACGACGCCCCGGCGCTGAAGAAATCCGACATCGGCGTGGCAATGGGCCAACGTGGCACGCAGGTGGCTCGCGAAGCGGCCGACATGGTGCTCAAGGACGACGCCTTCGGCACCATCGTGCTCGCCATAGAGCAGGGCCGGATCATCTTCGACAACATCCGCAAGTTCGTGCTGTACCTGCTGTCGTGCAATGTCAGCGAAGTGCTGGTGGTGACCGTCGCCATGCTGATGAACGCGCCATTGCCGCTGTTGCCCTTGCAGATCCTGTTCCTGAACCTCGTGACCGACGTGTTTCCGGCACTCGCCCTCGGCGTGGGGCCTGGCGATCCGCGCGTCATGGAACGCGCGCCGCGCCCCGCCGACGAGCCGATCATGACGCACGCCCACTGGGTGGCAGTCGCTGCTTACGGTGCACTCATCACCGCGGCCGTGCTCGGCGCCTTTGCCATCGCCCTGCTCCACTTCGAGATGCCGACGCGGGCCGCGACCACCATATCGTTCCTGACCCTCGCCTTCGCCCAGCTCTGGCACGTGTTCAACATGCGCGATGCCGACTCCCCGTTCCTCTGGAACGACGTGGTGCGCAATGGCCATGTATGGGGTGCATTGCTGCTCTGCGTGTCGGTGCTCATGGCCGCCGTGCATGTGCCGGTGCTCGCGCAGGTACTCGACCTCGAGGTTCCAGGCGCCACAGGCTGGGGACTGGTCCTGGCTTTCTCGCTGTTGCCCTCGGCCATCATCCAGGCTTACCTGCAGTTCTGGACCGCGACGGCGGACCTCGCTACAGCGGCGCGCCGCGAAGCGTCCGCACCCCGGGATTGACGATGCGGGACCGTCCCGCAGCAGCAGCAGCACTCGCAAGGTCGTCGACAATGCGGCGTGGGTGCCGGGTACCGACCCACCGCCGTTACGCCAAGGCCCTTCTTCACCCCGACTCGTTCGCCGGACGACACCGCCGGTGGGGTGGGCAGCGTTACCTCGATGGCGCGGGTTGCACCGGGCGAGTCACCCGCCGTCCTTGCCAGCAGGACCATCGCGTCGTGCCCGCTCGCGTGCACTGCGAAGGCGATCGAGTTTTTCCTTCAGCTTGATCTCCAGCCCACGATCAACCGGCTGGTAGTACACCTGTTCACCCATTGCATCCGGGAAACCGGTCTGGCCCAGCGCGACGCCGCCGGCCGCATCGTGGTCGTACTGGTAGCCCTTGGCGTAACCCAGTTCCTTCATCAGTTTGGTCGGCGCATTGCGCAGGTGCATCGGCACGTCCTGCGTGCCGTGCTCGCGCACGTCGCGCCTGGCGGCGTTGAACGCCATGTACGCGGCATTGGATTTCGCGGTGGTGGCGAGGTAGATGACCAGCTGCGCCAATGCGAGTTCGCCCTCCGGACTGCCGAGCCGGTCGTACGTGTCCCAGGCCTCGATGGCCATCTGCAATGCACGCGGATCGGCCAGCCCCACGTCCTCGACCGCCATCCGCGTCAACCGCCGCGCAAGGTAATTGGGGTCGCAGCCGCCATCGAGCATCCGCGCGAGCCAGTACAGCGCCGCATCCGGGTTCGAGCTGCGCACCGATTTGTGCAATGCCGATATCTGGTCGTAGAACTGCTCGCCGCCCTTGTCGAAGCGTCGGGTGCGGTCGGCCAGCACCTGCAGGAGCGTAGCCTCGGTGATGACACCGCCCTCGCCCGCCGGGTCGACATCGTCGGCGAGACCCGCGGCGATCTCGAGCAGGGTCAGCCCACGCCGCACGTCGCCGTCGGCGGCGCCGGCAATCTGTCGGAGGGCTTCGTCCGACACCTGCAGGCCGTGACCGCCGAGGCCGCGTTCGTCGTCGTCAAGCGCGCTGCGCAACGCCAGCAGGATGTCGTCTGACGACAGCGCCTCCATCACATGCACGCGGCAGCGCGACAGCAGCGCCGAGTTCAATTCGAACGATGGGTTCTCGGTGGTGGCACCGACGAAGACAATCGTGCCGCGCTCGATGTGCGGCAGGAACGCATCCTGTTGCGCCTTGTTGAAGCGGTGCACCTCGTCGACGAACAGCACCGTGCGGCGTCCGTCGGCGAACCGGTGCGCGGCCTCTGCCAGTACCTGGCGCACATCCGGCAGGCCCGACAGGACTGCCGATATCGCCTTGAATTCGGCATCGGCGTAACGCGCGAGCAGCAACGCCAATGTGGTCTTGCCGCAGCCTGGCGGCCCCCACAGGATCATCGAATGGATGTTTCCGGACTCGACCGCGCGCCGCAAGGCGGACGCCGGGGCCAGCAGACGTCGCTGGCCGACCATTTCATCGATCGTGCGCGGGCGCATGCGTTCGGCCAGCGGACGCATGGCGTCGCGATCGACGCTCAGCAGGTCAGGATCGTTTGCGGGTGTCGGGGTAGTGCGTCGGGCCACGGGGCGTATGCGGTTGCGATGGGGGATCGTTACCGCAACACGATACCAAGATGCGCCCCCACCCCGCGCGAGTCGCCGGAATCAGCGGGCGACGGGCACGGACGGACGATCGTCCCAGTTGGAGGTCGTTCCCAGCTCATAGCTGACGCGCAACCACTGACTGGTAGTGCGGTCGAAGAGAGCGTCGACCTGGGCCGCCGTGGCGCCTTCCTCGCCGAAGTCGGCCGTCCCCATGCCCTTGACCTGGAGATAGCGGGTGCCGACGTCACTGGTGATGACGCGCTCCAGCACCAGTTCAACGGGCTGCTCCTGGAACTCGACACGCAGCGCCGCATCCACTTTGGTTGCCAGCGCCCTCGCCATCGTCGAGTTGCTCGCGATGGGCCGGGTCGCGGGATCAGTTCCGATCTTCAGCTGCGGATAGCTCACCGTGGTGCCGACCGTGTCGTAGAGCGCGGCGAACTGGAACGGGATCCACTCGACGTTGTCGCCGATCTGCAGGCGACCGTCGCCACTCACCGTGCGGTCGCGGACGCTGGCCGCATCGACAGCCACCGTGTCGAGCTTCACGGCCACCTGGGTGTCACCGAACTGCTGGGAGACAGCGCCGATCACCGCCGCGGCCACGGCGCCGTCCATTGCCTCGTCACCTTCCATCCGCGACGCTGGACGGCTTTCCAGCGACTGCGCGCGGATCGTCGTCGGTGTGTCGGCAGAAACCCTTTGCGCACCCATCGCGGAAACGGCGATCACGATGGCGCTCAGTAGTGCGAAGGCGGGAGCGGGACGATGCATGCGGTTTGGTCCTGACTGCAAGACAACGCCATTTGGCGCTGTGTGCAGTCACCTTCAACTCCCGACCGTGGACGTACCGTGATACCCGCGCCTCGAGAATGAACGGCGGCTGTGGAGACCCAAAAAAAACGGCGGGATGGCCCGCCGTTGATTCCTGTGCGTACTACTCGAACCGTGGGTCAGCCTTCGCCAATCACGTCGACGCCCTTGGGCTTGGTGTACTTGAACGTGCTGGCGGCAAACGAAGGATTGCGCTTCCAACCGGTGAAGCTGATCTCGGTGCGCTGACCGCGTGCATCGACGAAGTGCATCTTCGCCAACCCGGCCTTGCCGAACCCCAGTCGCGCGGAGCGCAGTCCGGCATCGTTGCCATCCTTCGGTGCCAGGGCCAGCCAGTTGAGCCCACCGCTGGTGCCGCCTTCCTTGACGACGAACTGCGTGTCGAGCTTCGACGGATCGACCAGCACCGCCAGCGGACTGTTCTGTTCTTCCGCGCCCTGCGGCCGCACGCTGACCTGCTGCAGGTCGGGGTCGTACACCCAGACCTTCTTGCCGTCGGCAACGATCAGTTGCGGGTACGGCTTGACGTACTCCCAACGGAACAGCCGCGGCGCCGACACTGCCAGCTTGCCGGTGGACGTTTCCTTGAGCTTGCCCTGCGCGTCGAACACCTGCTGGGTGAAGTGGCCATTGAGCCCCTTCAAGCCCTTGGTGAAGGCGTTGAGGTCGTCGCGGGCGCCAGCGACAGCCGGGCCGGCCAACAACATCGTGGCCAGCACCGTGGATATGCCGATCGTTGCGATACGGATCATGGGATCACTCCGGGGTTTCGATGCAGGCAGTCTGCCGCGATGAAGCTGAATCAGCGTGCACGATACCTGCCGATCCAGCCATGCCAACGTAGCCCATTCACATTCACCAGTGCATCCGGATAGGCGCCAGCCCGGGCGTCAATCCCGGGGTGGCGGCGGCGCGAGCACGCTGCGGTCACCGTTGTGTTCCTGCGGACTGACGATCCCCGCGGCCTCCATGGCCTCGACCAGTCGCGCGGCGCGGTTGTAGCCAATCTTGAGGCGGCGCTGCACGCCCGAGATCGACGCGCGACGGGTTTCAGTGACGATGCGGACGGCTTCGTCGTAGAGCGGGTCGGACTCGTCCCCTCCCCCGCCGCCGGCTTCCGGCAGGCCCGTGGGCCCGACCACCACGCCGTCGCCCATCGTCTGCACTTCATCGAGCACGCCATCGACGTACGCCGGCGGGCCACCGATCTGCTTGAGATGCTCCACCACGCGATGGACCTCCTCGTCACTGACGAAGGCGCCGTGCACGCGCTCTGGCAGGGCCGTGCCCGGGGGCATGTACAGCATGTCGCCATTGCCCAGCAGCGCCTCGGCGCCGGACTGGTCGAGGATGGTGCGCGAGTCGATCTTGCTCGACACCTGGAACGCGATGCGGGTCGGTATGTTCGCCTTGATCAGGCCGGTGATCACGTCGACCGACGGCCGCTGGGTAGCAAGGATCAGATGGATGCCCGCGGCGCGCGCCTTCTGCGCCAGGCGCGCGATGAGCTCTTCGACCTTCTTGCCGACGACCATCATCATGTCGGCGAATTCGTCGATGAAGATGACGATGAACGGCAGTTCCTCCAGCGGACGCGGCGCTTCGCCAAGCTCGGCGTTGGGCTTGAACAGCGGATCCATCATCGGCTGGCCCGCATCGCGCGCGTCGCGGACCTTCTTGTTGAAGCCGGCCAGGTTGCGCACGCCCACGGAGCTCATCAGCTTGTAGCGGCGCTCCATCTCGGCCACGCACCAGCGCAGGCCGTTGGCGGCCTCCTTCATGTCGGTGACCACCGGCGCGAGCAGGTGCGGGATGCCCTCGTAGACCGAGAGCTCCAGCATCTTCGGGTCGATCATCAGGATGCGCAGTTCCTTCGCCGACGCCTTGTACAGCAGGCTCAGCACCATCGCGTTGACGGCGACGGACTTGCCCGAACCGGTGGTGCCGGCGACCAGCAGGTGCGGCATGCGCGCGAGGTCGGCGACCGTCGGCCGGCCGCCGATGTCCTTGCCCAGCGCCAGCGTCAGCGGACTGGCGGCCTTGTCGTATTCCTTCGAGCGCAGCAACTCCGACAGGTAGATCGTCTGGCGCGTCGAGTTCGGCGTCTCCAGGCCGATCACCGACTTGCCGGGGATCACGTCCACGACGCGCACCGATTTCACCGAAAGTCCGCGCGCGATGTCCTTGTCGAGGGAACTGATCTGGCTGACCTTGACGCCCGGCGCCGGCTGCACCTCGAAGCGGGTAATCACCGGCCCCGGATAGGCGCCGACGACCTGCGCGTCGATGCGGAAGTCCTTGAGCTTGAATTCGATCTGGCGCGATACCGTCTCGAGCGTCTCTTCGCTGTAGCCCTTGGGCTGGGGCTTGGGATCGTCGAGCAGGGCCAGCGGCGGGATGCCACTGCCATCGCCGACATGGAACAGCGGGATCTGCTGCTCACGCTTTGCGCGTTCGCTTTTTTCCACCGCAGGCGCCGCCGGCGGCTCGATCCGCACCGGCGCGCGCTTGGCGCGCAGTTCGGTATCGACCTTTCGCACTTCCTCGCGCTCGCCGCGGAACGCGCGTGCCTGCTGCCACTGACTGGCCTGCTGGCTGCCGCGGCGGAAGAACCTGCCCAGCACGGGACCCAGCATCAGCACCCATTGGCCGATGCGATCCATGACCGCGAGCCACGACAGGCCGGTCGCCAGCGTCACCGACACCAGCAGCAACGCCAGCAGGAACAGGTTGCCGCCGACCGGGCCAAAGCCGACGTAAAGCGAATTGCCGACCAACTGGCCGAGGATGCCGCCGCTGCCGGCGGAAAAGTCGGGCGCGGTACCCAGGCGCAGCTGCAACAGCCCGGTCGCCGACACAAGGAAGCCGACAATCCCGACCAGCCTCAACGCCGGGCCGAGATCCGCATCGCCATCGCCGTCCGCATCCATCCCGAACAGGGCGATCCAGGCGATCAGGCCCAGGACCAGCGGCAACAGGAAGGCGACATACCCGCACAGGTACAGCAGCACATCGGCCAGCCACGCACCTACCCGGCCGCCGACGTTGTTCAACGGCGCGGTGATGCTGCCCGAATGCGACCAGCCCGGATCCTGCGGCGAAAACGTCACCAGGCTGGCTAGCAGATACAGCAGCAACGGCGCGATCAGGATCAATGCGATGTCTCGCATCAATCGCTGTCGACGCGGCGACGCCGGGGCCTTGTTTGCCACCGGGCCTTTCTTGCGGCTTGCTATGGTCGCCACCGTGATGTTCTGCCTTAGCTAGCGTCCGTTAGTCTTTGAATATACGCAGGAACCCGGTCGAATGACAGGGTTCCTGCGCAGGCCCATTTCAGAGCTTCATGCCCTGCAGCGCCGGATGGACGACCTTGCCGCCCTCCACGTTGATACCACGCACCAGCGGCAGGCTGTCGCGCCAGTTGCCCGAGGCCAGTTTGCTGACCCACGGCAGGATCGCCGCGCAGATTGCCTGCGACGAGGTCTGCGGCACGGCGCCGGGCATGTTGGTGACGGCGAAATGGATCACGCCTTCCTCGACATAGGTCGGCTCTTTCCAGGTGGTCGGACGCGACGTCTCGAAGCAGCCGCCCTGGTCGATGGAAATGTCCACGACGACGCTGCCGGGCTCCATGCCCTTGATCATCTCGCGCGTCAGCACGTGCGGTGCGACCGCGCCGGTGACCAGCACGGCCCCGATGACGAGGTCGGCCGAGGCCACTTCACGGGCGACGACGTCGACGTAGGGGTACAGCGTGGTCACGTTGTTGCCCAGCCGCATCATCTCCTCCATGCGGTCCTGGCGCTTCTCGAACACCACCACGTTGGCGCCACCCGCCGCCGCGAGCGCGGCCGAATGGCCACCGGCGGCGCCGGCGCCGAACACCACGACCTTGCCGCGTTCGGTCGACGGCAGGCCGCCGAGCAGCTTGCCCTTGCCGCCTTCGGGCTGGTGCAGCAGGTGGGTGCCGACCTGCACCGCGATCTTGCCGGCGATGATCGACATCGGCGCCAGCAATGGCAGGTCGCCGTTGGGCAGCTCGACGGTCTCGAACGCAATGCCGGTCAGGCCGATGTCGAGCAGGCGCTTCGTCAGCTCGGGCAACGGCGCCAGGTGCAGGTAGCAGAACAGCAGGTGATGCTTGCGCAGCAGCGCCAGGTCGCCTTCGATCGGCTCCTTGACCTTGACGATCAGCTCGCCCTTTTCATACAGGCTGGCGGCGTCGGGGGCGATGTTCACGCCGAGTTGCGCGTACTGCTCGTCCTTGAAGCCGCTCTTGATGCCGGCGTCCTTCTCGATCCACACCTCGTGGCCACGCTTGACCAGGTCGCCGGCAGCGGCCGGAACGAGTGCGACGCGCCCTTCGAGGGTCTTGGTTTCCTTGGGTACACCGATACGCATTCAAATCTCTCCGTGGTCGCCCAGAAAAAACGCCGCATTCGCGGCGCGTCCTGGCCTGGTTGTTCATGGCAGTCATGGAACCGCGTGGACGCACCCAGAGCCTGAAACACTGCATCCGTGGGTCGCGCCTTGTTTTGCCGGGACGCCGCCGCCAAGCTATGGCGATCGCAGCCCGCCGGAAAAACCGCTCCGGCCGCCTGTTCCGCGCATCAAGCCGCGTCCCTTATCACTGACCGCGATTATACCCATGACCCCACCGAAGCACTCCCGACTGATCATCCTCGGCTCCGGCCCCGCCGGCTGGACCGCCGCTGTCTATGCCGCCCGCGCCAATCTCAAGCCGCTGGTGATCACCGGCATGCAGATGGGCGGGCAACTGATGACGACCACCGAGGTCGACAACTGGCCGGGCGACGCCCACGGGCTGCAGGGACCGGACCTGATGGCCCGGATGCAGGCGCATGCCGAGCGATTCGACACCGAGACCGTGTTCGACCATATCCATACCGCCGACCTGTCGCGGCGCCCGTTCCGCCTCACGGGCGACAACGGCGACTACACCTGCGACGCGCTGATCATCACCACTGGCGCGACCGCCAAGTACCTGGGCCTGCCCTCTGAGGAACTGTTCAAGGGTCGCGGCGTGTCCGCCTGCGCGACCTGCGACGGCTTCTTCTACAAGGACCAGGACGTTGCAGTGGTCGGCGGCGGCAATACCGCGGTCGAGGAAGCCCTGTACCTGTCCAACATTGCCCGCAAGGTCTACCTCGTGCACCGCCGCGACACCCTTCGCGCCGAGAAGATCATGCAGGACAAGCTGGCCGCCAAGATCCAGTCCGGCAAGATCGAGCCGATCTGGCATCACCAGGTCGACGAAGTGATCGGCAACGATGCCGGCGTGACCGGCATGCGGGTGAGGTCGGTGCTGGACGATTCCAGTCGCGAGGTCGCCATCCACGGGCTGTTCGTCGCCATCGGCCATACCCCGAACACGACGTTGTTCGAAGGCCAGCTGGAGATGAAAAACGGCTACCTGACAATCGAGACGGGACTGCACGGCAACGCCACTCAGACCTCGGTCGAGGGCGTATTCGCCGCCGGCGACGTGGCCGACCAGGTGTATCGCCAGGCCATCACCTCCGCCGGCTTCGGCTGCATGGCCGCGCTGGACGCCGAGAAGTACCTCGACAAGGACGGCTGATGCCGCGGATCAGCGCGAAGCTCCGGCCCGGCTGGACCGAACGGGATCCCGCGCTGATCGATGCTTTTCCCTGTCACGGGACGTCCCGGGCCCGGGGCTGACATGTTCGCGGCGCGCATCGTCTCCTCGCTGCTGGACATCCCCGCCACGGGATGGGATGCGCTGCATGACGGCCGCAATCCCTTCGTCTCCCATGGGTTCCTGGCCGGCCTGGAGGAGCACGGCTGCCTTCGCCCGCAGTGGGGATGGACGCCCCATCACCTCACGCTATGGGAGGGCGGCGAACTCGTTGCGGCGGCGCCGGCCTACCTCAAGGAAAACTCGCACGGCGAGTTCGTGTTCGATCACGCCTGGGCGCATGCGTACGCGCAGCATGGACTCGACTACTTCCCCAAGTGGCTGTGCGCGGTGCCGTATTCGCCGGTGACCGGCCCGCGGTTGCTGGCCCGGGAGCCGGCCCACAGGCACGCACTGCTCGAGGCGATGAGGGACCTCGTCGGCACCCAGGGCCTGTCGTCGGCCCACGTCAATTTCCACGCGGCCGATGAAGCCGCGGCCTTCGACGAGGATTGGCTTGCCCGGCTGGATGTGCAGTACCACTGGAAAAACGACGCCGGATGGCAGACGTTCGACGAATTCCTGGCCGCGTTCGACCACAAGCATCGCAAGAACATCCGCCAGGAGCGCGCCAAGCTGGTCCGGGCGGGCGTGGAGTTCCGCGTCGTCCATGGCACGGACGCCACTGACGCCGACCTGTCCACGATGCATGGCTTCTACCTGCAGACATTTGCCGAGTACGGAAACCATCCGGCGCTCACCATCGAATTCTTCCGCCATCTCGCCCGGTCATTGCCGCAATCCCTGGTGCTGTTCTTCGCCCGGCGCGCAGGTCACGACATCGCCGGAGCGCTGTGCCTGCGCGGCGGCGATACCCTGTACGGCCGCTACTGGGGCGCCACCGAGTCGCAGCCCGGGCTGCATTTCGAGACCTGCTACTACCAGGGCATCGACTACTGCCTGCGCAATGGCCTGACGCGGTTCGAACCCGGCGCGCAAGGCGAGCACAAGCTCGCGCGCGGCTTCATGCCACAACTGGTGCACAGCCGGCACTGGCTCGCCGACCCCAGGTTCCGCGAACCCCTGCGTGACTGGTGCGCGCAGGAGCGGGCGTCGGTGCAACGCTACGCCGCGCGGCTGGGTGAGCGTTCGCCGTTCAAGCCGCGACAGGACCCCTGACCAGATCATGGCCTTGCGCTTGCCGCTGCTGCCAGACGACCCACTGGCGCCGTTTCCGGACCCGATCCTGGCGCGGCGCGTTCCCGACGGACTGTTGGCGATGGGCGGCGACCTCAGCCCCGAGCGGCTGCTCAATGCGTATCACCATGGAATCTTCCCGTGGTTTTCCGCTGGTCAACCATTGCTGTGGTGGTGCCCGGACCCGCGTGCGGTGTTCCGAACCGACCATGTCAGGCTTTCGTCGCGATTCCGCCGGCAGTTGCGCCAGTCGCAGTGGACCGTGCGTGCCGACACGGCGTTCGATCGGGTGATCGAGGCCTGCGCGGCGACACCGCGCGCTGGCCAAGGCGGCACCTGGATCACCGACGACATGCTCGCCGCCTATTGCCGCCTGCACCGTCTCGGGCATGCCCATTCCGTCGAAGTATTCGATGGCGCCATCCTGGTTGGCGGCATCTACGGCGTCGCCATCGGTCGGATGTTCTTTGGCGAAAGCATGTTCAGCGGTAAAACCGGAGGTTCCAAGGTCGCCTTGGCCGCCCTCGCCCGGCAACTGCACAACTGGGGTTGGCCGCTGCTGGACGCCCAGGTCGAGAATGACCACCTGCTCAGCCTCGGCGCGGAGCTCTGGCCGCGGCCGGTATTCCTGGACGCCATAGCCACCTTGGTGGCACAGCCCGGTTGGACCGGTCCATGGACTGGGCACTTTGGCGAAATGGCAGCGAGCGAACTGGCCACGCGGTCTGCATGAACAGCCAATGGGGCCTATTTTGCGCCCGCCAGCCGCTCGTGGCAGAATGCCCGGCTTCGCGGGCGCGTTGCGCCGGCCAGATAGCAATAATCGGAAATTAGGAAACACATGGCAAAAGATGACGTGATCGAATTCGAGGGCACGGTGGCGGAAACCCTTCCGAACACCATGTTTCGTGTACGCCTCGAAAACGGGCACGAGATCATTGCCCACATCTCGGGAAGGATGCGCAAGAACTACATCCGCATCCTGACGGGCGACAAGGTCAAGGTGGAGATGACGCCCTACGACCTGAGCAAGGGCCGCATCACTTATCGCATGAAGTAACGCCGGTAAGTCATTGATAAAAAAGGCGGCCAATGGCCGCCTTTTTTGTTGCAAGTAACCGAGGGCGAGCGCTGCACCCGCCCAGGGACCTGCTTCCTACACCGTCAGGGGCAACAGCCTTTCGGGCTCGGACTCGGCCTCGATGACCAGTTCGTCGTTGCGCACGTCGATCAATACCCGACCGCCATTGATCAGCTTGCCGAACAGCAACTCGTCGGCCAGGGGGCGCTTGATCTTGTCCTGGATCACGCGGGCCATCGGGCGTGCACCCATGAGCGGGTCGAAGCCGTGCTGGGCCAGCCATTCGCGCGCAGGCGGGGTCGAAGTCAGCACCACGCTCTTGTCGTGCAACTGCGCCTCCAGCTCGATCAGGAACTTGTCCACCACGCGCAGGATGTGATCGAACCCCAATGCCTGGAACTGCACCACCGCGTCGAGGCGGTTGCGGAATTCCGGGGTGAAGCCCTTGCGGATCGCTTCCATGGCGTCGGTCGAGTGGTCCTGCTTGGTGAAGCCGATCGAGCGCCGGGCAGCCATCGCCGCGCCGGCGTTCGTGGTCATCACGAGCACCACGTTCCTGAAGTTGGCCTCGCGGCCGTTGGTGTCGGTGAGCACGCCGCGGTCCATGACCTGCAACAGGATGTTGAAGATGTCCGGATGCGCCTTCTCGACCTCGTCGAGCAGCAACACGCAGTGCGGGGTCTTGACGATCTTTTCGGTCAGCAGGCCGCCCTGGTCGAACCCGACATAGCCCGGAGGCGCTCCGATCAGGCGCGATACCGAGTGCGGTTCCATGTACTCGGACATGTCGAAGCGGACCAGTTCGATCCCCAGCTGCAGCGCGAGCTGCTTGGTCACCTCGGTCTTGCCGACACCAGTCGGACCGGCGAACAGGAAGTTGCCGATCGGCTTGTCCGGATTGCCCAGGCCCGAACGTGCGAGCTTGATGGCGGAGGTCAGCGTCTCGATCGCCGCATCCTGGCCGAAGATCACCATCTTCAGGTTGCGCTCGAGATTGCGGAGCACATCCTTGTCGGTCGCCGAGACCTGTTTGGCCGGGATACGCGCCATCTTGGCGACGATCGTCTCGATTTCCTCGGTGTCGATCAGCGTCTTGCGCACGGCCTCGGGCAGCAGGCGCTGGCGCGCACCCGCCTCGTCGATCACGTCGATGGCCTTGTCGGGCAGCAGCCGGTCGCCGATGTGCTTCACCGACAGGTCCACCGCCGCCTGCAGCGCGTCGTCGGCGTAGGTCACGCCGTGGTGCATCTCGTAGCGCTGCTTGAGGCCATGCAGGATCTCGACGGTCTCGCCGACGGTCGGCTCGACGATGTCGATCTTCTGGAAGCGCCGCGCCAGGGCACGGTCCTTCTCGAAGATGCTGCGGTACTCCTGGAACGTGGTCGATCCGATGCAGCGCAGGTCGCCCGACGCCAGTGCCGGCTTGATCAGGTTGCTCGCATCCATGGTGCCGCCGCTGGCCGAGCCGGCGCCGATGATGGTGTGGATCTCGTCGATGAACAGCACCGCCTCGGGCAGCTTCTTGAGCTGGGTGAGCACGGCCTTGAGGCGCTTCTCGAAATCGCCGCGGTACTTGGTGCCAGCCACCAGCGCGCC
>Ga0209640_10002851_pt1 | contig 15104 bp, 15 predicted proteins | sample RifCSP10_1_FD_184018 | JGI IMG/M metagenome (GOLD analysis project Ga0209640, IMG submission 184018) | Soil microbial communities from Rifle, Colorado - Rifle CSP2_sed 10_1 (SPAdes) (version 2) | ecosystem: Environmental > Terrestrial > Deep subsurface > Rock core/Sediment | place: Rifle...
GCGAACGAAGTGAGCGGTTTCTCCCCCCAGCGAACGAAGTGAGCGTTGGGGGGAGTACCGGCGTAGCCGGGGAGGGGGGTTCCTTTGGGGGGAGTACCCCGAAGGGGGGAGGGGGGTTCCTTCGGGGGGAGTACCGGCGTAGCCGGGGAGGGGGGAAATCCTGGCGCTAGCCCGACAGAGAAGCCCGCGGTGTGGTCGGACCAGGACATTCGGTTTTGGACATCGACAGACCCTATGCGCGACCGATTTAGGCTCGATCCAATGAAGGTGACCATCCTCGGCGGAACCGGTGCTGTCGGGCGGTTGCTACGCGTGTCTCTCGGCGAGGGCAGTCATCAGGTGACGATTGCGGGACGTTCGGCGTCATCTGAGCCTCGACCCGGCATCCGAAGTGTCAGCGCCGACCTGGGCAGCGGGGAAGGGGTGAGCGAAGCCATTTCAGACGCCGAATGTGTGGTGCATCTCGCCTCCGATCCGCGCCACGCCAGGGAAGTCGACGTGGTTGGGACGAAGCGACTCTTGGAGCTGATCGGTGATCGTCATCTCCTCTATCTGTCCATCGTCGGAGTCGACCGCCACCCCTTGCCTTACTACCGCGCCAAGCACGCCGTGGAGCGACTCATCGAAGACTCCGGTGGTCTCTACACCATCGTCCGAGCCACGCAGTTCCACGATCTCATCGCCTATCGAGTCGAACGGATGACCCGCTCCCTCATCGCCCGCGTCCCTCTGGGTTACGTCTATCAGCCGATCGACATCCACGAGGTGGCGGGGGCGCTCGCAACGTTGGTCGAAACCCGACCCCAGGGCCGGGCCCCGGACCTGGCTGGTCCCGAGATCCTGAGCATCGAGCATCTCGCTCGCACCTTCATGACGGCCAGGGGAAAAGAGAGGCCTCTGGTCAAGTATCCAAAGCCGGGACGGGTGGCCCGAGCATTCCGAGACGGGTTGCACACCAACCCGGAGCGGGCGGTGGGCAAGCTCACCTGGGCCGGCTATCTCGAGCGCCGATTCGGATGACTTCCCGAACCAAACCCAGAGGAGAAGATCGTTGACCACGACCTGACCGCGTCCCGACCTCGCGGCTCTCGCCAGGACCTAATCTCATGGCGATGTCGCAAATGACCGGAGAGACCTGGGACTACATCAACGATTACTCGCGAGAAGTGTTCGGGGCCCAGGACGATCTGCTCACCCACCTGGCCGACGAGGCCACGGCCGCCGGTTTGCCGACGATCTCGGTGGGACCCGACGTCGGACGTTTGTTGATGATCCTGACTGCGATGACCAGAGGCGGCCTGGCGATCGAAGTCGGCACCCTGGGCGGATACTCCGCCATCTGGATCGCCCGCGGCCTCCAACCCGATGGCCGTCTGATAACCATCGAGCCCGACCAGAAACATGCCGACTTCGCCCAACGTCAGTTCGAGAGAGCCGGTCTCGCCGACCAGATCGACCTGCAGCGGGGTACCGGAATCGAAGTCCTCTCTCAACTCGCCGCGGAAATGGAGCCCGGGAGCGTCGACGTGTTGTTCCTGGATGCGACCAAGGGGGAGTACACGGACTACTTCCGCATCGCACGCCCGTTGATCGCCCGCGGAGGCCTGGTCATCGCCGATAACGTCTACGGCACGGGGCAGGGATGGATCGACCATGGCCATGGGACCGACGAGTTCAACCGGCTGATCGCCGACGACCCCGATTTCGAGGCGGTGGCGATGCCGTTCCGGCAGGGTGTGCTGATCGGGCGCCGGGTCAACTGAAGCGCCGGATCACCTCGGCTCGATCCGGCTTGCCGAGGGGGGTCATTGGCAGCTCGGCGACACGGAGCAGACGTTTCGGGATCATGAACCCGGCCAGCCTGCCCTTCAAGTGGGAGTCGATCAGGATCGGACTGGCATCGCCCACATAGAGGCAGACCACCTCCATCCCCCACTCTTCGCTGGGCACGCCGACCACCGCTGCGGCTGTGACTCCTGGTACCCGGGTCATCGCAGCTTCGACCACTGTGGGGTCGATGTTCTCGCCGCCGCTTACGATCAGCGTGTCGGCCCTACCTGTCACCCGTAGGGCGCCGTCGGGGTCGAGCGTCCCCAGATCGCCGGTAACAAACCAGTCACTGTCACGATCAGGCTGTCCGACATAGCCCGGTGAGACCATCGGGCCACGCACCGCGATCCTGTCATCGGCCTCGATCCGGAGCTCGACTCCGGGAAGTGGATGTCCCTTGTTCTCGATCGGAGATCCCGGGCGCAAGGTCGCCACCTGACCTGCGGTCTCCGTCATGCCGTAGCTGGGCAAGATCGGCAGCCCGGCGGCCGCCCCCCGTTCAAGGACCTCGTCTGGTATCGGGCCACCCCCTATCAGCACGCCTCGCAGCCCTTCGAACGGGCCGGGGTCGACATCGAGGACGCGGGTGAGCATGGTCGGCACCACCGATGCCATGGTCACTCCGCTGCGCAGCTCACGGGCGAAGGCGGCAGGATCGAACCCGGGAAGCATCCGCACCGTGCCCCCCACGAAGGCCGATCTGATGATGATGGAAAGCCCCCCAACATGGTGGAGCGGCATGGCCAGGAGCCAGACGTCATCGGGCCCGTGGCCCAGATGGTCCACCGACGCCCGTGCTGCGGCCTCCCAATTCTGCATGGTGAGACGAACGCCTTTTGGGCCACCCGAGCTGCCCGAGGTGAAGACGACACTGGCGGCCTCACCCGGGTCGATCATCGCCATTTCGGGCACGTCCTCGGCCACGATCACCGCCGAACTCTTCGACATCAGGGCAAGAAGATCAATGACCGAGGAGAAGTACGGCCAGGGACGCACCACCTCGAATCCGGACACCGGGCGAGCTTCGACCGCCTCGACGGTCTCGCCGAAGGTTCGGCTGTCATCGTCGGTGACGATGAAGACCCGACTCGGGTCGTGTCGGCTCAACCACTCGATCATGCGAGGGCTCCTCCGTCGATACGCGCTCGCCAATCTGGCGCACGAATCCTCACAGAGCGATTGTGCCCCGTATTCTTCGTCTCTGTGGTCTCCGAGACGTTCGACAATTCGGTTTGGATCGAGGTTTCCGACTTCGACTTCACCGATATCACCTATCACCGGGCACAGGGCCACGGTGTGGTTCGCATCGCCTTCGATCGCCCCGAAGTCCGCAATGCCTTCCGGCCCCACACCGTAGACGAGCTCTTCGCCGCCCTCGATCACGCCCGTCAGGCCACCGACGTCGGCTGTGTCCTCCTCACCGGCAATGGGCCATCGCCCAAAGATGGCGGGTGGGCTTTCTGCTCCGGCGGCGACCAGCGGATCAGAGGCAAGGACGGATACAAGTACGCCGAAGACGACCAGCACGAGTCCGTAGATCAGGGCCGGGTCGGGCGTCTTCACATCCTCGAGGTGCAGCGCCTGATCCGGTTCATGCCCAAGGTCGTGATCGCGGTCGTGCCCGGCTGGGCCGTCGGCGGCGGGCACTCGCTGCATGTGGTGTGCGACCTGACCCTCGCCTCCCGCGAGCATGCAGTGTTCAAGCAGACCGATGCCGACGTCGCTTCATTCGACGCCGGGTACGGCTCGGCGTACCTGGCCCGCCAGGTGGGGCAGAAGCGGGCGCGGGAGGTCTTCTTTCTCGGTCATGAGTACTCGGCGACGGAGGCCTACGAGATGGGGATGGTCAACGCGGCAGTCCCCCACGCCGAGTTGGAGAAGGTGGCGTTGGAGTGGGGCATCGAGATCACCAGGAAGAGCCCAACCGCGCAACGTATGCTCAAGTTCGCCTTCAACCTGCTCGACGACGGTCTGGTTGGACAGCAGATCTTCGCCGGGGAAGCCACCCGGCTCGGCTATATGACCGACGAAGCACAGGAAGGGCGGGACGCGTTTCTCGAGAAGCGCGATCCCGACTTTGGACGCTACCCCTGGCACTTCTGAACCGGTGAACGCAGTTCAGGCCTGGAAGATCGCCGCACGGGTCCACACCCTTCCCGCCGCGGTCGTTCCGGTCGTGGTCGGATCCGCCCTGGCCGAGTTCGACGACGTCTTCCGATTCGACGCTCTTGCCTATGGCCTGACTGCGGCACTCGCCATCCAACTAGCGGCCAACTTCGCCAACGATGCCTCGGACGCAGCGAGGGGGGCCGACACCGCGGAACGTCTGGGGCCGCCACGCATGGTTGCCTCGGGTCGGATCAGCTCGAGACAGATGTGGACCGGCGTCACCCTGGCCCTGCTGGTGGCCGCCGGGGCGGGAGTAGCGCTAACTGCCATCGCGGGGCCGATCATCCTGGTCATTGGTGTGGTCTCGGTGGCGGCCATGCTCGGTTACGTCGGGGGGCCGATTCCCTATGGCTACCGGGGCCTTGGCGAGGTCTTCGTGTTCGTCTTCTTCGGCATCGTGGCCACCGTGGGAAGTCGCTTCGTCCATGACATGACGGCACCAAGAGCGGCCTGGTTGCTTTCGATCCCGATAGGGATGCTGGTCACTGCGATCCTTGTCGCCAACAACTACCGAGATCTCGACACCGACAGGGCGGCGGGCAAACGGACCCTGGCGGTGATCCTGGGCCCCGCCCGGACCCGCACTCTCTTTGCGATCTTGGTCTACGGGGCATTTCCTCTGATCGCTCTGTTCGCCGTGGTTGGCTGGACTCCGATGCTCACCGTCTTCGCTTTCCTTCTGATCTCCTTTGCGACCGGCCCGGTCCGCATCGTCTACAGCAAGACAGACGGGCCGGCACTGATCCGAGCTCTGAAAATGACGGCGCGCTTGCACCTATGGACCGGTCTGGTCCTCGCCGGCGCAGTCCTCACGTAGTCATCCAGGAACCGAGCAGCCCACGACAGCGTCGAAAAGAGCATGACAACACCCCTACTACTTGTCGCCGTGCTGGGTGTGACTTTGGCCTCCTGCGCCGGGCCCGGAGAGCCTGAGGAGCCCGCCGTGTCCGATCCGCTGGGGACCACCTGGCACTTGGAGTCGGGAACCTCCGACGGCGAGCCGATCCCGATCCTGGACAGCCATCCGATCACCCTGTCGTTCACCGAAGACGGCGCCGGGGGCACCGCTGCCTGCAACGGGTACGGCGGGTCCTATTCCATATCTGGCGACACGATCACCTTCTCCGAGCTGTTCCAGACCGAAATGGCCTGCTTCCCCGAGGAAACGATGGAGTCAGAACGGAGATATCTCGAGGCATTGACCAGAGTCGAGACGATCTCCGTCACCGAGGAGACGCTCACTCTCAGCGGCGAGGACACCGAGCTGACCTTGGCGAAACTGCCCCCGATCCCGACCTCGGAGCTGACCGGGACGGTCTGGGTGCTAGACGGGTTGGTCACTGGTGACGCTGTCTCCTCTGTCAGTGGCGAACGGGCGACCCTCGAGTTGTTCAGTGACGGGTCGGTGGTCGGATCCACCGGCTGTCGCACCCTGAACGGCCGGTACGTGATCTCCGGAGCGCAAGTTGACCTCAACGAGCTTGCCGCCGAGGGTGATTGTCCCGCCGAGCTCCAGGAACAGGACAACCTGGTGGTATCGGTCCTGGGTGACGGCTTCGGGGTCGCGATCGAAGGTGACACTCTCACGATCACGTCGATCGGCAACGAAGGCCTGATCTACAAAGCCGGCTGAGCGGAGCCGTCTCTCGCCCGATACCAGTGGGTCAGGTCTCGGCCGAGACCTCAGTGGGCATGATGCGAAGTGTCGCGGAACCTGCTCATGAGACCAGAGGCGAAAGGCTCTCAGATGTTTCACGTACGGCCCTGGTGATCTTGGGTGCCAGGAAGGTAACTTCATGACATCTGATCACCCAGGAGACGCACGCATTGGCCCACTTGTACGACTTCTCAGAAGCAGACGGCTCGGATAAGGATCTTCTTGGCGGAAAGGGGGCTGGTCTGGCCCGGATGACAAGTCTCGAGCTTCCGGTCCCACCAGGTTTCACCATCACCACCGAGGTCTGTCGGGTAACGATGGCCAGCGGTGAGATCCCGACCGACCTGTGGCCAGAGGTCGACGCGGCAGTGGCCAGGCTGGAAGAGCAGACGGGCCGCACGTTCGGGTCGGGCCCGGTCCCGATCCTGCTCTCGGTGCGCTCGGGGGCCAAGTTCTCCATGCCCGGGATGATGGACACGGTGCTCAACCTCGGAATCAACGAAGACGTGGTGAAGGCGTTGATCGAGTGGTCGGGTGATCCCCATTTCGGCTGGGACGCCAACCGTCGATTCCTCCAGATGTACGGCGACGTGGTGCTCGGTGTGGATGAGTCCTTGTTCCAGGATGTGCTGACCGAGCTGAGGACCGGCCGGGATGTCGACGACGACTCGGACCTGACCAGCGACGACCTCGAAGAAGCCACCCGTCGATTCCGCGCCATTATCGAAAGGGAGCGGCCAGGCGAGCTTCCCGACGACCCCATGCAACAACTACGCGGTGCTATCACCGCGGTGTTCAAGTCGTGGAACACCAAGCGGGCGATCGCCTATCGGCGCATCCACCACATCTCCAACGATCTGGGAACCGCCGCCAATGTCCAGATGATGGTGTTCGGGGACCTCGGCGACGACTCCGGAACCGGGGTCTGTTTCACCAGAGACCCCGCTACCGGCGCCAGGGTCCTGTATGGCGACTATCTGCCTCGGGCGCAGGGTGAGGACGTGGTGGCCGGGACCAGGGACCCGCTGAGTCTCGATGACCTTGCCGGGCTCCACCCGGAGTGTCATCGCCAGTTGGTGGAGATCATGGATGGTCTCGAGACCCACTATCGGGACATGTGCGACATCGAGTTCACCATCGAGCGAGATGTCCTTCACATCCTCCAGACCAGGGCCGGCAAGCGCACCGCGGCCGCCGCGGTGAGGATGGCCGTGGCCATGGTGGAAGAGGGTCTGATCGACGAGAAGACTGCCGTTACGAGGGTCGAGCCTGATTCCCTGGAGCAGCTTCATCGCCCTCGCATCGCCGATCATGTCGACACTGGCTCAGCGGTCGCGAGCGGGGTGGCCGCTTCTCCCGGCGCGGCCACCGGAAAGGTGGTTTTCACCTCCGATTCGGCGGTGACCCGGGCCCGCGAAGGCGAGACGGTGATCCTGGTGCGGCCCGAGACGACGCCCGACGACATCCATGGCATGGCGGCCGCCGCCGGAATCCTGACCAGTCAGGGCGGTAAGACCTCCCATGCTGCGGTGGTGGCCCGGGGCATGGGAAAGCCGGCGGTCACCGGGGCCGCCGCCATTCTCGTCGACCTCGATGCCGGTATCGCGAGGGCCAAGCACGACGACCTTCATGAAGGAGACGTCATCACCATCGACGGGACATAGGGGTTGGTATTCCTCGGTGAGGTCGACGTCGTCGAGCCCGAATCGATTCACGAGCTGGAAGAGCTGTTGGAGTGGGCCGACCGGTTCCGCAAGCTGGAAGTGCGCGCCAATGCGGACACTGCCGAGGATGCTGCTCTGTCCAGAGCCCGGGGCGCCTCGGGCATCGGCCTGGCACGCACCGAGCACATGTTCCTGGGAGAGAGGCTCGCCATCGTTCAGAATCTGATCCTCTCCGCGGATCCAGAACAACGCGAACAGGCCCTCGCCGATCTCGAACGGCAGCAGATCGGGGACTTCGAGTCACTTCTCGAGGCAATGGACGGCCTGCCGGTCGTGATCCGGCTCCTCGACCCTCCCCTCCACGAGTTCCTGCCATCCCGCCTCGAGCTCGAGCACGAGATGCTCGGTCGGGTCCGGGCCGGGAGGCCGATCGACGACCTCAGGGTGATGTCCGACCAGGTGGCTCGTTGGGAAGAGGACAATCCAATGCTGGGGCTGCGCGGTGTCCGGCTCGGTCTCATGGTCAAGGACCTCTATCGGATGCAAGCGCGGGCGGCTACAACGGCGCTCACCCGACGCATCCAGGCCGGTGGGTCACCCCGTCTCGAGATCATGATCCCGTTGGTTGCCGTCGCCGAGGAGCTCATCCAAATGCGCGAGGTCATCGAAGAGGAGATCGTCCGCGCCACTGAAGGGTCGGGTGTCGAGCTCGACATCCACATCGGGACCATGATCGAGCTGCCGCGGGCCGCCCTGACCGCGGGCGAGATCGCTCCCGTCGCCGACTTCTTCTCGTTCGGCACCAATGACCTGACCCAGATGACCTACGGACTGAGCCGGGACGATGCCGAGGGGCTCTTCCTTCGCGACTACCTGGAACAAGGGATCCTCACCTCTGATCCTTTTCAGTCCATCGACCAGCGAGGGGTGGGGCGGCTGATCCGCGTCGCCACCAAGGAGGGCCGAGAGGCCAATCCCGACCTGGTGGTTGGGCTGTGCGGAGAGCACGGTGGCGATCCTGAGTCCATTGCCTTCGTGCATGCGCTGGGTCTCGACTATGTGTCTTGCAGCCCGCCACGAATCGAAGGCGCACGCCTGGCCGCGGCCCAAGCTGCATTGGGTGACACCGAGTCATCGCACCGCGTCGACTAACGCCGCCACTCCTTCCCCGGTGATGGCGGTCGTGACCAGAACCGTTGCCTCGGAGTCCCCGAGAGTCTCCAACAGGGCGCGATGGACGGTGTCGACTCCCGGTCGATCGGCCTTGTTGATGACATAGACGTCGGTGATCTCGACTATCCCCGCTTTGTCGGCCTGAATCTGGTCTCCCCAGTCGGGACCCAAGACGAGGACGACGACGTCGACCAGGTCCATCACCTCGACTTCGGACTGCCCAACCCCGACCGTCTCCACGAGAACGACATCGAAACCGGCGCGGGCCAGCACGGCAATAGCCGACGATGACGAAGGTGCCAGGCCACCCAAATGGCCACGCGACGCCATCGAACGGATATAGACCGACGGGTCGTCGACATGGTGCTGCATGCGGATTCTGTCCCCGAGCAGCGCACCACCGGTGATGGGGCTGGAAGGATCCACGGCCAGGACCGCGACCGTGTCGCCGCGCGAGCGCAACTCCTTGATCATCGCGTCGACCAGTGTCGACTTCCCCACCCCGGGCGGGCCGGTCACCCCGACCCGGCGGGCGGGCGTGACAGATTCGACCAACTCTGCCACCACTCCATCCACCGCACCATCGTCTGACTCGATGGCTGTGATCAACCGGGCAAGGGCACGACGGTCACCGGCCAGGACCCGGCTCGCCGTCATTGACGCGCTCATGGCAGAGCAGGTTAAGGACCTGTGGAGCGATCGCCGTCGATCAGAGCACGGGCAATTGGATGCCGTTGGGGCTATCGACTTCATCCAGGCCGGGGGCGTCGGCGCTCGCGTTGACCTCTTCGACCCCGGGCACCCGGTCCATCAGGATGCGCTCGATGCCGGCCTTCAGGGTCATCATCGAGAGGGGGCAACCACCACACGCACCGACCATCTGGAGATTCACCGTCCCGCCGTCGGTTCCGAGCAGGACGAGGTCGCCCCCGTCTGCTTGGACCGCGGGGCGGATGTAGTCAAGCGTCTCCCGGAGCTTGTCAACGTCGATCTGCTCCTCGGACTCGACGCTGCTCGAAATGGTCACAGGTGTTTCTGACATCGCGTTTGGCAACCTTCGCTTGGTGCGGAATGTTCCGGATTGTACCCCACCCCCGGTTTGCTCAGAATGGGACGTGAGGCTGGCCAGGCGCCACACGCGGAGGACCTGACCGGGGCGATATCAGGACGAGACGGCCATTCTCCCACTGGAATGTCCACGCGCCCGGGTCGGGCACCGCCACTTGCTCACCGTCGAGAGTGATCGTGAGGAATGATCCGGTGTCCACGGTGACACGGTCTGCCCCGACCACCAACCCCACCGAGACCTGCTCGGGCAGAAACTGCTCTCCCGACACCGGGGTCAGCCCTCCGTAATAGTGGGCCAGGATCTCTGAGTAGGTGGCTCCTCTTTCTGCCATGGCCTGCGCCCCAAACTGAGACATGCCAATGAGATGACCCCAGCCGCGGCCCTCCACCACGTAATAGGGGTCAGGGTAGGCGAAGTCGAGAAAGTGCCCCATGCGAATCTCACGACGCATGGTGTACTCGGGACTGAGAATGGTGTTGGGATAGACCCGGCCCTCGTCGTTGGAGGCGGGGAGCAGGTGGGGCATGATCGAGGCGGCTGCGTTGATCTTCGCCCGCAGCTCCCAGGTGTCGAGGGAGATGGTCCCCGAGTCCGAGGTGATGTCGATCGTCCATGGCCCCTCCCCGTTTTCGGTGGTGTTGGATTCGACCGACCGTATCTCTCCCGATGCGACCCCGGCCTCCCGAAGCAAGCGCTCCATCTGGAATGCCGGCAGCTGCCACGACCACTCGACGAAAGGACTGTCCTCTCCGGTCGATGGGACCCCGACCAGATAGGGCGCGGGCTCTGACCCGGGCCAGATGTCCTCTATGTTCCGAGTCCTTCCCCCGGTCGTCGACGAGTAGAAGGCCCGGGCCGGCTCGCCGTCGTAAACCAGAATCTGTCCCGAGGTTTCAGCCACTGCTGTCCTCCACCGACCACCGTCTGGCCCGAGAATCGCATCGACCCCGGCATACACCTGGCATGCCGCAGTCGCACAGATGTCGTAGCCGATTCTCCTCCCGGTCTCGGTACGCCCACCGATGAGATTCCAGGCCAGGTAGGTCCGCGCTGCTACGACCTGGGCGGCCAGCGCGTCGTCATCCCACGAGAACGGGACCTCGCGGATCCCTTCGAGGTAAGTGTCCAGGCTCATTCGCTCGACCACGGCCACGCCGTCGCGCTCCGCGGTGATGATGAACGGCCCCCGGTAACGCCGGCCGTTCACCTCCAGATATCCGTCGCCACCGACGGAGACCTCGGCGGAGGTGCCCCGCGCGTCGGCCGCCAGTGCGGCCGGTGCCCCCATCGAAAGACCAGCTAGCGCCGACACGACCAGGATTGCCACCGGCAGCCCGGCAGACATCGAGCGGTCCCCTCGCTCGTCAGGAGCCCCGATGGTGCGGTCACGCACCCTGATCACCCCCTCTCGATTCTCGCTCCCAAATCCCTGAGCTTGCCTGGAAAGTCCTCATAACCCCGATCGATGTGCTCGGCCTCGACCACCTCCGTCGTGCCTTCGGCGCGGAGCCCGGCCAGAACCAGCGCCGCCCCGGCGCGGATATCGGGAGCGAGCACCGGGCACCCCGACAACCGCTCGACTCCACGGATCACTGCGTGCTGGGCTTCGGTCGTGATGTCTGCTCCCATTCGAGCGAGCTCTCCCACATAACGGAAACGCGCGTCGTAGAGGTTCTCGGTGATCACCGAGGTCCCGGAGGCCACCGAGAGCAACGCGACCATCTGCGGTTGCATGTCGGTGTGGAACCCAGGAAAGGGGAGAGTGGCGAAGTCGACCGGGGCCGGGCGGGCCGGGCCTTTCACCCGTAGCCATCCATCCCCGCGCTCGACCTCACATCCGCTCTCCCCCAGCTTTCTCAACTCCATCCGCAGATGATCCGGGTTGCATCCGGTGATCGTCACGTCACCGTTGGTGATCGCAGCAGCGGCGGCATAAGTGCCGGCCTCGAGCCGGTCGGGAATGGCGTGGTGATCCGCAGGAGACAGCTTGTCGACACCGCGGATAGTGACCAGCGACGTTCCCCCACCGCTGATCTCGGCCCCCATCGCGGTGAGCAAGGCGATCAGATCTTCGATCTCGGGCTCGCGGGCGGCGTTGACGATGACGGTGTCGCCTTCCGCCAGGACGCCGGCAAATAGGAGGTTCTCGGTGGCTCCGACGGACGGGAACGGCAACTCGACCTCGCTGCCCTTGAACCTGCCGTCGACCCGGCCGACCAGCTCACCGTGGACGAGATCGAAGTCGGCCCCCATCGACTCGAGCCCTTGCAGGTGCATGTCGATCGGCCTTGCCCCTAGGTCGTCTCCACCCGGGAGCGCCACCTTGGCGAGTTGACAGCGGGCAAGCAGGGGACCGAGGACCACGATCGATGCCCGCATCTGGCGTACCAATTCGATCGGTGCCTCGGGACGCAGCTCCTCGGGCACCACTACCCACAACTCGTGCCCGTTTTGCTCCACGTGGCAACCGGTGTGCTCGAGGACACGTCGCATCAGGGCCACATCGAGGATCGCCGGCACATTGGTGAGACGATGGCGCCCCGGAGCGAGCAGGGCCGCGACCATCTCCTTGAGGACGGCGTTCTTTGCCCCGAGAACCCCGACGGTGCCCTGGAGACGCGCTCCTCCCTCGACAACCACCTTGGACATTCAGGCGAATGTAGTGACGTGTGGCGCCAACCCCGTGTCCGCATCGGCGCCGTGGCTACCCTGCCGCCAGAAATGAGAATCGCACTCGGCGCGGATCACGCCGGTTATCCCTTGAAGGATCACATCTCCACGTGGCTCGCCGAGGCGGGACATGCTGTTTACGACCTGGGCACCCATTCGGCCGAACCCGTCGACTATCCCGACTACGCCGCCGCGGTAGCCCAAGCAGTGCTCGACGGGCGCGCCGACCGAGGGATTGTGATCTGCGGGTCCGGGGCGGGGGCGGCAGTGGCTGCCAACAAGCTCGCCGGCATCAGGGCATCGGTCGCCCACGACACCTATACCGCCCATCAGATGGTCGAGCACGATGATGTCAACGTGCTGTGCCTCGGGTCACGTGTCATCGGTGCAGCCCTCGCCGAAGAGCTGATCACGAAGTTCCTAGAAGCGCGCTTTTCGCGCGACGACCGTCATGTGCGGCGACTCGAGAAGATCAGGTCGCTGGAGGGCTGATCTCTCAGCCGGCGCCCGATTGGGCGATGCCTACCAGAGCCTCCAGCCCCTGGATACCGATCTCACCCGAGATCCTGCCCAAGTTTGTGTTGTCCCCATCGAGCACCACATAGAACGGGGTGCCGGACATCCCGTAATTGACCGCGACCGATCCGATTTCATCATCCATGATCACGGGAGGGGTCCACCCTTCCTCCTCCAGCCAATCCTGGGGTGGCCAGTTGGGCTGCAAACGGTTGGTCGATGTGGCAACGGAGATGAGTTGCACATCGGTTGGGAGGTTGCCGGCATCGATCCAGTCCTGGACCACCGGCACCTCGGCCTGGCAATGGGGGCACCAGTGGGCGAGGAAGATCACGATCTTGGCCGTGCCGTCGGGCTCGATCGACACCGGGTTGCCGTCCCAGTCGGCACCGGTGACGGTGGGGGCGGTGAGGCCGATCGCCACGTCCTGGGTTCCCGTCGCGTACACCGGGAGGGTGTCGCCTTCCACCGTCGGCTGCCCGAATCCGATGCTCTCGTCGATCTCGGGCTCGGTGGCGATGGAGGCGGCGAGGGCGACGACCAGGCCGAGACCGACCACACCTCCGATTATCCACCACAGAGTTGCTTTGCTCTTTGGGGCGTTGGCTCCGGCTTTGGTCTTCTGAGTCATTCTCCGGCTTTCGTGTAGAAGGCGAGCAAGACGGAGATCAAGATAAACCCGGCGCCGGCCATAAATGGGATGGAGATGAAGCCGAACTCCTCCACATAACGCGCCGAGCATGGATTGGCCGGGTCACACGATCCGCCCTCGATGCTCGGGTAGACCTGGATCAGGTAGTGGTAGATGGAGGTGGCGAGACCAGCGAGGGCCAGAGGCAGTGCATAGAACTTCACCAGAGCCTCCCTCCGGATTGCACCGACGAGCAGGATGATCGAGAGGGGGTACATGGCGATTCGCTGGAACCAACACAATCGGCACGGGACGAAGTGGATCACTTCGGAGTAGATCAGGGATCCTGCCGTGCAGACCGCGGCGACCACCCACGCCAGCCAGACGGCGTTGTTCCCGAGAAGCGAAGCGACGTCGGGCCCTTTGACGATCCGGTATGCGATCAGGCCGGCCGAAGCGACAAGAGCCACCAAGGAGAGGATCGCAAGAAAGTTGTTGTAGTAGAGAATCGATTGAGTCGACATTCGGGTTCCTGGTTGGCAGTCCCGACCGGATTCGAACCGGCGTTTCCGGCTTGAAAGGCCGGGACAGGGCATTTTAGGGCAGGACGACGACCAGGCAGATCAAGGCGAAAACCCCCGTTGACCAGGTGGTATGTAGCCGTGGGGTTGTTGGTCGTTTCCGATGATTTCTGGACGTTTCTCACCCTCAGGCGGCCCAAATGCGGCCCAGACTGAGTTCTCTGGTTGGTCAAGGGTCTACCCGAGGCACCCTCGATCACCACTCGAAGGCTCTTCGCCCGTAGGGCACATTCATAATGGGAGCGATGCCTGACCTTGATCATGAGGATTATGTCCTTGGCCGCTTTGAGGAACTTGCCACGGGTTTCGGTGCCGACCTCGGGGCGCCGATCCGCCATGACGCCAGGAACGAGCGACTTCGCGTCGACTTCGTCTACCCGGACGCCCGGCCGAAACCTCTTGCCGTCGAGCTCACACGCCTAACGAACGACGAGTGGAGACGCGGAAGTGTCGCCGTCGTGGAACTTGCGAGAGAGTTGCACCTCGTGGCCGAAAACGAGCAACTGGGGCACTGGACGCTTCATGTCGCTCATCCCATTGAGGTGCGTGACCACCGCGATGAGCTCCACAAGGCGCTGCAACGAGGCACGCAGATTCAAGGCTTGCCTTCAGGGCCCATCATCTCGTTCAGCCGTCATAACTCACTCAGCCATCAGGTCGACTACATGATCTCCAGCGCAACGACTGTCTCAGCGGACGATGCCAGTCAAAGTATCGCCGCTGCCTTGGCGGCAAACCTCGACAAGCTGCGCGAAGCCCATGACATGAACCTCGAGACCCACCTCGTGATTTGGGCGGAAGTCGGACGACACTTCGGCCTCATGGCACTCGTCGACGTCCCGACAGCGCACGATGGCCGGGAAGTGGTCGATGGGATTTGGGTTATCAGCAACGTCGACCCGGATCGGTCACAGGTGAGTCACCCTTTGGCTTGGTTCGCTCGCCCGGGCGACGCTGCCTGGACCGCCAAGGACCTGGACTATGGCGACGGGGGCAGCAACTAGTTGGCGAGCGCTCAATATGTGCCGATATCGAGCGGCGGCGAAAGTTCTCCGGGGCTTCGCCGACCGCGACCCTAGGTCGACGCGCTGGCCTACAGTTTGATCGAAAGCTCTGATTGGAGGAGGCTTCATGGACAACCACG
>Ga0209640_10002852_pt1 | contig 15101 bp, 8 predicted proteins | sample RifCSP10_1_FD_184018 | JGI IMG/M metagenome (GOLD analysis project Ga0209640, IMG submission 184018) | Soil microbial communities from Rifle, Colorado - Rifle CSP2_sed 10_1 (SPAdes) (version 2) | ecosystem: Environmental > Terrestrial > Deep subsurface > Rock core/Sediment | place: Rifle...
GTACGGGCTGCGGATGATCTCCGTCACAGCCGTTTCGTCGCCGTTGGTGCTCGAGGTCTGAAACTCGGTGTCCAACCCCTCTTCGAGCGAGAGATCGAGAAAAGCATCGATGACATCCTGCCCGCGAATCTTGGCGATCTCTGCGACGCTTTTCTTCTCGAGATGCTTATTTGCCGGCGTCGCCGCTTTAATCAGATAAACCAGATCCCAGCGCCGCGAGAAGCGCGACGATTTCTTTTCTTCTACGGCTTCGTAGCGCATTTTTTTGCGAGTCTCAGGGTCGCGGATAGCCTGGATGCGCTCTTCGAGCGGTAAAAACAGGATCGTCTTCCAAGTCGGCAGATCGTCGAACACCTGCGCGTTTTTCATAGTAAGCCGGTTGTTGAACAGCCGCGCATTGCATAACGGGTAAGACTGCACACCGTGGTCCAACGATTCTTTCGCTAAATCCAAGAGCTGGCGCCACTCATTGGGCTTGTCCCAGCGATGCGCAATGCTCTGCCAAATGACCGGCCTGCCCGATCTTCTCGAGATCTCATCGAATAATTGCACGCTCTCGCGCATCGGCACCGACACACCCAGCGAGCCGCGCGAAATCTGCACCGCGCCCTGATTGATCTCACCCAGCGCGCAGGCGAGCTCGATGATCTCTTCATCGGTGGCAAAGCGGCTCTGAATCGGCGTGCCGTCGGCATACATATGAACAGGATTTTGATTGGTCGAGAAACCGATCGCTCCCCCCCGCACACCGGCTTTGAGCACTTCTTTCATCTGGTGAATTTCGGCTGGGGTCGCCGCGCGCTCGATGGCGGCATCGCCCATGACGAATTGGCGTAGCGCGCAGTGGCCCATCAACGCCGCGACGTTGACGCCGAGCGCGCCGCGCAAGCGATTCAAGTACTCCGGGAAGGTCGTCCACTTCCATTCAACTCCCGCGCGCAGCGCGGGCAAAGAGATCGCTTCAACGCGCTCGAAGCTGCGCAAGATCGTCTCGCGGTCATGTTCTTTGCACGGCGCCAGCGCCAAGGCGCAGTTGCCGGGGATAACCGTTGTCACGCCATGAAAGCAGGAAGAAGTCGCCAGCGGATCCCATAAAAGCTGCGCGTCGAGGTGCGTGTGAAAATCGATGAAGCCGGGTGAAATCGCCAGGCCGTCAGCGTTGATCACGCGCGTGGCGCCGCCGCTGATCCGGCCGGTGTCGACGATGCGGCCATCCTTGACCGCCACGTCACCGAGATAAGAAGGCAACCCGCTGCCGTCGTAAATCCGGCCGCCTTTGATGAGGATGTCGTAGGCCATGGAAACCTCCGTCGCTTGGTAAACGTGAAATCGAGCTTACCGGCAGGCGTGCTTGGATGTCAACCGAGTGGCTCGAAGGCATGACTGTTTGCGCGAGTCATCACCGCGGCAGGAGACGGTGTCGCAACGAGAAAACCCCTCAGGTGTCGAATTGAGCGACGCGGATCTCCTTCGGCTACCGCCTCTGCTTGATATATCGGCCTTCAACGCGAACAAGCGGCTTCGCTCTAAACTCATGACAACAGCAGCTCTAGATCCTCCCTGGTGAGATGGCGCATGACGCTATTGTCGGCGCTGATGATGGCGTCGGCGAGATCGCGCTTGGACTGCTGCAACGCCAAGACTTTTTCTTCCACTGTGTCGCGCGCGATCAAACGATAGGCAAACACCCGGCGCGTCTGGCCGATGCGGTGCGCGCGATCGATCGCTTGAGCCTCCACTGCCGGATTCCACCAGGGATCGAGCAGATAGACATATTCGGCGGCGTGGAGGTTCAAGCCGAGGCCGCCTGCTTTCAAACTGATGAGAAACAATTTCACGTCGGGATCTCTTTGAAATTGCTCGACCCGGGCCTCGCGGTCGCGCGTGCGGCCGTCGAGATACGCGTAGGGAATGTTCGCCGTATCGAGGCGGCTGCGCACAATTGCGAGCAAGCTGGTGAACTGAGAGAAGACCAACACCTTGTGATTTTCTTCGAGCACTTGATCGAGCTGCGCCAGCAGGGTATCGATTTTGGCGCTCGGCTCCGCGGTTTTTTTCTTGTCGATGAGTCCGGGGTGGCAGGCCGCCTGGCGCAACCGCAGCAAGGCTTCGAGCACCTGTATTTTATACCGGCCGTTGCCCTCCGACGCGTCGCCCTTGAGCAGGCGCGCCCGATAATAATCGCGCAGCTCGTTATAGAGCTTTTTCTCTTTCGCTTCGAGATCGCAGTAAATCGTTTGTTCGGTCTTTTCCGGCAGCTCGGCGGCGACTTGGCCCTTCGTGCGCCGGAGAATAAAAGGCCGCAGCGCTCTTGCCAGTATGGCGCGCGTCGGCTCGTCGGGGTTGCGCCCGATACCGGCGAAGATCGACGCGTTGCCGAGCATGCCCGGGTTGAGAAATTCGAACAGGCTCCAAAGCTCGCCCAAATGGTTTTCTACCGGCGTGCCGCTCATGGCCAAGCGGTGATCCGCGCGCACCAGCCGCACGGCTTTGGCCGTTAGCGTGCTGGCGTTCTTGATCGCCTGGGCTTCGTCGAGAATGCAATAGTCGAAGCGCTGCTCTTTGAAATGGATCGCGTCACGCGCCAAGGTGCCGTAGGTGGTAATCACGAGATCATAATCCTCGAAGTGATCGCCGGGTTTGCGCCGCGCAACGCCCGAGTGATCGAGAATCGCCAAACTCGGCGCGAAGCGGGCGGCCTCTCTTTTCCAATGAAACACCAGCGAGCGCGGCACGATGACAAGAGACGGGCGGCGCACACTTCCGCCCTGGGTCGATCGTCCTGCGCGGCGCGCTTCGAGCAGCGCCAGGACTTGAATGGTCTTACCCAGGCCCATGTCGTCCGCGAGGCAGCCACCGAAGCCGAAGCGCTGAAGAAAAAACAGCCAGCCCAACCCCTCGCGTTGATAACCGCGTAACTCGCCGGCAAACTGCGCGGGCGCGTCGGCCGCTGTCACCCCGCTAAAATCACGCAACTCCTGGCGCACGCGCGCGAAGATCGCATCCACCGCGACGCTGGGCTCGGAAGCGAGCAAGGCGTCGAGCAAGCCGGCCTGTGGCCGCATGAACCGGAGGTGTCCGTCTTCGACCGTGCCGAAACCGGCGAGCAGGCCATATTTTTTCATCCACTCTTCGGGGAGGATGCCGAGCGTACCATCGTCGAGCTTGACCAGGGTTTCGCCTTGCTTGATCGCGCGCAAAAGCTGGGGCAACGAAATCCTGGCATCACCGAAAGTCGCGCTGCCGTCGAGTTCGAACCAATCGACGCCCGATTTGACCTCCATTTTGAGTAGTCCCGCGGTCCGATAAAGTTTTCCTTCGGCCTCGATCTGCCAGCCTTCGCTTGTCAGCGCACGCACGACTCTCGGCAGTTGCTCGCCGTACAACTCTGCGTCACCGTCGCGATGGTTATTGGCGTTGCGAAAACCGAGTTGGGTCATTCGCCGGCGGGCTGCAGCCTCAAAGCTAAGGTCGCGGCGAATGACGCGACGCCGCTCTTTTTGGTACAGGCGGCTGCCGCGCTGATCGTACGGGATCTTTTGGCCGTCGTAGTCGAATGAAAGTTTACCCACCAGCCGGGGATGGCGAAACGGATGACTCGGGCCGGGTTTGACCACGAGACTCGGCTTAGGTCGAGGCGCGATCTCCTCAAATTTGAGTTCCTCGGGCAATTCCAATCTCGGGCAGCGTGAGAAGCGCACCAACTCTGCGAGAAAAGACTCGCCCTCGGCTTTGGGGACCGGCAATGACTTTCGCTCTCTGAGCAGCGAAATCAACTCGAATGCACCGTAATCATTGAGCCGCGCAACCCGGTCTTCATAAAACACCAGTCCGCCGGGGACGAGCAAGGATGGAGTTGATATCGTCATCTCGGTTTCGCCGCGCCGCAGCGCGCCGGTCACGGCATACTCCGCGTCGCCAACGGCTGGAGCGACATTCAAATGAAACTCCCACGGCTCGCCGCCATCCCATCGAAGCGGCGCGCTCTCGCCGCTGTTCGCAGACGTGCGCAGCACGCATCGGTCGGTAGCACACATGAGCGGTAGCACGACATCCCACGCGGGCGCCGGCAAAATGAAATTCGGATATGTCGAATCGCGATAAGAGGCGGAGTAAAGGTGATTCAAATCCCGACGCGAACCGAAGAGTATGGCCAGAATCCGCCGGTCGGCGGCATCGGGAACTTCGTCGATCTCACCCAAGGCAAGTTTTTTTGTCTTTAGCTTGCCCCATGCGCCGTTGGCCCGGCGCTCGCGTTGGACGATCTCGACACCCAGCCGTTCCGCAAACTGCGCGTCTTCCGTATCGATGACGTAAAGGAACTCGCGTTCCGCGGGAGCGGAGAAGCGATTGCGGCTCTCCTGTGCTTCCAATGAATTGAGCAACGGCGCAAGTTGTCTTTTCCAGGTCGGTAGATCCTTGACCGATGCCGGCTTGGCCGCGGGTGTTCTCAGAAATGACTCCCGGTGGCTGGGAAAACGATCGCCCTCTCGATGATCGCCAATTCCTCTGAGGTAACCCCTTTGCTCCGCCGCCAGACAAGTCGCCCAGATATGCTTGCAAGGCTCCAGATCTCGCTCGAAGTAAGGGCAGCTGCACGAGTAATCGAGGAAATCGTCGATGCTTACGATCTCGACATTGTAGCGCATTGTCCCTTGCACCACTGCGTTTACGGAAGTGCTGTCCCCGGTGATCTGTTTGACCGCCCCGCGAAGATAATATTGTCGTCCCCGCTCCTGAGAGAGCCTGCCGACTTCGTCGACGATTTGTTCCGTGAGATACCCCATTGGTGGAATTGACTAACTTACCGGGCTGAAAAAGTCCATTCAAGCGCGGTGTCCGCAAAAATTCATTCCTGATGTTCTCAGACACGAAGGAAACTGCCGCGGGGGAGGAAAGAGGTGGGGGCTTGAACGTTTTGAACGGCTTGAACGATTTAAACGCCTTATTATTGTAGCCTTTTGATGAATCCGCTCTGATCGAGCTCGCGCACGAGCCGGCTGTCGGCATGATCTTCCGCCTTGGCGCTCTTTGCCTTCGGGTTCGTTTTCTCCAGTCCCTGAATAAGACTGGCGATGCCCGGCATGGACGGATAGGGTGGGATGACAAAGTTTGCCTTGACGATCATCTCGTAAGTTTCCTCCAACAATTCGCGATCCTCGGTGCGGAAGATTTTGGCCATCGCTTTAAGCGCGAAGGCCTTGTCTTTCTGCGCCCGCGCCGCGCCTTCAATGTAAGCCCGGAGAAAGCGCCGGACAGTATCTTCGTTGCTTTTCAAAAACCTTCGGGTTGTGACGACGCCGTTGATATGGTACTCGGCATCGAGCTTGGACATGTCCAGCAGCTCTTTCAGCTTGGTCTTTTTCGCTTGCAGCGTCGCCGGCGGGGTTAGCGCCGCGGCGTGGACCTTACCGGTCATCATGGCGCTCACCGTCTCCGCCGGACCGCCGGTCTGAATCATCGTGATGTCGCGTTCTGGGTCGATGCCATAAAGACGCAGCGCAAACCGTGAGGCGAGATCGGAGAGCGTGCCGAAACGAGTCGTGCCGAATACCTTGCCTTTGAGATCCTCGATTCGGCCGATCTCGGGCCGGCCGTAAATCCAGAAAAGAAACTTGCGCACGATGGTCGCGACAATGACGGTATCCGCGCCGCCGAGATTCGCTTGGATCGACGCGGCGCCACCCAGTTGAATGATCGGCACTTCCCCGGCGAGCATTGCCTGTATAGCCAGCGAACTGCCGGGGATGCTGATCGCCTCAACGTTGAGCCCGTGCTTGTCGTAGAAATTTCCCTCTTTAGCCAGCCACATCGAGAGCTGCGTTCCCGATGCCGACCCGCCGCCGACACGGAGCCGTTCTAATTTTCTTTCCTGCGCAAAGGCAGCCGTGAAGAAGCCTGAGATAAGCAAAACGGCAATGGAAAACTTAAAACAATGATGGACCACGTGTGCTCTCCTTGTGCAATCCGCTGCGCCATTCATACCGGTCCGAATTCGCTCCGCGGGCATTTTCCCGGTCCTTTCAGCAACACCGTTGCATCGCTGTCATTGCGTGCAAAGCGAGAAATCTTTCTTGACGCTCTATTTACGGCGTCCTTGAAGCGGCGCGACTCCGTCCTCTCTACAATACTTGCCAGCTTGTGTAAACGAAAAAGCGCGGCGATGCCTCACTCCAAATCGAACCAAAAGAGATCCTTACGGGACGGGACGTAATCTCGTGAATATCCGGCCTGGCGGTTTCGTCGTTGGCAGCATCGGCGATCTCAGAGTGAGCTTAAGACCAAGCCTGATCGCCCGACGCGAATTGAAGCGCCGAATGTTTAGTGATACACGAAAAAAACTATGTCCAAGTACCGAGTTACGGTAGACACGGGGGGAACATTTTCAGATTTCGTATTTTTCAATGAAGACAATGGAGAAATCACAATCACCAAAGTCCCGTCGACACCGAAAGAACCGTTTCAAGCGGTATTGAACGGCGTAAAGGAACTCGTCGATCGCGGCGTGCCGGCGGGCGACGTTTCGTTTTTTTGTCACGGCACGACGGTCGGCACCAACGCGCTGCTCGAAGAAAAAGGTGCGAAGACCGGCCTTTTGGTCACTCAAGGGTTTCGCGGCATTTACGAAGTGATGGAGCAGACGCGCGGCTACGGTCCGGCGACCTACGACCTTTTTTTCGAAAAACCGCGTTTGCTCGCGCCGCCGTACTACACTGAGGAAATCCCCGAGCGTGTCGATTTTCGCGGCAACGCGCTAAAGCCGATCGACGTCGAAGCGTCCCGCGAAGCGGTGCGAAGGCTCAAGAAAAAGGGGGTCGACTCGGTCGCGGTTTGTTTTCTCTTTTCATTCTTAAATCCGGCTCACGAGCTCAAGATTAAGGAAATTTTCACCGAGGAATTTCCCGAAGCGCGGCTTTCGCTCTCCTACGAAGTTCTGCCGCAGATCCGCGAGTTCTATCGCCTGAGCACGACCGTGATCAATGCCTACATCCAACCGGTGATGGCAAGCTACTTGAGCCGGCTCGAAACCCGCATGCGCGAGCTGGGCGTTACCACGCCGAAGCTGTATATCATGCAATCCAACGGCGGTGTCTCGACCTTCAAGGGCTCGGCCGAAAAGCCCGTCGCCACGGTGCTCTCCGGCCCCGCCGGGGGCGTGATTGCGTCCATGGGCACCTGCGAGAGGGTCGGCATCAACAACATCATCACCTTCGACATGGGCGGCACCAGCTGCGACGTGGCGCTGATTCATGAAGGCAATCCCGTCATCACGACCCAGGGCAAGATCAACATGAGGCCCATCGCCCTGCCGATGCTCGACATTCACACCGTCAGCGCCGGCGGCGGCACCATCGCGCGCATTGACGCCGTCGGCGGATTGCAAGTCGGCCCCGACAGCGCGGGCGCCGACCCGGGTCCGGTGAGTTACGATCGCGGCGGGGAAAACATCACGATCACCGACGCCAACGTCGTCACAGGAGTGTTGGATCCGGATCATTTTCTCGGCGGCCGGATGAGGCTCAACAAAGCCAAGGCGGAAAAGTTGCTCGCGGAGAAAATCGCCAAACCGCTGAAACTCGATTTGCTCCAAGCCGCCGACGGCGTGCTTAAAATCATCAACGTCAAGATGGAGGAAGCCATCAAAGCGGTTTCCTCGGCGCGCGGGTACGATATCCGCGATTTCACCCTGGTGGCTTTCGGTGGCGGCGGTCCGATGCATGCGGGCCGCATGGCGCTCGACTTGGGCATTCCGACTCTGCTCATCCCGCTCACTCCCGGAGTACACTCGGCGCTTGGCTTGCTAATGTCGGATGTCAAGCACGACTACGTACGCTCCAAGCTGGTCGGCTTGGACGATCTCGATCTGACGGAGATCAATCATCTATTCAAGCAGCTGATGGACCAGGCCAAAAACGATTTGCATGCCGAAGGCTTCAAAGATGAAGAAATTAAGATCGAACCCTATCTCGATCTGCGCTATGCCGGCCAGGGTTACGAGCTGACCGTTCCTTGCACCATGCCTCCGCTCACGAAAGAGGATCTGAAAATCATGCGCCAGCGCTTCGATACGCTGCATGAGCAGAACTCGGGACACAAAGCCGAAACCGAGCCGGTGGAGCTCGTGAGTTTGCGCTTGATTTCGCTCGGATTGGTGCCGCAGGCAAAACTCTCGCCGGGAAAAGTCACCGGCCGCAAAGTGGAAGACGCAAAAACCGGCCGGCGGAAGGTTTTCTTCGGCACCGAGCACGGCACGCTCGCCACAGAGATTTACCATCGCGACCGGCTCGAGCCCGGACACCATGTCACCGGCCCGGCAATCGTCGAACAGTTGGACACGACGACGGTGATCCAGCCCGAGCAAGATGCGACGGTGGATGAGTATCGGAATATCATCATCAAGGAGAAGGCATGACGCGGCGCTGATTGGAGTACTGGAGTGTTGGAGTATTGGTGTTCGGAGCATTACTCCAGCACTCCAACTCTCCATCACTCCAGTTTATCCCTGTGCACTGCCTAGCGCTTATGATCGTTGATCCCGTAACCCTTCAAGTCATCCAGGCGCGCCTCGCCGGCATCGTGCAGGAGATGCAGAACTCGCTGTTTCGCACCGGCTACTCGACGATCATCCGGGAATCGCAGGACGCCAGCTGCGCGATTTTGAATCGCCAGGGAGAAGTCGTCGCCCAGCATGTCGTATTGCCGCTCCACATGGGCGCATTCCCGGCATGCGCCGCGGGAATTCTAAAAAACTACAGCGCCGATGAGGTTTTCGAGGGCGACGCATTCATCACCAACCATCCTTATCTCGGCGGCAGCCCGCATGCGCCGGACATGGCTGTGCTCTCGCCGATTTTCTACCAAGGCGAATGGGTGGGCTTCGCCGCTAATTTAGCGCACAAGAGCGACATCGGCGGTCCCGTACCGGGGAGCTGCTGGAGTCAGGCGCGCGAAATCTACCAGGAAGGACTGCATGTACCGCCGATCAAGTACGTGCAGGCTTACAAAACCAGCAAAGACATCGAAGCGCTGCTCGGCTGCAACAGCCGCACCCCGGAATTAGTCGTCGGCGACTTGCGCGGCCAAGTCGGCGCGGCGCGCCTCGGCGAAAAGCGCTTTCAGGAAATGATCGACCGCTATGGCAAGGAGACGATCCTCGAATCCTTCGAGCAGCTCTTTGCGCTTACCGAAGCCAAAGTTCGCGCCGAAATCGCCTCATGGCCCGACGGTACCGGCGAAGGCGAGCGCTTCGTTGACAGCGACGGTATCGAGCTCGATAAGCCGGTGCGCCTGCATGTGCGAATCGAAAAGAAGGGCGACCGGTTGCTCTTCGACCTTACCGGCTCGGCCGATCAGACCAAGGGACCGGCGAATATCCGCCCCACGATCGTGCGTGCCGCCTGCTGCTATCTGCTCACTTGCCTGGTTGATCCTGCTCTGGCGATCAATTACGGCCTGGCGAAGTGCATCGATATCAAAGTTCGCGAAGGCAGCGTGGTCAATCCGCGTTTTCCCGCGCCGGTCAACACCTACAATCCGACCGTTCACGCACTGGTCGAATCGCTGCTCGAAGCATCGAGTCAGATCACGCCGCATAAAAAGGTCGGCGACGGTTGCAGCAGCCGCTCGATCATCATCGGCGGGCGCAGCAACAAGACCGGCAAAGGCTATGTGCAATATGAAATCTTTGGCGGCGGCTCCGGCGGGCGAAGCGGCAAAGACGGTGTCTCCGGCACCAACGTAAATCAATCTAACGCCAAAATCGCGCCGATCGAAATCATCGAGTCGGAGTTTTCCACCCGAGTGAGGCGCTTTGAGCTGATTCCCGATTCCGGCGGACCGGGTCTGTTCCGCGGCGGCTTAGGCTTCGTACGCGAGTACGAAGTTCTCGATAACGACGCGCGCTTCTCGCTCCGTTCAACCAAACACACGGTTGCGCCCAAAGGCATCGACGGCGGCATGGACGGCAAAACCGGATTGTGCACGTTAAATCCCGGCACGGCCGATGAGCGCATTATCCCGTCGCGCTACTCCGACCACGTGCTTCACCCCGGCGAAGTCTTTAGTTTAGAAACACCAGGAGGCGGTGGCCTGGGCAACCCGCTCGAGCGCGACCCGCAAAGAGTCCTCAACGACGTGCGCAACGGCTATGTCACCCGGGAAAGGGCGCGTGAACTGTTTCACGTCGCCGTCGACGCGGTGGACGGCGATTTCATGCTGAATGAAATAGAAACGCGCAAGTTGCGTCGACGGCACGCGCCCCGGAATGAATTGGAGTAATGGAGTGTTGGAGTACTGGAGTATTGCCGGAGGGGCGGACACCACTCCAACTCTCCATCACTCCAGCACTCCAATTGTTTGGCCGCCTATTGCCTAGCCATGACCGTTGATCCGATTACATTGCAAGTGATCCAGGCGCGCCTCGCCGGCATCGTCCAGGAAATGCAGAATTCGCTGTTCCGCACCGGCTACTCGACGATCATTCGCGAGTCGCAGGACGCCAGTTGCGCGATCTTAAATACCCGCGGCGAAGTGGTTGCGCAGCATGTCGTTCTGCCGCTGCACATGGGTGCATTTCCCGCCTGCGCCGAAGCGATTCTGAAAGCGTTTCCGCCGCATGAGATCTGCGAGGGCGACGCCTTCATCATCAACCATCCCTATCTCGGCGGCAGTCCGCACGCGCCCGACATGGGCGTGCTCACACCGATCTTTCATCACGGCGAATGGGTCGGCTTCGCAGCGAACATGGCGCATAAGAGCGATATCGGCGGCACCGTGCCCGGCAGCGGTTCAGGTAACGCGCGCGAGATCTATCAGGAAGGGCTCCACCTGCCGCCGGTAAAATACATGTCGCGCTTGCAACCGGTAAAGGAAATCGAAGCCTTGATCGCTGCCAATAGCAGGACCGCAGCGCTGGTGATCGGCGACCTGCGCGGCCAGGTCGGCGCAGCGCGGCTGGGCGAGCGTCGCATGTCCGAGCTGATCGGGCGCTACGGTAAACCCACCGTGCTCGACTGCACCGAGCGGTTGTCGCAGTACACCGAAAGCCGCGTGCGCCGGGCGATCGCCGCCTGGCCGGACGGTGAATCCGAGGGGGAAAGCTTTGTCGATCATGACGGCATCGACCTCAAACGGCCCATTCGCATCCACGTCAAAGTCAAAAAACTGGGCAAGAAGCTGTTTTTCGATTTCACCGGCAGCAGCGATCAAACCCAGGGACCGGCGAATATTCGACCGCCGCTCGTGCGCGCCGCTTGCGCCTACTGTCTGGTCGCACTGGTCGACCGCTTCTTGCCGATCAACCAAGGTTTAAGCCGCGTGATCGACGCAACTTTTCGTCCGGGGAGCGTCGTCGACCCGCGTTTCCCCGCGGCCGTCAATACCTATATGCCGACCGCGCTCACAGTAGCGGAAGCGGTACTGAGGGCCCTGGCGTTGTTTGTGCCCGACAAGCGGATTGCCGGCGGCTCGGGCAGTGCCGCGCTCGTGCTCGGGGGGCGTGATAGCCAGAACGACCGTGCCTTCGTGCATTATGAGATCTTTAGCGGTGGCACCGGCGCTCGTTCCGGCAAAGACGGCGTCTCGGCCACCGCTTTCCATCTGAGTAACTGCAAGACCGCCCCGATCGAGATCATCGAGTCGGAGTTTCCCACCCGCGTCGAGCGCTTCGAAATGATCGCCGACTCCGGCGGCGCCGGCCAATGGCGCGGCGGGCTTGGCTTCCTCCGCGACTATCGCATTCTAGCCGACGAGGTCCGCTTTTCCATGCGTACCGACAAGCACGCCATTGCGCCCTTTGGCATTGACGCCGGGCACGCCGGAGAACCCGGGGCGTGCCTGGTCAATTTCGCCACCCGTGAGGAAAAGAGCCTTCCCTCGCGCTTCGGCGATCACCGGCTACACAAAAATGACGTTGTCAGAGTCGCGCGCCCAGGGGGCGGTGGGCTCGGCGATCCCCTCAGCCGGCCAGTCGATAAAGTCCTCGAAGACGTGCGTCAGGGCTATGTTTCGGTCGAACGGGCAGCCAGCGATTATGGCGTCGTGCTCGAATACCGTGGCGACGAGCTGTGTGTGGCCGAGGGAAAAACTCGGGATCTCCGAGGAAAAATCTGAAAAAAACGTTGGCAATGGTCATTCGCCTCTGCTATATGGGTAGAAAATCTTTTACCCCTTGAAGGAGGAGAAAAATGGCAGCAGCAAAAAAGAAACGAAAGCCGAACGCGGCATTCATGAAACCGGTACAGCCCGATGCCACGCTGAGCGCCGTAGTCGGAAACAAGGCGATCCCGCGCACGGAGCTGACAAAAAAATTGTGGGCCTATATCAAAAAGAACGGCCTTCAGGACAAGAAGAAAAAAACCAACATCAACGCCGACGACAAGCTCAAACCCGTATTCGGCGGCAAGAAGACCGTCACCATGTTCGAGATGACCAAGCTGGTCAGCAAACACGTAAAGTAACAAGTCTCTTCCGCAGACTTCCCTGGGGGCCAAGAGTGTCGCCGTCGTACGGGTGCTCTTGGCCTTTTTGTTTCGAGAAGACGATTTCTCCGAGCGCAATTTTTTAAAACGATTGAATTGTCTTTTCTCCCCTTCACCGGGAATCTCTCCGCTCTTTGAGTCTTACCTGCATTTTGCAGCCTGCGCGTGCAGCCTCTTTACTCGACCGCGAAACGCTCCGGGGCGCCCGCTGTGAACGTTAGGTTTCACTAGAAACTTTAAAGCGTGTGCCATTTGATACTGCACTCGACTAACTTGCACTCGTCCTCTCAGAGCCGCTGCGTTGGACATTACTGACGGATTCCGGCGCGCAACGAAGAACCTGCGGCGGCAATGAATTTGGCGGCAAGCAGTTCTAAAGCTGCAATAACCTATTACAATGATGCAATGGCCGGGGGAAACTCGGAGTGATCACCGTTCCAGGAGGGCACAATGCCGACGCGACGCAAGTTCCTCGAAGTAAGCGCAACCGCGGTCACAGCAGCCACATTGGCTAGCGGCTGCGGGTTGAGCGCTGCGCCGCCAACCGACCAAACATCTCACAGGCCGTGGCCGCTCCCTCAAACGTCCTGGGTGCTGTCCATGCGTTGGCACGATCTGCTGTTCCTCCATTGGCCGGTTCGCCCAGAGTTGCTCCGGCCGTTGATTCCGAGGGTGCTGGAACTGGAGACCTTCGATGGATGGTGCTGGTTGGGCATTGTGCCGTTCCGCATGAGCGGTGTTCGACCCCGCTATGTTCCCATTCCGATGGCGTTTCCAGAGCTGAACGTCCGGACCTATGTGAAGATCGCAGACAGAAGCGGCGTTTGGTTTTTTAGCCTTGACGCCAGAAGTTGGCTTGCGGTTAGAACAGCGCGCTGCCTTGGACTGCCATACTACGACGCCCGGATGACCGTCGAGGTGATAGGGAACATGGTCCACTATGAAAGTCTGCGTGTCCACAAGAAAATTCCGCCCGCAGAGTTCATCGCCTGCTATAGACCGACCGGAGCGGTGTATCACGCGATTCCGGGTTCGCTCGATCACTGGCTCACGGAACGATATTGCCTCTACGGCGCGCTCAACCCGGGCAAGGTTGTCTACGGTGAGATCCATCATCGACAATGGCCGCTTCAGCCCGCGGAGGTAGAGCTGCGCAGAAATACAATGACGCAGCCCCTGGGGCTTGTGCTACCCGAGACGGAACCGATCTGCCATTTCGCGCGTTACCAAGAGGTGGTGGCCTGGCCGATCGTCGCTATCGAGCGAATGAAATGAATCGGGGCGCCCGGCCTCAATATAGCCGAGAGTGTCACCATCGGGTCGGTGGCCGTTTTTATCGTGCGAGACCCGATTGATCAATCAACATATTTCACCGCTTCGATGTAGTTGTTGACTTCAGAAATCGATTTCCAATAGTGTCGGTAGAAGAGGACAATTGACCATGAATGAATCTGCGTACGAAGGTTTCCGCCAAGATGACTTGGAATATCAGTACAATCCGCGTGTTTCCGTGCCTGAATATCCCGAGCTGGCGAAGCTGCGAGCGGCGCAGGCGCGCAAGGTGCGCCAGAGCGCCAAGTCTTGGCTCAATGTCGCCTACGGCAGCTCGCCCCGTGAGATGCTGGATATCTCCCCTGCCGATAGGCCCGGCGGACCGGTGCTGGTTTACATCCACGGCGGCTACTGGCGCAGCGGCAGCAAGGAAGACAACTGTAATTTCGTGCCGACATTTACCCGGCGCGGCGCCACGGTTGCGTTGGTTGAATACGATCTTTGTCCTCAGGTCACGATCACTGACATTGTGCGCCAAACACGCGCGAGCATCGCCTGGGTTTACCGAAATATCGTTCGCTACGGCGCGAATCCGGAGAAGCTTTTCATCTCGGGGCATTCGGCCGGCGGTCATCTGACTGCAATGGCGCTGGCGCACGACTGGGAGCAGGAAGGTTTGCCGCGCGATATCATTAAGGGCGCGGTAGCCACCTCGGGTGTTTACGATCTGGATGTCGTGATGCGAATCAGCGTGCAGGAGCAGGTGCGATTGACTCCGGAACTCGCCAGGCTGAACAGTCCGTTTCTAAACCCGCCGCGGCTTAAATGCCCATTGGTTGTCGCGGTCGGCGGCGATGAGCCGAAAGGCTGGCAGCAAATGTCGGAAAGCTATTTTCATTACTGCAAGCAGCACGGCATGAACGTCGAATACCTCGTCGAACCCGACGCCAATCACTACACGATGTCGGAACATTTGCTCGACGACGCGCAGCCGCTGACTCAGGCGATGATCAAACAGATGGGGCTGTAGCGGCCGAGGCGCGAAATGGAGTGTTGGAAGTATGGAGTATTGGGTTTCAATCCATTACTCCACCGTTCCAGTACTCCAAAGCTTGTAGAGAGGGATTCGATCAGCAACCCCTAAACGACGGAAACCTCGTAACCGGCGCTGCCCTTCTGTTCAGGCGGGAAAAGATCCCATGATTCGATCCATCGTCGGGTGCGCTCGAAGGCGGCCTCCGGATAAGGTTCGAAGACGATGCGCTCTCCGGGGCCGAAGCGGCGTATATCGACCACCGGGTGATATCGCGCCGGCAGCTCTCTTAGAAAATAATGCTTGTACGATTCCGG
>Ga0209640_10002854_pt1 | contig 15097 bp, 16 predicted proteins | sample RifCSP10_1_FD_184018 | JGI IMG/M metagenome (GOLD analysis project Ga0209640, IMG submission 184018) | Soil microbial communities from Rifle, Colorado - Rifle CSP2_sed 10_1 (SPAdes) (version 2) | ecosystem: Environmental > Terrestrial > Deep subsurface > Rock core/Sediment | place: Rifle...
CGACGGAGGCGGATACGGTCGCTACGGTGCGGGAGCTCTATGAGCGGCAAAGCTGAACGAAGTTGAAGTGGTTTCTCAAGAATCCCTCCGCGTGTCGTGTCAGCTGCGAGACATTTGCAAGTGACACAAATGTATACTATTGCAACCTCTACGTGCTGGGGCCGAGGGAAGATAATCAGAATAGTCTCTTGGTGCTCTACTAACGACGTCTCGTTTGAAGACCGCTCAGTCCGGCTGAGGGCAGACGGATGAAAACGAATCAGTGGATCAGGCCGTTTCTATTCACGCTTTTGATCATCGTTGCGCCGATCATTGCGTACTACGTCTATTTCGTGGAATCGCGGGAGACATTCCTACTGGATCGTTTCCATGCGCACCTTGCCAACACCGCTGCCCGGACGGAGGCCCGATTCTCGTCTGCTTTCGACGTCATTCAATACAATCCTGATCGACCTAACGAGTTGGGGGTCGGAGATTGCGAACGGCCGCAAAATGGGCAAGGGGCAATCGAGCAGGCGCCCGTCGAGCAGATGCCAAATGAGCGGCCGGCCGGGACCGTATCGAAACGGGAAGGAGGCCGGCTCCGCTTTCAGGGAGAAGACTGCGAGGCGCCGGTGGAGACCGAAGCTCTGATAGGGGATGTGGATCCAGAGCGCCAGTTCTATGAGGTGGTGATTCTCGACGACAACAACAGCGTCATATTTCAGCGCGATGCCGAGAACGGCCGTATCGCCGACGGCCAATTGTTCGCGGAGCTGGGCGGTGACGACGCCGATGATGATTCCGACTCTGCAGTCAGCGACTCGCTCGTCGACATGCGGGCGATGCATCAGGGTCGGCCGTTTCTGGTCTTCGTCCAACCCTTGGTCGTCTCGAGCTCCGATGGGAAGCCATGGAAGATCGTGGGACTGTTGGAGGAAAGCCGATTCAACCGGCTCAAGTACGGCGTTCGTTCTGGCGGCATAGCGCTCGCAGCGCTGATCGTCTTGAGCGTTCTTTTCGCGGGTCCGTTTCTCAAACTGTGGTATCTCGGGCGCTTCGAGCCGCTCAGCCGATTCGACATTTTTCTCCAAACGGGTGCCGGCCTCAGTCTCGTTGCAATGATCACGGTCGCCTTGCTCGCGTGGAACACGTCCGCTCGCTTGTCCGCGTACTTCGACGCTCGTTTGGAATCGGTTGCAACGCAACTCAGAGAGATGATCAGGGAGGAGTTCGCCGTCGCAGTGACGACCCTAGAGGGGCTCGAGCCGACGATGATCCGCGCATACGAAACGCGATCCGAGATAGCAGACCCGGACGGGAAGCCGACCAAGAATTGCCCCACGCTTGCCGGCACTTACGTGGGGCCGCGGGAGCTCAGCGAGCACGGCGGGCCCACGGTGGCGGGGGACATTCTGACGAAGCTGCAGGAAAAAACGCAAGGCTATCGACAGTTGGTTATGGCTTACCTTATGGACCAGAGGGGGTGCCAGTTGGTCAAGTGGTCTAGCGCTCCGCTGTGGACGCGGCCGGGCCAATTCAGCGACCGTCGCTATTTCAGGCGTGCCTTGCCTGACGAGCGCGTGCCCCTCGAGCTCTATGAAATAGGTTCGCCCTTCTTTCAGGACGTGATTGTTTCGCGCACGACGGGCGAGCGTGAAATCGTGTTCAGCAAGCCCGTGGACGAACCGATGCGGAGTGGCTGCACGGACGCCGTCCGCGTGGAAGATAAGCTTTCGGTACCGTGCGTGAGCGTCTTGACGGCGAGGTTGCGCGCACTCGAATCGGTCCTTCCGTATGGTCACGGAGTCATGTTGCTCGATGGCAACTCGAACATCGTGCTGCGGAGCGATGGCGATGCTTCGACCGAGCTCAATCTCGCGAGCGAGGTCGACGCTCCCGACCGCTTACGTGCCGTCGTCCGGCTCGGCATCCAGACGAACGCCGACGGCGCGTTGTTCGAGGCCGACTACCGTAGGAAGCCGTATCAGTTCTTCGTGGTGCCGCTGGGTGTCGGCGATCTGGCGCTTGTGGCCTTCTATGACCGCAGTCTCGTTGTGACGACTGTTCTAGAGTCCGTCGGCGCCGCGGTCGCGGCGTGGCTCATCTGGGCGTCGATCCTGATCACATTCTTCGTTGCTTTCTGGATCGCGGACGACATGACGCAGCGTGCGCTGAGGGCATGGCCCGTTTTTCTCGGTGTGGCGCTGTTAGCGCTCATCGCCGTGGCGTGGTTTGTCCTGACGGTCCCGCCGGTTCTGATGTTGGCGGCTGCCGGAATCCCGCTATTGCTGCTCCCCTTGCTCTCCCTGGCACGGGAGGAACGCCATCGAATGAATGCGCAACTGCGGCGGCTGCTGGTTGTCCTCGCGATCTGGCTATCAGTGATGCTTGCTGCCGCGCTTCCGACGTTCGTCTTCTACGGTGATGCAGAACAAAGAGCATTGAGCGCTCTCACTCGCTTCGAGGCCAACGAGTACGACCACGCGTTGGAGCTGCAGGCGCAATCCTTTAACGCGTGGAAGCACAAGGTCGGATTAGGGAGGGAAGACAGTTGGCAGGGCTTCCAGGCGTGGGCAAATCAACCGTTCTTCGACGAACAGATCGCGTCGAGTGCTTCCGATTGCAGCTCGTTCCACATTGTCTGCCTCATACTGCGAAGCCTTCCCGACTACACGAATGACGTGACGGGCATTCATGCGATGTACCGCGCGGGGGAATGGGATGCAGAGACCCGCGGGCGCGTGCGACGCCAGCTTCTGGCCATGGTTCCCGACACGTACGCGTTTCAGGGTTTCACAGCCACCATGTTCTTGGTGCTGACGGCCGTCGCCATCTGGTACCTGTTGGTCAGGACGTTCGGTCTTCGTGCAGAAAACATCGTCGAAGTGAGCTCCTTCACGCCACCCGGGGACACTGAAACAGCTCGCTACATGGTGTACGGCGTCCCGGCGCAGCAGAGAAGTCGCCGGTATTTCGATGCGCTGCCGGCGATGGGCAAGCTCTGGCTCGATCTTCGCGACGTGTCCGCTAGTGCCAGGATCGAAGTCGCCGCCTCGACCGATGCGATCGCGCTCGACGAGTTCGACTCGAATCTCAATGATATCGAAGTGGTACGCCAGCGCGTGGAACTGCTCGAGCGGTTGCTTCGCGAAGGCCGTCGCGTCATCCTGCTGTTCGTCAGCACGGAGCCGCTGAACTTTGTAACGGCCACGTATGACGCCGAGAAGGACGCGGCTCTGTTGTCCCGTTTCGCGACGGCTTTGTCGAGATTCAAATTGACGTACCACGAGTCGGCCACGGGAGTCGACCGACCAACGCGCCCCGCGGCGACCGTTGCGGAACGCATCAAGGATGTCGTCCGACGCCGCTTCCCAGTGCCCTCCGGGCGCGCCGGGTGGCGTAAGAAGCTGGTCGCGGCAGAGTGCCGACATCCCGATCTATGGCAGATTAGAGATGATTTGCTGAAGAAAGTTGACGTACACAAGTGGTCCAAAGGGCAAATCATCCAGCAGGTACAGAGCCGCGCCAATGCTATCTATCAACGCATGTGGTCCCGATGCACACGCGTTGAAAAATTCACCCTGATTGAGTTGGGACGCGGTAACCCGATCAATCCGAATAATTGGGATGCAGCCCGCCGCTTGTCGATGCGCCGATACGTACGCACTGACCCGTTCTATCGCATTGCGAGCGAAAGTTTGAGGCAGTTCGTGGGCCGCATGGAGCGGACCGAAAACGTGCACTCGTGGCGTGCCGAGAGCCCCGGCGCTTGGAACCAAATCAAAGTCCCTCTCATCGTCATGCTCGTCGGTACGATGATCTTCGTCGCGCTGACGCAGCCGAGTTTGTTCAATAGCGTCTTCGCATTTGTGGCTGCGGGCGCGGCAAGTTTTCCGTTTTTGGTCAGCGCGCTGAACGCCCGCTTGCAGCGGGCGGGGAAGGGAGGCGGCACCTGACGCCTGTTCGAGGTCGACGATGTGCGTAGGCCAAATTCTAAGTGACCTCGATTCCATTGGCGACAATTGGCAGCGTAGCCAAGTTCCAGTTCTTTCGACCGATTTCGTCCAAGACCAACTGTGTGCGATACACGGTCTTGCGCAGAAGCTCCCGCGTATGGTGTTTGAGCCACTGGTGGCGGGCTTCGACATATGAGGAAACCCACTTCTTTTCGTTGCCGCCCTTGGCTGGCGGCATTTCGATGAAACGTTTCCTGAGAAACATGGGTATATGACCGGAGTGGATGTAGGAGTCGTAGGTTACGAGCATGGACAGCGGCAAACTGAATCCGTTCGTCCCGAACCAGTTTTCGGCTGGCACCCAGTAGGCTTTGTCGAAGAAGGCGTCCTGAGTTTCCCTCATGATGGGGTCCTCCCTGGCCGCCCTTCTGAGCAACCGTTTGAACGCCTCGTTATCCGCCAGGGGCTCCGATCCAACTTGGGAAAGAAACGACGCGACGCTGGTCGCGAATTGCCCTCCGGCGTCAACATACATCCCGAGCAGTTGCTTGAGATTCCCTTGCTCCGTGGTCTGACTACGACCGTAAGTGATCTGTCGGCTGTCGTTGGCTCCGTCAGGCATTACCACGAGCGCGTCGTACTTCCCCTCCGGTGTGCCGGTCTCGAAGACGTTGACGATCCGTTGCACGAACTGTTTTTTCTTCGCACTTAACGTCATTGGAATTTCGACATATCGCCCGCTAAAAAGCAGCTAACTTTGCCGGCTTACCGTCAGCGCGACGCTGCCGCGATTGTTCTCATAGAAGTTCCAGGCGTCGTTGGCATAAGCGTAGAAGTATCCGGACTGTTTCGGGGTGTACGAGCGGGTGGCACCGATCTTGAACGTCTCGTGCGCTCCGGGCTGACCGTTCGCGTCGGCTCTACCGCCGTTCGCGATGGCACCGACGAGGCAGAACCACGGTACGCGTTCGCCTTCCAGTCGGTCATGGCGCTTAGTAAATCGGAAGTTCGCTTCGCGGTTGCCCGTCGCCTTCTTGAACAGGGTCTCGAGCTCGCCGAGCGCGGACCCGATTACGTGAGCAACCTCGGCCGGCTGAAAGTCGCCGTCGTTGGTCCCTTCCGGACTGCACGCAATCTCGCCGTCGAGCCATTCTCCTTCCGCTTCGAAACGATACGTCACCCCCTGCTCCAAGTAGAGACCCGTTTCGTTCCAAGGACGCATCGCATATACAGTGACTCCATGCGATTCGCCGGCCTTCAATAACGGAACGGTGGCGCGGTAGGGCGCGTGGCTGATCGGGGGGCTCTTACGTCTCTCGATCACCGAAGCATGCAAGTCAGCTGGTGCGGCGTTAGCTTTGAAATCGAGACGTGGTGCGCTCCGCGGCTGATTGGGCAGCAACTTGAAAACATCCGTATACGATTCGTGCAACACGCCGCGGGCGTCCGGGCGAATCTGCGACACCATGTCTTCCTTGAAGCCCAAGCCCACGGCGGCTGCCTCGTCCATCATCCACTTCAATGCGCCGTCGGAAAGACCCGTTTCACGGTATCCGCCGCCGATGTCGCAATGCACGCCCGGAAACCAGACCTGCTTCAAGTCTCCGTTATGCTCGTTGGCCCACAGAGTGGGTTGAAAGCTCGCGCGAATCTCATCGAGTGCCACTGCGTGTCGTGCATGTTTGATTGCGGAGCCGAGGCGTGTATCGTGGAACATGTGCTCGTCGCTTGCGTCCAGCAAATTGAGCAAGGCGAGATCATTCGGAATACCGAGGGCGCCCACCGTGTCCCAGACGCCGACCATGTGAATAGGCAGGTCCTCGGTGCCGTCGAGCGAATGAAACTTCCACTTGCGCTTCTTCCAATCCTTCCTTGTCTCGCGCCGATCGCGATAGCCCTTCTGGAAGACGTCATTCACTCGTTTCCAAGCTTCCTCTGGTGCCACGTTCTCGAGGTCGAGCAGCCCGCTAAAGCTCACCAGGCCGGCTAGGCTCCGAACGGTGTAAGCGCCTCTGCTGAAACCGAATAGATAGATGTTGTCTTTGGAGCGATAGTTACGGCATAGCCAGTGGTAGGCGCTCATTATGTTGGCGTCGAGGCCGGCGCCCGTCGCGCCGCCCATGACTCGGTCCCACCAACGGGCTTCCGTGCCGACGCCGGGATGGTAGTACTTGAGCTGGTCCACGCCGTTCGTGCTGTCAGCGAGCGCGTTGTGCAGCCGAATGACATTCGTCGGAACTGGTACGCCGTCGTGCCTCTGCTCGGCGGTATTCCAAGTTCCGTCGCAACATACGACGAGATTTCTCATGGTCTCTCCGCTCACCTCGGGCGTTCGGGCCGTCCTACATTCATTTACGGGTAAACCGGTGCCGGCTGGTCCTTTAGCACGGCATTGACAAAAACGATCGTGGACTCCTGCTCCTTGGTAGGCGGTGCGCTCGGCAAATAGTCGCCATGATCCGCCTTGCGATCGTTGGGAATGCGCGTAGCGATTACGTTCGGCGGTACCGGCGAGCTCGACTTACGATGCGGTCTGGGACCTCGGTATCCGAGAGCGAATCCTCTCGAATCAGAGCTGAACACGAAGGCTTGAAACAGATCTCCGGCCGGATACGCAAACTTGAGCACCTTGTCCTTTTTCGACCACAGGACCGCTGCTCGCTTAGCGGCACTGACAGCCCCGAAATAGTCGTCGGGGGACGCCAAGCTGTACGCGTCGACGGCCGCCGCCAGTAGACACAGCTGCCGGATCTCGTAACCTCGCGCGGTGAGTAACAGAGCTGCTGCGAGTGCCAGACGATTGCCGAGACTATGCGCCACAAATGAGATCGGCATGCCGACCGGCACGGTGTCGCCGATGAATCGTGCGAGCGCCCTCGCGGAATCGTCGGCATCGCGACCTTCGAACGAATAGCTCAATGCGCCTGTCCAGTGGTCGCCCGGCCAAAGGACCGCGACGATGCCGCCGTCGCAGGACGGCGCCACCGCATCCGCGAGACGCAGCAGGGAACCTCGGCCGGCGGCATAGTCGACGTTATACCCGTGGACCAGGATCGTCAGATCGGGCTCCACGGCGAGCTGCTCGAGCGTACCAAGAGACGGATCCGTTTCGAGATGGCCGGGAACGACCGCTCCTCCCTTTGGCCGCTCCCTGAAGGAGAGGACGTACTTCATTTGCCTGTGCGTTTCAGCGCCGTAGCGGCGGATTGCAACGCGTTAGCCAAATCCTTGGCGACCGGCGCCACAGGCACTGCCGCCAAGCCGACGATGAACGCGGTCAACATCGATGCACCCTGTAGTGCACCGACCGCCAAGGCGATTGCAATGGCAACGAATGACGCTACGAGGCGGATGTAGCCTGTGTAGCGGCTATCGGCAAGTGCTAAGGCAGCATCGATTCTTGCGTCGAGTGCCAGCTCGAAGCGACCGAGCACGCCTCGCTGGCTGTCGTCGAGCTCCGTTCCATTCTGCACGAGCGTCGCGACCTCGCGCAGTGCGGCCTCGTCGACGACTCCTAGACTCTTGGCAAGGTCGCCTGCCGTGCTCGGCGTCAAACCGACGCGAACACCTTGTCGAATCGTCGTCGGCAGCTCTCCGCTCATGCGGCCGGCGCGGTATTGAGCTTTGAGCAGCGCTTCGGCCTGGGGACCGTAAGCAACGCGCAGTGCGGCGAAAACGGGCACACCCAAGATCGTGCCTATTTGGCCGTAGCCAAAAAGACCGATAAACGTCCATTTCAATGCTTCGACGATTCCGAATGACGCGGTGCCCAAAGCGCCGACAGCAAGCACGATCGTGCCTAGGTTTTCCATGACGTTGCCTCTGAGATGCGATACTCCGAAAAACCGTCATTTTCTTTGCCGCTAAAATTACCCGAATTGCATATGCTTTACAATCAGAAATGTACTTGTGCTCTCTTGCAAAACCTTGGTGACAATCCGGCCGGGCCGCGAAGGATTCCGTCGCGGCGAGCGTCTTCTCTGCAATGCGGGCCAGCGATCGGCATGGAAGGATCAGGGCATTGACGTTGCCCCTCCTCGGGAGCGTTTTCGCGACGTGCGCGTTCGCGCAACCGGCAGAGACACCGGCCTATCTACGGGACCGCGGCGATGGGTTGCCGACTTCGCTTTTCGGCACGTACATCCGGCGCGCCGAGCTCTTGGTCTACCCGTTCTACGAGTACGAAAAAAACACAGCCGATGAATACGAGCCGTTCGAGCTCGGGTTTCCTGGAGCCGGCGAATTCTTGGGCGAATCCAAGGAGAACGAGCTCGTGCTGTTCGTCGCCTATGGCTTCACGGACCGATTGGCATTGGAAATCGAAGGCGCATTGCACGCCGACGCGACCTTCGAGAAAGCGCGGGACGACCCCTCGACGCAGTGGCAGCGGCTCGAGGAGTCGGGCCTCGGCGAGATCGAAACCAACCTTCGCTATCGTTGGCGGGAAGAGACGGACGACCGTCCGGAGCTTTTCAGCTACCTCGAAATCGCCTACCCGTTCCAAAGGGACGATCTTTTGATCGGCGCGCAAGACTGGGAAATCGGCGCGGGCGTCGGTTGGATCAAGGGCCGTCCGTGGGGCACGATCTTAGGCCGTGTCTCCCTCGTCTATGACGGCGAAGAGAGCAAATTCGAGTTGGGTGAATATGCCGTGGAGTATCTCAAGAAGATCTCGTCCGAATGGAGCTTCGTCGCGGCGCTCGAGGGCGAAGACGATGAAATCGCCGTCATCGGCGAGGGACAATGGTTTTTCGGCCGCCGGGCGTTCCTGAAATTCAACGCCGGTTTCGGTCTCACCGAGAAGGCGCCGGACTTCGCTCCGGAAGTCGGCGTCATGTTCCGCCTCGGCCGCTAGCCCGCGCCTTCGCGTCGCCCAGCCTCATGATCGCGCCCGAGCCCGCGTAGACGCTGTATGATCGGCGAAAGGTTAGCGCGGTCCTAAAAACAGAGGAGGGCATACGATGCACCGAAAGCACGGATTCGACGCGTGCGGCCAGCCGACGGGACGCGGTTCAGGCAGCGGTGGCTTGAGTCGCCGCTCGTTTCTCGTAGCCGGTACGGTCGCGGCCGCGACGGCGTCGGCGCTATCCCCGGCCGCGCTGGCGCAGTCGGCCCGCGCCGCAGGCGAAACTGAGACGAGATTCAGGCGCATTTCGACGCAGTTCATTGCGGCGCTCGGGGATCGAGATGCCACCTCCGGAAGCAATGCGCAATCGTGGGGTCTGTGGCGTCTAGATCCTGGTCCGCGCGGAGTGAGGCTGGACCGCTATGAGCGATTGAAGTCCGCAAGCGGCGTCGCCCCGGCAGGGTGGAGATTCGACGGCGCGGATTGGTGGCTCGAGGAACACGGCTTGATCATGGAGCAGCCGGAGTTCCCGCTCCCTCCCGGCAAATACTTGGTGACCGGTGACCGCGACGTGACGACCGCGCTGACCGTTCATCCCATGGCAAACGACGGTACTCAGCGTTGGGAGCTCGACGACGGCGCGACGATCTACGATGTGACCCACTTGCGCTGCCGCTCCGCGCGCTACACGCCGGCGACGAGTGGCGATTCGTGCTCGCCGGCCAAGGCGCAGATGAGCGCATTTCCGGTGGCTCCCGGCGGCGTGATGCCTCCGGTCGAGGGCTGCAACAAGCAGGACTACGCGGTTCTCATCGTGATCGGCGTGGCCGTGGAAGGGGCAGCATGAATAGAAACCTATGTTTCAGCCGCGGTGGCTTCCTCGTACGTAGGCTTTCCAGAGTCCGTGCCGGGCGACTGCTCCTCGGCCACGTAGGCGAGGAGGTCACCGGGTTGACAATCCAGAATCTCGCAGAGTTTCTCGAGCGTGCTGAATCGGATTGCCCTCGCTTTGCCGGTTTTCAGGATTGAAAGATTCTGGGCCGTGATGCCGACTTGCTCCGCAACCGTGTTGAGACGCGTCTTGCGCTTGGCGAGGACGACATCGAGATTGACGATGATAGGCACTCGATTGCTCCTCACTTAGACGACCAGGTCTTGCTCTTCGCGAAGCTCGCGGCCGACATCCATGATCCAGGAAACGACAATGACGATGGTGCCGACGATGAGCGCCGAAAATGGCTGCCATCCACCGGTAGTTATCGTTTTGTTCAGACCCTCGCCTGGTACGAACATGGGTACGAACAAACTCAAAACCCACAGGGCGGGGAAAAACAGCATCGTGATGCCGATTTTCCGGATCTGATCGACGTTTTCGGCACTGAAGATCTTGCCGTCGGCGTAGAGGCCGAAAAGCTTTACGAGATGGAGGTTGAGCTTCAAGAGTATTCCTGACGCCAACACGAATCCGATAAAGGCAATCGCACGGATCGTGCCCGGGATGGAGTCCCCGCTGTATTCCGTGTTGCCGATGCGGACGCTCGTGTCAAAGCGCTCAGCACCCGACACGACTAGGCCTGTCTCGACGACTAAGGCCAAGGCGCCGAGGACGAAGAGAAACCGGAAGAGATTCCGCAGCGATGCGCTGTATTTCTGGACCTTCTTGAGTTTTTCGGCTGCTTCTGCGGTCATCGAATGGCTCCATTTGGGGTGACGGCGCCTATTAAACAGCAAAAAAGTATCGTTGGTCAATAATTTACTGCTGTCTTTCGATAATCTGCCGAAAACATGAGGGGAAGGTCCTCTCGCCCGAGATCGCTCGCGTGGGTCCCGTCGTGCACGTGCGGTCAGAGACGATTTCGGAGCGCCTCCAGCGCACATGCGGACCAGGCGGGCTCGGACGCAGGCCAAATAAACGCTTTTCGAGCCAAATAAATATGATTTATAGACAATAAGTTATACAGTTACGAGCCAAATAAATCCGTATCGCGCCATATCCGCCCAATCCATGCCCAAGCGAGTCACCCAAAGCGAGCTCAAGCGAATCGAGGATGTCGTTCTTCGGTTCCCGGCCGGTGTATCGCTCGCGCAGCTCCAGGAGGAGCTTCGCGGAGCGATCAGCCGCCGCACGCTGAGCCGCAGGCTCGCCGATTTGCTCGAGGCGGGTCGCATTCGGCGCCGGGGCGAGGGAAGAGCAACTCGATATCTTCATGGTGCATCAAAGACGCAGAAGGCTGTCTCACCAACAGTTGCGGGGTCGGAAACGGTAGGACAATTCGAGACGCCCGATGGTGTCGTCACCATCGATCTGCCGGCGGTCTCACGCGACATTCTCGAATACGTCTCGAGGCCGGCTGCTGCGCGCACGCCAAGAGGCTACGAACGCCGCCTGCTCGACGACTACGTTCCGAATCGGACCGCGTACATCCCCGATGAGCTCAAAGTCCACCTCCATAAGATTGGCAAGCCCATCGTTGCCAAGCGTGCGGCGGGCACATTCACGCGCGACATTCTCAATCGATTCCTCATCGACCTTTCCTGGGCGTCGAGCCGCCTCGAAGGCAATACGTACAGCCGGCTCGATACCGAGCGACTTATCGAGTTCGGCCAGGAAGCCGAGGGCAAGGACGCGAAGGAAACCCAGATGATCTTGAATCACAAGGCAGCCATTGAGCTCCTGGTGCAAGACGGTGGCGACGATATTGGAATCAACCGCTACACGCTCCTCAACTTGCATGCGTTGCTTGCAGAGAACCTGATGGCCGATCCCGAAGCATCGGGACGGTTGCGGCGACGGCCCGTTGAAATAGGAGGGAGCACCTATACGCCGCCTGCCATTCCACAGCTCATCGACGAATGCCTAGATCTGATCATTGCGAAGTCGGCGGCTATTGGCGATCCGTTTGAGGGTGCGTTCTTTGTAATGGTGCACCTGCCGTACTTGCAGCCGTTCGAGGACGTGAATAAACGGGTATCACGATTGGCCGCAAATATTCCGCTGATCAAGGGCGATCTTTGCCCCCTGTCCTTTGTGGATGTGCCGGAACGCGCGTACGTTGCTGGGACGCTCGGCGTCTACGAAATGACGCGCGTAGAGTTGCTCCGCGACGTATTCGTGTGGGCGTATGAGCGCTCTTGTCGGAAATACGTGGTTATCCGGGATTCCGTCGCGGAGCCTGATCTCTTTCGAATGAAGTACCGGAACGCTTTGATTGACGTAATTGGCGCAATCGTGCGTGAACGCAAGCGACCAACGGAGGAAGAGATTCGCATCCTCGCCGAGCCGTTGGCCGAGCCACGGGACCTGCCGAGATTCCTCGACTTGGTCGCGCGCGAGCTCGCACGACTCAATGACGGCAACATAGCTCGATATCGAATTCGTCTATCGGACTACCGGTCATGGTTCCGCGCGATAGAGCAAGGGCGCTGAACGAACTCAAGTGGTTTCTCAAGAATCCCTCCGCGGAGCGGTGCTTCACTCGGCAAATTGCTCCGAGACGACGGCGAAATAGTCTTCGAGGGAGCGTCCCGGCGTCTCCGGAATCCGTGAGCTCAGCATGCGCGCCGACTGGATGCGATCGACGCGAAACGTGCGGAAGTCCTCGCGAAACTCGCACCACGCGCCGAGGGTCCATGCGCCGCCCCAGTAGACGAGTCCCAACGGCCAAACAGTGCGCTCCGTCAGCCCGCCGTTTGCGTCCCGATAATGCAGGACCAGCCGTCGTTTCTCATTGATCGCGGTGCGCGCCACGCCCAGGAGCTCCGTCACAGCGTCGGGTACGTGGAAATCCGGAACGTGCATTCGGGACAAGGCGAGCTTGGGTCGCAGGCGCGGCGGCAGGGCGGCATGCACCTTACTCAGAACGCGCTCCGCGGCGTCGCTCAAGGCGCGGTCCCCCCACGTCTTCGCAACCTCGGCGCCGAAAGCGAGCGCCTGGAGCTCGTCATCGTCGAACATCATCGGCGGGACTTGGTAATCGACACGCAAACGGTAGCCCTTGCCCGCCTCGCCCTCGATCGGCACGCCGGCCCCCATGAGGTCGCGAACGTCACGGTAGATCGTGCGCTCCGACACCTCCAGGCGTTCCGCCAACGTGCGCGCCTTCGTGCGCTTGGCGCGCCCGAGCTGCAGCACGATCTGAAATAGCCGGTCCGCTCGTCTCATCGCCCTGATTCTACTGACACCACGGTGTCAGCAGGCAGCGGTTACACTCATTGCATGCGGGATAGAAAAGCGGCGCCGAGCGATTTGGCCGAGCTCAAGAACATCGGCCCGACCATCAGGAAGCGGCTCAACGACATCGGCGTCTACACTCGGGCCGACCTGGAGCGGGTCGGGCCGGTGAGCGCGTACAACCGAATCCGTCGGAACAATCCCGACCGAATCATCCCCGTGTGTTACTACCTCTACTCGCTCCAGGGTGCTTTGATGGACGTTCACTGGGATAGCATCCCCGAGGACGTGAAAGACGAGCTCTTTTCGAAGGTCAAGGGAAGAACGCGGCGAGGCAAGCGTGCCACGCGTTAGCGCAACCGGGTTCTGGTACATTCAACTCATGTCCGAGAAGCGCATCCAATTGGGCTTGTTGAAACCCGGCCACACGTCTCAGCCGGAGTTCCTGCATCGCGGCTATGAAGGTCATGGCGTCGTCTATTCCTTCGAGGTCGACGACGTCGATCGGGGATACGAGAAGCTCAAGAGCGATGGCGTCGAGATCATCTTCGACGTTCGTACCGAGCCATGGGGTCAAAGACATTTCATGATCATGGACCCTGGCAGTATGGTCGTCGACGTGGTGCAGCTCGTGGAGCCGGCGGTCGAGTTCAAGCAAAGCTATGTCGGCTCGTCCGCCGCAAAGGCCACAAATTCATTGGATTGACCGTTTGACGGCACAGGCGGAACGCCGTAAGTTCAAAACTATTCGCCATCGGACTTTCGCCATGGGTATCAGCCACCCAAAAATCCCCTTCACGTACGAGGACTACAAAACGCTCACAGCGTCGACGGATCAGCGTTACGAGCTCATCGACGGCGATTTGTACATGGCGCCATCGCCCACCGTCACGCATCAAACTATTTCCATCAACCTCGTGTTTCTGCTCGAGCAACACATGCGCGCGACACGCTGCGGTCGCGTGCTCCATGCTCCGCTCGATGTCGTGCTCGGCAAGGGCGAGGAGCGCAGCGTCGTGCAGCCGGACATTCTCTTCATCTCCAACGAGCGGGCGGGCATCGTCACAGAGGAGGAGATCGTCGGTGGGCCCGATCTCATCGTGGAGATTCTGTCACCAGGCACGGCGAAGCGGGACCTGGGGCTCAAGAAAGCGCTCTATGCGCGGAGCGGTGTGCGCGAGTACTGGATCGTGGATCCGAAGCTCGAATCCGTCGAGGTATTTTCACTCGGCCCGCGCGGCTACGGGGAGCCGGTGAGACATGAGCTCGAGGGCCGGCTTATGTCGACCGTCGTGCCGGGATTCGAGGCGGCGATGCTTGAGGTGTTTAGGGACGCGTAGCGCCGTTGCTACTAAACGCTACAAATGCTACGCTACGGCTCATGAGCAGAGTCATCACTCAACGGGAGCTGCGAAACGATTCCGGCGCCGTGCTTCGGGAAGTCCAGGCAGGACAGACGATGATTATCACGCGGAATGGCGTGCCGGTGGCGGAGCTCAGGCCCGTTCCACCGCGTAGATTCGTGCCTCGGGCGATCATCGCGGACGCGGCACGGCGCGCGCCGCGCGTCGATGCCGATCGGTTCCGGGCCGACGTGGACACGATCGTAGATCAGTCGATCAATGGCTGAACCGAGCAGGGGGTTGCTGGACACCTCCGTCGTCGTCGACCATGACCTGATCGACCCCGATTCCCTGCCGGACGAATCCGCGATCGCCGCAGTGACGCTTGCCGAGCTCGCCGCGGGACCTCACGCGACCAGCGACGAGGAAGAACGCGCGCGACGTCAAGACCGGTTGCAGTGGGCGTCGGCAACGTGGGATGCGCTGCCGTTCGATTCGGAAGCTGCTCGCATATACGGGCGCGTCTTCGCGGCCACGAAAGCGGCCGGCAGATCCAGCCGCACACGTATGGCGGATCTCTTCATCGCCTCGATCGCAGCCGCCAACGGTCTGCCGCTCTATACACGCAACGCCGCTGATCTCGTCGGTCTGGAGCAGATCGTCATAATCGTCGCGGTGTGATAGCTCAAAAGTCCGCGCGCACGCCGACGCGGAACGTTCTGCCGATCTGATCGAAGTACGTCGTGTTGGTCGGATAGAACGCATCCGGCACGAGCGGCGGATCCTTGTCGAACAGATT
>Ga0209640_10002855_pt1 | contig 15094 bp, 17 predicted proteins | sample RifCSP10_1_FD_184018 | JGI IMG/M metagenome (GOLD analysis project Ga0209640, IMG submission 184018) | Soil microbial communities from Rifle, Colorado - Rifle CSP2_sed 10_1 (SPAdes) (version 2) | ecosystem: Environmental > Terrestrial > Deep subsurface > Rock core/Sediment | place: Rifle...
AGGGAGAAGGAACTTTTTGTTGAATACCCTTTTGCGACAGCCTCTGGAAGGGGGAAGGGGATACCGGCATTCGCCGGAATGACGGCGCTTTTTATACCTGCTGTTTTAAACAAATTTTTTGCAAATTTTGAGATGGGTTTTGGAAAATTCTTATTTCTTGCCCAGCAGTTTGTCGAGATCGGCAAACGGCTTGTAAGTTGCTGTGTCTCCCTGGTTTGCATTTTGCACCGGGTCGTTGCCGGTAATCCCAGACAGGTATCTGGCATGTTCATTTTCGTGGCAATAAATACACAGTAATTCCCAGTTACTGCCGTCCGCTGGATTATGGTCATGATTATGATCACGGTGGTGGACGGTCAATTCATGCAGGTTCGATCGATCGAACTCCCGCGCGCACCGCCCGCATATCCATGGATACAGTTTCAGGGCCTGTTCGCGGTAGGATAGCTCCCGGAGCTCCCGTTGCCGGTGTGCCTCGGCTACGATTTTATCCAGTCGATCCTGGTCCGGTGTCTTGTGTGATGGCATCAGTTACAGTTCCGGTAGTCCGGGATCAAGTTCGTCCCGACTGCTTGTTGCGCAGGGTCTTCCGATATTCTTCATAAATCATGATACAGCGTTCACCCAGAGGCGATTTTGCATCAATCCTGTCGACATAGAAACGGATGAAACCGCGCATGGAATTTTCCACATTTTCCGGTGTCGTCGGCATAGTAGTGTTTTTTTCAATTCGTTTAAGATAGCGCAACAGGAACCATGTGGTTGACTGATAGTCAGGATTTTCAGCCGCAATATCCCGGTAGTGACTTAACACGATGCGTCTGAAATCTTCGAAATAGACAGAGCTCATCAGTTTTTCGGGTTTTCTGATAGTGTAGTCAATTCTGGTATATCACCGCTGCAAACATTCAGCAAAATCGTAATTTTTCTATGTTATAGTTTTAATTACCTTCTATAGAATCCCCCATGTTTGATACGTTTTTACATAAGTTCTATGACGCCAGTATCTCGATAGGTACGGACGGCACCATGCTGCTCGTCAGTACCCGGGACAGATTCATGATCTGGGCCGCGACATTCTGCTTCGTGGCGGCGATCTGCCTGGGCTGTTTTCTGCTTTTAAAAAATAATCGTGCCAGGAAGGCGTGCCTCCTCGCTTTTCTGGGTACCCTGTTCATACCGTTATTTATCATTCCGGCGGTGCGGCAGGAATATATCCATGTCTCACCGCAACAAATTACCGTGGAACAGGGCGCGTGGATTCTTGAATCCAGAACTATTCTGCTTTTTCAGGATCTGGACAATATCAGTGAACAAGTGGACGGAATTATGCCGAGTAACCTGCTGGGCGATCCGGACGTCAGTTGGCATTTCCTCTGGAAAGACGGCCGCCGGGAAACGCTCGAATTGAATGACTTTTTTAATGCCCACAGGATGGTGGTGGCCTACTATATCAAGGATCGCGGCTACCGTTTCGAGCGCCTGGAAGACAGAGAAAATATAGTGTTCTAGCGGAAGGGAGAGCTCTAAACCAGGTTAACGCTTGCCGTCAGTGGCGCGTAACTGTTAACCGCTTACCAGGAATATTTCAAGCGGTACAGGATTGCCCGATCCGCTTCCCGCAGATCCTGGAATTGCAGTGACATGGTTTTACTTTCATTCAGATCCAGCTTGGCATCCTGTCCGATCGCGAAGATCAATGCCGCACCGGTCAGTGTCATGGCCGTATGGGGTACTCCCAGAGAACTCAGCTTTGATTCCAGATAATTGATGACGGCGCCCTGGAGCAGCGTCCTGTTGTTACCGAGCATTGATTCATATTCACTCTCGGGATTTTGTTCATCCAGGTGTTGCCATTGTATGGGTTTCAACTGATAGAGGTCCGGCAGCACGAAATCATCCGTCGGCATGGTCATGCCGTCCGCCAGCACGTGCGCAGAAATACTAAAAGTCAGAATTAATAGGATAAATAATCGCTGCGACAGTCTATTCATGACCTGCCCTCCTGTAACAAAAACTAAATCACTCCCCCTTTCCATATCATAGATTAGCTTATTTTTTAACGATTTCCTACTGATACTGAGATTAAAGGACGTTATTTCTTGAGGCTGGAAATACTGATTTTATTCAGGATTACCCATTACGCAGGGCTACTATGGGTGGTGTCTTCAACACCTTGCGGGTCCCGATTAGGCCGCCGGATACTATCAATAACAGGCAAATCAACGGCGCGATCAGCCATACCCACGGGTTGATCACGATCTCCATCCGGAATACGAACTCAGCGAGAACAGCTTCAATAATGCTGGCGGCGAAGGCCGCCAACACACCGGCAGCCAGCCCCAGACACAGGAATTCGGCTATCAGACTGGCGAGTATCTGTTTACGGTTCGCGCCCAGGGCGCTGAGCAGGGCGGATTCACGGATCCTTTCATCGTGAGTGGTCTGCAATGCCGCCAATAACACCACCAGGCCCGCGAGCAGGGTGAAGCCAAAGACGAATTCCACGGTTCTGATGACCTGATCCATAATAATGCGAACCTGATTCACGATGGCATCCACATCGATGACGGTCACGCTGGGGAAAGTTCTGACCAGCTCTATCACCAGCGACCGTTGCTCCGGGGGAAGGTACAGGCTGGTGACCCAGGTGCCGGGATAGCCGTCCAGGGCACCAGGGTTGGCGACAACGAAGAAATTGACGTCGAAGGAATCCCAGTCTATCCATCTGATGCTGGTGACTTTTCCGGTAACTTCCTGCCCACTGATGGTGAAAGTGAGTCGATCATGAAGGCTAACGCCGAGATCGCGTGCGATTTCCTCTTCCAGTGAAAATTCTACCTGACCGGTGCTGTTCTCGTCCCACCATGTCCCGGCTACCAGCTTGTTACTTTTCCGCAGTTCCGCCGCCCAGGTCAGATTAAAATTCCTGTCCGCCCTGCGTCTGGATTCTTCATTGGCATAGTTGTCAGGCGCAATCGTTTTGCCGTTGATAGCCGCGAGCCTGGCTCGGATCATGACATTCATGGCGGAAGGTTGCACACCACTCCCCAGCAGGTATGCCTGTAAGGCATCGACCTGGTCCGGCTGGATATTAATCAGGAAATAATTCGGTGTGTCTAATGGCAGCCGGTCGCGCCAATTTTCCAGCAAGTCGGTTCGAATCAATGTCAGCAACAGCATGACCATGACGCCCAGGCCGATGCTGAGGATCTGGGAAACGCTCTGGTTTTTTCTGCGGGCGATATTGGCCAGACCATAGCGGTATGCCACGCCGACTCGGGAGCGTAATCGGTTTAACCAGTTGATCAGCAAGTGGGTGCAAAGGGTCAATACCAGGCCGGTTGCCAGCATGCCGAAGAAAACAAAAAACGTCAGTCGGAAGTTTCCCGACTGCCAGGGTGTCATTAAGGCCAGGGCGATGATCGCAAACAGATAGGTGGTCTTATTCTTGATGGGTAGCGGCTCCAGGTCGCGCCGTAACACCCGCAACGGCGTGACATTGCGCAACCGCAGGATCTGGGGCATGGCGAATCCTAATACGGTAATGATACCGGTCGCCAGTCCGATTGCTATCGGTCGTAATGAAGGGGCAGGCAGAGCGTCTTGCATAAACCCGGCAGCCAGTGCACTGAGTCCGGCCTGGGCAAGATAACCCAGGCCGCTGCCGATGAGGCTGGCGCTGATTGAGAGGATTAATAACTGCGTCAGATAGAGTTTAGTGATAGTAGCCTGTTCCGCGCCCAGGCAGCGCATAATCGCGCAATGGTCGAAATGTCTAACCGCGTAGCGTTGCGCCGACATGGCAACTGCCAGACCGGCCAGGGCCACGCTCACCAGGGCCGCGAGGCCCAGAAATTGTTCGGCCCGCTCCAGCGCTGTTTTCAGTTCCGGGCGGGCATCACGGATACTCTGGATGCGGAGTTGCCGTTGATATTGCTGTTCCACAGCATCGCGGAAGGTCTGGACGGTATCCATGTCACCCCCTATCAGCAAGCGATATTGCACACGGCTGCCCGGTAGTATCAGCTGCGTCGTCGGGAGGTCGGTCTGGTGCATCAGCAACCTGGGACCGATATTAAACAAATCCCCGCCCCGATCCGGCTCATAGGTCAATATCCTGGTGATGGCTAGTTGTGAGGCGCCCAGGTTCAGGTTATCGCCTATCTCGAGGTCTAGCGCTTGCAATAATCTTGAGTCGGCCCAGACGGTCCCTGGCTCGGGCAGGTCATCGGTAATCATTTCATCGCCAAACAGGGAGGCGGCGATACGCAGTTTCCCACGTATCGGATAACCGGCTTCGACCGCCTTGACTTCCGCCATTTGCATTTTTTCCCCGGCGATGACGACACTGCGAAAGCCGGTAGTGATAGTGGTAGTGAGGCCGGCTGTCCGGGCCTGACTGATTACTTCGGCGGCAATTGGATCCGGTGAGCCGACCACCAGGTCCGCTGCCAGCAGTTCCGTGGCACGTGTTTCGGTAGCCTGCCGGACACGGTCAGTAAAGAAATGTACCGATGTCAGGCTGGCAACGGCGATAATGACGGCGATGGCGATCAGGCGCAATTCACCGGATCGCCAGTCGCGATGCAATGTTTGCAGGCATTGTCTGATGAATTTCATGTGGTCGAGATTATCCTGCCGCCGGCTAATGTCAGGCTGCGATCGCAGTGGTCGGCGATGGTCGGATCATGGGTAACGAGCACCAGCGTGGTGCGCCGTTCCCTGTTCAGTTTGAACAGCAAGTCGATGACCTGTTGCGCGGTTTTCTGATCCAGATTGCCGGTGGGTTCATCGGCAAACAGGATCTTGGGATCTCCCGCGAATGCCCTGGCTATGGCAACTCGTTGTTGTTCGCCACCGGATAATTGATTCGGATAATGTTGCAGTCGTTCGGCCAGACCGACTTCCGCGAGCCTGTTCCGGGCTTCGCTTTCGGGATCCCTGGTGCCGGCGAGCTCCATCGGCAACATGACGTTTTCCAATGCCGTGAGACTGGCTAGTAATTGAAAGGACTGAAACACAAAGCCTACTCTTTGATTACGCATTCTGGCTCTGCCATCCTCATCCAGCCCGTTCAAATCAGTACCATCCAGAATCACGCGTCCCTGGGTGGGTACGTCGAGCCCGGCCATGAGCCCCAGTAAAGTGGATTTGCCGGAACCTGAGACGCCGATGACGGCCAGTGTTTCTCCCTCCAGAATCGAAAAATTGATATCATTAAGAATATCAAGCTGACCTTCCGGACTTGCGACCTGCATGCCCAGGTTTTCAGTCTGCACAATGGCCTTAGAGGTAGATTGCATGGTTAGATGGCTCCTGTTAATTATTCTCTGTTTTGTTCCTGCGGCCTTTGCTGCTGACAAATCGCTACTGGTACTCGGTGACAGCCTCAGTGCCGGTTATGGTATTGACGTTGAGCACGGCTGGGTCGCGCTTTTGCAAGAACGCCTGACCAGCCGGGGCTACACTTACCGTGTAGTTAATGCCAGCATCAGCGGTGATACCACCAGCGGAGCGTATGCCCGCCTCGCGGAGCTATTGCGCGAGTCGCGGCCCGAGATCGCCATCGTCGAACTGGGTGGCAATGATGGGTTACGGGGCTTGCCCCTGGAAGAGATGTACCAGAATCTGTCCAGAATCATTACCCAATTACTGGAAAACGAGACCAGCGTGTTATTAATACCCATACAGTTACCGCCTAATTATGGCCAAATTTATACGGCGAAATTCCAGGAAGTATACCAAAGATTGGCTGAAGAACATGAAGTGGTGGCGGGCAAATTCCTGCTGGACGGGATCGCCCTTAATACCGATTTAATGCAAGCGGATGGAATTCATCCCAAAGCCAATGCCCAAATGCTGATTCTGGATAATATCTGGCCGTTTCTGCAGCCCGTGCTGGACGGACAAAATATCGATAGCAAATCATGAATTTTTGCAGCATGTGTGGCGCGGCTGTGATCATTCAGATCCCTGCGCTTGACGATCGCGAACGTTACGTTTGTTGTTCCTGCGATACGATACATTATCAGAATCCAAAAGTAATCGTTGGCTGTATTCCGGTATGGGATGAGCATGTCCTGCTTTGTAAACGGGCGATCGCGCCGAGACCAGGCTACTGGACCTTGCCAGCGGGTTTTATGGAATTGGGTGAAACTTTAACTGAAGCGGCCCGGCGCGAGACATTGGAAGAGGCTCAAGCCCGTGTTGAAATTCAGAATTTGTATGTTGTGATAAACCTGCCCCAGGTCAATCAGGTGTATATGATGTTTCGTTCCCGGTTACAGGATCTGGAATATAGAGCCGGCTCGGAGAGCACGGATGTGCGTTTGTTTACGGAAGACGAGATACCCTGGGACAACCTTGCTTTCAGCACTATCAGATATACTTTAGAACTCTATTTTCAAGACAGGAGCAGGGGGCAATATCCCTTGCATCTGGGTGATATCCTCAAGGAGGATAACCGTTTTATTTTCCAGTCCGGTCCTGAATCAAGCTGAACCACCCGCTACGGTGGTTATTCAATCGTCATCAATTTCCAGCCAGCGCCCGAAGCTGCATTCGTAACACTTGCCACCGCTGCTGACACGTTGCCCTAATTTGAATTCCCGATCATTCCAGAAACAGTTTTCAATCATCAATTCCATGCTTACCGTGGCTTCATCTGCAGAAGGATCTGCTCTTTCAGAGGTTTTTTTTGCGGGATCTACCGGGTCAACATTCACCGTATTCTTATCTGACATGTCTGGTCTCCATCGCTGGCAATCTGTCCTTATCTTAGTCTTTGTATTGGCAATGTGCCAGTATCAAGACAAAACCTTGAATATGAACTACTTGAAATTAACGGGGAGATCGTTATTGTATGCGCCTCTTTTTGTTGTGACTTACCTGTGCCAGGAGAAAAAGCAATGATTAAACCGCATGGATCAGAACAGCTGCGTCCTCTTTATATTGATGATGCTGCTGTTGTTGAGGAAGCAGAGGGCCTGCCTGCGCTACTGTTAAACTCGGCGGCGGCGGCGAATGCAGTCATGCTGGGCGCCGGTTATTTCACTCCGTTACCAGGCTATATGAACATTGCCGATGCCATGAGTGTTGCAGAAAGCCTGTACACAACTAACAGCCTGTTCTGGCCCGTACCGATCATGAACCGCACTCATGACATTTCGTCAATTCAAGGGGCCGATCGGATTGCCCTGAGAGATCCGAATGTCGCGGGCAATCCGGTGTTGGCTGTCCAGCAGGTCGCCGCTATCGAAATACTGTCTGATGAGCAATTACAGCATATGACGGCAAAAATTTTCCGGTCTACTTCAACCGATCATCCCGGTGTGCAGACCTTTAATGGTCTTGGAAAATATGTGATCTCCGGTCCGATCCAGGTTTTGAATTACAGTTATTTCACGGCGGAATTTCCGGATACGTTCCGGACCGCGGTTCAGATCCGCGAACAGATTAAGCGAAATGGCTGGCAAAAGGTCGTTGCCTTCCAGACCAGGAATCCCATGCACCGCGCGCATGAAGAGCTTTGCAAAATGGCCTTGGCGGAACTGGCAGCCGATGGTGTTCTGATCCACATGTTATTGGGCAAGCTTAAACCCGGAGATATCCCAGCCGATGTCCGGGATGCGGCAATCCGTAAAATGGTGGAGTTGTATTTCCCGAAAAATACGGCACTGGTTACAGGTTATGGTTTCGATATGCTGTACGCCGGGCCTAGAGAAGCTGTTCTGCATGCAGTATTCCGGCAAAATTGCGGCTGTTCACACCTCATAGTTGGTCGTGATCATGCCGGTGTTGGCAATTTCTATGGTCCATTCGACGCGCAGACCATTTTTGACGAGGAAGTCCCGGCTGGCGCACTGACAATCGAAATATTCAAAGCCGATAACACCGCCTATTCCAGGAAACTCGACAAAGTAGTCATGATGCGGGATGCGCCGGATCATACACCTGAGGATTTCGTCAATTTATCAGGCACCAAGGTGCGGGAACTGCTTTCGGCTGGCAAGGAGTTGCCGGTGGAATTCGCCAGACCCGAAGTCGCCCATATCCTGATGGATTATTATCAAAAACAGTCAGCGTAATTCCGGCTTCGATTTCCTGGCAACCTGGGTTCCCCGGTCATTCTTGACAATCAAATTTTTTCGTCTATAGTACTAGCACTCATAACGATAGAGTGCTAACAATTGTTGATTTCAATATATTAATCAATAAGTTATACTTAATAAGCAATATTTACGGAGGCATAATAAATGAAAATTCGTCCTTTACATGATCGGGTGATCGCCAAACGTTTGGAAGAGGAGAAAACTACACCGGGCGGGATAGTCATCCCCGACAGTGCAGCTGAAAAACCTATCCAGGGTGAGATCATCGCGGTTGGCAATGGCAAATTGCTCGAAAATGGCGAGCTTCGCAAACTAGATGTGAAAAAAGGTGATCGTATCCTGTTTGGCAAGTACTCCGGTACTGAAGTCAAAGTGGATGGTGTTGAGTACCTGGTCCTGCGCGAAGACGACATCATGGGCGTAATTGAAAAGTAATTTTTGGAGAATATGAAATGAGTGCAAAAGAAGTAAGATTTTCAGATGATGCCCGCTCCCGCATGGTGAAGGGCGTCAATATACTGGCCAATGCCGTCAAGCAGACACTGGGTCCACGCGGCCGCAATGTGATACTGGAAAAAAGCTTTGGCGCCCCGACGGTGACCAAAGACGGTGTTTCCGTAGCCAAGGAGATTGAACTGGAAGACAGGTTTGAAAATATGGGAGCACAGATGGTCAAGGAAGTCGCTTCCAAGACCTCGGATGTCGCGGGTGACGGTACAACCACAGCCACCGTGCTGGCCCAGGCCATACTGCGCGAAGGTCTGAAGGCGGTTGCAGCCGGCACCAATCCAATGGATCTGAAACGTGGTATCGACAAGGCCGTTACCGCAGCAGTGGCTGAGTTGAAGAAGCTGTCCAAACCCTGCGAAGACAGTAAAGCCATAGCCCAGGTGGGTACCATATCCGCCAACTCCGATGAATCTATCGGTAACCGTATTGCGGAGGCCATGGACAAAGTAGGTAAAGAAGGCGTCATCACGGTTGAAGAAGGTTCCACCCTCGAAGATGAGCTGGAGATCGTGGAAGGTATGCAGTTCGACCGTGGTTATCAGTCACCGTATTTCATCAATAAACAGGACACCATGAGCGTGGAACTGGAAGAGCCTTATATCCTGTTGCATGATAAAAAAATCTCTAATGTCCGTGACATGTTGCCTGTTCTGGAAGCTGTGGCCAAATCCGGGAAACCTCTACTGATCGTTGCTGAAGATGTGGAAGGTGAGGCCCTGGCTACACTCGTCGTCAATAATATGCGGGGTATCGTCAAGGTAGCCGCGGTGAAGGCGCCTGGTTTCGGCGATCGCCGTAAGGCCATGCTGGAAGATATCGCTATTCTGACCGGCGGTACTGTCATCGCCGAGGAAGTCGGCTTGAGTCTGGAGAAGGCCAGTCTGGATGATTTAGGTAATGCCAAACGTATCCAGATCACGAAGGAAAACACTACCATCATTGATGGTGCCGGCAAAAAGGCTGATATTGAAGGCCGGGTCAAACAGATTCGCCAGCAGATCGAAGAATCCACATCGGATTACGACAAGGAGAAGCTGCAGGAGCGCGTGGCGAAACTCGCCGGCGGTGTGGCCGTGATCAAGGTCGGTGCGGCGACGGAAATCGAAATGAAGGAAAAGAAGGCACGGGTAGAAGATGCGCTGCACTCCACCAGAGCGGCGGTGGAAGAGGGCGTAGTGCCTGGCGGCGGCGTGGCCTTGATACGTGCCAAAAAGGCTGTTGAAAAGCTCAAGGGCGCAAATGCGGAACAGGATGTCGGTATCAACATTCTGCTGCGTGCACTGGAAGAGCCGCTACGCCAGATCGTCGCCAATGCCGGTGAGGAGGCCTCGGTGGTCCTGAACAAGGTTGCCGAGGGCAAGACCAACTACGGTTATAACGCCGCGACGGAAGAGTTTGGCGATATGATTGAAATGGGCATACTGGACCCAACCAAAGTAACCCGCATTGCATTACAGAATGCAGCTTCGGTAGCCAGCCTGTTGCTGACCACTGAAGTCATGATTGCTGAAGCGCCGAAGAAAGAGGAAGCACATGGCCATCCGCAGATGGATCCGGGTATGGGCGGTATGATGTAAGTCATAACCGTTAGTGTTACGAAAAAAACCCGCCACCCGGCGGGTTTTTTTTATTCATAATTTAAGAATCCAGAACATAATAGTGCTTGAATTTATAGGCGCTATCGACAATAGATTTTTTAACTCCTGACCCCTGACTTTATCGCTTAGCAGCATTCTTAAGTGAGTGCTGACTTCCAATTTTAACTAATTCTGATATGTTTCTAGAGCAGAGTTAAATATTTGCCGTTATTTCTATACAGAGCAATAACACGACGTGTTTTGAGGTGTAGATTTATGCAGCAACTTTATAGTGAGCAGTTATCTCGATGTGGCGCACGGGAATATTTTCAGGGTGCGGTAAAGTCTGCAGTCATCAATCAAGGCTTCCCGGCCAGCGACGAATCCATCGTTTATCTGGTTAATCTCCTTATGACCTTTCTCCGTTCGGATATATTATTTGAAAGGACCCCCGATGGATTGATAATCAAACCGTTGGCGATTATCTATAGTGAGGCGGTAGCCTCAAATTCCGAAAGTAACAGGACACAATCCCTGCGACGACTCGGTGACGTTGCGTTATTTATCTCCGGACTATATGCAGGCTGTCTGGGCAGGAGTCTGGTAGATGTGGATTATTATATCGCCATGGGTGGAAACGCTTATGGCTATCTCGCGGTTTGCCGTCGTTATTTATGGGGTTCCGGTGGTATCAGTATAGTTTTTAATGAACTATCGGAAAAATTCGCTGGTTACGTTGAAATCCTGGCTGAAGTTGGTGAAACGTCAAATCTTAGTGGTAATGCAGACATCTTAAGGTTATATGAGCTGTGGCAGCATTCGGGAAGCGAACGGCTGGCCAAAAAGCTGCAAGCACTGGGTATCCACCCGATCAAAATCCGCCGTCAAACGCATTAGCCATGGAATTATTGCATTTGCAAAATCGGTTACAGAATATATATGAATTGGAGATGAATCATTGTATCGATGATTATCTGATCACCGATCTGAAAATGGCGGATGCCAGACTGCAAGCGGCAGTGAACTCCAGGGAGAGCCTGCTGGTATGCCAGGAAAATGATGATCTGTTTTTAAGTTTGTACCTGCAGCATGAGATTTTGGAAAACCTGAAGTTCAATGGCTCAGGTATCCATATCCATAAAGACAACATCAATGATTTCTGTCTGGCGCTGGAAGGTACCAGTCATTTTGTTTACTTGATATGGAACGCCACGTTTCAGCGCAGTGTTACCAGGCTGGAGATGGAGATTCAGGCGGAAATAGACAAATTTATCATTCTGTCCAAGTACGCTTGCCAGAAGCATTTACGCCCATTATCAGCGCAATTACGCAGCTTATTATTTGAATCGGTGCAGTATCGTGCCGGTCTATCGGATCTGGAATATCGACGGTACCGGGATGCAAACTATTTTGCCGCTAAATACTGTCGGTTTCTTGAATCAAGAAACTATTTAAGAGACGGTCTGGAACAGGATTTGTTAAAGGAACTGAGAAGATTTTACCGGCTGAATTTGAAGGACAAATTACGCCGTATTAATTACCTTCATTGACGTTTCATTGCATCAAAAAATTCCGAATTATTCTTGGTTGATTTTAAGCGTTCGAGCAGGAACTCCATCGCTACAAGGGGCTCCATCGGATGCAGCAGCTTGCGCAGGATCCACATCTTCTGCAGTTCATCCTGGCTGGTCAACAATTCTTCCTTACGAGTGCCGGAGCGGTTGATATTGATGGCCGGATAGACGCGTTTTTCGGCGATTTCCCGGTCCAGATGCAGTTCCATATTGCCGGTACCTTTAAATTCCTCGTAGATAACATCATCCATGCGGGAACCGGTATCAACGAGGGCCGTGGCTATGATGGTAAGGCTGCCGCCTTCTTCAATGTTACGGGCAGCGCCGAAGAAGCGTTTGGGCCGTTGCAGGGCATTGGCATCGACACCACCGGTCAGAACCTTGCCGGAAGCCGGGACGACAGTGTTATAAGCACGTGCCAGCCGGGTGATGGAATCCAGCAGAATAACCGCATCTTTTTTGTGCTCGACCAGCCGTTTGACTCGTTCGATTACCATCTCAGCAACCTGTACATGTCTGCTGGCGGGTTCATCAAAAGTACTGGAGATGACTTCGCCTTTGACCGAGCGTTGCATTTCCGTGACTTCTTCCGGACGCTCATCTATCAATAATACCGTTAAGTGGCATTCCGGATGATTGTGGGCGATGGATTGGGCAATCGACTGCAGGATCATGGTCTTGCCGGCCTTGGGTGGAGACACGATCAGGCCACGTTGACCTTTGCCGATCGGCGCCACCAGGTCGATAATCCTGGGTGTTAAGTCTTCGGTACTGCCATTGCCCATTTCCAGCTTAAGGCGATCATGGGCAAACAGCGGGGTCAGGTTTTCAAACAGGATTTTATGCTTGGATTTGTCGGGTGATTCAAAATTGATCTCCGCTACCTTGAGCAGGGCGAAATAGCGTTCGCCATCTTTAGGCGGGCGTATCTTCCCGGAAACGTCATCGCCGGTTCTAAGATTAAAACGTCGAATCTGACTGGGTGAGACATAGATATCGTCCGGTCCGGCGAGATAAGAGCTGTCGGCGGAGCGTAAAAAACCGAAGCCATCCTGCAGTATTTCCAATACGCCACTGCCGAAAATATCCTCGCCTTTTTTGGCATGCGCCTTCAGTATTTCGAAAATTACGTCTTGTTTTCTGTGCCGGGCCAGGCCTTCCAGGCCGAGAGTTTCGGATAATGCTATTAATTGTTGGGCGGGTTGCTGTTTAAGTTCTGTAAGATTCATGAGTTCCTGGTTTAGATATAAGTTACGCAAAACCCGCAACCCATACACACAACTAATGTGTAGAGGGAACGATTCTGCTTATCAAGCTGTTTTGAGGGATTCAGTCAGACAGGCTGTTATTACACTTAAAAATTAGCACGCAATTGCTGATTCGTCCAGAAAAATTTTATAGAACCTATCTTAAAATGGCTGCGCTGGATGATACTTTGTTAAAAACGGGCTCATAATGCTCATGTACTGTCCGTGTACACTCGGCTTTGGCTCCTGCGTCGCCCTAACGCCTGCAACCGTGCAGGGTGTCCGCTTGCTCACCCGTTTTCGCCTTGTCTCATCGGCGCTCGCCTGATTTTGAGACAGGTTCTATTAAACTGTCGACAAAGGCGGAAAGTTGGGATTTTGACATGGCTCCGACTTTAGTGCCGGCGATCTCACCATTCTTGAAGATCATTAAAGTGGGTATGCCTCGTACCGCATATTTCTGCGGAGTTTCCTGGTTTTCATCGATATTTATTTTGGCTACCGTAAGTTTGCCCTTGTATTCATCCGCCAGTTCATCCAGTAATGGTGCAATCATCTTGCAGGGGCCGCACCATTCGGCCCAGTAATCGACGATAACAGGTTTATCAGAACTTAATACTTCATCTTCAAATGACGAGTCTGTAACATGGATAATGCTTTCACTCATTGTTGTTTATTCGCTATGGTTAATAGTGGGGAACTCTATTTTCGATGGAGTATCATCGTATTGCAAGTGGGATTAATCAGATTATAAAACATGAAACATTCTGAGACAGAACAAATTAAATTTAAAGATTTACCGCTCCACGAAAAACTGCATAAGGCATTGGATTTTATTAAATTTACACACTGTACTCCCATCCAGGCGGAATCCTTGCCACTAATGTTAACCGGTAAGGACGTGGCCGGTCAGGCACAAACGGGTACAGGAAAAACTGCGGCTTATTTGCTTACAATCTTGCAACATTTATTGGAACATCCCGGTCATGACGATCCGGGGAAGGCGCCATTACGGGCATTGATAATTTCGCCGACCAGGGAACTGGCCATACAGATTTATAATGACGCCTGTCTATTAAATAAGTACACGGACTTCAGGATTGGGCTGGTATATGGTGGCGTTGATTATGATAAACAAAGGAAAATGCTGCAGGATGGTGTTGATATCCTGATTGGTACCCCGGGCAGGTTAATCGATTATTACAAACAGAAAATTTTCTCTTTGGCAAAGCTGCAAATCGTTGTACTGGATGAAGCGGACAGGATGTTTGATCTGGGGTTTATCCGCGATGTCAGATACATGTTCAGGCGCATGCCGAAACCTGAAGAGCGCCAAAGCATGCTGTTTTCAGCAACCCTCAGTTGGCGTGTTACCGAACTGGCATATGAACACATGAATAATCCGGTATTAATCAGGATTAATCCCGATCAAATAACCGCGAAAAATATCACCCAAATTGGTTACCACGTCTCCAGCGACGAGAAGATCTCCCTGCTCATCGGCTTGCTGCGACGCATCGATCCCAAGCGGACCATTGTTTTCGTCAATACCAAGAGAACTGCCGAGCAGATATGGGGATACCTGGAAGGTAATGGTTACCATTCAGCGATATTGTCCAGCGATGTACCACAACAAAAAAGACAAAAATTGTTCCAGGACTTTTCATCGGGGAACCTCCCCATCCTGGTTGCTACCGATCTTGCCTCGCGCGGACTGCACATCCCTGATATCAGCCATGTATTCAATTACGATATGCCGCAAAATCCGGAGGATTATGTCCACCGTATCGGCAGGACCGCCAGAGCAGGTGCCAGCGGTGACGCGGTTAGTCTGATTTGTGAGGAATATGTGTATTCGTTGCATGAAATCGAGGAATTTATAGGAGAGAAGATCCCCACGGAACGGGTTGAGCCCGATATGCTGGTGTTGCTGTCGGATCCGGTGGCTATGCGAGATAAAAGACCGGTCCCGCGCTGGAAAAACAAGTCGAAACAGGGGGGATTCCGCCAGAAAAGTTCGCGCACAGGCAAGCGATAAAATCTAAAGTCCATGCGCAACCCAGGCAATTTTC
>Ga0209640_10002856_pt1 | contig 15093 bp, 13 predicted proteins | sample RifCSP10_1_FD_184018 | JGI IMG/M metagenome (GOLD analysis project Ga0209640, IMG submission 184018) | Soil microbial communities from Rifle, Colorado - Rifle CSP2_sed 10_1 (SPAdes) (version 2) | ecosystem: Environmental > Terrestrial > Deep subsurface > Rock core/Sediment | place: Rifle...
GGGTTTTTCATGCCAAAACGATCCGGCGTGTAAAGCCGGAGAGGGGCGCCATGTTCTTGTGTCAGAGGTTGGTTGCCCATAGAATAGCAAAGGATAGTCCGGGCGTCATTGACCGATTCGAGGGGCAATGATTCGGTGTATCCGTCGACGCAAGTGAACTTGATATCAACCGCTTCCGGTCTTAACCTTGCCCGGTCCAGGACATCCTTCAAGCGTGCTCCCTGAAATAACGTCGTGCTGATCAGATCGCCCGCCACCGGGTTCGATATGCATTCCAGCGTGGCATACTGCTCCACCTTGGGAAAAGCCTTAACGGCGTTAAGATCTAATGCCAGGGGATTTTCCACCAGGCCATCGATGACGAGCAGGTAGGATTCAGCTGAGATTTCCGTTTCGCCCTGCGCTCTCAGGCGTTGCAGAAACGAATCCGTTTCCTGCTCGAAATCTTCCAGACCGGGGGGCAGTAAATTGATATCCACCCGGTAAAAATCCTCGATCGGGGTGATCTCAGCTCGAGTGCCCTCTACTGGTGTGAATCCGGCTCCTGTCGGCGGCGGGGTCGGCGCGGTTTGTGTTGGGCTGGGTGTGCCAATCTCCACATCTAGAACTCTTTCTTCTTCCTCGCCTGGAGCCAGCCAGCGCGGCAAAATAACGGCGAGGCCGCTGAGCGCGAAAGAACCCGCAATTAACCGGGTGATTATTTGCCGTCTTTCCACATCACCGGGATGCTCCAAGGTCCGGAGATAAGTATCCACGCCCCAGGATAACGCCAGACCCCAGAGCAGACTCAACAGCAAGAGCCAGCCGGCGCCGATGAGCGGTGTGGTGCCGCTCCAACCACTCCAGGCTGCCAGGGGTGAAATGAAGAGCCAAAGGATTAGACCCGCTGCCAGCCCCTTTATATACCAGCGAGGCCGCGTATTGCCGATTGTTACGGCATAAAACGCTCCCAAAAGCGTGAGAATTATCAGCGTCAGGAAATAAGCCATGACGAATTCAAGCGCCTTGCCGAGGACAGATGTGGGTCCCAAGCGCAAGGCGTGCAAGGCCTGGATCATTGTCTCCAATCCAACGCTAACCAGCCCGCCGGGCATGATGCGTGTGATCCATTCAAAGAATCTAATGGGGATCAAAGGCAAATTGGCCACCTGTTGGCCGGCATATAAAAGCGCCAACCAGGGGATACCGATCACCAGGGCGAACGCCGCGCCCGTGATTGCTCTCTTAATCGTCATGATTCGACTTCCATCAATGGCTTGAGGAAGTCATTCTTATTGCTTCTGGTCATACATCTCGCCAATCGCTGGTTGCATCCAGCACTTCCATCTCCTCTTGGGTCAAACGAAGTCCCACTGCTCCCAAATTGTCCTCCAGTTGCTCAAGGTTGCGAGGTCCGATGATTGGGCTGGTAATGTAAGGATTGGTGAGCAGCCAGCCCAGGGCAACCTGTGAGATTGAAAAGTTGCCTTTTTCTCTACCCAGTTTTTCCATCTTCTCCAATAAGAACCAGTTGCGGTCGTTGAAGTAACGCCGAACGCCTCCCAAACGGGCGCTGTCTGGCGAGTCCCCTTTTCGGTACTTTCCGGTCAGAAATCCACCTGCCAGAGGACTGTAGGGGATGACGCCAAGACCATACGTGGCGCACACTTCGGCCAGTTCTCGCTCGTATTCCGCCCGATGCACAAGGTTGTAGTGCGGCTGCAGCGAATCGTAGCGATCTAAACCCAATTTGTCTGAGGTCCACAAGGCGCGCATCAGGCGCCAGGCTGGATAATTGGAGCAGCCAATAGTTCTAACCTTGCCCTGGCGGATCAGATCGTCAAAGGCGGTCAGGGTTTCATCAATGGGTGTACTGTCGTCGAAGGAATGCGCCTGGTACAGATCGATGTAATCAGTTCCCATCCTTTGCAAAGATCCTTCGACGGCGTTGAAAATGTGCGTGCGAGAAAGCCCCTCATCGTTGGGTCCTTCGCCCACACGCGCGCGCACCTTCGTGGCCAGGACAACCTGATCTCTGGGAATTTTCTGAGTGCGCAACCATTTTCCCAAAATCGATTCGGCTACACCCCCCGGGTTGCCTTCAGCCCAACGGGAATAGACATCGGCGGTATCGAAGAAATTAATACCGGCTTCGTAGCTTTTTGTTAGTATTTGCAGGGAAGTGTCTTCGTCAGCGGTCCATCCGAATTGCATCGTCCCCATGCACAGCTCGGAGACTTTCAGTCCGGTCCGGCCCAGGTTGCGATATTCCATTACCCCTCCTCCTCGCCAAACATCAAGGTCACGAGACCAGCGGCGAAGGAGTTCAGATTATCACCGGCTGCCGCCATTTCTGGGCTTCGCATAGCCGACTTAAGCCTGTCTGCATCCGGGAAGTACATCTCCGCCATCATGTAATACCCATCTCCCATGATTGTGCGGCTGAACCGTGTGATTACGGTTTTCTGGAGTTCTGGCACTTTCTGGATCAATGGGAGGTGCGTGCTAAAGTAGGCGTCGTCGAAAGCCTCCGAATCCTGGGGTTGCTTATACAAGGCGACCAGTTTCATAATATTGCTCCTTATTCCGTTTAATATTTAGAGTTGAAGATCGAATATAGTAACCTAAAAAATTCTTTGCGCCTTTGCTTCTCTGCGTCTCTGCGTTAAAAATTTGAGCACTCAATCAGCCAGGCCCTTCTTATAGGAGCGGTCTAAAGCGGCTTGAATTGTTCGAAGGGCTGCTGGCAATTCTCACAATAGTAAATTGCCCGGCACAATGTAGGACCAAAGCTGTTTTTTAGAGTGGTCTTCTTTGAGTCACAGTATGGGCAGCTCACTTCTTCCAAAAGCGCAATCTGCAGATCCCCGTCATGGCGGGGCGGCGGTGATAGCCCAAATTCTTTAAGCTTCCGCCTGCCTTCCGGCAATATCCGGTTCGAGCTCCAGGGAGGCGCATAGATCATTTTGACCTCAACATCTTCGACCCCGGCCTCTCTCACCCTCTCTTCAATCTCTTCCTGCATGACTCGCAGCGCCGGACAGCCCGCAAAGGTTGGCGTCATCGTTACGATGACTTTTTCGCCGCTGACACCGACACTGCGGATCAGACCCATTTCAACGACCGACACGACCGGAATTTCCGGGTCTTTAACCTCGTCCAGAATTTCCCAGATACGTTCGGTTTTCAATTCTGGCATCCCTGGTCCTCTTCAACAGGCTCTCTAAATAGATTTTTCTGCTCCCCCCTTATCAAGGGGGGTTGGGGGGGATTCTTCAGCAATGAAAATTTCCTCCAGACAAACTACCAGCTTGCCTGTTCATCTAACCTCGCCACAGACTGCATTTCTGTCAAGAGCACATTCAGGTGTGAAGTGTGCGTGTCCCTGCCAATCCTCTCATCATCCTCTGGATCAGTCTCCGGCACCCCTAAACCACATTTCTCCAGGAAGGGGACGACAGCATTTTCCCATTCCTGGCGCAGTTTTTCGCCACCGGGAACATACCCGCCACTCACCAGAACTGCCTGATCCTGAAGATGAACAAAGAGCTGGGAGGTAAGAGGCCAGAGTTCATTTAACGCGCTCTGCAGGCGCTGGTTGCTTTCCTCTGTGCCCAATCCGAGCCGCCTGACCCAGGCCGCGGTATGGCGCAGGTGATAGACCTCCTCCGTACGGATTTTTGCAGCCGCTTCCGCCAGGGGCCGGTGGGCGCTTCCTGACAGAGCCAGCAGCTGCTTGTTTTCAAAAACATCGAATAAATACTGGCGCAGCATGCTAAATGCCCAATCCCCCTTGGGCAGCTCCACTACTTGCGCATTTCGAAAATCCCGGGCCTCCCGGAAGAAAACCAGCCGGTCGGGGTAACTCTGGGAATCTTCACCTATCAATTCGGCGAGCAAGGAATACCACACAGAAGCATGGCCAATTTCATCCAGGGCAATATTGGCGAAGGCAATATCCTCTTCGAGAATTGGCGCGTGACCGCACCACTCGGAATTGCGATGACCGAGGATCAGCTCATCGTCGCCCATGGCTAAAAGATAATTTTCTAACGCCTTCTCGAGATCAGCGTTCATAATACTTCGATCACCATAACCTGGTTATGTGCCCTCCTCTTTTTGCTTCGCCATGATCTTGCGCATTTCAGTCAACGTATGGAAGTCTGTTGCCAGGCGGAAGGGCTTCTCGTATGCGGGAGCGAACATGCTTTCGATGTCTTCGGGTGTGCTGCTCACGATTAACCGTTGGGGAAAAACCAGCCAGGCAAATGGTGGTTTTGCTCCCGCGAACTTTGCCAGGGCCTGTTCCATCGCTTCCACGGGACCACGGGCTTCCACTTCACCCACGAAAGTCTGCGTTCCGGCAGATTTTTTCTTAGCGAAAATGCAGTACGTTTCCGGAGTCGATCCCGGTTTTCCTGATTTTTTCGCTTCATGCAGCGCTCCCGCGGCGATCTCCTGGGCGGTCCTGGCGAATATTAGGTCCGCCGGTACCACCCACAGGCTTACGCAATCCGGCCGGCGGACGAATACGTCCCTGGCATTTAACAATGCCAATTCTGGATCCGGCGCATGCACCGAACCGACGTCCTGGTGCGCCGCGCCCTCTTTCTCCTGCAAGAAGACCTGGAAGCGGGGCCATTGGGTATCACTTGATGCCATAAGCGGTCAGCCCTCAGCCTTCAGTGAACTGTCGTCCGCGTTGAGTCGCCTCATAAAAGAGTAGAGCATTCGCTTGATTTCGATTACGTTACCTGTTAGCCGATCATAATCTTGTCCGTCCATAAATTTCAGATCGTGAGCCAGAAGAATTTGATATTCCAATTCGCTCGCTGATCCAAAAGCAATTTGAAGATATCTCGCAAAGTCTTTATCGCCACTTCGCCCGCAGCCTTCTGCTATATTTGTCGGGATAGAAACCGCAGAGCGGCTCATTTGGCTGACCATTCCGTAGACTTCCTCTCTGGGGAAATTCCCAGTTGTCTTGTATATCTCGAGTGCTAATTGGCGCGATTTCTCCCAGATCTTTAGACTTCTAAAATCCTTTGTGCCCATGTCGTCTGCTTTGCTCCAGAAAGACTCCCTCTTGCTGAATGCTGACGGCTGAAGGCTGAACGCTTCCTTATTGCTTCTCCGCGTATTCTGCCAGCGCCTCCCGCACCCAGCGCCCGTCTTCATGCGCTTGTATTCTGGCCTCCATGCGCTCCTTGTTGCAGGGACCATGACCTTTGATCACCCGCCAGAACTCGTCCCAGTTAATTTCGCCAGTGAGCCAGTTTCCACTCTCTTCATCATAATGCAGCTCTGGATCTGGAATTGTGAGCCCCAGGACGTGGAGTTCAGGGACAATTTTGTTCACGAAATCCTGGCGGAGCTGGTCATTCGTCCTGGTCTTAATGCCCCACCGGACCAAGATTGGCGTATTGGGGGAATCGCTATCATGGGGGCCGAACATCATCAAGGTCGGCCACCACCAACGGTTGATGGCATCCTGGATGATGGCCCTTTGGCGAGGGTTTCCCTGAGCCAGTTTTATGACGATGTCCTGGCCTTGCTTCATATGGAAGCTTTCTTCAGCGCAGATGCGCACCATCGCTCTCGAATACGGGCCATACGAGGAGCGCGCCAGCATGGTTTGGTTCAAGATGGCGGCGAAATCGACCAGGTAGCCAATCACACCGACATCCGCCCAGGTCAGCGTAGGGTAGTTGAAGATATTTGAGTATTTGGCTTCGCCCTCCAGCAAGGCTTGCAGCATCTCCTCGCGGGAAGCGCCCAGGGTCTCGGCGGCATGGTAAAGATATTCGCCATGCCCGGCCTCGTCCTGGACCTTTGCCAGCAGGATCATTTTGCGGCGCAAATTAGGGGCGCGCGTGATCCAACCGCCCTCCGGCAGCATGCCAACGATTTCGCTGTGAGCGTGCTGCGAGATCATACGGATCAGCTGCTGGCGGTATTCTTCAGGCATCCAATCACCGGGTTCGATCTTCTCACCGCGTTCGATGCGCGCTTCAAACTCGCGCAGCAATTCTTCATCAGACCTCGACTCTTCTATCGTGTCAACGGTAGTTCCATACATGGGTGCCTCCGTAACTTCCGTAACGGCTTTCCTGAAATAAGGTCAATTTGAACCGCCACGATGCCAAGGACGCCAAGATTCTAAAATCCGCGTTTATCCGGATGCATCCGCGTCCCAGTCCCAATCCATCCGAGCCGAGATTTATCAAATACCAACCCAGACAGTCTTGACCTGAGTGTAAAGCTCAACGGCACCTTTGCCCATCTCGCGACCAAACCCGCTCTGCCTGTAGCCGCCGAACGGTGCGGCTGCATCAAACAATCCATAACCATTAATCCAGACCGTGCCCGCCTTAACTTGCTGCGCGAAGCGATGGGCCTTGCTTACATCGCTCGTGTAGATGCCGGCTGCCAGACCATAACTGGTATTATTGGCCCGGTTTACCAGTTCATCCCAGGAATCGAACGGCGTAGCCGTCACAACCGGTCCGAAAATCTCCTCCTTTACGATTTGAAGGTCGTCGTCCTCGTGAGCGAACACGGTTGGTCTGAGGAAATAGCCGCCGGCCTGTTCTTCACCGAGCCTCTCACCACCCGCCACCACCTTTGCACCCGCCTGTTCTCCAACTTGAATATAACTCAGTACACGATTCAGCTGCTGCTGCGAGATGATCGGGCCGACATGGACTTTTTCAGCAAAGCCATGATCGACCTTGAGACGACCGGCCTGTTCGGACAGGCCTTGCAGAACCTCATCATAAACACGGCGTTCGATAAACAATCGAGAGCCGGCCACGCATTCTTGCCCGGCTGTGCTGAAACCGGCCCAGGTTGCCCCTTTAACTGCCTGCGCCACATCGGCATCGGCAAAAATCACCAGGGGGGACTTTCCGCCCAGCTCCAGGCTCACGCGCTTCAGATTGCTGGTTGCGGCGGCTTGCATCACCTTGCGGCCGACCTCGGTGGAACCGGTGAAAGCCACTTTATCGATACCCATGTTGGCAGTAATAGCCGAACCTGTGGGCACGCCGGGACCCGTAACGATATTGACGACGCCCTCTGGAAATCCCGCTTCGAGCATGATTTCGCCCAGGCGCAGCGCGCTCAACGGCGTTTCCTCGGCGGGCTTCAAGATGGCGACGTTACCGCAGGCCAGCGCTGGCGCCAGCTTCCAGGCGCACATCAAGAGCGGGAAATTCCAGGGAATGATCAATCCGACCACGCCCATCGGCTCGCGTAGCGTGTAAACAAATTGATTTGGAATTGAAACTGGAATGGTCGTCCCTTCGATTTTCGTCGTCCACCCGGCGTAATAGCGGAAGTGTTCGCTTGCTGAAGGGATATCGCCTCTTCGGGCAACCCGGTAGGGCTTGCCATTATCGAGCACCTCGAGCTCGGCTAACTCGTCGGCGTGCTGGTCGATCAGGTCAGCCACCTTCCACAGCAGCTTACTGCGTTCGGCGGCGCTCAGCTTGCCCCAGGGACCGTGTTCGAAAGCTGCTCGAGCGGCATTAACGGCCCGGTCCACGTCTTCTGCATCCGCCAGGGGAACCTGAGCCAGCTCTTCTCCGGTGGCAGGGTTATAGGTGGGGAAGGTCTTGCCGTTAATGGCATCCAGCCATTTGCCATTAATCAGCATTTTTTTCGGTTTTTTCAGGAATCCCAGGGTACTTTCCTGGAGATTAACTCCGGCAGGGAGCGTTAGATCCATAACTGTTACTCCTTCAGGTTTCCGGTTGGTCGGGCGCTTCTCCTTGGATCCATTCTGGCGCTTCATCTTCCGCCCAGCGTCGTCTCAATTCTGCATAATTCGGTTGGCGTTTCTGCTCGAAGGATTGAACTCCCTCCCAGGTTTCTGGGCTGGTGTTATGGATTGCCAGCCAGTCACGCCCGTGCCCGATGGTCAGGTGCCAGCTAAAATCGCGCCAGAAATTCAGCTGTTGCTTGGTGTAGCGAGTTTTTTCCGGGAATTTTGCGATCAATTTCTCAACAATTTCATCGACTTTGTCGTCCAGCTGGGCGCGCGGCACGACCCAGTTCACCAACCCCCATTCGAGCGCTGTTTGGGCTCGGATCTCTTCGTTCAACAACAGGATTTCCCTGGCTCGCCGGTCCCCCACAATCAATGGGAGAAACTGCGTGGCGCCTGCCAGAGCAACGCTTCCGTGGCTGGTTCCTACCTGGCGGATGTAGATATCTTCAGCGGCCACAGCCAGGTCGCAGCTCATGTTGAACTCGTTGCCTCCGCCGACCACGATGCCGTTCAGGCGAGCGATGGTGGGTTTGCCAATGTTGCGCAGGCGTTCGTGGCATTCGATAAACTCGCCCATCCACTTCCAATAATCGCGTGGTCTTTTCAAGAACTGTTGCTGTTCCTTCAAATCTGCCCCTGTGCAGAAGGCGCGCTCGCCAGCGCCAGTGAGCACGATGACGGCAACCCGATCGTCCCAACTGGCGTCTTTGAAAGCGGCATTCAATTCCTGCAAAACGTCATAATTCACGGCATTCAGCACAGCGGGCCGGTTGAAGGTGATCGTAGCGCGGTAATCGGACTTTTCATAAAGGATTGCATCAAAATCGAATTCACGCACATCTCTTCCGACGTATCTCCGCTCACTCAAGTTGCTGCCTCCCTCCGCTTCAGCGGATATTTGTGCTGGTTTCCCTCTTTACCCCGTATTTTTATTATAAGGGATCAAGATTATAGGTTCATTAAACTACTTTTAGATGAATGTTATCTTAATTATACACTCTCCTGACATGGAACCAGATCCGCCAGGGCGGCGCACCGCCCTGGCGGATTTTTATTGACCCGTTTCTTAGACCATTCTTGATGGATGGTGTTCAGCGCTGCAGGGCAGATTCAACCGCGCTGCGCATTTGATCTAAATGCTGATTGAAGTGATAAGGCTGCTCCACCATGTTGTGTCCCAGGCGCCAGTAGCTGCCCTTACGAGCCACAAACTCTTCCGGAAGCCGGGCCAGAAATGCCACCGTTTCGGCGCAATTGCGCCTTAATTCTTCCCTGAGTTCGGCGATCGTTGGATAAGCTGTAATTGTCGCATCGATTCGCGCCTGAAGGTTTCCGCCCCAGTCGTCGTAGGAGGGCTCAAATCCGCCCACCAGATCTGCCATCCAGGTGTGCCAGCCGCGCTCACCATGGATCAGGTGCGCCAGGGTTTCTTTGGGGCTCCAAATATCCTGTACCGGTTTACGCGAAGCCTGTTCTTCGCTGACCTCGGCGAAGAAATCGTCCAGGGCGGCCTCCATTCTCTCGTATTTCTTTTCTACCACCTGAGCGAGCGCAGCTGGAGTTTCGGGGATCTCGGGCAGCGGCCGGCGCGACAGCGTCATCTTGACCGTCCTCTTTTCGGAGCCGCGATAAAGGGTTACGTCGATCTCGTCGCCCGCCTGCAAACGCTGCAGTGCGTTTGTGAGCGTTGGCCAGTCGGAGACCTCCTGGCCGGCCAGGCCAACGAGGACATCATCTGCCTGCAAACCGGCAGCCTGCGCACCCATGCCATCGACGACGCCATCGATGCGGATACCCTCCTTGACCGGCACGCCAAGTTTTTCGGCGACCTCGTCGTTAAAGTCGTCGAGCGTGATACCCAGCATGGGGCGGTTGACAAACCGCAAATCCTCACCGGTCTCCAACACAGAAACCAGGTTTTTAAGACTGGATTCCCAGGCTTTTTGCATTTCCGCGATCGTCTCCTGCCGTTCGTCGCCGCTCTCCAGAGCGCTGTGTTCTAACTCGATCAAGGTGCCTTCATCCCGTTTGGAGAGCCTCACCTTCACCAGGCTCGCCGCCGGGTCATCTTTAGCGCGCCATGTGAAGCGGATCTCTTCTTCGGGTTCGAGGATCTGGTATTCGCCGCTCGAATAATATCCGTCATTCCACCATAGATAGATGCGACCGCCTGCTCTGGCAACCGCGCTGGCTTCGTCGCACAGCCATTCACGCAAGGCGGTCGAGTTTGTAAAAGCGCGATAAACTTGTTTTGCAGGCGCATTAACCTGCTCGGTAAATGTTAACACGTGATCCGGGGACATAATTGGCTCTCCTTTTAAGTTAAGTAGAACGGATTATTCTTTAAATAAACTATGAGGAATATCGCCTGGTTCAATCCGGGCTTATTCATTTACGCAACGAAATCAAGACGAGGGTGCATATATTATCGAACGAATGTTCTCGCTTGTCAAGGATTTATTAGTTCGGACCGCGCCCATCGCCTCAACAGGGGAGCAACCCGGTATCTTTCTTCACCATATTCCGCGTGCAAATGCTCTAGCACGCCGGCCACCCGTCCAAAACCGATTTGTTTCCCCCATTCGATCGGACCGAAAGGATAATTTGTGCCCAGTTTCATCGCTGTGTCGATCATATCCGCTGAGGCGACGCCTTCGCCAACCGCAAAGGCGGCCTCATTTGTCAAGGCACAAATGATCCGCGGCAAAACCAGACCAGGACTTTCGCCTACCCAGGCGGTCGCATATCCAAGATCATTGAAGAAAGACCTGATGCTAACTCTACATTCCTCCCTCAAATCTTTGCTCGGGATCAACGTAACCAGATTTCCGAAGGGGAGCATCAGTCCATCGAAACTGGCAAATCTTTCTGGCTTTTCCAACCAGTTTTCCAACTCGGATAATGTCGCATCGGCGCCCTGGCAAATAATTGGCACATCGGCAGGAAGTATTTGATCCATCTGCTGCAGGTATTCCTGCAGGCCCTCACGTCGCCCCGCAGTAACGATCCCAATTGCGGCCCTGCTCCGGTCGATCTCTGCAGCGCCTGATTCCTGGATACTAAATTCAGCCTGTTCGCACTCCTTATGCAAAGTGGACGACCAGGTGCCGGAGGAAAGAACCACCTGCCAGGCGCGCTGGCTGCCGGTGGAGGAAGAGTTTGGCTCCTCATAGCTTTCATCTATGTCATAGCGGTAAAAGCCTCTGCCAGTTTTCCTCCCCAGCGCCTTCTGTGCAACCATCTGATCCTGAATAAAATGCGGCCGGTAGCGCGGTTCAAAAAAGGTCTGCTCGTAAATTGATTTTGTGGCCGTGTAGTTCACATCGATACCGATCAGGTCCATTAACCGGAAAGGACCCATCCGGAAGCCGCCGCCCTTTTCTACGATGGTGTCGATCTGTTCGTGGCTGGCCACTCCTTCGCCCAATAAACGTAATGCTTCGCCATAAAAAGGTCTGGCCACCCGATTCACGATGAAACCGGGTGTGTCTTTTGCAACGACCGGCGTTTTGCCTAAATTCCTTGCCAGATTTACGATCCTATCGATCGTATCCGGCGCCGTCCTGGCTCCCCGAATTACCTCGACGAGTGGTAAGACCGGAGCCGGGTTGAAAAAATGCATGCCGGCCACTCGCTCAGGTTTCTCGACAGCTGCCGCGATCGCAGTTACTGAAAGGGTGCTCGTGTTGGTAGTCAGAATTGCCGGCGGCGGGCAGATCCGGTCGATTTTTGCGAAAGTATTTTGCTTAAGGTCCAGATCCTCCGGGATGGCTTCTATGATCACGTCGCAGCCGTGCAGGTCCTCTAAATTCTGCGTTACCGTCAAATATTTGATGTTAATGGCCATTCGCTTTCTGTTCAGATGATGCTCAATGTATTTTTGGGCATCAGCGAGCATCTCTTGAGAAACATCGTAGAGAGTAACTCTCAAACCGGCTAACAGGGCCGTCAACGCAATGCCGCTGCCCATCGTCCCCGCGCCGAGCACGCCGATCCGGCTTATGCTGCCGATCTGTTGTCCAGATTGTTTGTCCATGAAACTAAAATCCTTGACACCGAGAATTCATTTCAAGAATAAGACTTTTCCGTGTTATCCGCGAAAATCCGCGTCCCATCCTGCTTGTCGGTCTGAGCCGGCCCTTCCTTAGGCCCCTACTTGCCCTTAAACCTCGGCTCCCTCTTTTCCAGGAAGGCCCTCATCCCCTCTTCTTGATCGTAGGTGTCAAAAAGCAGCATGAAGCTGCGTCGTTCTAACTCCATGCCCTCTCGGAAAGTGTTCTCTATCCCATGGCGGACCGCTTTTCGCGCTAAGCGAACGGCCACCGGTGGGCGTTCCGCGATAACCCGGGCCAGATCCTTGGCTTCATCCAGGTAACGTTCGACCGGTATCAGGCGATTTACCAGGCCCATTTCAAAAGCCTGCTGCGCATTGATCGGATCGCCGGTCAGGATCATTTCCATCGCCCGGTAGGGTCCAATGGCTTTTGCCAGGAGTTGCGTGCCTCCTGCGCCGGGAATGATACCCAATTTGATCTCTGGATGAGCGAATTGAGCGCTTTCCGAAGCGACGATTAAATCGCAATGCATGGCAAGTTCGCAACCGCCGCCAAAAGCGTAGCCGCTCACCGCAGCGATCAAGGGCTTATTGATCCGGCGCAGCCGATCCCAGTATTGTTTGGTGTTTGCCCGCAGGATATCCATGGGCGAGGCAGGCGCCATGGCTTTGATGTCCGCTCCGGCCGCGAAGGCGCGCTGGTTCCCGGTCAGAATGATAACTCGAATTGATGCATCCTGATCCAGGCGCTCAGTCGCCTGGCAAACAGCCGCCAGCATGGCAGGGCTGAGGGCATTGAGCGCATCCGGACGATTCAGGGTGATTATCCCAATCGGTCCTTCGCGTTCAATTAATACCAGTTGATCTTCGGTCATTGGTCTCTCCAACTGTAACGCTCAATAAAGGGGGAGATCGGGGTATTTTGTGCGGGCTTTGCCCGCACAAAATACCCCACACACCATCTTTTTGAGATGATACCTCCAACTCATTTTTGGGCCGGTCAATAATCCAATAGAGTTTCTATTTTCTGGCGAATGGTCTCAACGCTGGGGATCACTGCTTCCATCATTGGTATATTGTAGGGAATGAGGACGTCCGGCGTGGTCAATCGCTCGACGGGCGCATCTAAGTATGTGAAGGCCTCCGAGGCGATTGTGGCAATAATTTCTCCGGCAAATCCGCCTGTTTGAGTATCCTCGTGCACGACCAGCGCTTTGCTGGTCTGACGTACGCTTGCCAGTACGGTCTCCCGATCCCAGGGGATCAGGGTGCGCAAATCGATCAGGGTAACGCGCCCGGAAAAATCCCGAGCCGCCTCCAGCGAGCGGGGCACCATGGCGCCCCAGGTCACCAGGGTCAGTTCGTCCCCTTCCCTCAGTACCACCGCAGAACCATAGGGCAGGCAATAATCGTCGCCCGGATACCGGCGCCGGCCTTCCGGAGTATCCAGCAGGGCCCGATGCTCAAGAAAGATCGTCGGGTCGTCGCCGCGCAAAGCGGTTCTTAACAGGCCAACTGCGTCCTCGGCGTTGCTGGGATAGGCGATGCGCCAGCCCAACAAATGGGCGAATACTGATTCCGCGGAAAAGCTATGCCAGGGATCCCCGGTCTTCTTGCCGAATCCGATTGGCATGCGCACAATGCAAGGAGCGGCGAATTTTCCAGCCGTCAACCATCGGATGATGCCGGTGTTCGAGAGTTGTTCGTGAGCCGGCTCGGCGTATTTCCTGAATTGGATTTCTGGCACAGGCAGCAATCCGGCGTAGGCCAATCCAATCGACCGGCCGATGATGCCCTCTTCAGAAAGGGACGTGTCGAAGACGCGTTCCGCCCCAAAATGCGCCTGCAGGTCCATCGTGGCGCCGTGCACACCGCCTTTTACGCCGACGTCCTCCCCGAACACCAGGAGGCGGGGGTTCTTTTCCAATTCGATCTCTAACACCCGGCGGACAGCATCAATCAGATTGATGCGCGGGCCCGTAGGATTTTTTTCTTCCGTTCCTAACGGGAGGATCACATTTTCGGGACGAAGCCCACCTTGAAGTGGCGGAATCCCTTCATAGAATACATGTTTTTTCACTTGTGAGGGATCTGGTTCTGGCCGAACTTCGGCGTTTTCCAGAGCGATCACTATTTCATTTTTTACATCCTGAACTAATTCACTCCAGGACTGATCAGCAAAACCCTGGGAGAGCATAAACTCCTGGAGCCGGCTGAGCGGATCGCGCTCGGCCTCCTCGGCCAGCTCCTCTGCGGATTTATAAGCCTGGTCATCGATGAAAGTGTGTCCATGCAGGCGGGGCACCTGCAGGCGCAGGAGAGCTGGTCCTTTCCCTGAGCGGACAAAATCGACAGCTTTAGAGATCTTTTCCCAGGCTTCGAGAGGATTAGAACCATCGCCGTCTGATACTTCCAGGTTGCGATAGCAGGCCAAATTGCTAGCAATATTACCGCCCGGGGTTTGAAAACTGGAGGGCACGGAGATGCCGTAACCGTTATCTTCAATGAAGAATAGCATCGGTAGGCTCTGAGTGGTGACAATGTTTAGAGCTGCCCAGAATCCATTGGCTGCGACGCTGCCATCCCCTGCCAAAGCAACCGCGATGGCATTTTCCCACTCTTTTTCATTAAGGACCTTAGCCCTGTAGCAAATTGCCTGAGCCCAGCCGGCCGCAGGGGAGTATTGGGCTCCGACGGCGCCAGGTGGGGGGAAAATTGTTAAGCCCGGGTTTTCGCAATCATGTGAGCTTCCGCCAATCCCATGCCCGGCGGCTTTGTTGATAATGATCCCCACATCACGCCCTTCAGAGGGTGTGCCAGTTCTGGCCATACCGGCGGCCAAGGCATCTTCGGCGGTCAACCCGCTGGCCAGTGCAAAAGGCCGCGAGCGATAGTATATCGCCGCGGCGTCATGCGGGTGGTTCAGCGCCTGGGCAAGCAGAACCTGGGCGAGTTCATGACCCATGGCAGAGAACTGATATTTAATTTTTCCCTGCGGGGTGAGCTTTTCTTCTTCCAGCCGGTCTAGCTCTCTGGATAGCAGTACTGTCCGGGCCACCTTCGTCCAGTCGATCTCTGGGTTTGCCATGCGCTTCCTTTCTCCCGACCATTTTCACCAATTATACTGAAGTTTATCGGGATAATTCGGGAAGCCAGAAATACTCATTAAGGTGTCAATGCGAGCGCAGCGAAGCAGCGCTCTTAAGCTGAATTCTTATTCAGCCGCTGCCGCAGTCTCCCTCCACGGAGGAGATTGCTTCAGTCGCTCCGCTCCTTCGCAATGACAGTT
>Ga0209640_10002857_pt1 | contig 15091 bp, 17 predicted proteins | sample RifCSP10_1_FD_184018 | JGI IMG/M metagenome (GOLD analysis project Ga0209640, IMG submission 184018) | Soil microbial communities from Rifle, Colorado - Rifle CSP2_sed 10_1 (SPAdes) (version 2) | ecosystem: Environmental > Terrestrial > Deep subsurface > Rock core/Sediment | place: Rifle...
AACCGACAGGTGCGCCGGCACCCGCCGCTCGCGTCTCGGGGCCACGGCAAGCGCGGCGGGATCGGCCTCAATCACACCCTCGCGGCGCAGGTAGCGGCCAAAGGCCCTGAGCGCCGAGAGCTTCCGCGCGACCGACGTGCGCGTCTGCCCACGGCGGTGCAAGTCCGCCATGAAGGCGCGGATGGTGTCCAGGTCCAGCTCGCCGGCTTCCAGGTTCGGCTTGCCCAGATGCCGCGCGGCGAAATCAAGCAACTGCGTTACGTCGCTCTCGTAGGCGGCAACAGTGTGGGCGGACGCGTTGCGGTTGAGACGGAGGTATTCGAGGAAGGCGCGGAGCTGAGCCTTCATGCGGTCATGCCACCGCGGGGGCACTCGATGCACCCTGCGCGATCCACTCATCCAGCGCGGCGAGCGCACGCTTCGAGGTGCCGAGCTTCCTCTCCTCGCGTGTGAGGCGACGCCCGGGCCGATGCGCGTCCGGCGGCGGCATGATCCCGAAGGTGATATTGGTCGGCTGGTAGCCACGCGGCTCCGCGTGTGACACGTAGTAGGCAAGAGCGCCGCTCGCCGTTGTGCGCGGCGGCACGCGAGGCTCCGCCCCGCGCACGAGCGCAGCGGCGTTCCGTCCGGCGAGCAAGCCCGACGCCGCCGACTCCACGTAGCCTTCCACACCGGAAATCTGGCCCGCGAAGAACAGATCCGGACGCGCCTTCGCCTGCCACGTTTCGCGGAGGACCGTCGGGCCGTTGAGATACGTGTTTCGATGCACCATGCCAAACCGGGCGAACTCCGCCCGCTCGAGCCCGGGGATCAACCTGAGCACACGCGCTTGCTCACTCCACTTCAGCTGCGTCTGAAAGCCGACCAGGCTGAAGTGATCGCCCGCCAGACTGTCCTGCCGGAGCTGGACAGCCGCGTACGGGGTCCGACCGGTCTGCGGATCGACGAGCCCGACGGGTTTCATGGGACCAAACCGCAGCGTATCGCGGCCGCGATGCGCCATCACCTCGATCGGGAGACACCCCTCGAAGAACTTTTCCTTGTCGAAGTCGTGCACCGTGGCCGACTCGGCCGTCGTCAACGCCTCGTAGAACCTGGAATACTCGTCCTCGGTCAACGGACAGTTCAGGTAGTCCCCCCCACCATCGTCGACTCCGCACGCGACCCCCGGGGCCGCGCTGGTTGGGGTCAGACCCCTTGAGTCGCCCCGTGTCACGGGGTCTGACCCCCTTGACCCCCGAAGACTGCGGCCCCAACGTGAGGCGCGAAACACCTTGGCCTGGTCGAGCGATTCGGCGAGGACGATCGGGCTGATCGCGTCATAGAAGTACAGGTGGTCGTCGCCGACGAGCGCAGCGATCTCGGCCGACAACGCGGCCGAGGTGAGCGGGCCGGTCGCAATGACCAGCGGGAACATGGCTGGGTCGCGCGGAATCGAGGTCACTTCCTTTCGCACGACGGTGATGAGCGGATGGGCGTGGATCGCGCTCGTCAGCGCCTCGGAAAAGCCCGTCCGGTCCACGGCCAACGCCGCACCAGCAGGCACACGGTGCGCATCCGCGGTGCGCATCACCAGCGAGCCAAGCCGGCGCATTTCCTCCTTCAACAGACCAACGGCGTTGTCGAGCTTGTCGCCCCGGAACGAATTCGAGCAGACCAGCTCGCCGAGACGATCTGTCGTGTGGACGGCCGTTGAACGCACCGGCCGCATCTCGTACAGCACGACCCCGACACCCGTTGTGGCGGCCTGCCAGGCGGCCTCGCAGCCGGCAAGCCCGCCGCCAACCACGTGGATCTGGTCAAGACTCATGGCTCGGGGCTCTCGGCGCGAGTGTCGTTCCTACGCGCGGACGGCCTTCCTTCGAGCGCGCCCGGCCGATCCGGACGCCTTCGCCGCGCGACGACGAGGACCGGCTCGGCGGGGAGACGGCGTTCGTTCCCGGCGCGAAGCCAGGAGTTCGATGGCCTCGGCGTAGGTCAATGCGTCCGGGGAGGCCGCCTTGGGAATCGACGCGTTCGTCGTGCCATCGGTGACGTAGGGACCGTATCGACCGGCCAGCAACTGGATCGACTTGCCGTCCCCGGTGAGTTCGCGCAGAAGCTTCTTCTGCGCCGATGGTCGCCGGCGCGACTGCTTGGGCGCACGAAGCAGTGCGAGGGCGGCATCGAGCGAGATCTCGAACACATCCTGTTCCGATTCGATCGATCGGAACTCGTCGCCGTGTTTCACGTAGGGACCGAACCGGCCGAAGTTGGCCGTGATCGGTTCGTTGTCGTCCGGGTGCACACCGACGACGCGGGGCAGCGAGAGCAGCTTGAGCGCCTCTTCGAGCGTCACCGTGGCCTCGTTCATGTCCCCCTGCAGCGACGCGCGTTTGGGCTTCTCGGCCTTCCGTCCCTTGCCCTTGCTTTCAAGGACTTCACCGAGCTGGACGTAGGCGCCATACCGCCCGTTCATCACGTAAACGTTCAGAGAGGTGGCCGGATCGACGCCGAGGGTGCGCGGGCCTTCCGCCTTGGCCCGCACGAGTTCCATTGCCTTCTCGACACTCAGGTCAGCCGGAACGGTGTCTTCGGGCAACGACGCCGTGCGACCGGGACCGCCCTCGCCGACCTGCACGAACGGCCCGAAGCGGCCGACGCGGACACGCACGGTCTCTCCGCTCTGGTGGTCGGTGCCGAGATCGAGCACGGGATAGTCCGCCTTTTCGGCACCATCCGTCACAGCCGGCAACAGGCCCCGGTGCCTCTTGTCGCCGTAGTAGAACTGCTTCAGAAACGCGACCCACTCTCGTTCCCCGCGCGAGATCTCGTCGAGGTCGTCTTCCATCTCCGCGGTGAAATCGGTTTCGACGAAATCGCCGAAATACTCGCGCAGCAGCTTGGTCACGGCAAAGGCCGTGAAGCTGGGCAGCAGCGCCTTGCCCTGTCGAAACACGTAGCCGCGGCGGACGATGGTGGCGATGGTGGGTGCGTAGGTGGAGGGACGGCCAATCCCGAGACGTTCGAGTTCCTTGATGAGCGAGGCCTCGGTGAACCGGGCGGGCGGGAGCGTCTCGTGCCGTTTGGCCGCCGCGTCAAGCAACGTGATCGGCGTCGATCCGTCCCCATGAATCAGGTCCCCAACACGGCACTGGGGCAGGATCGCTTCCTGGTCCTGAAGCTCGGCAGCCGGATCGTCGCTGCCCTCGACGTACGCCCGCCGGAAGCCCGCGAACTCGATGGCCTTGCCGCTCGCGGTCAACACCGCCACGTCGCCGTTCGGCCCCTGTGCCGACATCTCGAGGCTCGTGCGCAGCAGGCGCGCGTCAACCATCTGCGAGGCCATGGTGCGCTTCCAGACGAGCTCGTAGACCCGCAGTTCGTCCGAGTCGAGCTGGCCCTCGAGCTGAGCCGGCGCCAGGCGGAAATCGGTCGGCCGAATGGCCTCGTGCGCCTCCTGCGCGTTCTTCACGCGCGTCTGATACCGGCGCGGGCCCTCGTAGTACTCGGCGCCGAACATCTCGCGAATGACGCGGGCAGACTCGGTGATGGCCTTTTCCGACAGCGTGGTCGAGTCCGTCCGGTGATACGTGATCAGGCCTTCCATCTCGCCGTTGCCAACGTCCACGCCTTGGAACAGGCGCTGCGCGACCTGCATCGTCCGTTCGGTCGAGAACCCCAGCTTGCGGCTCGCCTCCTGAGTGAGCGTCGAGGTGGTAAACGGCGGAGCTGGACGCTCGACGCCGGGTTTCTGCTCGACGCCGGTCACCTTCCAGGGCACGTTGGCACGGATGGCTTCGACCAGTTGAGTGGTGGCGCCCTCGTCCAGCACGCGTGCGCTCTTGTTCTTGAGCTCCCCCGTCTGCGCGTCGAAGTCCCGGCCGGTCGCGATGCGGCCGTCGTTGACGCGAACGAGGCTGGCGGCGAACTCGCGGCCTTCGCCCTTCAGGGTGGCCTCCACGTCCCAGTAGGCCGCCGAACGAAACGCACGCCGCTCTTCTTCCCGCTCGACGATCAGTCGGACAGCCACGCTTTGCACGCGTCCGGCGCTCAGGCCAGTCTGTACCTTCTTCCACAAGACCGGCGAGAGCGTGTAGCCATACAGGCGGTCGAGGATGCGTCGGCTTTCCTGGGCTCGCACGAGGTTCTCGTTGACGTCAGCTGGATGGCCAAGGGCCTCCTTGACGGCGTCCTCGGTGATCTCGTGAAAGACGATTCGACGAACGGGGATCTTCGGCTTGAGCACCTGGGTCAGGTGCCAGCTGATCGACTCGCCTTCCCGATCCGGGTCGGTCGCCAGGAGCAGCTCAGACGCTTCTTTGACTGCCGTCCTCAGGAGCGCCACCTGTGTCCGTTTGTTGGCGGGAACGACGTAGTAGGGGGTGAAGTCCTGTTCGACGTCCACGCCGAGCCGACCCCACTCCTTCGCCTTTATTTCCTTCGGCACCTCAGCGGCCGACTCGGGAAGGTCCCGAACGTGGCCATAGCTCGCCTCGACCCGGTACTTGCTTCCGAGGAAGCGACCGAGTGTCTTGGCCTTGGCGGGTGACTCGACGATAACAAGCGGTTTTGCAGCCATTTCGGACCGACGTGAGCCCTCTGATTTCGTAGATGACACTAACACGTTCACGACGGACGCAGGAAACGACCACCTCCGGCACGGCGTACGAGCCCACGCAGTTCAAGATCCAGCAGCCGCGGCAGCAACCGGCTGAGATCGAGCCCGCTGCCACTGGCCAGTTCATCCAGATCGTAGGTGTGCCCAGGCTCCATCACATGCAACACGGAATCACGAGAAGTTGAAGTCTTTCCAAGACTTACACCGGCGTCGTTTGCGGCAACCGCGAGCCCCACGCCCCCCAACTCGCCCACGACGTCGTCGGCGGTCTCGACGATCTTTGCCCCGTCGCGCAGCAGGGCGTGACCCCCTCGGTTCCGCCCGCTCAGGACGTTGCCGGGAACGGCCATCACTTCCCTCCCCTGCTCGAGCGCGCAGGCGGCGGTGATGAGCGAACCGGACTTCTCGGACGCTTCGATGACGACCACGCCCAACGAGAGTCCGCTGATGAGGCGATTCCGCATCGGGAAGTGGTGGGGCAATGGCGGCGTGCCCGGCGGATATTCGCTCAGCACGAGCCCGGTTCGTGCCACTTGCTGCGCGAGGGGGGCATGTTCCGGAGGGTAGATGCGGTCGAGCCCCGACCCGAGGACGGCGATCGTGCGGCCCGTCTCGAGGGCTCCGCGATGCGCCGCCGAATCCACCCCCCTGGCCAGCCCACTGACCACGGTGAATCCCAGGGCGGCGACGTCGGCCCCGAGCCGGGCCGCCGTCTGGATGGCCACCGCCGATGCCGCGCGCGACCCGACAATGGCCACGGCGGGCCGGTCCATCGCCTGGACCTCCCCCTGGTACCACAGAACCGGAGGGAGATCGGAAATGGCGGTCAGCACGACCGGAAATCGAGGGTCGTTCCACGGTAGCGCGTGAATCCCGGCGCGCTCGGCACGCTCGCGGACGACCCGGCCGCGTTCAATGAGCGGAGCCGCCTGCTCCAGCAGTGCGGGATCCGGCATCCTCAGCCGCTCGGCAAGACCAACGCGGGAGAGGTTTTCGAGGAGGGACAGGGCAACGGCTTGATCGAGGGTCACGGCAGCTCCTTCGCCGCTCGGCGGCGTGGACGTGAAGGGCTGCGACGGGACAGAGCACAGCCTCACGTGGGTGTGCCCGGCCCGATGTCGTCAATTATAGGAGGTCACTGTCAGGTCGGACAACACTTGCGCCCTGCACGAGCGCGTGCATATAGTGGGGCAGTCCCCACCATGCGCCGTGCCCTTGCGTTCGCCGTTCTGCTGCTGGCGCTGGCGGCCGTGCCGCTTGCCGCCGACGCGCGCTCGGATGCGAAGCAACAGGTGGAGTTCGGCATCCTCGTCGCCCAGCGCGGGTTGTGGCGAGAGGCCATCCAGCGGTGGGAGCGAGCGGCCCAGATCGATCCGAATTACGCGGCCGCGCACAACAACCTGGCGATTGCTTACGAGCACGAGGGCGACCTCGCCAAGGCACGCGCGTCGTACGAGCGCGCGCTCGAGATCGAGCCCGCCAACGCGTTCATCAAACAGAACTACGAGCTCTTCAGAGAAATCAATGATCGCACGACGCGTCAGAGCGCTCAGTAGTCTCGCGGCGATGGTGCTGGCGGCCGCCTGCACGAACTCCTTCGAGATCCCGATCGAAACACCGATCCGCCCCAAACTGGATGTCACGCCATTCCAGCGAGTCCTGGTGGCCGGCTTCATCGCCGGCGGCGCCGACGATGTCGATGGCAACCTCGAGACGACTCGCCTGCTGCGCAGCCAGCTGCGGACCAAGTCCGGACTGCGCGTGATTGATTCCGATGTCCTGCCGCTCATGGACGTGGCAACTGAAGGCAATGCCGGGGCCGCCGCGACACCGCTGCCGCCGATCAAGGAAGAAAAAGACCTCGAGGCGTACGAACACTTGTTCGCTAACGTCGATTACTGGCAGCGGATCGGCGAGGAATATCAGCAGCCGCTCATCGTCACCGGAACGGTCATGTTCACCCCACTGCAACGGAACAGCATGGTGCAGCGGGAGCAGGAGGTGTACGACTCGTTTGGACGCCGCCGTGTGGTGCCGGTACGCACCTACATGGAGCGAAAAGGTTTCAGCCTCGATGGGCGGTTCATCTTCATTGACGGCCGCAACGGGACGACGCTGCATTCGGAGAGTTTTGGCGAGCAGATCCTCTACAACGCCAACCAGACCACGCCCGCGCTCTCGTCGTACTTCGAGCTGATGGACCGGCTGCTCCCGACCTTTCTGAGCACGCTCAGCAATCAAAAGATCAAAGGCACCCGTATCCTGCTGCAGTAGCAGGCCTTGTCACGACCGCGTGTCTGCCGCCGGCCTTGCCCGGCCGCGGCCGACCTGCTATCCTCAATAGGTTGTGCCGCCGGGTTTGACCCATACTGGAGGCGGTCCGCCACCACAGACGGCCGAAGGCCAACTAGCTCAGAGGTAACGCTCGTGTACGCCATCGTTCAGGCCCGTGGCCGACAAATCAAGGTAACGCCAGGAGCCGTCATCGAGATCGACGGTCCCCCGGCAGATCCCGGGTCGGCGTTTACTTTCGAGCAGGTGCTGCTCGTCGAGAAAGAGGCCGGCGCGATCGTGACTGGCTCGCCCTACGTGGCCGATGCGAGAGTGGTCGGCGTCGTGGATGGTGAAGCACGCGGCCCGAAGCTGCGCATCTTCAAGAAGAAACGACGCAAGGGGTTCAGAAAGACCAAGGGGCACCGCAGCGTCTTCACGCGCGTGCGCATCACAGAAATAGTGGCTTGAGGCTCATGGCTTCTGGCTCAGGGACGCATGAGCCTTGAGCCCCGAGTCCTGAGTCAGGCAAGGGTACACACAGATGGCTCACAAGAAAGGTCAGGGCAGCTCACGCAACGGCCGCGACAGCAATTCGCAGCGCCTGGGCGTAAAGCGGCATGACGGCAACCTGGTCACCGGCGGATCGATCCTCGTACGGCAGAAGGGACGCCGCTTCGAGCCGGGCCAGAACGTCGGGCTCGCCAAGGATCACACACTGTTTGCCAAGGTTGCAGGTAAAGTCCGCTTCGAGGATCACGGCCGGCACGGCCGCCGCATCAGTGTTCTTCCCGTCGCGTAGGCGGCCTCTACTCACGGCACCAGGGTAGGTCCTGGGCCATTCCTATGTTCGTCGACGAAGTCGACATCCACATCTTCGCCGGAGCAGGCGGCAACGGCTGCCTCAGCTTTCGCCGCGAGAAGTTCATCCCGCGTGGCGGGCCGGACGGCGGCAATGGCGGCAACGGCGGATCGGTCTACATCGTCGCGATCCCGACCAAGAACACGCTCATCGATTTCCGCTACCACCCGGAGTTCAAGGCTCGCGGCGGTCAGCACGGTCAGGGCTCGAACCGGACCGGGCAAACGGCGGACGACCTGGAGATCACGGTCCCGATCGGCACGCTGGTGTTTGAGAAGGACGCCAGCGGTTCGCACCTGCTTGCCGACCTTGCGGCCCCGGGGCAGCGCGTGCTCGCAGCCCGCGGAGGACATGGAGGACGCGGCAACTCTTGCTTTGTGTCGTCCACCAACAGGGCGCCCCGACGCACCGAGCCCGGCCAGCCTGGGGAGGAGAAGATCCTGCGCCTGGAGTTGAGGCTGCTGGCCGACGTCGGCCTTATCGGCTTTCCCAACGCCGGGAAGTCCACGCTCATCTCCCGCATCTCGGCAGCCCGCCCCAAGGTCGCCGACTACCCGTTCACGACGCTGGCCCCCAACCTCGGCGTCGTCACACTCAGCGACAACCGCAGTTTTGTCGTGGCGGATGTGCCGGGACTCATCAAGGGGGCGCATGAAGGCCACGGGCTGGGAGACCGGTTCCTGCGGCATGTGAAACGGACGAAAGTGCTCATCCACCTCGTGGACGTGTCGGGCGCGTCGGGGCGGGATCCAGTGGAAGACTACGACACGATTCAGGAAGAGCTCGGCCGGTTCGACCCGGACCTTGCGGTCAGGCCGCAGATCGTGGCGGCGAACAAGATCGATGCGCTCGATGATCCGGCCCGCCTCGAGCGACTGGTGCAGCACGTCCGTGCGCGCCAACTGCCGATTGTGGCGATCTCTGGGGTGAGAGGCGATGGGGTTGGCGAGCTGCTCGAAGCCGCATGGCAGAAGATCGCGCTCGCACGATCTCAGGAACTCGACGCCGACCGCACCACGCCGGTCGAGGAGGGCATCGACTTGATCACACCGGCGCGCACACCACAGCGTTCATGAGCGCACGCGGCAGGCTCGGCCTTCTCGGCGGCACGTTCGATCCGATCCACTTCGGCCATCTCGATTGCGCCGACGCGGCACGGACGGCCCTGCAGCTGGACGAGGTCTGGCTCGTCCCGTCCCGCGACCCTCCGCACCGCGTCGGGCGTCCTCTCGCCAGCCCGTTCCACCGGGTCGCGCTCGTCGCCCTCGCCATCGAGGGACGCGCGGGATATCGCGTCTCGGACATGGAGCTTGAACGCACGGGTCCGTCCTACACCGCCGAGACGCTGCGCGCCCTACACGAGGATGGGTGGCACCCGTCGCAGCTATTCTTCATTCTCGGGTCGGATGCGTTTGCAGAAATTGCCACCTGGCACGAGTTTCCTGACGTGCTGACCGCCGCCAATTTCGTGGTGATTGCCCGCCCGGGCACCTCGCTCGACGCGGCGACGGCACGCACTCCGGCACTGCGAACGCGAATGCGCCGCGCGGGACGCGACGTTCCGGACGACCGGAACCCACACATCATCCTCGTCGAGGCGCCGGTCCGCGACATTTCATCGACCGTGGTACGCGCACGTCTTGCGGCGGACCAACCCATCGACGATCTCGTGCCGGCCGCCGTCGCCAGGCACATCAGGACACATCAACTCTACGGAGCGGTAGGCGATTTGCATGACAACAACCAAGGTGAAAAGCGCGAATAAGCCGATGAAGGCGGCGCCCCGTTTGCCGAAGGCGGTCTCCGCCGCCGTCGCGGCAGTGCTGGAGAAGAAGGCCGAGGACGTCGTGGTCCTCGACCTCCGGAAAGCCGGCGGCTTCACCGATTACTTCGTCATCTGCACTGGCGGCAACACCCGCCAGATCGCGGCCATCGTGGACTCGGTCCGAGACACCCTCCGAGAGACGCTCGGCGAGCGGCCAGTCCTCGCCGAAGGCGTCGACAAGTCGGAATGGATCCTGCTCGACTACTTCAATTTCGTCGTCCACGTGTTCAGCCGAGAGTGCAGAGCCTTCTACGGACTCGAGCGGCTGTGGGGGAACGCCGGTCGGCATGAGTTCGGCGCGAAGATTCAGTGATTGGGGATTGGTGATCGTTGATCCGTTGGTGAATGGTGATTTTTGATTTGTGATTGGTTTCGCGCTTCGTGAGCTTGGTGACCCGCTGCGGTACGTGGCCGACGCCCTGCTCGCCCTCACGCTGGCCCCGCGCTGCGCCGCATGCGCGCGCGCGCTCGACAGACCCACGATGGGCCCGGTGTGTGAAACGTGCTGGGCAAACGTCAATGCAATCAGGCCGCCGGTCTGTCACCTGTGCGGCGACCCGCTGGCGTCGTGGCGAACGCCGGACGAGGTGGCCCCCCGGTGCCCACGCTGCCAGCGACGGACGAACGCCCTCGATGCCTGCCGCGCGGCCGGGCACTACGAAGGGGCCCTGCGCAACGTCGTTCACGCATTCAAGTACGAAGGACGTCGAACGCTCGCGTCACGACTGGGCGGCATGTTGCGCGACGCCGGAAGCGATTTGCTCGTCGGCGCCGACTGTGCCGTTCCGGTGCCGCTGCATCCCTGGCGCCGCTTTCGCCGAGGGTTCAACCAGGCTACGGACCTCGCCCGCGGCCTGAACCTGCCGGTCGTGCACGCACTGTGGCGGACGAGGGCCACGGCCCCGCAAACGGGACTGACGGCAGGCCGTCGGAGGCGCAACGTCCGCGGCGCCTTTTCGATCTCCCCTCTGCTTTCGGGCCGCACACGCCGGTCGCTAATCACAGGGCGCATCGTCGTCCTGGTGGACGATGTGCGAACGACCGGCGCCACCCTCGAGGCGTGTGCCGGCGTGCTGATCGCAGCCGGCGTGGCGGAAGTGCGCGCCCTCACCGTGGCTCGAGCCGACCTCACGCCCGATCACGCCCGCGACACCGCCCGCCGCCGACGCACCACGGAGGCGCGGAGACACGGAGTTTAAGTCACGCTCTCCGTGCCTCGGTGACTCCGTGGTCCGTGATGTCGGAAACTAGAGACGCGGTGAGACGAGGCGGTGAATGTCCGCAGCGACGACGTCGCGGTCGCGGTCGGCGTCCACGCGCGCCCAGCCCTGCGCCGCGGCCTGGCGCAGGTAGCTGTCGCGTACGCGGCCAAGCAGCATCAGGTCGCGTTCGAACTTGTCACGACCGTCGGCTTTGCGTCTGGCCGACACGTCCGGGGCAATGTCGAGCAGGATGGTCAGGTCCGGCTGCGGCAGGTGCCTCTGCACCTCCACCAGCCAGGACGAGTCGAGACCTTGTGCGTCGCCGTAGGCCACGCTCGACGCCACGTAGCGGTCGCAGATCAGGATGACGCCCTGCGCAAGCGCCTCCTCGATCCGGGGCTTCGCCTCGTACCGATTCGCGATGTACAGCAACTGCATGACATCGGCAGCCCAGTCGCGGGACCCGCGGAGCGCCTGGCTGATTTCGGCGCCGATCGGCGTGTCGTACGCCGGAAACGACAGCAGACGCACGAGTCGACCTGAGGCCACCACGCGGTCGCGCAGCCGCTCCGCCTGTGTCTGCTTACCGCTCTGGTCGAGACCTTCAAACGCGATCAGGAGCCCACGCATCCGCCGTCAGGTCTCCAGCGCGAGCACATCGTCGAGCGTCTGCCGGCGACGAATGATGCGCCAGTCGGCCGCGTCCACGAGGACCTCTGGCGCAAGCAATCGCCGGTTGTAGTTGGACGCCATGGCTGCGCCGTACGCGCCGGTGTCGAGGATGGCGACCAGGTCGTCCACCTGCAACTCGGGCAGCGACCGGTCGCGCGCGAACACGTCGCTGCTCTCGCAAATAGGGCCCACGACGTCCCACAGGCTCTCGTCCCCCCTGCGGGCAACGACTGGCACGATCCGGTGAAACGACCCGTACAGCGCCGGACGCATCAGTTCGGTCATCCCCGCATCGAGCACCGCGAACTGCTTGCCATCCGGGTGGCGTTTGATATCAACGACGCGCGAGACGAGCGCCCCGGCGTGGCCAACAATGGCGCGTCCCGGCTCGAGCACTACGGGGACTCCGACGCGGCGAAGTTCGGGCAGCACGGCGGCAGCGTACTCGGCCGGGGTGAGTGCCGGCTTGTCCTCATAGGCAATGCCCAGGCCGCCGCCAAGATCGACGTGCTCGAGACCACAGCCGTCGTGTTGAAGATCCAGGGCCAGCGACACGAGTACCCGAGCGGCGCGGGCAAGCGGTTCCGCGGTCGTAATTTGCGACCCGATGTGAATGTGCACTCCCACGAACTGCAGGCTGACCTGATTTCGGCGTTCCGCGTAGATTCGACGAACGTCCTCGAGTCGCACGCCGAACTTGTTGGCGTTGAGTCCGGTCGAGATGTGCGGGTGGCTGCGCGCATCGATGTCCGGGTTCACCCGAAGCGCAACCCGCGCAACGCGTCCGAGCCGCTCGGCCGACCGGGCAATCCGATCGAGCTCACCGGCTGACTCCGCGTTGATCGTTCCGATCCCCAGGGAGATGGCGGCCTCGATCTCCGAGCACGTCTTGCCCACTCCGGTGAAGACGATCTCGCTCGGGTCGAAGCCGGCGCGAAGCGCCACCTGAATTTCCCCTCCCGAGTTGGCATCGGCGCGGCCGCCGAGCGCGCGTACGAGCCGCACGAGCGCCAGCGTGGAGTTCGCCTTGAGCGCGTAGTGAATCACGTGCGGGTAGTCGGCGAACGCCCGGTCGATGTCGGCGTACGCGTCGCGAATGGCCCGCGCGCTGTACACGTAGGCGGGTGTGCCGACACGTTCGACGATCGATTGCACACTGACGAGGTCGCAGTGAAGGCCCCGCGCGGAAGATTGGAACGGTAGGTACACGAGCCTTGGCATGTTATCATGCGCCCATTCTCAGCACCTCGAGTTCGCACCGCGTGTGTGCAGCTGCAGGCTGTCGACTCCATCGTGGTTCGACGAGCACGTCGAGATCGATCGTCGTCCCCTTCAGAGATGTCTGCTGACCTTCCCTCGCCAGCCGCGACCAACGAGTTGATCGAACGCTGCCTGAGCGGCGATCAGGCGGCATGGGAGGCGATCATGCGCCTGTATCGCCGGAGGGTCTTCAACGTCGCGTACAAGTTCGTCGGTCGGCACGACCTGGCCGAGGATCTCACGCAGGATGTCTTTCTGAGGCTCTTCAAATCACTCGGTACCTTCGATCGCCGCGCCAACTTCCAGACGTGGCTCATCAGCGTCAGTCGGAACTTGTGCATCGATCACTACCGGGCAGTTCGCAAGGAACGGGAAACGATCAACAGCAACGTCGACCCGGCGGACTTCCCCCCCGTGGCTCCAGACCCCCGCGCCGACACACTGCTGGAGCAGCGCGACCGGGCGCAGTTGCTGCGACAGGCGCTCGACCAGCTTGCACCAACGCTCCGCGCGGCGGTGATGCTGAGGGATATCCAGGAACTGACCTACCAGGAGATCGCCGACCAGCTGCGGCTCCCGGAAGGCACCGTCAAGTCCCGCATCAATCGGGGCCGCAGTGAACTTGCGCGCCAGATCCAACGTCTGCGTGAAGAGCAGGACGTCATTCCCAGAACCGGAGTCACAGGATGAATTTGACCACCGATCGCAACCAGAACGTGGCCATCGTCCGGGTCCACGAAACCCGCCTGATGTATCCGATCCTCGCGGAGTTCGCGAACACGATCACCTCGCTTATCGGGGGCGGCGACCGGCAATTGTTGTTGGACCTGTCGACGGTGACCTATGTCGACAGCGCGACCATCGGCTGCCTCATGGACCTGTACCGGCAGGCACACGCCGCCGGCGGGGCGCTGAAGCTGTCTGGCGTGCAGAAGCGCGTCGAAACCATGCTCTCGATGACGGGGGCCCAGAACTTCCTCGAGATTCATCCAGACGAGGCGTCGGCGATCAAGAGCTTCGGGGCATAAGTATGCGAACCATCAAAACCACGACCGGCACCGACATCCCGCTCGACGGCGACCTGCTGGCCATCATGGAAACGCTCTATCGAGAGGTCACGGCCCGACGCGAGCTGAATCGCTCGTTCGAGGATATGGTCCGGGAGATCACCCACCTGATCGAACAGATGGACGACGCCGACCGCCGTGCGTACCTGCTCGAAAGCCTCTTTCTGAACACCGTGAAATACGAAAACGACAAGCTCGACGCATACATGCGCAAGCTGGCCAAGCACGCGTGAACGAGAGCAAGGTTCTCGGGTTCTCGCGTGCGCTGGTGCCCCGCGGGGCGAGGTGCGCCAGAGCGCTCGGGAAGCGGCTAGTTTGCGCGGGCTGGGACTGGAAGGGCGGCGGCAGCCCGGTCGCTCCCTGCGACCGTCCTGCCATCAACGAGCGTCCACGCCTCGCTCTCTTCAAGAATCTGCGCGGCAAACGAGGTATGCAGCGCGTGACCCCCGCGGTGCGCCACCAGGTGCCCAATCACGGGATATCCGACGAGCGCCATGTCGCCCACCACATCCAGGATCTTGTGCCGCACGAATTCGTCGTCGAATCGCAGGGCGTTGTTGAGCACGCCCGTGTCGCCGATGACGACGGCGTTCTCGAGGGACCCACCGCGCGCCAGACCCCGCCGGCGGAGCATCTCCACTTCCTTCAGGAACGTGAACGTGCGCGCCGGTGCGATCTCGTCGACGAACGAGTCGGCCGTCAGTCGAATCGTGCGGGACTGATGCCGCAGCAGCGGATGATCGAACGCGATGCTATAGGTGACCTTGAAGTGGTCTGACGGATAGATCGCGATCCGTTTGTCGCCCTGTGTGAGCGAGATCGGACGATGCACCTTCAAGTAGCGCCGCGGCGCGTCCAGCTCCTTCACCCCGGCCTCGTGAATCAGGTACACGAAGGGCGAAGCGCTGCCGTCCATGATCGGCACTTCGGGGGAATTCAACTCGACCGTGACGTTGTCGATCCCAAGGCTCACGAGCGCCGCGAGCAGGTGCTCGACCGTATCCACGCGCACGGCATCGCGCATGAGGCCCGTGGCGTAGTTGATGGCCCCGATGTGATTCACATCGGCCGGCACCTCGAGCCCGCCCAGGTCCTGACGCCGGAACCGGATCCCCGACCCAGGGACCGCCGGGCGCAGCGAGAGCGTGACTTTGCGGCCAGAATGCAGCCCGATGCCCGCGCAGGTCACCGCCCGGTGAAGCGTCCGCTGTGTGTGGAATGAGTTGTCCAAAGCAATATGCCCAGTGCGCAGTAAGCAAACCAAATACCAGGTCGTAATTTTAGACGTAATCGGCCGTTAATCCAAATAAATCAGCTGGTTACAGGCTTGGA
>Ga0209640_10002858_pt1 | contig 15090 bp, 15 predicted proteins | sample RifCSP10_1_FD_184018 | JGI IMG/M metagenome (GOLD analysis project Ga0209640, IMG submission 184018) | Soil microbial communities from Rifle, Colorado - Rifle CSP2_sed 10_1 (SPAdes) (version 2) | ecosystem: Environmental > Terrestrial > Deep subsurface > Rock core/Sediment | place: Rifle...
CCATTCACAGCGTCAGCCTCTGCACCATCTGCCTTCCCGACCTCTTTCATTCCTATCGGCGCGAGGGAGTCGTTCGCGGCACGATGGTCAGCGGCATCATGCTGTCCGTCCGGCGGCGGACGTCCCGCCGCCCGCGCGGGAAACGCCGGGCCGACTGACAACGCACCGCTCTTCCGGTACAATAGCGTTCAACAACGCAGCACGATGAGCGATGAACGATGAGTCCGACTCAGCATTCAGCATGCGGCGCCCGGCACCGGATTCTGACCGCATTGCCGGACATGTGCGTGACATTGTCGACCGGATCGGCCGGGCCGCGCTTCGCGCCGGCCGCCGCCCCGAGGCGGTCCGTCTCGTGGCCGTGACCAAATCGGTGTCGGTGGAGCGCATCCGCCAGGCGATCGATGCCGGGGTGAGGCTGATCGGAGAGAGCCGGCTGCAGGAAGCCGTGCCAAAAATTGGCGCGCTGAGCGGAGCGCGCGATGTCCGGTGGCACTTCATCGGGCAGTTGCAGCGGCGGAAGGTCAAGACGGTCGTCGGAACGTTCGAGATGATTCATTCGGTGGACAGCGTGGACTTGGCGGCCGAAATCGACCGCCGCGCGGGGGAAGCCGGGTTGCAGCAGGACGTGCTGCTCGAAATCAATGCCGGCCGCGAAGCGACGAAGACCGGCTTCTCGCCGGAGGGGGCGGCTGACGCCGTGACGGCGCTCGAGGCGATGCCGAATCTTTCCGTCAGGGGGTTGATGGTTATTCCACCGCCCGGGCCGGACGCGGAAGCGTCGCGCCCCTATTTTCGCGCGCTGCGCGAACTGGCCCGTTCGCTGGCGAGCCCGCGGCTCACACGGGTCCGGATGGAGGAACTCTCCATGGGCATGTCCGGTGATTTCGAGGTGGCGGTCGAGGAAGGCGCCACGCTGGTTCGAATAGGAACGGCGATCTTTGGAGAGCGGCATGGCTAAATCCGGGAAGGCGGCCACGATTGCGATGATCGGGTCCGGTCAGATGGGCGAAGCCCTGATCGGCGGCTGGCTGGCGGCCAAAACGGTCCCGCCGGAGGCGTTGTTCGCCACGGACGCCAGCGCCGAACGGCGCGACGTGATGAAGCGTCGGTTCGGGATTCGCACCGGATCGGAGAATCGCGAGGCGGCGTCCTGGGCCGACGTGGTGGTGCTGGCGGTGAAACCCCAGGTTCTCGACAAGGTGGTGAAGGACCTGTCGCCGGCGCTGGCGGGCAAGCTGATCCTCTCGATCGCCGCCGGCGTCACGATCGACCGTCTCGCCAGGCTGGCCCCGAAAAGCGCGCGCGTGGTGCGCGCGATGCCGAACACGCCGGTGCTGGTCCGCGACGGGGTGTCGGCGCTGTCGTTCGGCGCGGGCGTGACGGAGAAGGAACAGCAGCTCGCCCGCCGCCTGTTCGAAGCGGTCGGCCGGGCGGTGGTGGTGGAGGAGAAGCTGATGGATGCCGTCACCGGCCTGAGCGGCAGCGGCCCGGCCTACGTGTTCATGGCGATCGAGGCGCTGGCGGACGGCGGCGTGAAGATGGGGCTGCCCCGCACGGTTGCGGACCTGCTCGCCGCGCAGACGGTGCTGGGCGCGGCCCGGATGGTCCTGGAAACCGGCGAGCATCCGGCCAAACTGAAGGATCGCGTGGCATCGCCGGGCGGGACGACGATCGCCGGGTTGCATCGCCTGGAACAGGGCGGGCTCCGCGCCGCGCTGATGGCGGCGGTGGAAGCGGCGGCGAAGCGGTCGGAAGAGTTGGGCCGGGAGGGCACGCGTTGATGTTTTTCGCAGGGAATGTCCTGCAGGGGCTGGCACGAGTGCTGGAGATGGTGCTCACATTGTATATGTGGATCATCATCGCGCGCGCGCTGATCTCGTGGGTGAATCCGGATCCGTGGAATCCGATCGTGCAGTTTTTGGAACGGGTCACCGAACCCGTGCTGTCGCCGATCCGGCGCCGGATGGGCTGGCAGATGGGGATCGACCTGTCGCCGCTCCTGGCGATTTTAATCATTGTGTTTCTGCAGTATGCCGTGGTGGCCTCGCTGTACGAGTTCGCCGCCCAACTGCACTGAGCAATCGCTTGCGAGGTTGACGATGAAAATCACGCCGCTCGACATTCAGCACATGGTGTTCAAGGTCTCGATGCGGGGCTATAACCGGCAGGACGTGGATCGGTTTCTGGAGCAGATTGCGCAGACGGTCGACGAACTCAACCGCGAGGTCGCGCTGTTGCGGGACAGGCTGGGGGCAACGGAGGGGCAACTGACCGACTCCAAAAAGGCCGAGACCGCGCTGACGCGGACGCTCGTGTCCACGCAAACCATGGCGGAGGAATTGAAAGCGGCGGCCAAGCGGGACGCCGAACTGATCGTCAAGGAAGCGGAAGTGATGGCGGCGGATCTCCTGAGAAATACCCGCGAGGAGATGGCCAAGCTCCAGCACGAACTCTCCGATCTGCGCAAGCAGCGGGCGATGGCGATCGAACGGCTGCGCGGAACGTTGCGGTCCTTCGATCGGGCCTTGACGATGGAAGAACAGGACAGCGATTCCCCGGCTGCCATTGAGCCGATGGTGGATGACGAACCGATGACCAACCCTCCTCGTTAACATCGGATGATGAAAAAGGCCGTTAGCCCTGCTTGTCCACCAACGCTTCTGCTGCAATTGCGGATACGCTGCTGCGACAGACGGGTTCGCCGCTCAGTTCCTCACCGTACTGTTTCAAGTACGCCTCGGTCCCTCGCGGCTCCACGCGTCCGTCTCGCCACGCGTCTTCGCAATTTCGCGACGAACCGTTGTGAACAAGCCGGGCGCGCTTCGTTCTCGCATCGCGGCGGCCTTGCCGCGGAAAAGGCACGCGTCTTGGCGCGTGCGGGGCGGGCGGGTGAGAAGGCGGCCTTTTTGATCATCCTGCCGGCGAAGAGTTCTTTCCTGTACATGCATGAAGCCTACTGATCCGATCGGCGATGCCATGCGGACCGCGGTGGAGGGCGGCGTGTTCCCCGGGGCCGTGCTGCTGGTCCGTCTGCGGGGGCGGATTGCCTATCATCAGGCGTTCGGCAGCGCCGCGTTGGTGCCTGCGCGGGAACCGGCCAGCACGGAGACGATCTACGACCTGGCCTCGCTGACCAAGCCGCTGGCGACGTCGACTGCGGTGCTGCGTCTGGTCCAGGATAGACGGCTGGGCGTGGATGCTCCGCTTCAGAAGCACGTTGAGGAGCTGAAGGGGAGCGCCATCGGCGACGCGACGGTCTACCATCTGCTGACACACAGCTCGGGCCTGCCGGCCTGGCGGCCCCTGTACGAACGGATTGCGGAGGAGGACCGCCGCAGGCCGGGGCTGCTCGGCAGTCCGGCGGCGGAGGGGATGGCGCTGGAACTCATCAAGCAGGAACCGCTGGCAACCCCGCCCGGCTCGCGCAGCCTGTACAGCGATCTGGGGTTCATCCTGCTCGGCATTCTCGTGGAACGGGTCGTCGGAAAATCGCTGGCGGTCCATTGCCGGGAGTCCGTCTTCGAGCCGATGCAAGCCCCCCTGTGCTTTTCCGGGCCGCGGGGGACGGGATCGGGATACGGCGTGCCGCCGGATCTCTCGCGCATTGCGCCGACCGAGGAGGATCCCTGGCGCGGGCGGCTGCTGCGCGGCGAGGTGCACGACGAGAATGCCGGCGCGCTCGGCGGTGCAGCCGGTCATGCGGGCCTGTTCGGGACGGCGGCGGCAGTCTCCGCCGTGGTCGGGCACTGGCTGGACAGCTATGTGGGCCGCAGTCATGTGCTGCCGCCCGATCTCGTCAGGCGGTTCACGGCGAGGCAGGAACGGATTGAGGGGTCCAGCTGGGCATTGGGATGGGATACGCCGTCGGCGCCCTCTTCCTCGGGAAGCCGCTTCTCGCCGGCCTCATTCGGGCATTTGGGCTATACGGGCACGTCGATCTGGGTCGATCCGGCGAAAGAACTGGAAGTGGTGCTGCTCTCCAACCGTGTCCATCCGACGAGACGGAACGAAGCCATCAAGCAGTTCCGCCCGCTGATCCACGATCTGATCTACGAAGAGCTGGTAGGGAAGAGCTAATGGCATATAGCGTATGGCTTATGGTTCGGAGGGACTTGCTGAAAGCGGGCGGGTCCGAGCTATAGGCTATACGCCATATGCTCCCGGTTATTTATCCGGATAGTCCAACCAGGTTTCTTTTTCCGCCAGGTAGCGCTGCCCTTTGAAATTCGGCCTCGTCCGGATCCGCGTAAAGCCGAATTCCTGAAGCTTCTCCACGACGTTGGACACGGCGGCGCCGATCGTCGGCCTGGTCTGGCCGGTCACGGTCAGTGCCTCGTACATCACGCTGCCGCTGTAGCCTTGCGCGACCCGGTTGACCAGGATCGAACGGCTGAAATAGCGGTCGCTCGGGTCCATGCCTTCGACCTGATGGCGTTCGATCGTGCCTTCTTTTTTGAACGACAGCGGAAGTGGCATGCCGGCTGGTTCCTTTCTGATTAACAGAGCGGCATTATAGTCAGCCTTGATGGCGAGTGCAACATACCAACATACCAAGCTTCGCTTGAGCCGCCCGCTTCAATCACATGCGGGCGGATAGTTCCTTTGCCTCCAGTGGGATTGGATTGCGTTGTTGAGCCGGCGGCTATTCTGAGGTGCCTCGTAATTGCCGCCGCCGGAGAAAACCATAATTTGACTGTTGCTTTCAGGCTCTGATGCGTTGTTTGAACGGTGGACTCGGTAATGCTGGTCCATCGTTGACAAGCTGGCGACCCGCTTTCTATGATGCCCTCATGACCGGCGACGCGTGGAATATTCCCAACAGCCTGACCCTGCTGCGGATTCTACTGATCCCGGTGTTTGTCGGCCTGATGCTGTATGCCCGGTATGAGCCGGCTCTGGCTGTGCTGTTGGGCGCCGGCCTCACGGATGCGCTGGACGGAACCATTGCCCGGGCGGCCAACCAGCGCACGAAGCTGGGCATGTATCTCGATCCGCTGGCAGACAAGCTGCTCCTGACGTCCGGTTTTTTGACCCTGTCCGCGCTGCATCTGGTGCCCTTATGGATGGTCATTCTGGTTGTGAGCCGGGATGTCATTCTGCTCGCCGGAGCGTTGCTCGCGCACCTGACCGATTCGGCCGTGGATATTGCGCCCACGTTGCTGGGCAAGGGCACCACGGTGTTCCAGTTGGCCTATCTTCTGCTGGCGGTGTCCTGTGTAGCCCGTCAGATGGATATGCGTCTGCTCGACCCCCTGTTGTACCTCGTGGTGCTGCTGACCGTGGCGTCCGGGTTCCACTACCTTTATAGAGGGTTCGCCCGCCTCAATGTCGGCCAGATTTAGCCGGGGCGTCTTCGACTAAAACATCCTGATATTTTGCCGACATCGAAACGCGTTCAAGTTGACAAGTTTTTGCACCTCCAGTAGACTGCCCATCGAGCGCATTTCTCTAACCCATTGTAACAACGAGCGGATTTAAGGTTTTCGTTCGTCTCGTGAATCTGATGGCGGGAAATGCGCGGGCTGAAAAGCGTGCGGCCCGAAGCGCGATATGAGGCTGAGGGCAAACGAGGTTACCCATGCCGATCGTCTATACCTATAGTGGAAAAACGAAGCAGGGCGAAGCCAAAAAAGGCGAAATCACCGCCAATTCTCTCGAGGAAGCCAAGGGGCAACTCGCCGGCCTAGGTGTCACCGCCACCGACTTGAAGGAAAAAGGCAAAGGTTTCGACTTCGCGAATGTCTTCGGCGGCGGCAGTGTGAACGACAAGGATATCGTGGTCTTCACCCGCCAGTTTGCCACGATGATCAACTCCGGCCTGCCCCTGATCCAGTGTCTCGACATTCTTGCCTCGGCCGTGGCCGTCGAGAACAAATTCTTCGGCAAATCGATCGGCGAAATTAAGAGCACGGTGGAGGGGGGCTCCACGTTCGCCGACGCGCTCAAAAGGCACCCCAAGGTGTTCGACGATCTGTATGTCAACATGGTGGCCGCGGGCGAATCCGGCGGATTGCTGGACACGATTCTGGGACGTCTGGCCAAGCACATCGAAAAGGCGATGAAGCTGAAGGCCCGCATCAAATCCGCCATGGTCTATCCGGCGGCCATCCTGGGCGTCGCGTTCGTCGTGATCACCGTGTTGATGATCTTCGTGATCCCGATCTTTGCCCAGATGTTCACGGAAATGTCGGGCGGAAAACAAGGGCTGCCGGGCCCCACGCAGATCGTCATCGATGTCAGCAATTTCATGCAGAGCTATTGGTACATACTGGCCGGAGGGGCCTACGGGATGCTGCGGGCGCTCAAGTGGTACTACACTACCCCGAAGGGTCGTCTGCAAATGGACATCCTGGCGCTCAAACTGCCTGTCGCGGGAGACTTGATCCGGAAGGCGTCCGTTGCCCAGTTCACGCGCACGCTCGGCACGCTGATCTCCAGCGGCGTGCCGATTCTCGAAGGTCTGAGCATCGTGGCCAAAACCGCCGGCAACAAGGTCGTCGAGAATGCCATCATGTCGGCACGATCCAGCATCAGCGAAGGAAAGACCGTTGCCGAACCGTTGGCGAAAAGCGGCGTGTTCCCCAACATGGTCACGCAGATGATCTCCGTGGGCGAAGCCACCGGCGCGTTGGACGCGATGCTGAGCAAGATCGCCGATTTTTACGATGACGAGGTCGATACGGCCGTGGAGGCGCTGACGGCGCTCCTGGAGCCAATGATGATGGTCTTCCTGGGTACGGTCATCGGTTTCATCGTCATCGCCATGTACCTCCCGATCTTCAAGATGGCCAGCGCGATCGGGTCGTAAGGCAGCAGGATGGCATAGGGGGTGGCGTCTTCTGCAGCAGCAGGAGGCGCCCCTCCCGTACCGGTTCGCGTCACCCGCACACGTTGTTTCCCCACTGACGCACACGAATCCATGGACGAAATCAAGGTCCGGCTGAAGTGGTTGATAGCCTTCCGGGTGGTCGTGGTCACCCTCCTGCTCGGCCTGTCCATCGCGTTCCAAATAGCCAAAAACGAACTCGTCTTCGCCTACTACGCGCTGATCGTCTTTACCTACGCGATCACGATCGCCTACGCCGTCGCGCTTCGACAGCTTTCCACTACGCGGGCGCTTCAGCAATTCGCCTACGCACAGATCGGCGTGGATCTGTTGCTGGAAACATTTTTGGTGGCCAGGACGGAGGGGATCAGCAGCCCGTTTTTAACACTGTATGTGATCACGGTACTCTGCGCGAGCTTCATTCTCCAGCGCCGCGGCGGGCTGATCATGGCTGGAGTTTCCGTGATCCTCTTTGGTCTGGTGACCATTGTGCAGCAACGCGGCTGGGCGGATTCACTGGGGTGGTTTTCTTCCGAGCCGCTGCCGCCGTTGACGACGTTGCAAGCGTATAGCATGCATGCGCTGGCGGTGCTGGCCGGCGGTTTTCTCAGCGGCACGTTGGCCGAGCAACTCAAGCGGGCCGACCAGTCGCTGGTGGAAACAGAGCAGGGCCTGAGCCGGCTGCAGGCGTTTCATGAGAACGTCGTGCAGAGCATTCCCAGCGGCGTATTCACGACTGACGGAGAGGGGCGCCTGACATGGCTCAACCGCGCGGCCCTCGACATGACCGGCTATGAAACCGGGGCGGTCCTGCACCGGTCCTGGTGGGAGGTGTTCGGAGGCAAGCGGGATAATGCGTTCCGAAAGGTGCCGGACAGTTTTGAGGTGGAGAGTCAACGGGCCGACGGCAGCCGCCTGGTGCTCGGCATGACATTGTCTCCCCTCACCGAGGGCCCTGCACGGGTCGGGCTGGTGGGAGTCTTCAAGGATCTGACGCAGATGCGCGATCTTGAGGAGGAGATGCGCCGCCGCGAATGGTTCGCCAAGATCGGCGAAATGTCGGCCGGCATGGCGCACGAAATCCGGAATCCCCTGGGCGGGATGGCCGGCGCGTTGCAAATGCTCCGCAAGGAGCCCACGATCGACGAGGAAAACGCACGGCTCATGGATATTGCGACACGGGAAGCCACGCGGCTCAACACGATCGTGACGGAATTCCTGCGCTATTCGCGTCCGCCGGACCTCAACCTCAAGGAATGCGATCTGCGCGAACTCGTCGACGACACGGTGGCGCTGATCAGGCACGATGGCCATCTGCGAGAGGTCCAGGCCGTGACGGTGCATCATGGCGAACACGTTCCGATGATCCAGGTCGATCCGGACAAAATGAAGCAGGTGTTTTGGAATCTGGCGACGAACGCCCTGCAGGCGATGCCGGCGGGAGGGCGGGTGACCATATCCACCGCGCGCCGGCGGGTCACGTCGGGCAAGCGCAGCGGCGACATCGTGGAGGTGGCCGTGCAGGATACCGGGGTCGGCATCAAGAAGGAGGATCTCAACAAAATATTCTTTCCCTTCTTCACGACCAAGCAGAACGGGTCCGGGCTTGGTCTGGCCACGGCGCAGCGGATCGTGGATCAGCATGGGGGGTGGATCAGGGTCGACAGCGAAGAGGGGAAAGGCGCCCGGTTTGCGGTCTGTCTGCCGGTCGAGGCCGGATCGGGTCTCCGGTTGTGGCATGAGGGTCGGGAGCCATGGAAAAAATCCTGATCGTTAACGGGATCGTTCAGCATGCGGTACCCATTGAGTCTTGGGACTGAGGATCGTCCCGTAACGCGTTTGTCTCCGTGGTTCTAGAGGGGCACGAATCGTGGAAAAAATCCTGATCGTCGACGATGAGCGCAGCCTGCGGGACGTCCTGAGCATCATGCTCAGGCGGGCCGGGTATGACGTTACCGTGGCCTCCGACGGAGGCGAAGCCATTGCGCGGATCGAGAAGGAACTGTTCGATCTGGTGATCACCGACCTCAAGATGCCGAAGGCGAGCGGGCTGGATGTCCTCAAGGCGGTGAAAGAGACGTCACCCGATTCCGTCGTGCTGATCATTACGGCGTTTGCATCGGCGGAATCGGCGGTGGAGGCGATGAAGCTGGGCGCCTACGATTATCTCCCCAAGCCGTTCCAGGTCGACGAGGTCCAGCTCATCATCCGGAACGCATTGGAAAAACGCCGTCTCTCCACGGAGAACATGCTCCTGAAGCGGGAGGTGGCCGCGAAGACGCCGTCGGCCGGACTGATCGGAAACAGCGAGGCCATGCAGAAAATCTTCGATGTCATCAAGAAGGTGGCGGACACCAAGAGCAACGTGCTGATCTGCGGAGAGAGCGGGACGGGCAAGGAGCTGGTCGCGCGCGCGATCCATGCCAACAGCACGCGCGCCCGGATGCCGTTCGTGCCGGTGAACTGCAGCGCCCTGCCGGAGACGCTGCTGGAGAGCGAGCTGTTCGGCTATATGAAGGGGGCGTTCACCGGCGCCGCGACGAACAAAGCCGGTCTCTTCGAAGCGGCCAGCGGCGGCAGCATCTTCCTCGATGAAATCGGGGAAACGACGCCGGCGACCCAGGTCAAGCTGCTGCGGGTCCTGCAGGAGCGCGAATTCCGGCGCGTCGGCGGGACGCAGGATGTGAAGGTCGACGTGCGGGTGATCGCCGCGACGAACAAGAACCTCGAGAAGGCCGTCAAGGACGGTTCGTTCCGCGAGGATCTCTATTACCGGCTGGACGTCATTCCGATTACGCTCCCGCCGCTCCGGCAGCGGACGTCGGATATTCCCCTGTTGGCGCAGCATTTCCTGGAGAAATTCTCCCGCGCCGGCGGGCGGCCCGTTCCCGCGCTTTCGGCCGGGGCCTTGAAGCTGCTGGCGGCCCATGAATGGAAGGGCAACGTGCGGGAGCTTGAAAACCTGATCGAGCGCGCGGTGGCCGTCGGCGGCAGCGCGACGATCACGGAAGACGATGTGGCCGGCTGGCTGCACCGGCCGTCAGCCGCGGTCAAATCGGCGTATCCCACGGAACTGCCTTCGGAAGGGCTTGATCTGGAGCGCCTGATCGAGTCGATCGAAAGGGATCTGCTGCTGAAGGCGCTGGAGCGCACAAAATGGGTCAGGAAGCGGGCGGCCAAACTGCTGCAGCTGGATACGCGTTCGTTTCGCTATCGCCTGAGCAAATTTGCCATCACGAGAGGCGAGGACGAGGACAGGGACGAAGACGGTGGGAGCGATGGGAAGCACACGAACAGTCCGCATTAACGCGCCGGCCAAGGTCAACCTGGTGCTCCGCGTGCTGGATCGCCGGCCGGACGGCTATCACAATCTGTGGTCCGCGATGCAGACGGTGGGACTGGAGGATGAACTGTATGTCGGGCTGTCCGCCCGCGCCGGCATCCGGTTGCAATGCGACGAGCCTGGCGTGCCCACCGACGGTCGCAATCTGGTCGTGCGCGCCGCGGCGGCGGTGCTGGCCCGGGCCGGGCTTGCCGAGAGCCGTTCTCCCGGCGTGGAAATCCATCTGATCAAGCGGATTCCGGTGTCGGCCGGGCTCGGCGGCGGCAGCAGCGACGCGGCAGCGGCGATCATCGCGTTGAATGCCTTGCTGGGGTTGGGCTGGTCGCGCGAAACGATGGCGGGCGTCGGATCGCCGCTGGGCAGCGATGTGCCGTTTTTCCTGTTCGCCCCCAGTGCACTGGTGCGGGGCCGCGGCGAGGACGTGACGGCATTTGCCGTGACCGGGACACGCTGGGTCGTGCTGGTCAATCCGGGGTTCCCGATCGAAACGCGGTGGGCTTATGAGCAATTGTCCGCGGGACGTTCGGGCGTGAGGCCCCTTGCGGATGGTTTGCGCGGGATCGACCGCGGCGGCGCGGTGTCGTGGGAGCAGGCGGTGGCGCTGATGGAAAACGACTTCGAAGCGGCGCTGGCGCCGTCGCACCCGGTGCTGGGCCAGATCAAGCAGCAGTTGCTGGACGCCGGCGCGGAAGCGGCGCTGCTGTCCGGAAGCGGCGCCACGGTGTTCGGTGTGTTTCGCGACAAGGCTGCGGCGGTCCGGGCGCAGCAGGCGCTCGGCCGCACCGAAGGCTGGCGCGTCTTCGCCGTTCCCGCCGGGACCGCCCCGCTTTTGTGCGAAGCCGGAGGGGCTCCGAATCCAACGCCGGTTGGTTGACGCTTCGACAGCGCCTGGTTCGATCCTTCGATGGATTCAGTCTTCCGAGCTATGCCGAGGAACAGGCTCACCACCGCTCAGCGTCAATCCTGAGCAAGCCCCGCGCAGAAAATCGGGGCGGTCGAAGGATTGACAATTTTGCGGATTTTCCGTTAGATTCCACTGTTCACTGGCCGGGCGATGGCTTTCGGAGAGGAGTCATGGATAAAGCGCTGAAGCTGTTTTCTGGAAACGCGAATCCGGCTCTGGCCAAGGAAATTTGCGGGTGCCTCGGCATCGGGATGGGCGCGGCCACGGTTTCGTCCTTCAGCGACGGGGAAATCCGCATGCGGATCGAGGAAAACGTCCGCGGGGCGGACGTCTTCGTGGTGCAGTCGTGTTGTCCGCCGGTCAACAATTCGATCATGGAACTGCTCATCATGATCGATGCGCTCAAGCGCTCGTCGGCCTGCCGCATCACGGCCGTGATTCCGTATTTCGGCTATGGGCGGCAGGACCGCAAGGATCAGCCCCGGGTGCCGATCACGGCCAAGTTGGTGGCAGATCTGGTGACGACCGCCGGCGCCGACCGGGTGCTCACGATGGATCTGCACGCGGGACAAATCCAGGGGTTTTTCAACATCCCGGTGGATCACTTGTACGCGCTGCCGGTGATGCTGGAGTACATCAATAAACGGTTTGCAAAGGAGCTCAAGGATGTGGTGATCGTGTCGCCGGACGCCGGCGGCGTGGAGCGGGCCCGGGCCTTCGCCAAGCGGCTGCAGACGAACCTGGCGATCATCGACAAGCGGCGTGAAGGGCCGAACAACGCGCAGGTCATGAATATTATCGGCGACGTCGAGGGGAAGCACGCGATCCTGCTGGATGACATGATCGATACAGCGGGCACGATCGTACAGGGCGCGCAGGCGTGCGCGGACAAGGGGGCGAAGTCGGTCTGGGCCGGCTGCGTGCATCCGGTGCTGTCGGGTCCGGCGCTCGAACGGCTGCAGGGATCGCGGTTGACCGAGGTCGTCGTGACCAATACGATTCCGCTCAACGGCAAGGATCAGCAGTGTCCCAAGTTGCACGTGCTGTCCGTCGCGCCGCTCCTGGGAGAGGCCATCAAACGGATTCACGGGGAAGAATCGGTCAGTTCATTGTTTGCGTAGCTGAAGCTCGTAGCGAGTAGCTAGCAGCTGGCAGCTCAAAGTTTCGAGCTAGTTGCTGTTCGCTAGTCGCTATTTTCGTGTCTAGAAGGAGATGTCATGAAATTCGATCTGGCAGCGGAAATCAGAACCAACTCGGGCAAAGGTGCGGCGCGTCAGTTGCGGCGCAAGGGCCGGGTGCCGGCCGTCCTCTACGGGCAGGGCGAGTGTGTGCTCCTGACGCTGGACCCGGAAGACCTGCGGGAGATTCTTCGCGCGCATGCCGGCAGCACGGCGCTGATTACCGTGAAAATGGCGGGCGCCGCCTCCAAGGGCACTCGCATCGCGCTGTTGCGGGACTATCAGCTCGACCCTGTCAGCGGTGACGTGCTCCATGCCGACCTGTTTGAAGTGTTGATGGACAAGGCCATCCGCGTGAAGGTGCCGGTGAGCGTGATCGGCGGCCAGCCGGCCGGCGTGAAGGAAGGCGGCATTCTGCAGCACAACATGCGCGACGTTCATGTCGAGTGTCTGCCGTCGGCGCTTCCGGATTCGATCCCCGTGGACGCCTCGGCGCTCACGATCGGGCAGGGCATCCACGTCAAGGATCTCCAGCCGATTACCGGCGTGCGGTTCCTGGACGATCCGGATCAGATGGTCGTCAGCGTGGCGATCCCGATGTCCGAAGCCAAGCTCGAGGCCCTGCTGACCAGCGCGGCGGTGACCGGCGAGGGCAAGGAGCCGGAGGTCATCGCGAAGGGCAAGGAAGCGGCAGCGGCTGCGGAAGTGGCGACCGGCGCCGCGCCTGCTGCCGAGGCGAAGCCCGGCGCGGCGGCCACAACTGAGAAGGGCAAGGAAGGCGCGAAGGAAGCGGCTCCCAAGGCTGAGAAGAAGGCTGAAAAGAAGGAAGAGAAGAAGAAATAGCCTTGCGAGTCATTGTCGGACTCGGCAATCCCGGCGACCGATACGCACACACCCGCCACAACATCGGCGCCCGTGTCATCGAACGGGCGTCCGCTCAATGGTCCATCTCTCTGAAGTCCGCAGGATCGACCCGTCTGGGCACAGGCCGGATCGGGCCGGTCGACAAGCCCGTCGACATTGCGCTTGCCATTCCGCTCACCTGGATGAATCAGTCGGGAACGGCCGTCGTGGAATTGCTCGCGCGGCTGGGATGCGCCCCTCAGGATCTGACGGTCGTCCATGATGACCTGGACATGGAGCCGGGCCGGTTGCGTCTCAAACGGAGCGGAGGGGCCGGCGGGCATAACGGTGTCTCATCCATTATAACTGAGCTGGGCACGGATCAATTTGTTAGATTGAAAATCGGCATCGGGCGACCGGCGCCCGGAGCGGATTCCGCAGACTATGTGCTCGAGCCGTTTACGAAGGATGACGCAACGGTGATCGAGACCGGCGTCGATCAAGCGGTGCAGGCGCTGGAGTGCGCGCTCGTAGAAGGTGTGGATGCCGCGATGAATAAATTTCATGTACGAGGGGAGGAGCAGTTATAAGTTTTGAGTTATAAGTTTTGAGTACTTCCAGACGACGGTCAACTCAACACTCATAACTCATCACTCAAAACTGTTGTCATTATGGGTTTATGCTGCGGCATGATCGGTCTGCCGAACGTCGGGAAGACCACCGTGTTCAACGCCCTGACCGGCGGCGGGGCGCTGGCGGCCAATTACCCGTTTGCGACGGTGGATCCCAACACGGGCATCGCGCTGGTGCCGGATCCGCGCCTGACAAAGCTGACCGAGATTTTCAAATCAAAAAAAACCACGCCGGCCACGCTCGAAGTCCGCGACATCGCCGGGCTGGTGGAGGGGGCCAGCAAGGGCGAGGGGCTCGGCAACCAGTTTCTCGGGCACATCCGCGAGGTGGATGCCCTGCTGCATATCGTCCGGTGTTTCCAGGGCACCGATGTCGTGCATGTGAGCGGAAGCGTGGACCCGCTCCGCGACATCGGCGTCATTGAAACCGAGCTGATGCTGGCCGATCTGGAGACGCTCGAACGTCGGAAGCAGAAGACGGAAAAGAAGGTCCGCGCCGGCGACAAAAAGGCGGCGGTGGAGATGGCGTTCGTGGAGCGCCTGATGGGACTGCTCGACAAGGGCGAATGGCTGGGCAACCTGCCCTACACGACGGAGGAGCGGACCATCCTCGACGAATGCCAGCTGCTGGCGGCCAAGCCGGTCCTGTTCGTGGCCAACGTCTCGGAGGGGCCGAATGCGGATGAGGCAATGGTCAGAACGGTCCGGGAGTTTGCCGAAAAACGGAGGGCGCGGGTCGTGACGATTTGCGGCCAGCTTGAAGCGGAGCTCTCGTCGCTGCCGGAAGAGGAACGGGCGGACTTTCTGAAAGGCATGGGCCTGACCGAGTCCGGCCTTGTCCGCCTGACACGCGAGGCCTACCAGCTTCTCCGGGTCATGACCTTCTTTACCGCCGGCGAGCAGGAGTCCCGGGCCTGGCCGATCGTGGAAGGGACCAAGGCGCCGCAGGCGGCCGGCAAGATCCATACAGACATGGAACGCGGGTTCATCCGCGCCGAAGTCTACCATTATAATGACCTCCTGGCCTGCGGGTCGGAGGCGAAGGTGAAGGAAAAGGGATTATTCAGGCTGGAAGGCAAGGACTACGTCATCAAGGAAGGCGACATCGTCTACTTCCGGTTCAATGTCTAAGAAGTGCCGCGGCTGACGAAGGGCGAACTGCTTCGGCATCGGCACAAAACGTCCTGAATAAAATGGTAGTGGGGTGGCATACCCTTCCGCTCCAGCGCCTCCCGGAACGGCCCTTTCGGACTTTGCCGGGTGGAAGCCTTCGGAAATTCCTTCGCGGACTCAGTCAGTTTCCGCTTTCCTTCCTGGCAAAGTCTCGATGGGCGCCCCGTTCCTCCGGCGAATTCCGCTCA
>Ga0209640_10002859_pt1 | contig 15088 bp, 17 predicted proteins | sample RifCSP10_1_FD_184018 | JGI IMG/M metagenome (GOLD analysis project Ga0209640, IMG submission 184018) | Soil microbial communities from Rifle, Colorado - Rifle CSP2_sed 10_1 (SPAdes) (version 2) | ecosystem: Environmental > Terrestrial > Deep subsurface > Rock core/Sediment | place: Rifle...
CGTGAGATCCAACGCCGTCAGGCTGCGGCGCAGCGCCTTGCCGCGATCCTCCGCGTCGCTGACGCACCGTTCGATCGACTTGGTCTTGAGGAGGTTTGAATCCATGCACGCTCCCGGCGGCGATTATACAGGGGTGCGATCCGCCTTCGCTGGTCGGTGCGATCGCGCTATCGCGGTCGGTGAGATCCCGCTGTCGCGGGTCGGTGCGAGCGGACGTCGTTTGTCGGTGCGCGAACGATCCGAATGGCCCAAACGATTCGAACGATCCAAACGTTCAGTTCGTCGGGGCGAGGCGGCGCAGCTCGTCGAAGAAATTGAAGAAGAACACCAGTTTGTCCTGGGTCGGGGCGCCTCCGTCTTCGGGCGCGGCGGCCAGCGCGAACCGTTCGCTGTCCGGGTGCAGGGCAAAGCTGCGGAATCCTGGCCTCAGCATGAATCGACGATCAACCCACACGCGCGGCTTGTCTGCCGTAAAAAGATCTCCATCCGCAGTGTACGACGCCACCATCAGCCGGTTGTCGAGGGTGGCATAGAAGATCTCCGGGCGCGTGCCGGCAGGAAGGGGCATCAGATTGTCAGAGGTCGATGCGGATTATACGCCGATGGTTCCCCCGCGAATCGACTGCATCGCGCAAGGTCGCTAACCCCGTCCTCGAAGGCTGCGGAGCGCGGTCTCCTCATAGATCGTCGCGCGCGGGCCTATCGCAACGAGTTCGATTCCGCCGCCATCCGGCCGATAGATGACGCGATGCCGTCCGACACGGAGGCTCCATAAACCGCTCAGTTCACCTCTCAAGGGCTTGCCGCAGGCAGGGTTGTCGAGGATCTCAGCGACCCCAGCGCGTACTTTGCGCTTCAGGTCGGGATGCATCTGCCGGATAAGAGCGCGTACTGCCGCGGTAGTTTTGAGAGTGCGACCCGCCATTGCGGTCCGCTACTCTCGAAACAGCTCGTCTATCGTCTGGCGTTTCTTCGTGCGCGCCAGCCGCCGCATGCCGTCACGGATCTCCCGGACGAATTGCGGATCGCGGAGAATGGTGACGGTCTCATGCCAGCTGTCATACGCGTCTTTGCTGACGATGATCGCGATCGGCTTGCCGTTGCGCGTGATCGTAAGCGGCTCGTCACGTCGTTCCACAGCGTCGACGAGCTCGCTCAGTCTCGTCTTCACTTCTGAAAGCGGCAGCACTTTCATTTTCGCGCACCTCTGTTGGTCTGAATTCTGACCAATATAGCATGAAGGGACCGGTTGATTTGGAACGTCTTCTTCTTGTCACAAATGTCGTGAAGTTCGTCGGAACGAGATTGGGGCGGCGAGGCGGGCGAATGACAGCAGGCGTTCAGGCGGGCCTGGAGACGGGAACGACACGGGCCCCTCCGAGCGCCAGATCGCGATCCGTCCCCCAGACCTCCCGAATTCGATGGGCATCGAGGAACACGAGGCTCGACGCATCCACATAGGTGAGCTTGTGTCCGCGAAACTGATCCAGCTTCCCCCCCACAGCGCGATGGTGAGCGCCATCGACGCCCAACAGCCGGAGTCTCGGCAAATCGCCAAGCATGGTGCGGAATGTGCGCGCAGACTCCTCACCCAGGCGGTGCAAGAACCAGCCGTACGTCTCGGACACGACAGCAAGCGAGGAGTACCAGCGCCGAGGGGGATCCGCGAACAGACGGGCCGCGGCCGAATGGTAATGATCAGATCGATCGAGGAAGGCGATGAAGATTCCAGTGTCGAGGAACACAGGTCCCGCTCTCATGGACGGCCACGTCCGTACAGGACCGTATCGACGCTGACACTGGCATTCGGATCGCCGGACGCGAACGCGCCGGCATGCCGCATCCATGGACGCTCGGATGCGTGTCGCTCAGCGAGCGAGGCCGCAACTGCCCGCCTCAGGAACTCGGCGAGCGAGATTCCTTGTCGGGATGCCTCGGCTTTCGCGTCAGCGTAGGCGGGTTCGTCGAGCGAAATCTGCGTTCTGATCATATGTTATCACCAATACGCATAGATGATAACACACGACTACGTACCCCGAAGGACGCGCTGATATGCAGCCAATCGTCGCACCGGGTCCCCGTCGGCGAGGAGGTCCCCTATCACGGCAATGCCGGATGCGCCTGCTGCAATCACTGAGGCTGCGGTTTCGAGGGTAATGCCGCCGATCGCCACCACCGGGATGCCGCAAGAGAGTCGAACCGCTTCCGCGACGCGGCCGACCCCGACCGCCGCGTACCCCGTGTCCTTGGTGCGCGACCCGAAAACCGGCCCAATCGCCAGGTAAGAGATCGGTTCGCGTGCCGCGGCTTCAATCTGCGCCGTCGTGTGCGTGGAGTATCCGACGGTGGCGCGATCGCCCAGGATCCGCCGGGCCGCAGCCGGCGGCACGTCGTCCTGGCCGACGTGGACGCCCGTCGCGCCCGACATCGCCGCAAGGTCGACGCGGTCGTTCACGATGACCGCCGCCCGGAAGGACTCGGCGGCCTGGACGAGGGTGTCGCACAGCGCGAGAAAAGCGCCCGACGGCAACTGCTTGGCGCGCAGCTGAATCAGCGGCGCGCCGCCGTCGAGGAAGGCGGCCGCCAGGTCCGCAGGCGCCCAGCCATGGGCCGCGGAGAGCTCGGCGTCAACGATCGCGTGTAAGCGAATGGAATGGAGGTTCTGGGTTCTGAGTTCCGGGTTCCGCGTTCGTGTTCGAGGTTCAGGTTCCATGTTCGGGGTTCACGGTTCCAGGTTCGGCGTTCGCCCTGCCGTCTCGGGAACGCGGGATGTTTCATTTCGAACGTCGAACTCAGAACCTCACACGCAGAACCCCGAACGCGAAACCTCGAACACGAACTCGGAACTCAGAACGGAGAACGAAGAACTGCTTCTCGTTCGGCGTTCGGGTTCAGACCGCCTCAGCGAGCGTCCCTGGCTTCGGCTTGGGCGCAAAGCGCTCCATGAAGCCGGTGCCGAGCCGCCCCGCCACGAAGTCCGGCTCCGCGAGGATCTTCAGGTGCAGGGGCACCGTCGTCTTGATGCCGTCGACCACCGTCATCTCGAGGGTGCGGCGCATGCGCGCGACGGCTTCGGCACGGTCGCGGCCGTGCGTGATGATCTTCGCGATCATCGAATCGTAGTACGGCGAGACCGTGCACTCGGAATGCGCGAAGGTGTCGACGCGAACCCCGGGGCCGCCCGGGACGCTGAACGCATGGATCACGCCGGGCGACGGCGAGAACGTCTCCGGGTCCTCCGCGTTGATGCGGCACTCGATCGAGTGGCCGGTGAAGGTCACTTCGCTCTGCTTGAATGACAGCCGCTCGCCGGCCGCGATGCGAATCTGTTCCTTGACGATGTCGATGCCGGTGACCATCTCGGTGACCGGGTGCTCGACCTGGAGGCGCGTGTTCGTCTCCATGTAGAAAAACTTCCCCTCCGCGTCCATCAGGAACTCGAAGGTGCCGGCATTCGTGTACTGGACCGCCCTGGCCGCATCCACGACGAGGCTCCCCATCTTGCGGCGGACCTTGTCGGTGAGCCCGAGCGAGGGCGACTCCTCGAGCAGCTTCTGGTGCCGCCGCTGGATCGAGCATTCGCGCTCGCCGAGGTGCACGAGGTTGCCGTGATGATCGCCGAGGATCTGGAACTCGATGTGCCGGGGGTTCTCGAGGTACTTCTCGACGTACACATCGCCCACGCCGAAGGCCGCTTCCGCCTCACGCTGGGCGGTGCGCAGGGCGTTTCCCATCTCCGCGGGGGTCCGCACGACGCGCATTCCCCGGCCGCCGCCGCCCGCGACCGCCTTGATGATGACCGGATAGCCGATCTCCTTCGCGATCTTCGCGGCCTTCTCCTCGTTCTCCACCGGACCGTCGCTGCCCGGCAGCATCGGCAGGCCGGCCTTCTTCATGGCGCGGCGCGCGCGGGCCTTGTCGCCCATCAGCTTGATGACGTTCGGATCGGGACCGATGAAGCGGATGTGGCACGCCTCGCAGACTTCGGCGAGGTAGGCGCTCTCCGAGAGGAACCCGTAGCCGGGGTGAATCGCGTCGGCGCCGGTGATCTCGGCGGCGCTGATGATCGCCGGCACGTTCAGGTAGCTGTCGGCGCTGCGCGCCGGTCCGATGCAGACGTCCTGGTCCGCGAAGCGCACGTGCAGCGAGTTCTCGTCGGCCTCGGAATAGACGGCGACGGTCTTGATGCCCAGCTCCCGGCACGCGACGATCACGCGCAGCGCGATCTCTCCACGATTCGCGATCAGGATTTTTTTGAACATCTACTGGTACATCCTGCCTGAATCACTACCGGCCGCTCCGTTGTCGCGGCCGGGAAATCGCGCTCGAAGGCTTGTTGTAAGTCGTACTCAATCAGTCCGAACACTCCACTAAGTTGGCTTAATCGCGAATAACCTCTCGCCGTACTGTACGGCGTGGCCGTTCTCGACGTACACCTTGACGACTTCGCCATCAATCTCGGCGTTGATCTCGTTCATGAGTTTCATCGCTTCGATGATGCAGAGTACTTGGCCTCTTTTCACCGTGTCGCCTACCTCGGCATAGGGCTTGGCGCCCGGCTCGGACGCCCGGTAGAACGTGCCGACGATCGGTGACTTTATGACGGCCAGCTCCATTTCGTCGTCGGCGGCCGCGAGCACGGGCGCGCCGGCGCCGGCCGCCCCGCCGTCGGGAGCAACGCCGGGCATCGGTGGCGCGGCAGGCATCAGCGGCTGCGGCGCCGAGGGCACCCAGTGCCCGCCGCCATGCTTCCGCAGCCGGATCTTGAAGTTCTCGCGCTCGAGCTCGAATTCGCTCAGCTCGTGCTCGCGCATCATGTCGAGTATCTTCGTGATCTCGTCGAAGTCCATGGTCACAGCGCCAGCAGCTCGCGCGGCACGCTCGTCAGCACCTCGCAGCCCGTCTCCGTCACGAGCACGTCGTCCTCGATGCGCACGCCGCCGAAGCCGGCCAGATAGGCGCCGGGTTCAACGGTGAAGACCATGCCGGGCACGAGCGGCACGGAAGGCACGTCGGGACGCGGGCGCGTGATGCGGGGTTCCTCGTGAACGTCGAGGCCGAGGCCGTGCCCGGTGCCGTGGCCGAAGGCGTCCCCCAACCCTCTGGCTGTCAGCAGGCTCCGGGCCGCGGCGTCGACGGCCGTGGACTCGACGCCCGGACGAATGGCGGCGATAGCGGCCTGCTGCGCGTCGTAGACGGCTGTGTAGAGCCGGCGGGCCTCGGACGAGGGTGGCCCGATCGACACGGTACGGGTCAAGTCGCAGCAGTATCCGTCCAAGACGCCGCCAAAGTCCAGCACGACGAGGTCTCCGGCGGCCAGGATCCGGTCGCCGGCGCGGTGGTGCGGCAGCGCGGCGTGAGGTCCCGAGGCCACGATCGTATCGAAGGCCTGGCGCTCGTACCCCGCGTCCCGCATCGCCGCCTCGATCGCCGCCGCCACGCCCCGTTCGGTCCGGCCCGCGCGCGCGGCTCGAAAGGACGCGTCGGCCACCGGCGCGAGGCGCGACGCGGCGTCGCGCAGCGTCTCCACTTCCGGAGCGTCCTTCACGAGCCGCGCCTGCTCGACGACCTTCTCCGTCGCCCGCCACGCGACATTGAGGGAGCGCGCCTCGGACGTGCGCTGCCACCAGTCGTGCCTGGCAACCGACACGTGCGCCGCTTCGAAGCCGACGGTGGACACGCCGATATCGCGCAGGCAATCGAGCAGCGCTTCGTCATAGCTCGCCGGCACGTCGCGCAGCACGAGGCCCGGGCATGCCGATGCGGACTGCTGCAGCATCTGCACCGCCTCGCGGTACCGGAAGTCCACGAGGAGGTGGACAGCGTCCTCGGTCAGCACCAGGAGCCCCGACGACCCGGCGTGATTGCTCAAATAGCGAATATTGGCGGCGCAGGTGAGGACGAGGGCGTCGAGCGTCAGCATATCGAGCGTCTGGCGGACGCACGCGTGGCGCGCGGCCAGGTGGGCGGACGTGGGACGCACGTTAAATGTGAGGATCGATGATCGATGATTTGTTCATCGATGTCACCATCGATGATCGAATCATCGGGGCCGCTGTGCGCGGTCTGCCCGGATGCGAGCCTGCCAGTCTTCGAGCTCTCCGATTGCGGGGTGCTCGGGAGGCGGCCCGCCGTTCGTTGGGGCGGCTTCTGCGGCTGGCGGTTGGACTGTCGCCGGCTCGGGGGCTGTCTGGACGTGGAGGTTAGGTTTAGCCGGCTCGGAAGGCGCATCGCCCGGGTGCGCCTCGAGCTCGCTCATGCACTTGAGGGCCAGCAGATTGTCGGGGGCGGCGTGCAGGACGTACTCGATCTCGGTCCTGGCCTCCCCGTATTGCTGCAGGGCGAGCAGGGCCCGGCCCAGGGTCACGCGCGCTGACAAGTAGGTGGAATGGTGCTCGAGGCCCGCCCGGCACACCTGGACCGCCTCGTCGTAGTGGCCCGCCTTGCGCAGCTCTTCGGCGAGCGAGGCGAAGGCGATCGACGCCGGGTCTTTTTCGACCCGGCGCCTCAGTTCGTCCAGCCGTCTATGGTCGTCCACGACTGGCTTGCCTCCTTCTCGACGGCTATTCGGGGAGGGCGACGGGGACTTCCTGCGTCGTCGTTCCCGTGCGCCCGGCGCTGTCCTTCACGGTCAGCCGGACGACATACGTCTGTTCAAGTGCCCCATAGGCATGTGATGTCGTTGCTTCGGTCTTCGTCTCCATCGTGCCGTCTCCGAAGTCCCACGCCCACTCGACAATCGTCGCGCCTCCCATGGCGTTCGACGGCGACCCGTTGAAGTACACGGTTTGACCCGGCTGCGGATTGATCGGCGAGAACGTGAAGCTGGCGACGGCGCCGCCGCCCACGATCACCGAGGCGCTCGCCGACGCCGACTGACCCACGTCGTCGGTGGCCGTGACCGTCACGACATAGGTGCCCGTGGTCGCGAACGTGTGCGTCGTCGACGCGTTGGTCGTGGTCGTGGTTGTGCCGTCGCCCCACTGCCAGACAAACGACGTGATCCGGTGATTGGGGGCCACTGTAAACGCGGCGAGGAATGACGTGGACTGCGCCGCAGCGGGCGCCGCCGGGGTGACCGTGATGCCCGTGACCGTCGGCCGTGCGACGGCGGTCACGGTGACGTTCTGCTGCACCGAGGCCGAGGTGCCCGCGGCATCTGTCACGGTCAACACGACGCTGTGAATCCCGGGTGTCTGGAACGCGTGGGTCTGAATCCGTCCGCTCCGGACGGCTTCGTTTCCAAATGCCCACGTATAGCTACAGGCGTCGAGGCACTGCGCGCCTTCGTCGGTCGTTCCGGTCGCATTGAACGACGCCACCTGGCTAACCTCCGGCGACGCGGGCGTCACGGTGAACGAGGGCGTCGGCGTCGTCGTGTTCGTGGCACCCGTCAGGAAGATCTCGATCGTCCGCGGCACGGCGCCGCCGCTCTGGTTCCCGACGGGGGTCGCGAAGACCAACACGGTACTTCCGGCAATCGCAGAGGCGGGAGGAGCCGTGACCGTGAACGTGGCCTGTCCGTTGGCATCGGTCACCACCTCGGCGACCGACAGCACCGCCGCCGACGGGGTCACGCCGAGCGTCAGCCGCTGGCCGGCCACCGCCCGGTTCTGAAAGTCGCGGACGGTCAGCGTGATCACCGACTGCGAGATGCCATCGCGCACCAACAGGTCCGGAGTCGCGGTCGCCGTCACGGACAACCCGAACTCCGACGGCCCCGTGAGGCTCGGACCCTCGCCGTTCTCGAGCGTGCAGCCGACAGCCCAGAGGCTCGCGACCAGGAGAATGACGCCGCGCCGCATCCGTGCACCCATCACCATCGTCTCCATATCCATATCTCTAGTCGGGGTCTGCGAAATTGCCGAACTGAATCCCGATGCTGCCGCTCGCAGAGACCTCACGGCCCGCCTGATCGCGTCCGACGAACGTGATGTCTGCAATCGTGGATAGTGTGGCGAAACTGTTGACGAGCCCCAGGAGCGGCTGCTCGAACTTCGCGTTGTGCCGGATCAGCTCGAAGGAGCGGACGACCGTGGTCCCGGGAGAGACAGTAAACGTGATCGCGGAATCAAACGGGTACGGGACATCAACGCCCGGCGTATTGCGGCCGTCGGTTCGCCGGAACGTCACCAGGTAGCGGTTGATGGTCACGGCGTTGGTGACGGTGGCCACTTCAGCCAGATCTTTCATGATCACCCGCATCGTCACCCGGCCGCTATCACTGACGATGCTGCCGCCCGTCACCACATCCGACTGCAACGTTCCTGAAAACGTCTGCTGCTCCTCGGCACCGGACGCGGCTTCCAGTGCATCGATGACGAGCGTCACTGACGACCGATTCTGCCGGATGAATTCACTGCACCCCGCTGCCGTCGCCGCAAATCCGGCAACGAGCGCGAGCGGCAACAGCTTAGTTGACATGGTTCTCACGGCAACCTCTCCTATAACCTGATGATGCGCGGCGTGATGAAGATCAGCAGCTCGCGGCTCTCGTCGGTAATTGAATTGCGCTGGAACAGCCATCCAAGCAGTGGAAGTCGATAGAGTCCCGGCGTCCGGCCCGACTGCGCCTGCTCACGGCTCACGTAAATGCCGCCGATGACGGTGGTCTCGCCGTCGTTGACGAGCACCTGCGTGTTCGCATTCTGCGAATCAATCGGCGGAATACCGTTGACGGCGCGCGTGAAATCTGGGGCTTCGTTCGCGACCGTGATGGCCATGATCACCGTGTTCGCCGCGGTAATCTGCGGAGTGACGTTGAGCCTGAGTGTCGCGGGTCTGAACGTCACCGTCACAGTGTTGTTCGCGACCGTCTGAATGGGAATCTGGATGCCCTGTTCGATGAACGCCGCGATGTTGTTCTGTGTCGTCACGCGCGGCGTGGACAGAATCCGGCCGTTGCCGTTTCGTTCGAGCGCCGACAGCGCCACGTCGAGGTTGAACGCGCCGTTGACCGCCCCGAGCGCCAGGCCGATGACCGATGTTGGCGGCTCAATCGTGGTCGCGGGGAGGTTGACCGTCGGGGTCACGCCTTCCGGACCCTGTGCTGCCGACGGTGTACGGCCCCCGATCTCTACCTGATTCGGGAACGCCAGCGGCAGCGTGTTGCCGAGGTCGGTGCTCGCGCGGCCGGCGGCGCCCCACTGCACGCCCAGCTCGCGCGCGAAGTCGCGGGTCGTCGTGACGATCCGCGCCTCGATCTCCACCTGCGGCTGCGGCCGATCCAGCGTGGTGATCAGGTCGCCGGCGCGCGCCAGCCGTTCCTGGAGGTCCGTGATGATGAGCGTGTTGGTGCGCACATCCGTCGTGATCGACCCGCGCTGCGACAGTACGGTGGCGGTCAGCAGCGGCTGCACGAGCTCGGCGCGCGCGTAGCTCAGAGTGCGCGTGATTGTCGTCAGCGTGCCCGCAAGCGCCTGCGCTTCGGCCAGCTTCTGCCGCTGCGCTTCCTCGTCGGCCAGCACGGTGAGCGGCGCGATGCGCACGATGGTGCCGTCGATCACGTAGCCGAGCCGGTTGGCGCGGAGGATGATATCGAGCGCCTGATCCCATGGCACGTCACGGAGCGCGACGTCCACCGTCCCCTGGATCGTCGGATCGATGACGATGTTCAGGCCGCTGATTTCCGCAAACGTCCGGAGCACCGCCCGCAGATCGGCGCCCTGGAAGTCGAGGCTCACCGGGAAGCCGGTGAAGCGCGGCGCGGCACCGATCGCCTGCGGTGGTGCGCCAACGGCACCCTGTGCCACCGGCGCGGGAGCGGGCTGAGCCGCCGGGGCGGGCGTCTGTGGAGGCGCCTGGGCTTGAGGTGCTGCGGCCGCCTGGAGCACCGGCGCCTGGAGAACCTGTCTCGCCGTAGCCGGCGCGGGCTCGTCTGCCGGCGAAGGCGGATCAAAGACAACAGTGAGGTCGTTCCCGTTCGCGGAGCTCTCGAGCCTGTACGGCGCGTTCCGCGTCAGGTTCATCGTCACGCGCGTCACGAGCGGATTGTTGATGTTGAGTCCAACGCGCACCGAGTCCACCGGGCCGGCGCCGATCGGCGTCGTCCCCGCGATCGCCGACGTCGCGTTCGGCAGATCGATATAGAGCTTCGGCGGCCCGTCCTTCGATTCTTCAACGCCAGACACAACCAGCCGGCTCGTGCTGTGCAGCGTCACAGCCGTGGAGGTGCCCCGCCGGGCGACGCGGACGTCACGAATGGCGCTCGACGGGTTCGACCCGTTGATGATTCCATTCGTGATGCTGGCAGGACGGTCGAGGCGATCCGCCTCGACGTAAATCATGTTGCGCGAGCTGCGGACCCGCGGGCGCAGCGGCTGCACGAGCGTCATCTTGACGCGCGCCACACTCGCCCCGTCGGCGGCCGTGGCGGTCTCGACGTGCAGCGCCGAGAACGGATGCCGCGGATCCGGCTTGAAGTTGTCCGCGAACCCAAGCGCCACGATGTCGCGCAGTTCAATGACGAACTCGCGTGGATCCGGCTGGGATGCCACGTACGGCACCGGGTCGGAGGCTTCGATCGCAATCACCCCGGCCCGGGCGTCCATACGCGTGGAGATCTTCTTGAGCGTCGCGACCGCGGCGCCGGCGGCCTGGGGGGCCCGCGCGCCGATCGTCATCGCAACGCACAGCATGAGGAGAGTGGTGTATCGGTACATGTCTAGTTCGCCTCGGCCTGCCGGAGCACCTTGCGCACCTCGCGCTGCTTCTCGAGCGAGAGCGGATCGTTGACTTGCTGCAGGATCACCATGTCGTTCTGCGAAATCGTCCGCACCGTGCCGTCGAACAGCTTGTCGCCCGCGCGAACGATGTAGGTCTTCTGGTCGACGCCCTGGAGGATCGCCACGAAGCCCTCCTGGCTGCGGACCGTTCCACGAAGCGTCACTTCGGCCGTTTCGAGCCCTGCGAGGCCGGCCGGCCGCGCAGCCCCGGGGCCGACTCCACCTCGCGTGGTGGGGGTGCCGCGGCGCAGCAGACTGACGAAGGGATCGCGCCGGCCTTCCGGGTTGTAGGTGAATCCGGGTGGTTCGATCGGCGCCTGCGCCGGAGCTTGTCCGGCCGGCGCCGGGGCCTGCCCCGCCGGACCAGCCTGCCCCGCCGTAGCCGGCGCCGCCGGCGAAGACGGGGCGCCCGACGCGGGCGGCGCTCCCGCCGATGGAGTCTGCGGTGCAACCGGGGCCGGAGTCTGCGCACCCGTCGCAGCCGGAGCTGGGGCCTGGCCACCACGCGCGGGAGCCGGGGCACCACGCCCTGTCGGCGCCTGAGCACCCTCAGACGCCCGTTCCACCGCGGTTCGCGCCCCACGTGCTGCGCCGATTGCGGCCGGTCCAGCCTGCCCCGCCGAAGCCGGCGCGCGGCCAGCCGGCGAAGGCCGGGCCCACGCCGGAGCGCAGGCCAGCAAGACCGTCACGCACACGATCCCGGTACGCGAGATCATCGTCATCCTCGCCCCGCCGCGCGGCCCTGGGCCGGCGCGGCCCCGCGTCCCCGGGCGCCCCGGCCGGCGGGTTCAGCCGCCGCAGCCTGCGGATCGATCAGGACGAATGTCGTCGCGGTGCACTGGGCGGTGATCGTGGGCCCGGCGCCGGCGTCCTGCCTGGCGCGAATCGTGATTGCGTTCACGTTGATGATGCGGGGGAACTTGCTCACCCGCTCGAGGAAGGCGCCCAGGTCGTGATAGGTGCCTTCGAGCTGCAGGCCGATCGGCCACTCGGCGTGGAGCTCCCGCGTGGTCACCGCCTGCGGGGTAAATCCCTGGATGGTGAGGTTGGACTGCGTCGCCATCGCCTGGACCCGGCGCAACAGGTCGGCCACGTCGCGCTCCTCTGGCAGCACGACGCGAAGCCTGTCGAGCTGCGCCTGGAGCTCGGTGACTCCGCTACGGAACTCCGGAAGCCGCCGTGCCGTCACCAGCCCGCGATTGATGTCACGGCGAAGCGTCTCGAGCTGCGCGTACCGGTCGGCCATATTCTGCTGTGCGGGCTGCACATAGAAGTACCAGAACGCACCAGTAGCGCCCGCGGCGAGCGCTACGAAAGCGCCGACCTGCGCGTACCACGGCAGCTTGTTGAGACTCAGGTTCATGGCCATTTCTGCGTATCGGGCAACTCCCGGCCCGCTTTAATTGGCTCCCGCGGCGCGGCCTCGCGCGGCGGCGCCTCGCGCCCCGCCCCGCGCGCCGCGGCCTGCCGGCTCAGGTGCAGCGGGCGTGTTGATCTGCGCTCTGACGGTAAAGCTGATTAGCTCCGGTACGGGATTCGGTCCCGGCTTTCCGGGCACCACCTGGCTGTCCACAATCTCGATCGGCTTCCGCAGCAGATCGTTCGACGCGAGATTGCCAACGAAATCCGACAGCGCGATAAGGGTCGTGCTTTGGCCTTCGATGGTGACCAGGCTGGTCTCCTGCGTCATCGCCGTCAGCCACAGCATGTCGGGCAGGCTCTTGCTCACGTGGTCGAGCAGCTGCACCGGGACGCTCTGGCCGCTGCGGAGCTGCTCGATGAGCGCGACGCGCTCCTGAAGCCGCGCCTGCTGCGCCTCGAACTGCTTGACTTCGTCGAGCAACGGCTGGAGCCGCGCCGATTCCTGCCGGGCCGCGACGATTTCCGCGTCGAGCCGCGCCGACTCCTGACGCAGCGACCAGAACCACCAGCCGATGCCCGCTGCCGCCGCCACGAGGATCAGGCTGCAGATGAGCGTGAGGCTCTTGGTGGGATCGAACGCCAGGAACGGCTTCTTGACCTTCTGCCGCTCGACGCCGAGCAGGTTGACGCGAATCACCGGTCGCCCGCCCGCCGCAGCGCGAGGCCCACGGCCACCGCCCCGGTGGCGGCCGCTTCCCCGACGTCGGCATCAACTTTCTTGTCCCACGTAATCGTCTTGAAGGGATCGAACTCCTCCACCGGCGTGCCGAAGCGTTCCGCGAGCATTTCGTAGAACCCTTCGACGCGCGACGCGCCGCCGCTCACCACGATCTTGTCGATGTGGTCGGAGGAGGCGGTGGCCTTGAAGAAGTCGAACGTCTTCTGGACTTCGAGCAGCACGTTGTCGGTGATGGCCCGGATGACGTGGCGCGCCTCCTCGAAGGTGGCGCCATCGACGGGAATGCCCTTCTTCAGCTGCTCCGCGGTCTCGTACGGCAGGTCCAGGTCCTTCTGCAGCGCCTCGGTATAGGCGTTCCCCCCGATCGAGACGTCGCGCGTGAACACCGACTGGTCGCCGTGCAGGATATTGACGTTGATGGCGCTCGCGCCGGCGTTCAGGAGGACGACCACCTGGCCGGGCTCGAGGCCGTAGTTCATCTCGTAGGCGTTCTGCAGCGCGAAGGCGTCGACATCCACGACCACGGCATTGCGTCCCGCCTGCGCGATGACTCCCGTGTAGTCGCCAATCTTGTCTTTCTTCGCCGCGACCAGCAGCACTTCCATGCTGCCCCGCGACTCGGGGCCGGTGCCGGCATCGAGGATCTGATAGTCGAGGTTCACGTCCTGGACGTCGAATGGGATGTACTGCTCCGCCTCCCAGTAGATCGACTCGTCCAGCTCGGCCTGCGTCATCACCGGCAGCGTGATCTTCTTGACGATCACGGCGTTGCCCGAGAGCGACGCGCACACGTCCTTCGCCTTGAAGGCCTTGTTGCCCTCGAACAGGCGGCGGATGGCGTCGGCCACGGCGCCGGCGTCGATGATCGCGCCGTCGACGATGGAATCGGGCGGCACGGGCTGCGAGCCGAAGGCGGCCACGCGGTAGCTGTTCCCCGTGGCTCTCAACTCGACTGCCTTCACCGCGCTCGACCCGATGTCGAGGCCGACGACACTCTTCTTCGATTTGCCAAACACGGGCACCCTCGCTGCAAAACGGCCCTTACGTAAAACGTCAGTGTGGGCCGGTCTAGAACACCTGTGGGTCGGTCTAGAACACCTGTCGAGTCTGCTTATCGGACGCTGGGGCGAAGACAATACAGATCCGAGATCGGGCGCCGGGAGGGAGACCGGGACTGTCGGGAAACTTGACAGTGGCCACAACCGTCCGTAGAATTGGGGTTTGCGGTTGTCGGTCTTCGTCCGTACAGATCGGGATGTCCCCCGGTCGGGACCCACCCGCGAAGGATTCCCTGATTTCATGCGTACGTTCGTAGCGAGCGCGAAGAGCGCGGACAGCCGGTGGCACGTCATCGACGCCCAGGGCCAGGTGCTGGGGCGCGTGTCGACGCTCGCGGCCAAGCTGCTGCAGGGCAAGCACAAGGCGATTTACACCCCGTTCATCGACACGGGGGATCATGTCGTCGTGATCAACGCCGCGACGGTCAAACTGACCGGGCGCAAGGAAGATCAGAAGATTTACCGGCGGCACAGCGGCTTCGAGGGCGGCCTGCGCGAGGAACGGGCCACGGTGGTGCGGAAGCGCCAGCCGATCCGTCTCGTCGAGGAGGCCATCCGCGGCATGCTGCCGAAAACCAAGATGGGAGACGCGATGTATCGGAAACTGAAGGTCTACGCCGGACCGGATCATCCACACACCGCCCAGCAGCCCAGGAAGATCGAGGTCGCGTAATTTGACCAGCATCGAATACTACGCCACAGGACGCCGCAAGACTTCCACCGCCCGCGTATTCCTTCGGCCCGGCCAAGGCCTCATCACCGTCAACCACAGAGCTTTTGAGAACTTCTTCCCGACCGACGCGCTGCGGACGCAGGTGCGCCGTCCGCTGCTGCTGACGGAGACGGGCGAGAAGTTCGACATCCTGGCCACGGTGGCCGGCGGCGGGGTGAACGGACAGGCAGGCGCCGTCCGCCTGGGCATCGCGCGCGCGCTCGTGGAGTTCAACGCGGAGCTGCGCCGCCAGCTGAAGAAGGACGGCCTGCTCACGTCGGATTCGCGCATCAAGGAACGCAAGAAGTACGGACTTGCTGGAGCGCGCAAGCGGTTCCAGTTCAGCAAACGCTAGAGGAAGGGAGGTCGCTTGGCCGGGATTGCGATGAAGGATCTGCTGGAAGCCGGAGTGCACTTCGGCCACCAGACGAAGCGGTGGAACCCGAAGATGAAGGAATTCATCTTTGGGGAGCGGAACGGCATCTACATCATC
>Ga0209640_10002861_pt1 | contig 15080 bp, 10 predicted proteins | sample RifCSP10_1_FD_184018 | JGI IMG/M metagenome (GOLD analysis project Ga0209640, IMG submission 184018) | Soil microbial communities from Rifle, Colorado - Rifle CSP2_sed 10_1 (SPAdes) (version 2) | ecosystem: Environmental > Terrestrial > Deep subsurface > Rock core/Sediment | place: Rifle...
TCCCGGCCAACCTGTACCCCGCAGTGGCCTCGGCGCATTGCTATTCTCTCCGCCGCGCCGCTCGGTATGAATTCGGTAAATTAGCCGCTCAGCTTTATTGCTTTGCGGGCGTGAGCGGCCTATAGTTATGGGACAATGCGGTGCCACACCCAATATCCGCGTATTCAGTGTAATCCGTGGTTCCCAGAATCCCTGTGACGAAGCCAATGGCCTCCTCACCACCGTCCCCTCCGGATGACTCGGCCACCCGCGCGAACCGCTGGCTGGTGGTCGCATTCTTGATTCTGACCGGCATCGTGTTCGTCGTCGCGCCGGTGCTCGCGCTGTCGTGGATGCGGCGCGTGCCGTTCCCCGGCGTGCTCGTCACGCGCAACTTCCTCGTCAACGACCCCAGCGGGCGCGGCTGGGGGCCGGCCCTGGACGGGTTGAACTTTTACGACCGGATCGTCGCGATTGACGGCCAGCCCGTGACGGATCAGGCCATTTACGATCAGGTATTGATCGCCGCGATGGCGCGCCCCGACCGCATGGCCCACATAACCCTTGAGCGCTCCATCGCCCTCAACCCGCGTCCGTGCGGGGAGATTGTGCGCGAGGGCGTGCGCCGCTGCGAGGTGGCGCAATCCGTCCGCCGGTTGCCGGTCGGCGGCTTCTGGGGATACTTCGGCCTGCCGTACCTCATCGGGCTGGCGTATTTCAGCGTGGGGTTGGTAATCTTCCGCCTGCGCGGCCACCAGCGCGCCGGGTTGAGCCTGGCGATCTTCTGCTGCGCGGTGGCGGTGGTGCTGGCGACATTTTTTGATTGGAACACGACGCACCTCCTGCCCTTCGCGTTTTACCTGGCGATGGGCGTGACGAGCGGCGCGATCACCGCGCTCGGGCTGGTCTTTCCCGTCCCGCTCGGCTTCATCGTCCGGCATCCGCGTGCGCGCCTGCTGGCCTACCTCCCCGGTCTGCTCGCGGGCTTCACCGCGGTGGGCACGCTGTACCTTGGCGCGCCGTGGGACTACACGGGCTTCGAGCAGGCGTTGTTTGCCATCGTCGGGTTGGGCATCGCGGTTTTCATCGGATTAATGGTCTATCGCCGGGTGCGGGCGGACTCCCCGGTGGTCAAACACCGGAGCCAGATCGTCCTGCTGGGCGCGGGGCTGGCGTTTCTGCCGTTCGTCGTGTGGGTGGTTCAATCGCTCTTCAACCCAGCCACCACCTTCGAGACGGCGCTGTACCTGCCGCCGCTTGTCCTGTTCCCGCTGTCCATCGCCTATGCCATGATGCGCTATCAGCTATTGGGCGTGGATCGCATCGTCACCGAATTGGAAGCGCGCGTGCAGGAACGCACCGCCGAGCTTGCCATCGCCAACGAGGTCTTGCAGGCCGAGATCGCCGACCGCAAGCGGGCCGAAGAGAAACTCCGCCAGCAGAACGAATATCTCACCGCGCTGCACGACACCACGCTGGCGTTGATGAACCGGTTGGATTTGACCGACCTGCTTGAAACGCTCGTTCGGCGCGCGGGGCAGTTGTTAGGCACGCCGAACGGCTTCATTTACCTCGTCACGCCGGATGGAACCGAACTCGAGCGCAAGGTGGGGCTGGGGGTGTTCAACGTGGATCGGGTGCCGCGCCTGAAACCCGGGCAGGGCCTGTCGGGGAGAGTGTGGCAGACGGGCCAAACGCTGGTGGTGAACGACTACGACACCTGGTCAGGTCGTCCACCCGTCATCGGCTCCAATCTGGTCAGGGCGCTGGCCGGCGTCCCGCTGCGCTCCGGCGAGCAGGTGGCGGGGGTGCTGGCCCTCGCCTTCGAAGCGTCGGCGAACCGGACTTTCAGCGACGACGACGTCGAGTTGTTGAGCCGCTTCGCCCAGCTGGCCTCGATTGCGCTGGACAACGCCCGGCTGTTCGCGCAGACCGAACAGCAGGTCAACGAACTGGCGACGCTCTACGCCGCCAGCCAGGCGCTCGCGGCCACGCTCGACGTGCGCCGCGTGATGGAAACCATCGCCGTGCATCTCACGCGCGTGACCGACGCCGACCTGTGTGTGATCTCGTCGTGGGACGCGGCGCGCAGCGAAGTGGTCACGGAATTTGTGATGTCGGCCTCGGGCGTCTACCCCATCGGCGCGCGCTACCATCTGGACGACTACCCCCTGACCGCGCGGACGCTGCGAGAGCGCACCCTCACCACCCTCCGCGTGGACGATCCGCAGGCCGACCCCGCCGAAGTCAAATTGATGAATGAGATCGGCTCGCAGGCGCTGCTCATGGCCCCGCTCGTCGTGCGCGGGCAGGTCATCGGCCTGCTGGAGATCGAAGATACGCGCGCGGGCCGCGCGTTCACCGACCAGCAGATCCGGCTGGTGGAGGCGCTCAGCGCGCAGGCGGCGGCCACGCTCGACAACGCGCGGCTGTTCGAGCAGACGCAGGCCGCGGAGCGGGCGCTGCGCGACAGCGAGGGGAAACTCCGCGATCTGTTCGAGCACTCGCCGGACGCCATCTTCGTGGAAGACTACGACGGGAACGTGCTGGACGTGAACGCGGAGGCGTGCCGGTTGAACGGGATGGAGCACGACGCGCTGGTCGGCAAGAACGTATTCGACCTGATCCCGGCCGATCAACGCGAGGCCGTCGAGCACGACTTCGCCCGCATGACGCGCGGCGAGATCAACCTCATCGAGGGCCTGAGCCAGACCGCCGACGGGCGCGTGATCCCGGTCGAGATTCGCGTCAACCGCATCACCTACTCCGGCATACCCGCGCTCCTGCTCCACGTGCGCGACATCACCCGGCGTAAACAGGCGGAGGACGAGCTCCGCAAGGCCAAGGCCGCGGCGGAGGCCGCCAACCGCGCCAAGTCGGAATTCCTGGCGAACATGAGCCACGAGATCCGCACGCCCATGAACGCCGTCGTCGGCATGACCGGCTTGCTCCTCAACACCGCGCTGACGCACGAACAGCGTGACTTCGTCGAGACCATCCGCCACAGCGGCGAGGCGTTGCTCACCATCATCAACGACATCCTCGACTTTTCCAAGATCGAGGCCGACCGGCTGGAGCTGGAGCATCAGCCCTTCGACCCGCGCGAGTGCCTCGACACCGCGCTCGACGTGGTTGCGGCGAAGGCGGCGGAGAAGAGGCTGGACCTGGCCTGCCTCGTTGATCCCGAGACGCCGGGCCTGTTGATGGGGGACGCGATGCGCGTGCGCCAGATTCTCGTGAACCTGCTCAGCAACGCGGTGAAGTTCACGGAGCAAGGGGAAGTCGTTGTGTCGCTCACGGCGAGATTGCGAGGGAGCGAGGGGGCAGGGGAGCAGGGGGGCAAAGGAGAGGTCTCCCCTGGTCTCCTGCCCCAAAGCGAAGCGGGCTTCCCTGCTCCTGTTTACGAGTTGCTTTTTTCAGTCAAGGACACCGGCATCGGCATCCCGCCCGACCGCATGGACCGCCTCTTTCAATCGTTCAGCCAACTGGACGCTTCGACCACGCGCCGTTACGGCGGCACCGGGCTGGGGCTGGCGATCAGCAAACGGCTGAGCGAAATGATGGGCGGGGCGATGTGCGTCGAGAGCGAAGGCGCGCCGGGGCGCGGCTCGGCGTTTTACTTCACGATGACGGCGGAGGCTGCGCCGGGGCCGACGCCCATCTACCTCAGCGGCGCGCAGCCGCAGTTGAGCGGCCGGCGGATGCTGATCGTGGACGACAATGCGACGAACCGGCAGATTCTGAACTTGCAGGCGAAGTCGTGGGGGATGCTGCCGCAGGAGGCCGCGTCCGGCCCAGAGGCGCTGGAACTCATTCGCCAGGGCGATCCCTTTGACATCGCGGTGCTGGACATGCAGATGCCGGAGATGGACGGCGTGCAGTTGGCGACGGAAATTCGCCGGGTGGAGACGACGGTTCAAGGTGTTGGGACCGCAGTTCCGCGAGGCGTGCCATCCCATCGGCGAAAACTGCCGCTGGTCATGTTGACCTCCCTCGGGCGGTCGAAGGGCGTGGACGAGCAAGAGTTCGCGGCTTATCTGACCAAGCCGATCAAGGCTTCACAACTTTATAATGTGCTGGTGGGCATCTTCATCGAAGAGCGCCGCCGCGAACTTGAACCGGCGGCCCCCGCGCCCGCTCCGGCCCCCGCACCGCCGCCGAGCGCGGCGGCGCCGATCTTCGACCGGCAGTTGGGCCAGCGCGTGCCCCTGCGGATTCTGCTGGCCGAGGACAACTTGCTCAATCAAAAGCTCGCGCTGAAGATTCTGGAGCGCATGGGGTACCAGGCCGACGTAGCGGGTACGGGGCGGGAGGTGCTGGAGGCCGTGCAGCGCCAGACTTATGATGTGGTGCTGATGGACGTGCAGATGCCGGAGATGGACGGATTGGAAGCGACGCGCCAGATCCGGCAGCGCTGGCCCAACCCGGCCGGGCCGCGCATCATCGCGATGACGGCGAACGCGATGCAGGGCGACCGCGAGATATGCCTGGCCGCCGGGATGGACGATTACGTGAGCAAGCCCATTCAGGTGGCGGAACTGCAAGCCGCGCTGGAGCGCGCGGGGCAACGGGGGACTTAAACCACAAAGAACACACAGAGCGCCAGGGGATGGTTCATCACGCATGTCACGAAGGGCGAATAAACACGAATCTAAAAAGCATTCGCGACATTCGTATATTCATGTCATTCGTGATTGCGGCTGTGGAGATATTTTGATGGAAAACGACAATCAGCCCGACGATCTGCAGGACGCGATTGACTGGGCGGTGCTGAATGGCCTGCGCGAGTTTCAGGCCGAGGACGAGCCAGACCTGGTGCAGGAATTGGTCGGCCTCTTCAAGCGGGAGGCGCCGCCGCAGATCGAGGCGATCCGGGCGGCGATCACAGCCGGGGATGCGGAGCGGCTGCGGAAGGCGGCGCACAGCCTGAAAGGCTCGAGCGCGAATCTGGGGGTGCGGCTCGTGTCCGCACTGGGCGCGGACCTGGAGCAGAAAGGCCGGAGCGGGACGGTCGAAGGCGCGGACGCACTGCTGGCCCAGCTGGAGCGCGAGTACGCGCGGGCGTGCCGGGCGCTCGACGCCGGGCCGCGGGGGCCGGCATGAGCATTTTGATCGTGGATGACTCCGCCGGTTCGCGGCTGCTGTTGTCGTCCATCTTGAAAGCCGCCGGATACAAGGAATTGGTCACGGCGGAGTCGGCGCAGGGCGCGTTTGAGCGCCTGGGCCTGAACGGGCCGGCCACCGGCCCATCGGACGTGAACCTGATCTTGATGGACATCAGCATGCCGGACATGGACGGGATCGAGGCGTGCTGCCGGATTAAAGCGGACGCGCGCCTGCAGGACATCCCCATTATCATGGTCACAGCCAGCACCGAGACGGAGGACCTGCAACTCGCCTTTACGGCGGGGGCGATGGACTACATCAACAAGCCGCCGAACAAGGTGGAACTGCTGGCGCGCGTGCGCTCGGCGCTGGAGCTCAAGCATGAGATGGATCGCCGCAAGGAAGTGACTCAGCAATTGCAGGAATCCAACCTGCGGCTGGAGGAGGCGCTGGCCTCGCTGGACGAGAAGCACCGCCAACTGCTGGAGGAGCAGGGGAAATCAGAACGCTTGCTGCTCAACATCCTGCCCCAGCCGATTGCCGAGCGGTTGAAGCAATCGGAGGGCGTGATCGCCGACAACTTCCCGGACGTGACCGTGCTGTTCGCCGACATCGTGGATTTCACGAAGCTGTCGGCGCGCGTCCCGCCTGCGGACGTGGTGGCGATGTTGAACGACGTGTTCTCAAAGTTCGACCAACTGGCCGAGAAGCACGGGCTGGAGAAGATCAAGACGATTGGCGACGCGTACATGGTGGTGGGCGGCCTGCCCACGCCTCGCCCCGACCACGCCGAGGCGGTGGCCGACATGGCGCTGGACATGCGCGGCGCGGTCGCGGGCCGGCTTCGAGCGACGGGCAGCCTCCTGACCGTCCGCATCGGCATCAACACCGGGCCGGTGATCGCCGGGGTGATCGGCACGAAGAAGTTCATCTACGATCTGTGGGGCGACACGGTCAACATCGCCAGCCGGATGGAGTCGCTCGGCCCGCCGGCCGGCATCCAGGTCACCGCCGCGACCTACGAGCGCCTGCGCGACCGCTACCTCTTCGAGCGCCGCGGCACGGTGCAGGTGAAGGGGAAAGGGGAGATGGTGACGTATCAGTTGGTCGGGAGGAAGTAGGCTCGCGCTGGCGTTGATGGCCGTCAGTGCGGCTCGTTCATCAGGCGAGTGTGAAGCCGTTGGATCGCCTCATTCAGCGCTGCCTGTGTCTCCCGCAGTTGCGCGGCAGCCTCCGATGGCAGGTCGGGCCAGTTCGACTCGAGGGTAGTCAGCTGCAGGCTCATGGCGAACAAGGCTTGCAGGGTGTCGTCGCTGAGCTGACGATGGAGGCGAGCCTGCGCCCGCGCCCGCGCCAAGACCTGCGCCTGCAGGTCACTGGTCTCCCGCTCCTCCAGCCACCGGCTTAGAAAATCCAGAAGAATAAAGGCCAGCACCGGCCCCACCGTGCCGTAAACCAGAATCTCGGCCACAAAGTGGTACGTGGCGCCCATGCGGTCGTGGATCCAGCGCGACGGGCCGACTTCATACGCCACCACCAGCAGCAGCAGGCCGGCCGGAACCAGCCATTGAAGCAGGCCGAGCCTGCGCCGGAGCGCCGGGAGCGGCAAAGAGGGTCGTTCCAGCGCCGGGGGTGGGGGGCTAATCGCCTGATACTCAGGGGACTCGGTCATGCAGCATATGAAACCGGATTCCTCCAGAATCGGGTAGAGCTATTAGTCACCTTTTCCTCATTATTCTTGTCATGTTTGTCCGGTCACTCCAGCCAGCGGCGGATCTGCGTTGCCAGAAACTCGGCCACCTCGGCGGGCGCAATGGCCAGGCGTAGTGGTAAACTGAGTATACTCTGCGCTCTGCTCGCCGCCCAAATCAACTCACAGGAGACCCTTTCATGTCTGAACCCGCCTTCCTCCGCTTTCCCGATAACTTCATCTGGGGGATAGCCACCTCGGCCTATCAGATTGAAGGCGCGTGGAACGAGGACGGCCGGGGCCTCTCCATCTGGGACGCCTTCTGCCACACACCGGGTAAGATTCACGAGGGCGAGACCGGCGACGTGGCCGTAGACCACTATCACCGCTGGGCCGAGGACGTGCGCCTCATAGCCGACCTCGGCCCGAAGGCGTATCGCTTCTCGACCGCGTGGCCGCGCATCCTCCCTGAGGGCGCGGGCGCCGTCAACCCGGCGGGCCTCGACTTCTACGACCGGCTGGTGGATGCTCTGCTCACCCACGGGATCACGCCGTACGTCACGCTGTATCACTGGGACTTGCCGCAGACGTTGCAGGATCGCGGAGGCTGGGCCAATCGCGACACGGCCCAACACTTCGCCGAGTACGCCCGCGTGGTCTGCGAGCGGCTGGGCGACCGCGTGACGCACTGGATCACGCACAACGAGCCGGCCGTCGCCGCGGTAGCCGGACACTTCACGGGCGAGCATGCCCCCGGACTGCAAGACCCCTTTGCCGCGCTCAAGGCCGCCCATCATCTCCTGCTCTCGCACGGCCTGGCCGTCGAAGCCCTGCGCGCCAGCGCACGCCGCCCGCTCAGAATCGGCATCACCCTCAACCTGTACCCGGTGCACCCGGCGTCGGACTCTGAGGCCGACCGGCAGGCCGCCGTCCGCTTCGACGGGAATCTGAACCGTATGTTCCTCGACCCTATTCTGCGGGGCCGGTATCCTGACGACATGCTGGCGCAGCTCGGGCCTCTCTTTCCCCAAATCCCGGCGGGCGATCTGACACGCATCGCCACCCCGCTCGACTTTCTGGGCGTCAACTATTATTCGCGCGCCGTGGTCCGGCACGACCCTAACTTCCCCATCGTCGAGGCCTCGGGGATTCACCCGGAAGGAAACGAGTATTCGGGGATGTGGGAGATTTACCCGCCGGGGATGTATGAACTCCTCACCCGCATCTGGAACGAGTACAAGCCCTCGCTGGACATCCTGGTGACCGAGAACGGCATTTGTGTGCCCGATGGATTGGACTTCGACGGGCGGGTGCGCGACGACCGAAGGGTCCGCTACCTGCGCGATCACATCGCGCAGGTCCACCGCGCGATCGCGGACGGCGTGCCGGTGCAGGGTTACTTCGTCTGGACGTTGATGGATAATTTTGAGTGGGCGCACGGCTACGGCATGCGCTTCGGGCTGGCGTACGTGGACTTCAAGACGCTCGCCCGGACGCTCAAAGACAGCGGGCGTTGGTACGCGCAAGTGATCCGGGAGAATGGAGTGAGACGGGCGGAGAGCGGAGAGTGACGGGTGGCGAGTGACGATCGGAGAATCCATGCGCCGACTTTTCCCGCTCGTCCTCGCATTCACCCTCCTCTTCGTTGGCGTTCCCCCCATCTCGGCGCGCGACACCATCTCCGTGTACTACGCCGGGCCGGAAGGCGGCGCGCGCACGGCGCTCAGCCTCGCCTCAAATTTTGAGATCGTCGCCGATCCATCGCAGGCCGATGTCTTTCTCCTCAACGGTGTGATCCCAGACCCGGAGCGTGTCGCCGCCCGCGTTCGCGCGGGCGCCGGGCTGGTGCTGATCCTCGGCCCGGCGCTGACCGCCCCAGAAGTCGAGGCGCTGTGGGGGGCTGCCGTGACGCTCGAACGGCGCGACGACCCGGTGAGCCTCACGTCCGCCCCGGGCGTGTCCGATCCCGTCGTAACCGAAATCATCTGGAACAGCGCGCCTCAGATCCGCGAGCGATTTCAGCTTGGCGGCGGAGGCCTCGAACCGCTGGCGGAGGGCTTCGAGGATGGAGCGCTCATTCTTGGCGCAGCCAACGTCGGAAGCGGGCGGGTGTTTGTGTTCACGCCTTTCCTCGACGATGCGAATCCTCAGTTCCAGGAGTGGGCGTACTTCAATTACTTCATCTATCACCTCACCGCGCAGGCCGGAGGGCGCACGCCTCTGTCCTTTGACATCCGCGCCTCCGCGTTCGCCGAGGCCCGCTCACTGACTGAGGAACGGGTGAAACTGTAGAGACGTTCCGCCGGAACGTCTCTACACAGAGGGTCAACGGATAGAGCGGATTTCACGGATGACATGCGTCAATATCCGGCCCAGCCGTTGAAAAACAGGAATCTACATGCGCACCCTTCATCTTGTCTCACACACCCACTGGGATCGCGAATGGTATCTCACCTTCCAGCAGTTCCGCTTGAAGCTTGTCCATCTGATTGACGGCCTGCTCGATCTCCTCGACGCTGATCCCGACTACAAATACTTCATGCTCGACGGGCAGACCATCGTCCTCGACGACTATCTTTTCATGCGCCCCGAGCGCGCCGACGTCATCCGCGCCCACGTGCGCACTGGACGCATCCTCATCGGCCCGTGGCACATCCTCCCCGACGAGTTTCTGGTCAGCCCCGAGGCGACGATCCGCAACCTGCTGCAAGGCGACCGCACGGCGCGGCAGTTCGGCCCGAAGATGACGGTCGGCTACCTCCCCGACCCATTCGGGCACATCGGGCAGATGCCGCAGATTTTGCGCGGGTTCGGGATCGAAACGGCGGCCTTCCGGCGCGGCCTCGCGGACGAGCCGTGCGAGGTGTGGTGGGAAGCGCCCGACGGGTCGCGCGTCTTCGCCGCGTATCTGCGCGACGGCTACGACAACGCCGCCTGGCTCCCGACCTCCAACCGGGAGCGCTTTGTCTCCGAAGTTCGCCGCCTGCGCGACTCGCTTGCCCCGCACTCCGCCGTCCCGCATCTCCTCCTCATGCACGGCACCGACCACATGGAGCCTCCGCCCGACACCACCGTGGCGCTGGCCCACGCGCATGGCCGCTTGAATGGCGACACGCTCAGGCACTCGACCCTGCCTGCCTATATCGCCGCTGTTCAATCTGCAATCTCCAAGCATCCCTCTGCAATCCCCACGGTCGTCGCGGAACTCCGCTCCTCCAAACGCCACCACTTGCTCCCCGCCATCCTCTCCACGCGTATGTGGATCAAACAGCGTAATCACCAGTGTGAGACGCTGCTGGAGAAATGGGCCGAGCCGTTTGGCGTGTGGGCCGGTGCAGTGGGAAACCAGGGAACTCGGGGAACAGAAGGAACTCAGCGGATGGCCGACCCTGCGCCGCTCCTCCGGCAGGCGTGGCGGATGCTGATGGAATGCCATCCCCACGACTCGATCTGCGGCTGTTCGATCGATCAGGTTCACGACGAGATGCGCTCGCGCTTCGATCAAGTCGAACAGCTCGGTGAAGAAATGGTTCGCCAAAGCCTGGAAACTTTGAGTGCTGCTATTGACACCACTCAGCCCGCAACCCCGCTCCGCTCCGTTTCGGGGGCGATCGTCGGCCAGCCGCTATCCGCCATCATCGCCTTCAACCCCGTCGCCGGGCCGCGCACTGAGGCTGTGACTGCCTCCATCGCCTTGCCGCCCGCGCTGGACGAGTTCGAGATTGTCGCAGACCCCCTTCAGAGGGGGGACGAGGTGGGGCACGTGCTGCCGCACCAGGTGACGAGCACGGACAGCCGTGAGGTCGCCAACATGCCGTTCGACCGCGAAGGCCTGCGCGCCGCGCTCGGCCTGGTGCGAGATGGCCGCCTCGCCGGGATGGTGGTGCGCGATATCGGCTTCCAGCGCGACGGCGGCCAATTGCTGATAGACCTTGTGCTGGCCGACTCCGGCGAGCCGAACGCCGAGGCGCTGCAACGCGGCCTGCTGGAGATCGAAAAATCGTTGGCCGATGAGACGCTGAGCCAATTTGTCGTTCAGGCTCACACGGCGGTGACGGCCACGGTGCAGTTTGTGGCGCGGGATGTGCCGGGTTATGGCTATCGAACTTTCTGGTTGCGACCTGCCGCTCATCGCTCGTCGCTCGTCACCCCCCATGCTTCGCGACCACCCAACACCATCGAGAACGAGTTCTTTATCGTCGAAGCCTCGCCCACAGACGGAACGCTGACCGTGACCGACAAACAAACCGGGACAGTCTTTCGCGGCCTGAATCGGTTCGTGGACGGCGGGGACGGCGGGGACGAGTACAACTACTGCCCGCCCGCAGAGGATACGCTGGTGCGCGCTCAGTTGCAGACGATCATGGCTGAGCACGGCCAGTCTCAACAATCCATCGTCGTTTCGCTCCGGCTGAATGTTCCGGGGGCGCTCCGCGAAGACCGGAAAACGCGCAGCGCCGCGAAAGTGCCGCTGGCGATTGTCACGCGCGCCTCGCTGTTCCCCGGCGTGCCGCGCGTGGATATCGTGACCGAGGTGGACAACCTGGCGCGCGATCACCGCCTGCGCGTCCATTTCCCCGCGCCCTGCGCCGTCTCCGCCGCCGATCACGATGGTCACTTTGAAGTCGTGCGCCGCCCGATGGGCGTTCCCGCTTTCGATTCGACCTGGGTTGAGCAGCCGCGCCCGGAAGGGCCTCAGCGCGCCTTCACCGATATTTCGGATGGGAACATTGGATTGATGATCGCGAATCGCGGCCTCCCTGAAGTCGAGGTCCGGTCGCAGATCCCCGCCGGGGGAGGCGCGCCGGACGGCTCGACCGAGATCGCGGTGACGCTGCTGAGGTGTGTGGGCTGGCTTTCGCGCGACGATTTCCCCGGTCGGCAAGGCCATGCCGGGCCGGCTATCGCCACTCCAGGCGCACAGATGCACGGGCGATGGGCGTTTGAGTATTCCATCATTCCGCACCGCGGCGGGTGGCGAATGGCGGGGCAGGATGGAAGCTTGCCTTACCGGCAGGCGTATGCCTTCAATGCGCCGATGCGCGCTGTGGCCACGGCGATTCACTCCGGAACGCTCCCTGCCGTGACCGCGTTTGTTCATGCAGAACCTGAGACGTTTATTATCAGCGCGGTGAAAGCCGCCGAAGATGGCGACGGTTGGATCGTGCGCGGGACCAACATCGGGGATGATACGATTATCGTCACGCTGAAGCCGTGGGCGCGATTCGCGCGGGCGGCGCGCGTGAATCTGGCCGAGCAAGCCCAGGCCGACCTGTCGCCATCTGCCGATGGCGGTGTGACTTTTCCCGTGCGCGGGCATGAGATCGTGACGGTCAAATTCAGTTGATCTGATCATCTGCATTGTCGCCTGTTCCCATCCTCATTGTCGGCGCGACTTTGTCCGAACATTGCTGACAATGCTCACCTACTTTCACGCTACGAAGACCCTCACTCCTCCCTTGTGACATTTCACACTATCAAAAGACAATTGATAGCCATAGAGTCATAAACAAACGCAGTTTGCCCGCGCTGCATACAGTGTCGTTGAGTGAAGCCGGGCAAGGAGGGCCGATGAGCTTGCGAGTGATTGCCAAAGAGGCGCTGAGCCGCTTTGTCGCCTCGTTGCGGAACAAGTATCGGGTCGTGGGGCCGAAGCCGATACACGGGCAGTACCTCTTCGACGAGGTCGAGTCGCCCGACGATCTGCATCTGAACTACACGCAGACGGTGGTTCCGCCCAAGAAGTATCTCCTGCCTCAGCGTGAAGAACTTCTGCGCTTCAACACGGACGGCAGCCGCATGGAGCCGGTCTTCGACGACAGGCCGACCGTGCTGCTGGGCGTGCACACCTGCGATCTGCACGCCATCAAGCTGCTGGATAGAGTGTTCAGCCACGGGTTTGCCGACCAGCACTACCGGCGGCGCAGGGAGAGCACGCTGCTGATCGGCATCGAGTGCCTGCGGCCTTGCAGCCCGCACTCGTTCTGCAAGAGCATGGGCACGCTGTCGGCCACCGACGGCTTCGACCTGCACCTGACCGACCTCGGCAACCCCGGGGACGGCGCGGACGCGGGCGAATACGCGGTGGACGTGGGGAGCGAGGCGGGCGCGGCGCTGTTGGACAGGCACGCCGAGACCCGCGCGGCGACCGACGACGACTACAAGCGTTTGAACGCCGTGCTGGCGCAGAAATGGCCGCATTTTCCGTACCGGCTGGACTTTGACGTGACCGAACTGCCATCGCTGATGCGCACCAGCTATCACAGCCCGCTGTGGAAGGAACTGGGCCAGCGCTGCCTCGCCTGCGGATCGTGCACGAACGTATGCCCCACCTGCTATTGCTTCAACGTGCAGGACGAAGTGGACCTGGCGCTGTCGGCGGGCAAGCGGGTGCGCTTCTGGGATTCGTGCCAGCTGGACGAGTTCGCGACGGTGGCCGGGGGACACGACTTCCGGGCGACGCGCGCCGAGCGCCAGCGGCATCGTTTCCTGCGCAAGGGCATGTATCAGACCGACGCCTTCAGCTTGCTGGGCTGTGTGGGGTGCGGGCGCTGCGCGCAGGCGTGCCTCGTGCATATCAACCCGGTGGAGACATTCAACACGCTGTACCGTGAGCGGTCGAGCAGCGCCGCCCGCCAGGGCCCAACGAAGGGAGAGAAAGCATGACCGCGTCGTTGCTGGAGAAGCTCGAAGCTTCGCTATACCTGCCGCAACCGGCGCGCATCCTCGACGTGCGGCCGATGACGGCGCTGGAGAAAGTGTTCACGCTGCAGCTGCCGGACGGCCTGACGCTGGGACATCAGCCTGGGCAGTTTGTGGAGTTGTCGGTACTGGGCGTGGGCGAAGCGCCGATCTCGATCTCGTCGTCACCCAGCCGCAGCAACGGCATATTCGAGTTGTGCGTGCGCCGCACGGGCGACGTGACTGGGGCGCTGCATCGCCTGTCGGCGGGGGAGGTTGTCGGGGTGCGCGGCCCGTTCGGGCACGGCTTCCCGCTCGAACGTTTCTATGGCAAAGACATCCTGTTTGCGCCGGGCGGGCTGGGCCTCGCGCCTGTGCGCTCGTTGATCAATCAGGTGCTCGACGAGCGGGGCCGGTTCGGGAAAGTGACCATCCTGTACGGAGCGAAGAATCCCTCGGAGCTGCTCTTCAAGGATGAACTGGCCGAGTGGGGCGCGCGCGCCGACGCTGAGGTGCATGTCACGGTTGACCGGCCGGCGGAGGGGTGGGCGGGCAGCGTCGGCGTCATCACCACGCTATTCTCCAAAGTGCGCGTCTACGCGCGTAACACCGTGGCCGTGGTGTGCGGACCGCCCGTGATGTATCGCTTCGTGTTGATGGAACTGCTGGGCAAGGGCATCCCCGAGGGCAACATCTATCTGTCGCTGGAGCGGCGCATGAAGTGCGGCGTGGGCAAGTGCGGCCACTGCCAGATCAATCACATTTACACCTGCCAGTCCGGCCCGGTGTTCTCGTACGCCGAGATCAAGGGCGTGCAGGAGGCGCTATGAGCAAGCCCAAGGTCGCGTTCTTCGACTTCACCAGTTGTGAAGGCTGCCAGTTGACCGTCATCGACTCGCTGCAAACCCACCCGGAATTACTCGACGTGGTGGAGATCGTGCAGTTCCGCGAGGCGATGACGGAGAAGGGCGAAGATTATCAGATCGCCTTCATCGAAGGCTCGTGCGTGCGCAAGTCCGACGAGGATCGGCTGGTGCGCATCCGCCAGCAGGCGCAGATCGTCATCGCGCTGGGGGCGTGCGCGCATCTGGGCGGCGTGAATGCCATCCGCAACCGGCAATCGCTGGAGGAAGTCACGGCCTACGTGTACGGCGAAAACGGGGAGTGGGGCGAGGCGCACCCGTACGGTCACCCGCGCGTGAGCGAGCGCCTCATCGGCGTGGATCCGACCGCGCGGCCCATCGGCGCCGTCATCCCGGTGGAGGCGATTCTGCCCGGCTGTCCCATTGATCGCGAGGAGTTTGTGCGCGTCACCCGGCAGCTGCTGCAAGGCCGCCGCCCGCAGATCCCGGACTATCCGCTGTGCGTCGAGTGCAAATTGAAGGAGAACGTGTGCCTGTTCCAGCGCGGGAAGACCTGCCTGGGGCCGGTGATCCGCGCCGGGTGCGGCGCAATCTGCCCGACCTACGGCGATGGGTGCGAGGGCTGCCGAGGGCTGGTCTCCAACCCGAACGCAGACTCGATGCGGACCGTGCTCGAAGGCGCCGGGCTGACGATGGACGACCACTTGCCGGGTTTCACCGTGTTCGGCACCTATGAAATGATGAAACGCGAGTGGTAGCCC
>Ga0209640_10002862_pt1 | contig 15080 bp, 15 predicted proteins | sample RifCSP10_1_FD_184018 | JGI IMG/M metagenome (GOLD analysis project Ga0209640, IMG submission 184018) | Soil microbial communities from Rifle, Colorado - Rifle CSP2_sed 10_1 (SPAdes) (version 2) | ecosystem: Environmental > Terrestrial > Deep subsurface > Rock core/Sediment | place: Rifle...
TACGGATTCAATTTCCTCGTTTAACCAACACGGTGACTTGCGGATTGCAGGCGCGTGCGGCCTTTGAATTGTTTGGAACGCTTCCCGCCGCCGTGCGCGTGGTGCCTCAAGCAAAATCAATAACCCTGATAAGATTATGGCATTGCTGAAGGAGAACTCAGAGGCATTCATATTATCGTCGTGTTGGGGGGACTAGCGAGGTTCAAGCTTCTCAGACTGTCCGATCAGTATGAGCTCTCGCCAGTGTCCGCAGCCGTAAGCAGACCAACGTTCACGATTCGCCCATGCGGCGCCACACGCTCGCCAGCCAAGGCTGTTGTTCGCGTGGCACGCCGGCGGGGCGGTAATAGTGAGTGAGTTCGACGAAGTCCGCCGCCGACATATAACGGCGCCAATTTTCGAGATCATAAAACGCGCCGTAGCGCCCGCGGTTCCAGCCTTCCTGGTTCTGGCCGTGCGGGTTCGAACTGAACAGCACGCCACGCGGTTTCAGCGTGGCGTGCAATTCCCGTAACACGCGCGGTAATTCCTGGCTAGGGACATGAAACAGCGCGGCGTTGGCGAACACGCCGTCGAAATGCTCATCCGGCAGATCGAGCTTGAGGAAATCCTGCTGCCACACTTCGCCGCTGCCGTGGGCGCGCGCCATGGCGGCGAAGCGTGCGGCGCCTTCCAAACCTATGGCGATGTGGCCTAGTTCGGCAAACGCCTTGAGGTCGCGTCCCGGCCCGCAGCCGAAATCGAGTATCGTGAACGGCGGTTCGCCCTCGATGTATTGCAACAGCGCCGCGACGTTCTGGCTGACATCGTGATCGTGCGTGCCTTCCCAGAAGTCCTCGGCGCTCTGGTCGTAGTGCCGCAGCGTAAGGTCGGTGATTTTCTCCAGGTCTTGCGGATTTAGTTTCATGTTGGATGTAGTCATCTTCCCGCCACCATAACGCATCTCACCTGTGTGGCTGGTCAACAATATAAACTGCCAAAGAGCAGTAATAAAAATCGAATGGCCCGACGTTTGTAAGGTATTTCATTTTTGCCATGACCAGGTCACAGGCGCCGCCCTTTGCACAACTTTATCTTCAAGCTGTAGTATCGTCCACGAACGAGCCGCGATCGTCCCACACAAGGAACTGACCATGACCCCGGCAGAACAACACCACCGACTCAAAAAATTATTGCAGCTCGCGTACGATCCCGTGGGCGTCTCGGGCGCGAGCGATTCCGCGCCGGTCACCGCCGGCCTCGCGCCCGCGCCATCGGCGTGCAGTTTCTGGCGGCGCGCCGAAACGGCGCGCTTCACCGCGGATGCCCGGTCTCATGCGAATTGCAAGGTAGGCGCGCACGTCATGGGATTTTCGCTGGCGGGCGAGGACATGCAGGCGCTGGGCGAGCTGGTGCAGACCATGACCGGCGTGTCCTACATCATGCCCGAGGAGGTGCCGGCGCTCCCGCGCCTGCCGGAGCACAAGTCCTGGCACTATACGCCGCTCGCCACGGCGCCTGCGTCGCCGGAACTGGTATTAATGTGGGTCGACGGCCGGCAGGTGATGCTGATTCAGGAAGCCATGGGCAGCGCGCACTGGAAGTCCGGCAAAGGCCTGCGCACCACCGGGCGACCGGCCTGTGGCGCGCTCGCGCTCGCCTACCAGCACGCCGAGGCGGTGTTGTCGTTTGGCTGTGCCGGCATGCGCACCTTCACGGCGATCCCCGATCATTACATGCTGCTCGTGGTGCCGGGCGAAGCGGTGGAAGGGTTGTGCCGCGGTCTTGAACAGACCGCCCGATCCAACGCGGCCGTGCAGTGCCTATACGATAAACAAAAAACCTTGTTTGGCTGAGTTGCCGGGGAGAATTACTTCTTCGAGCACTTTCCGTGCTGCTTCATCCCCTCGCACATGCCATAGAGATACAGCGTGTGATCGTCAATATGAAATCCGGCTTTATCGGCGATTTTACGTTGGCGCTCCTCGATCGCGGTGTCGAAGAATTCGAACACCTTGCCGCACTCCAGGCACACCATGTGGTCGTGGTGACTTCCCTGGTTGATCTCGAACACGGACCGCCCGCCTTCGAAATTATGCCGGATCACGAGACCCGCGGCCTCGAACTGGGTCAGCACGCGGTAGACCGTCGCCAATCCGACCTCTTCCCCCAAACTGAGCAGTTCCTTGTAAACTTCCTCCGCGGTCATGTGCGGATGGCCGGCCGCCTCCAGTATGTTCAAAATCTTCAGCCTGGGAAGGGTCGCCTTCAGCCCGGCTTTTTTAAGGTCGGCGCCGCCTGTATGGGAATTTCGCATCGCTCGCTCACACTTGATCGGCTTTGAAGCCGAAAACGGATATACCCATCAATCCGTTTCAGGTTATGATTCCGCCAGTGTAAATCACTTACCGATGAATACCAAAACCATGCGCCGTGTACTCCTGTCTGCGGTTGTAGCCGCATTACTCTCCGGCTGCCTTAGCGTATACAAGGCAGAAATCCAGCAGGGTAATTCCGTCTCGCAAGAGATGATCGACAAATTGAGACCCGGCATGACACGCAGCCAGGTGCGTTTTATTTTGGGAACACCGCTCATTACCGATCCCTTTCACCTGGACCGTTGGGACTATTACTACTATATTCGGCGCCAAGGTGAAGATATCGCCGAAGTGCGGCGATTAACCGTGATTTTCAAAAATGATGTCCTCGTGGCCGTGGAGGGCGATGCACGGATAAAGTCCGACGATACGGCCGCAGGCGATGCCGGCGCGCCCTCCTCCAGTCAGCCCAGGCCGGCAGCGGAAGCCGCTACCACAACCGATACGAATCGCTGGCAGAAATTATAGTTTTTTTCTTCCCCCGGCCCTGTGCTTGGCACGCTCCGCCCGCTTCAGGCGCGCGGATTTCGGGTCAGCGAGCAGTGGACGATAGATCTCCACACGATCGTGCTCCTTCACCAAATCATGTGGATGCGCGATTTCTCCGTATACGCCGACTTGTACCAGCGACAGGTCTATCTCCGGAAACAGCTCGAGAATTCCTGAAAGGCGTATGGCCTCGTCAATGGTGGTGCCGGGAAGTACCTCGACGCCAACGACTTGCCGGCGCAAGGGTGCGGCATACGCCACTTCAACACGCCATTTTTTCGGCGCGGTCATGCCGGCTGGCCGTACAGATCGGCGGCGCGTTGGTGAAACCGATCAACCAGTTGATTCGCAATGTTGGAAAATACCGGCGTCAGCGCCAGGCCGACAATCCTGTTCGCGACCTCAAATTCAAGATCAAGCGTAATCTTGCTCGCGTTTTCCGCCAGCACCATGAACTGCCAAAAACCCTGGAGGTGACTGAAGGGGCCTTCGAGCAGTCGCATCTCCAGCATCTTGTCGCGCTGCATCAGATTACGCGTGGAAAAAGTTTTGTGGATACCACCGTAGGCGATATCGATGGCGGCGACCAGTTCATCGCCCTGGGCCGACACGACGCGCGCGCCGCCGCACCAGGGAAGAAATTTCGGATAGGAAGGAATGTCCGCCACCAGCTCGAACATCTGGCGCGCACTGTAAGGCACGATTGCCGAACGGTGAATCTTAGTCATGCAAGAAAATCGGAAAGATTGAACAGCACTATCAGCAGCATCAGCGGGACAGCAAGGCGCATCCACCACAGCCACGCGGGAAAGAGCCAGGATGGGCGGAGATGGAGTTCATCACGAATGATGTCGGGCCTCATGATCCAGCCGGCGAAAATGGTGGCCATAATGCCGAAGAGCGGCAACAGCAACTGCGCGGTCATCACCTGCAGCACATCGAAAAAACCGAGCTTCTTCACGACGCCGAGATAGCTGAAGGAAAACGCCCAGTTGTTGAACGAAAGAATGGTAATTACGCCCAGCGCCCAGGCACTGACACCGCACAGAATCGCCGATCTTTGAAGGCTCAGGCTGAAGCGTTCGCTGAGCCAGACCATCACGGGTTCGGCCAGCCAGATCGACGAGGTCCAGGCGGCCAGCGCCAGCAACACCAGGAATGTCGTCAAAAATACGCGGCCATGGGGAACATGATCGAAAGCGAGCGGGAGAGACTGGAAAACGAGGTTTGGACCGGTGGACAACGCCACGTTTCCGGCAAGTAACACGGTAACGATGACGAGCGCAAGGACCACCGCGAAGAACGTATCGATTCCGATAACAATCAGCGACAACCGCGGAAGTTTCGATTCGACCGTAAGATACGCTCCGTACATCAACATCGCGCCGGTACCCAAGCCCAGACTGAAAAACGCCTGACTCATGGCCGCCAGGATGCCCGTCCCCGAGAGTTTGCTGAAATCCGGCTGGAACAACTCGTTGATGGCGGATGTGAAGTCTTCCAATGTTGCCGCATATATCGTCAACGCCGCCAACAGCAACAGCATCATGGGCATGACATACCGCACCAGCGATTCGAGGCCATGACGCACGCCGCGGCTGGCGACGTACATCGTCATGACCATGAAAAGCGTATGCCAGAAAAGCTGCTTCTCGGGATCCTTCACCATTTGGGCAAACTGCGCATTCAATCCATCGGCCGTCAGGCCGGAAAACACGCCAAATCCCGCACGCAGGGTATAGGCGATGACCCAGCCGGCAATGACGCTCAAGTAGGAAAGAATCAGAAAAACGCCGACGATGCCCATCCCCCCCACGAATCGCCACAGCGGATGGGCGCGCGCGCGGCGCGCCAAAAACCGGAAAGTTTTGACGGGCGAGGCGCGTCCGCTGCGCCCCAAGGCGACTTCCGCCATCAACAGCGGGAGGCCGATGGCCAGCACGCACAGCAGGTAAACAATCAGAAACGCGCCGCCGCCGTGCTGGAGCAGCAACCCGGGAAATTGCCAGAAATTGTTAAACCCGATGGTCGCGCCGCCGGCCGCCAGCACAAACATCAAGGGTGACGACCAGCGCTCGTGCAAAATCTTGCGGCTGCCATGCAGGGGACTCCGGTGAATGGAATGTTTGTGGGCTGATATCATCGTGTCATCGACATGGAAACGCCGCGATTGTCTCGTATGGGACCGGAATGTGGCATACTCGATGCGAAGCGTCTACCGACAACAACATTCGGAAACTCCGATTGAAGCGTATTCCCTATAATTCCAAGCATAGGACACCGACGGAACGGAATGGGTTCGTGCTACCAGCCACGACGCCGAACCGCTCCCGCGCGCGGGATGAATTCCCACGTAATCCATGAGCAGCAAAAAAAGCGACTCGCACAGTCCCGCCATCGCCCAGAACCGCAAGGCCTGGCATGATTATTTTATTGAGGAAAAATTCGAGGCCGGCCTGGCGCTTACGGGATGGGAGGTAAAAAGCCTGCGCGCCGGACGCGCGCAGCTCAAGGAAGGATATGTCGTGATCGAGCACAACGAGGCGTTTCTGGTGGGCACGCATATTTCACCGCTCACATCCACTTCCACCCATTCGCCGGCGAATCCCACGCGGACCCGAAAATTGTTGCTGCACCGCGCGGAATTGAACAAGCTGATCGGCGCCACCGAACGCAAGGGTTACACCCTTGTGCCGCTGCAACTTTACTGGAAACACGGCCGCGCCAAGCTGGAAATCGGACTCGCCAAGGGCAAACAGGCGCACGACAAACGCGCGGACATCAAGAAACGCGAGTCCGACCGCGAAATGCAGCGGGTGTTGAAATCGCGATAAGGCTACCCCATAGATATTGCGTTATAATTCGTTCTGTATCCGGGGGTGACCTGGTCTCGACGTGGGTCACGAAACCTCTGGAGCATGCCGAGGTGCCGAGCTCCTCGTAAATCCAGCGGCAAACCTATAGTTGCCAACAACGACAACTACGCCCTAGCGGCTTAATCCCCGCTAGTCTTTCACCTACGTTTCGCCTGTGGGCCGGGATGAAAGATCGATGACACAGGATCGCGCCGGCTCGTGCCTGTTGAACCGGCGTTAAATCCAAGCAGGCTCAGCTCTGCAGTGATCCTGTCTGCCGGAACACGTGGAGTCAAATCATAGACAGACTACGCATGTAGAACCAGAGCTGTAGGGCTTGCGGACGCGGGTTCGATTAGTAAAATGGTCGCCTCGACTCGCAAGGGTCGAGTGCAAACGGGGCTCATTCGGCGAACCCTGACGCTGTTTCGAAAGAAACAGCATGGCAACGCCGAGGGGTGGAGAAGGGCCAACCTTCCCTGCCCTGTAGAGACTCATAGGCTTGCTGATGAGCAAAAGCTTTAAGAACTCAGGAGCAGGCACTAGGATTCGCGCAAGCGAATAATACGCCCCGCATCCGATGAATCATCGGATGAAGGCATAGTCCAGGCCGTATCGAAAGATATGGATCAACTGTCCCGCCACCTCCACCAGTAAAAAACCCCTGACCGGTTTCGGTCAGGGGTTTTATTTTGTATAGTGGCTGAAATAAAACATCAGCGGCAAGGATGGCGAACTACAGAAAAGTTAAGAAACTCTCGCGTGAAGAAGCGGCATACATCGCCGGGATAATTGATGGCGAAGGCACGATTTCGCTAACCCGAAAACACCGTGGCGAGCACCGCCAGCTTATGGTCAGCATTAGCAGCACCGAACAGCCGTTGCTGAAATATGTCCTAAAAGTAATAGGCGCTGGGCGCATAACCAATAAATGCACCTACCGAGACAATCACACACCCAGCGTCACCTACGCTATCAGCAACCGGCAGGCGCTTGCCGTTCTCGAACAGGTCAGGCCTTACCTCAAGACTTACAAAGCCAAGCGCGCACAACTAATCCTGCGCAGCTATATCCGGCTAACACCCCGAAACGGAAAATACACACAAGCGCAGCTAAAAGAGCGTGATATTTTTATCGAGAAATTCCTGCGTCTGAATCCACGGCGGCAAACGCTCGTCACGGGGAGTCCCGACTGAACGTCGGTGTCGAGCCGGGGTGAGGGCCGAGCGGCCCAGCGAGGCGCGGCCCGGCCCAGGGCCGCACCGCTCCGCGACCGACGTTCAGGAGGGAGCGGGGTTTTGACTGCAAGCCGCATGGTCGCTCACGACATCCTGTCTCCCGCGACATTAGTGCGTCCCTGCACGTCAACAGCTCCATAAGTCGGCTGGCAGGCGGGTTGCGGGGTGTATCGGCGGGCAGCGTCCGGATCACGGCTCGCGCTGCTCAAAAAAGGTTCGAGCTTCGGTTAAGATGGTCCACCAATAAACAACAAAGCCATCCTCGCGGTGGCTTTGTTGCTTGTGTGACTGATGCGAAAAGCAATTCGTGTTGCGAGATCAACGCGTACTAAGGCGCGTTCAATTCCGCTGCCAGCGAAATTGTGACGAGAATTCCGGCGGCAAGTCGTAATGCCGGAGCGTAACGTAGGCGGCCGGGCCGTAAAGCATGGTGCGCCCAGTCGATGGGTTGAATATGCCGCTCACGCCGCTAAATGAGTAACGGGCTGACAGATACGATAGTTTCCCGCCTCGGCGTGAAACGATCATTTGACGCTTCTGGTACCCTGAGATAGTTTATCTTTACGCTACCGTTCCAAATGGAGGATCCGTGGTAAAGAAATCCATCTCCACACCCAATTTCGAAGCGGCGCTGGCCGAGCTGGAAAAGATCGTGGAGAAAATGGAATCCGGCGAACAGACGCTGGAGGAATCCCTGAAATCATTTCAGCGCGGGATCGAATTGACGCGCACCTGTCAACAGGGCCTGCGTGAGGCCGAGCAAAGGGTGGAGAAACTGATCCAGAAGAACAAGGAATTCGTGGCCGAACCGCTCCAGAGCGAAGACGAGTAACACCGAATTGCCCCCATTCATCGACCGGCTTCAGCGCTATCAGAAACGCGTAGAACTTGCGCTCGACGCGCGTTTGCCTCCGGCCCGACGAACACCCGCACGCCTGCATGAGGCCATGCGTTACGTCACGCTGGATGGCGGCAAGCGAGTGCGTGCCAGCCTTGTGTATGCCTCCGGTGAAGCCGTAGGGGCCGAGGACTCGGCGCTCGATACGCCTGCTTGCGCGGTGGAGCTGATTCACGCCTACTCACTCGTGCACGACGACTTGCCCAGCATGGACGACGACGCCTTGAGGCGCGGCAAGCCAACCTGCCATATCGCTTTCGATGAAGCCACGGCATTATTGGCCGGAGATGCGCTTCAGTCACTGGCTTTCGAAATTCTGGCCGAAGATCGCGCGTTGACCGTGAGCGCTGAACGACGCGCGCAGATGATTACGCTGCTGGCGCAGGCTGCCGGATCGATCGGGATGGCCGGTGGGCAAGCCATTGATCTCGCCTCGGCCGGAAAGGCCGTGACGATTGAACAGCTCGAGGAAATGTATGCGCGCAAAACCGGAGCCTTGATTCGCGCGTCGGTTCTCTTGGGTGCGTATGCCCAGGCCGGGTTTGGGGCAGGCATTCAACAAGCGCTTGAAGAATACAGCCGCGCCGTGGGAATGGCGTTTCAGATTACCGATGATATTTTGGACGTGGAAGGCAATGCGGAAACGCTCGGGAAAAATCCCGGTGTTGACATGGCACGCAGCAAACCCACTTATCCGCAATTGTTGGGTCTTTCCGAGGCCAAGGTGCGGGCCAAAAGACTGCACACACAGGCACTCGAAAGCCTTGCGCCTTTGGGCGATAATGGCCGCACCCTGGCAGAGTTGGCCGGATTTATCATCGAACGCCGCCTATGACCAAAGAACCGCCGCACGACCGCCGTTTCCTCGAGACGATCAACTGTCCCGACGATTTGCGACGGCTTGAGGAAAGTGATCTTCCGGTGCTGGCCCAGGAGATGCGGGCGTTTCTGATTGACAGCGTGTCCCGCACCGGCGGCCATCTGGCCGCGGGACTGGGCACGGTGGAACTCACCATTGCGCTGCATTACGTTTTCAACACCCCGGAAGACAGATTGGTGTGGGATGTCGGCCACCAAACCTATCCGCACAAGATTCTGACCGGACGCCGCGATCAGATGCACACCTTGCGCCAGACCGGCGGAATATCCGGCTTTCCGCGCCGAGAGGAAAGCGAGTTCGACACTTTCGGCGTGGGACACTCCAGTACTTCCGTCAGTGCGGCGCTCGGCATGGCCGTGGCCGCGGCACGCACCGGCTCAGATCGCCAGGTCATCGCCGTGATCGGCGACGGGGCGTTGTCCGGTGGACAGGCGTTCGAAGCGCTGAACAATGCCGGCAACATCGACGCCAACCTGCTGGTTATCCTCAACGACAACGATATGTCCATCTCGCCGAATGTGGGGGCGATGTCGAGCTACCTCGCGCGCATTCTCTCGGGCAAGGTTTATACCCATATGCGCGAGGGTTCGAAAACCGTGCTCTCCACCATTCCCCCTATGTGGGAGTTTGCCAAGCGGGTGGAAGAACACATGAAAGGGATGGTGATGCCCAGCACATTGTTCGAGGAACTGGGCTTCAATTATTTCGGACCGGTGGACGGGCATAACCTGCATGCCCTCATCCGCATGCTCACAAACCTCCGTCAACTCACGGGCCCGCGCTTTTTGCACATAGCCACGCGCAAGGGCAAGGGATACGAACCGGCCGAGGGCGATCCCTGCGTGTATCACGGTGTCACCCCGTTCGATCCGGCCACCGGAAAAATGGAAAAAAAACCTGCCGGCGTTACTTACACGCAGGTCTTCGGCGAGTGGTTATGCGACATGGCCGAGCGCGATGTGCGGCTGATCGGCATTACCCCGGCGATGCGCGAGGGGTCGGGGCTGGTCAAATTTTCTCAGCGTTTTCCGAACCGGTATTTCGACGTCGGTATCGCCGAACAGCACGCGCTCACCTTCGCGGCGGGATTGGCGTGTGACGGGATGAAACCGGTGGTAGCCATTTACTCGACATTCCTGCAGCGCGGTTACGACCAACTCATCCATGACATCTGCATTCAAAACCTTCCGGTGCTTTTTGCCATCGATCGCGCGGGCCTTGTCGGCGCGGACGGTGCCACGCACGCCGGCAGTTTCGATTTTTCCTATCTGCGCTGTCTGCCGAACATGAAAATCATGGCGCCGGCGGATGAGAACGAATGCCGGCAGATGCTGTATACGGGTTTTATGCAAGACGGTCCTGTCGCGGTACGTTATCCGCGTGGTTCCGGACCGGGCGTCGCGGTCGATCCCGATATGCAGGCGATTCCTCTCGGAAAAGGCGAGATTCGGCGCAAAGGCAAACGCTTGGCCCTATTGGCGTTCGGTAGCATGCTGGCACCATCCCTGGAGGCCGGTGAAGCTTTCGATGCGACGGTGGTGAATATGCGCTGGGTGAAACCATTGGACCAGGATTTAGTCAGAGAACTCGTGAACAGTCATGAACTCCTCATTACCATCGAGGAAAATGCAGTCGCCGGAGGCGCCGGAAGCGCTGTGGGCGAATTTGTTCTCGCACAAGGACTCACCACGAATGTGATCAATCTTGGGCTCCCTGATCAGTTCATCGAACACGGTGATCACAAGTCACAACTCGCGAAGTGCGGTTTGGATGCGAGCGGCATTCGCCGTGCCATCCTGCGATACGCACCGACCAGTAGGCAAACGAAGCGGGAGTTCGCTTAAACTTGACTGAAGGTATCAACTACCCCATTATTGCCGCTCTTCTGATTATCGGTAACGTGTGATGGCGATAAAACTCAAAAGCAAATCCGAACCGGTCGAGATTGCCGACGTGCAAAACAGTCCGGATTTGCGTCACCTCCCGATCGAGAAAGTCGGAATCAAGGACATTCGCCACCCGGTGGTGGTCCGGGACCGATCTCAGGGAATACAGCACACGATTGCGACGTTCAACATGTACGTGGAACTGCCGCACAACTTCAAGGGCACACACATGTCCCGGTTCGTGGAGATTCTGAACAGCCACGATATGGAAATATCGGTGGAATCCTTCAAGGACATGCTCGCGGAAATGGCCCGGCGCCTGGACGCGGATACGGGACACATCGAGATGAGTTTCCCGTACTTTATCAATAAATCCGCCCCGGTTTCCGGGGTGCAGAGCCTGATGGATTACCAGGTAACGTTCACCGGCGAGATCCGGGAGGGTCAGGACATCATGACCATCAAGGTGGTGGTTCCGGTAACCAGCTTGTGTCCCTGCTCCAAGGAGATTTCCCGATACGGCGCGCACAATCAGCGTTCGCACGTAACCCTGACCGTGCGCACCAACACTTTCGTGTGGGTGGAAGATCTTATCGATCTCGTTGAAAAGCAGGCGAGTTGCGAACTCTACGGATTATTGAAGCGTCCGGACGAGAAATATGTAACCGAACGTGCCTACGACAATCCCAAGTTCGTCGAAGACATGGTGCGCGACGTGGCCGCGATATTGAACAAGGATGAACGCATCGACGCCTACGTGGTGGAATCCGAAAACTTCGAGTCCATTCACAACCACTCCGCGTACGCGATGATCAAAAGGGACAAATTCCTTAACTAGTCTGTTATTCGAGCCTACTCAGCTGTTTTTTTCTGATTGGATACCACACTCAGGTTGACCGGCAGCCGCTCTGACGGTACCCCCACGTAAAATCCCTGGATGTAATCGATTCCAGATTTCTTCAGCATGGCGACCGTTTTTTCATCGCCCACGAATTCCGCAATTGTTTTCTTGCCAAGATTACGCGCGATCTGAATGATGGCCAGCACCATGGTCAAATCGATGGAATTATGCGCCATGTTCTTCACAAAAGTTCCGTCGATCTTGATGAAATCCACCGGTAAATTCTTCAGGTAACTGAATGAGCTGAAACCGGTGCCGAAGTCATCCAATGCAAACCGACAGCCGGTTTCCGCCAGCCCTTGGATGAAACGCTGAGCCTTTTCCAGATTGCGCATCGCAGATTGCTCGGTTATCTCGAAAATCACATCCTCAGGCGGTATGCGGTTGTGCTCGATCTGGGCACGGATCAATTGCAGGATGGACAGATCCTCGAGAGACTGACCGGAAAGGTTGATAGAAAAAACAATATTGCGACCGACCGCACGGAATTCGGCCAATGCCTTCAGTGCATTGATGATGACCCAACGGTCGATGTCCGCCATGAGGCCGAAGCGTTGTGCTACGGGAAGAAAGATCGAGGGCAAAACCAAATCGCCTTCAGGACCGGGCATGCGCAGAAGCACTTCATAGCATTCCTTTTCCGGATTGACGACATCAACAATCGGCTGGTAGACCAGCCGGAAATGATCCTTTTCGACAATCTGTTTGATATGCTGGAACCAGCCAATATCCGTGGCCATTACTTTTTTACTCTCGCCGCTCTCTTCATACAACTGAAAACGATTACGTCCGTGCGACTTGGCGGCAAAGCAGGCCATATCGGCGTGGCTCAATATCTCCTCTGCTGTATGCGCCTCGGGTTTGATCATGGCGATTCCAATACTGCAATTGATGCTAAATGTTTTATCACCCTCTACAAGTCGCAGATCGCGTATGATCTGATTGATCGCATCCGCCAAATCGACGGCGCCTTCCCGGGAAACGCTGCGCGCCAATATGGTGAATTCGTCACCGCCGAATCTCGACACCACATCATTCTCGCGCACGCGGGATTTCAGCATTTCGGCAACACGAATCAGCAGCTTGTCGCCCGCGGCGTGTCCCATCGTGTCATTAACGTATTTGAACTGATCGAGGTCGATGAAAAATACCGCGCTCTCGACGGCATCGTGCGAGACATGCTTTATTTCATTTTCCAGTTCACGCATGAAGGAGACTCGGTTAACGAGTCCCGTCAATGGATCGCTTTCCGCCATTTTGCGCAGAATTTCATCGCGTTTTTTGAGTGCCACGATGGTGGAGTTCAAGGCATCGCTGATGACGGCGATTTCCTTGTCTTTGGCGCGTTTTACACTGATTCCGATTTCACCCCGGGCGAGCTGCGCCAGCGGTGCCTGCAGGTCGGTTAGCGGCATCAGCGCCCGCCGAATCAACCGGCTCCCGAAAAATAGCGCGACCAACAGCAATAAAGCGATAACCAGACTGCCGGCGGCGATACTGCGGATGAGTTGTTCCTTGTAATAACCCGAATCAATGCTGAGGTCCAGGTATCCGATGATTTTTACATTCTCAGTATTCTCGTTGGAAAAGCTGAAGGTCAGCAGGCCATCCGAACGTATGGACTTGACGCGAATCGGCGCGACAAATCGCATATAAGCACTGCCAAAAATCGAGCGATCTACCAGATGTTTTCTTTCCGCGATCGAGGAATGTTTCAATTGCTCCAATTTCTCCGGTGTGAGTAGCGGAAACTCACTTCCATCCTTTACCCCAAATTCACCAAGGACTTTAGAGCCGGTAATATCGTAATAACGAACATAAGCGATTTCCGGAAAATTCCTGATCCGTTTTTCGATATTGATGATGTCCTGCTCCCCCTTCGATGCATACAGAGGCGTGCCCAAATCGTCGAGTTCCGCCAGCCATCGGGTTGCCTGCTTTTCGAGGTTGTCATCGATAAGCTCGCTGGACGTCCACCATAAACCGATATTTACAATGAGATACACCAGGACGGCGCCCATCATCTGCAATGCCAATAGCCGGTTGATGAGACTGCTTCCTCTCAACCAGGGGAACAGACGTTGCACTATTAACTCATCGCCCTGAGGAACCATGATTGATTTCCAGAGCTTTCTCAAATCAATGGCCACGCTTGGTTTCCTCGGAAAATCCGGTTAGAGGCAAGTTAAAGCGTTTTGCCATCACAGAATTGAACTTGATTTTGGTTTTCGTCAGCGGAGCGATCGGGATGTCGGGGCTAGTGTGAACTTGCTTGACCCGAGTGACCACTTGTTCGGCAATGTCTGCATAATAACTTTCTGCACTGAGCAGTCCGCCCAGACCAAGCAGTTCGTAATTAAAGACAGCGACCTGTTTACCCTCCTTGGCGCTGTAGTTCATCATGTCGCGGATAACGTCGCGACTTAGAACTCGGTTATCCGGAACCAGCCACAGCCCCTGTATTTTCGGTGTGATCCTCTTGAAGGCATAGAGGGTCTCTTTGTCCGAGCGCACTTCAATGTGGATAAGTTCCAGATTTTCATCTTTTGCGGCATTGCGAGCCTCCGTTATCAGGCCGCGCAAGTTCTTTCCCGTAATTACACCAATTTGCTTCAAATCCGGATACATTAACTTCCAGACATGAAACAGTTGTTTAACAGGTGGAATCGCCGCTACCCCTCGCATGGAGTTTGAAATCAAGCCGGCATCCTCATAGTTAAAAACCTGGCAAAAAATCACTTTCTTGTTTGTGAGCTTTTGTGCCAGCTTTGCGGCATCAAATCCTACGGCCACTACCGCTGTAACATCGGAAGATTGGATTTTATTTAGTATGGAACGATTCGCGATACTGACGTTGCTGAGTTCATAGGTTTCAGTTCGTTCTTTGTAGATTTTTTTTATCTCTCGCTCGACTTCAACAAATGCCGGCGCCATGCCACTTAGAATAATAGCTATACTGCCTTGCTGTTTCTTTGTGGATGTTTCCGGCTTCTGGGGCGCCACGGTGCTGCATGCCGAAATGAAAACAAACAATACGGAAAGCAGCGTCGCGATCCGGTTAATTTTCAGTGAGCAGAAAATATCCGGGCAATGGCGAGCCGGAAGACCACTGGTCGCATCAGGGACAGCGGTTACTCGATTTAGGGCATCCTGCATGAACCACCCGTGAGATACTCCATTGCTGTAACAAGAGAAGATCGCTAACGTATTTAGCTATTTTTTGCATTATTCATGCCAAAACCACGGAAGTACGGACGGAATCCCTCAGCGTTTAACTCAGCACAGACCCAATAGCCGGTTGATAATAAAGATATTATTTAGGATACGATTGAACTACTTTTGATAGGTGATTTCTCAAATTCGCGAATGTTTTCTCCCCACTCGCAAATCGCTGAAATCGAGGCTTAATTCTGGATTCGCGTTAATTTACGAATAATTGATTTTTCCGGATGGAGGTGTTATTTGCACAGAGAATCCCGACGCAGGAAGGATGAGCCATTAAAAACAATTTCGAAAATTCCGAAACAGTAATGAACAAATTATAAGAAATCGCTTAATTCCGCGCGGCGCCACTCG
>Ga0209640_10002863_pt1 | contig 15078 bp, 14 predicted proteins | sample RifCSP10_1_FD_184018 | JGI IMG/M metagenome (GOLD analysis project Ga0209640, IMG submission 184018) | Soil microbial communities from Rifle, Colorado - Rifle CSP2_sed 10_1 (SPAdes) (version 2) | ecosystem: Environmental > Terrestrial > Deep subsurface > Rock core/Sediment | place: Rifle...
CGAGCATTTCCTGCTCGCCGCCCGAGAGCAGCCGCCCCTTGCTGTCCAGCCGCTCGCGCAGCGCCGGAAACCGCTCGAGCACGGTGTCCGCCTGCCAGCGCGAGCCTTTGCGCTCGGCGATCGCGAGGTTCTCGCGCGTGGTGAGGTAGGAGAAGATGCCGCGCGTCTCGGGCACGAGGGCGATGCCCATTCGGCAGATCCGGTGCGCATCCAGCCCGGCGATGTTGCGGCCCTTGTAGAGGATCTCGCCCTTCTTCGGCGGGGTGAGGCCGGTGACGCTGCGGAGCGTCGTGGTCTTGCCGGCGCCGTTCCTTCCGAGAAGCGCGACGACCTCGCCTTCGGCCACGCCGAGCGACAGCCCGTGCAGGATGTGCCCCAGGCCGTAAAACGTGTCGATCGCTTTGATATCGAGGATCACGCCGCGACTCCGCCCAGGTACGCGCGGCGCACCTCGGGGTTTTTCTGGATCTCGTCGGGCGAACCCTCGGCGATCAGGCTGCCGAAGTGCATCACCGAGATGCGGTCCGAGACGCTCATGATGATGTCGATCTTGTGCTCGATGAGCACGATCGTGTAGCGCCCTTTCAGCGCGCGCACGAGCGCGACCATCTTGCGGGTCTCGTCGGGCGAGAGGCCGGCGGCGGGCTCGTCCAGCAGCAGCACGCGCGGCGCGGCGGCGAGCGCGATGGCGAGCTCGAGCTGCCGCTGCTCGCCGTGGGAGATCTCGCGCGCGGGCACGCCGGCCTTGTCGGCGAGCCCGACGTCGGCGAGCGCCTGGCGCGCCCGCGCATTGGCCTCGGGATAGCGATCGGCCGGCCTCCACATCAGGCCCTGCCACGACGGGCCAGTGGCGAAGGCGGCGACCCAGACGTTGTCGAGGAGCGAGAAGGACGGGAAGACGCTCGTGCGCTGATACGACCGCGCCAGCCCCAGGTGCGCGATGCGCGCGGCCGGCGTGCCGGTGATGTCGCGACCGTCGAAGACGATCCGGCCCGAGTTGGGTGGATAAGTCCCGGTGAGCAGGTTGAAGAGCGTCGTTTTCCCCGCGCCGTTGGGGCCGATGATGGAGTGCAGGCGCCCGGCCTCGATCCTCAGCGTCACGGCATTGACCGCCGTCAGTGCGCCGAAGGACTTGCTCAGGTTATCTGTTTCGAGGATGGCCATTTCCTGGATTCCCGCCACGCCCAAAAGCGGCTCCACGCTTCCACCACGCCGCCGCGCAGGAAGAGCACCACGATCACGAACGCGACGCCGAGCAGCAGCGGCCAGCGCGCCCACAGCGTGCTCACCGACTCCGAGAGCCAGATGAAGACGAAGGAGCCGATGACCGGCCCGTAGAGCGAGCCGGAGCCGCCGATCAGCGTGGCGAACACCACGTTGCCGGAGGTGACGAAGCCGATCGCCTCGAGCGGCACGATGCCGAAGAGCATGGCGTAGAGCACGCCGGCGAGGCCGGAGAAGGCGCCGCCGATCACGAAGGCGAGCAGCTTGAAGCGCGGCACGTTGTAGCCCACGGCTTCGGCGCGCACCTCGTTCTCGCGGATCGCCTGCAGGATCCTGCCGAGCGGCGACTCGACGACGCGCTTCATGATCCAGAGCGAGGCGAGGAACAGCACCGAGATGAAGACGTAGTAGGTGAGCGGGTCCTTGAAATCGATGCCGAAGAGCGCGGGCCGCGGGACGCCGTGCATGCCGTCCTCGCCGCCCGTGACACTGGTCCACTGGTAGGCGATGAAGTAGAAGAGCTGGTTGAGCGCGAAGGTGAGCATGATGAAGTACAGGCCCGAGCGCTGCACGCAGAGGTAGCCGACGAGCGCGGCCGACAGCGCCCCCACGCCGACGCCGATCCCGAGCGCGAAGAAGACGTTGATGCCGTAGTGATTGAGGAGCCAGCCGGCGACGTAGGCCGCGGAGCCGAAGAAGGTCGACTGGCCGAAGGAGAGCAGGCCCGTGTAGCCCAGCAGCAGGTTCAGCCCCAGCCCGAAGATCGCGAAAATCCAGATCTCGCTGGCGATCACGGGGCGCACGACGAAGGGCAGCAGGACCACCGCCGCCAGGAGAAGGATGGCTGGCTTTTTCATCGGATGCCGAACAACCCCTGGGGGCGAACCAGCAGCACCGCGGCCATCACCGCGAAGATCACCGCGGTGGACGCTTCGATCCAGTAGGCCGCCACGATGGCCTGCGCGACGCCGATCAGCAGCCCCGCGGCGATCGCGCCGAGCAGGTTCCCCAGGCCGCCGAGCGCGACCACGACGAAGGCGATGCCGAGCATGTCGACGCCCATGTTGGGGTTGATCCCGCGGATGGGCGCGGTGAGCGCGCCGGCGATCCCGGCAAGGTAGGCGCCGAGGGCGAAGGCCACGGTGAAGAGCCAGTGGATGTCGATGCCGAGGAGCGACACCATTTCCCTGTTCTCGATGCCGGCGCGCATGATCGCGCCGTAGCGCGTCTTCTCGAGGAAGAGCCAGGTGGCGAGCACCAGCAGCCCCGCCACCGCCATGACGAACAGGCGGTACTTGGGATAGAAGGTGAAGCCGAGATCCAGGCCCCCGCGCAGGATCGGCGGCGGCAGGTGGCTGAAGCCGACCGGCCCCCAGATGACGATGATCCCCTCGCTGATGATGAGCGCCAGGCCGAAGGTGAAGAGGAGCTGGTAGTCATGCCCCGCGGCATAGAGCCGGCGCACCCCCGCGTATTCGATCGCGAGCCCCATCAGTGCCACGCCGACCGGGGCCAGCACCAGCGCGAGCCAGAAATTCCCGACCACGTTGACCGTGGTCACCAGTAGATAGGCACCCAAGGCGAAGAGGGCGCCGTGGGCGAAGTTGGGGATGTTGAGCACCCCCGTGATCAGCGACAGGCCGAGCCCCATCAGGGCATACAGCATCCCTGTCGCGATCCCGTTAAGGATCTGACCGAGGAGGAGGCTCAGGGCGCGCTCGGGTAACGGCTCAGAAGCCGCCGATGTCCTTGCAGGCCGCGTACTCGGCCGGCAGCGGGGTGTCGCCGGTGGCGATGATGTCGGCGAAGTCGGTCGGGTGCTTCATGGCCGATTTCGGCTTGCAGCGCATGAAGAAGAACGGTCGCAGCGTCTGGTGCGTCTTCGCATCCACCCGCATCCGTCCGACGAGATCGTTGACCTCGATGCCTTCGAGCGCCCGGATGACGTCCTGCACCTCGACCGATTTCGCCTTGTCGAAGCCGGCCAGCATCATCCGCGTCATGCCGTAGGCGGCCGACGGCGCGTAGCCCGGCGGGTTGCCGAACTTCGCCTGGTAGTTCTTGACGAAGTTCTTCGCCACCGGCGTGTCCGCCGTGTAGTAGAAGTTCGAGCCGACCCAGATGTTGTCGCGGATCTCGGGGGTGAGCTGCACCAGCTCCTCCACGCCCGAGGACCAGCACATGATGAGCGGGATCTTGGGCGTGAGGCCGAAGTTGAAGATCTCGCGCGCGCCGGAGACGGCGTCGAGCCCGAAGTTGATCATCGCCACGACGTCGGGCTTGTTCGCCGCCGCCTTCTGTACGTAGTTGGAGAACTCGCGCTCGCCGAGCGGATGGCGGTCGGCGCCGACGAACTCCAGGCCGTGCGTCTTGCCGACCTCCTTGATGTATTTTTCCACCGACCAGCCGAAGGCGTAGTCGGCGACCAGCAGGTGCCAGCGCTTCGCCTTCGGGTTCGCCTTCATGAAGTTGTCGACCACGGTCTTGGCCGCGGTGTAGGGACTCGCCGCCCATTGGAACGAGTAGCGGTGGCAGCGCGCGCCGGAGATGTCCTCGGTGCCGCCGCTGAAATAGTGGAATACTTTCTTCCTCTTCGCCACCTCGGAGACGGCAAGCGCCACGCCGGAGGACCAGGGTCCGATGACGAACTTCGCGCCGTCGCCGTCCACCGCCTCCTCGACGCGCCGCGTCGCCGCGCCCGCCTGCGTCGCGGAATCGCGCACGATGTACTTGACCGGCCGCCCCTGGATCTTCATGTCGCGCTCTTCCAGCGCCATCCGCATGCCGCGGTCGAGGATCGGCCCGACGTCGGAGAACGCCCCGGTGGCGGGCCAGATGCCCAGAATGACCAGCTCTTTCTGCTGGGCCCGGATGATGGCTGGAAAGCCGAGGCCCGCGGCGGCCCCGACGCCCATCTTCAGGATGTCTCTACGGCTGAACGTGCTCATGTCCTCTCCCCATTAAACAGCGCGCTTGCTCTCCCGGACGGGAGCGCGGCGCAGGCGCAAGACTACCCTGTGTCGCGGTGCAGCGGGAAGCCCGCCGCGCGCAGCAGGGTTTCGGCGGCGTCGCGGGCCGAGCGGGCGACGGCCGGGTCTCCACGCACGAGGGCGGTGGCGAAAGCGCCTTCGGCGAGGATCTGAAGCTGGGTGGCGAGGGCGTCGGGGTCCTTGACGCCCAGGCGCTCGAGCAGGGCTTTGAACCACTGCCGGCGCTGCTCCTTGAATTCGACGGCGATCCGGCTCGCCGCGTGTTTCGGGTCGCCGAGCTCGGACACGGCGTTGACGAACGGGCAGCCGCGGAAATTGCTGCTGGCGAAGATGCGCTCGAGGCGGTCAAAAGCGCCGAGGATCTGCTCCAGGGCCGGGGCGTCCGAGGGGGGGAGGGGCCGGAAGCGCGCCGTGAGATACGCGGCGATCAGCGCGTCCTTGGACCGATAGTGGTTGTAGAGGGTGCGCTTGCTGACGCCCGCCTCGGCGGCGATGGTGTCGACGCCGACGGCGCGGATCCCCTGCGTATAGAACAGCTTGTCGGCCGTGGCGAGAATGCGCTCGGCCGGAGTCGGGGCGGCGGTTTTGCGAAACGGCATCTAGCAGTACACAGGTCTGTGTATTATGATCGGCGACCGTCAATCAAGCAACAGCTACCACGCAAGTGCACAGGATTGTGTACCCGTCAATGACCGCCCCGAACCGCCGCCCGATGCTCGTGCTCCTCCTCCTGAGCGCCCTCATCATCTCGCTCAGCATGGGCCTGCGCCAGAGCCTGGGCCTGTTCCTGCCCCCGGTCACGCTGGACCTCGGGATCTCGGCGGCCGCCTTCAGCTTCTCGCTCGCGCTGCAGAACATCGTCTGGGGCATCTCGCAGCCCTTCGTTGGCGCGCTCGCCGACCGCTACGGCGCGCGGCCGGTGCTGGTCGCCACCGCGCTCACCTACGCCGCCGGATTGCTGTTGATGGTTTATTCGAAGGGCGCGCTCGGCCTCGACGTGGCGGGCTTCCTCACGGGCGTCGGCGTCGCCGGGACCGGGTTTGGCGTGCTGATCGGCGTGGTGGCGCGCGCGGCGCCGCCAGAGCGGCAAAGCCAGACGGTGGGCGCGGTGGCGGCTGCCGGGTCATTGGGCACGCTGCTCCTCGCGCCCGTCGGTCAGGCACTGATCGATTCATTCGGCTGGCGCGCGGCGCTGATCGTATTCGCGGGCGTCGCGTTCTCGATGATCCTGTTCTCGCTGCCAATTCGCGATCCGGCGCCGGCGCGGGATGCGAAAACCCCGGTGACTCCGCAGGGCCTCGGCGAAGCGCTGCGCGAGGCGATGGGGCACCGCGGCTACCTCGCCATGACGGTCGCGTTCTTCGCCTGCGGCTTCCAACTGATCTTCATCACCACGCACCTGCCGCAATACCTTCTGCTCTGCGGCGTGGCGCCGGGCGTGGGCGCGAGCGCGCTCGCGCTGATCGGACTTTTCAACACCGTCGGCACGTACGCCTTCGGGCTGCTCGGGGCGCGCTACAGCCAGAAGCGCCTGCTCGCGCTCATCTATCTGCTGCGCACGCTCTTTATCGTCGCGTTCGTGCTGCTGCCGGTGAGCGCGGGTTCGACGCTCGTGTTCGCGGCGGCGATGGGACTGCTATGGCTCGGGGTTGCGCCGCTCGTCACCGGCATCATCGCCAGGGTATTCGGCCTTACGCACTTCAACACGCTCAACGGAGTCGTTTTCCTGAGTCACCAGGTCGGCTCGTTCTGCGGCGCGTGGATGGGCGGCCTCGTGTTCGATTTCACCGGCTCGTACGACGTGGGCTGGGCGGCGCTCGTAGCGGTCGGCGCGATCGCGTTCCTGCTGCAATGGACGATGGACGACCGCCCGCCTGCCGTTCGCCGCCCCGCGGCCGGTGCGGTTCCGGCAACGGCATGACGCCTTTTGCTACACTACCGGCTGGCAACCACGAAAGGAGGTGATCCAGTGAGAGCTAACCAAGGCAGCACCGGCACGCGGAACTCCACGAGTGGATCAACCGGCAGGACGAGGAGCTTCGCCAGAAACTGAGCCGGCAAGCCTTCGCAACACGCGCCCCGGCCGCGAGAGCGGTGCGGGGCGCTTCATTTGGAGCCGCAAACAAAAAGGCCCGCTCGCGCGGGCCTTTCGTTTTCCTGCTCAGGCGCGTTTAGAGCGGCCTGATGTTCGTCGCCTGGTCGCCCTTGGGGCCCGCGGTAACGTCGAAGGAAACCTTCTGGTTCTCCTTCAGGCTCTTGAAGCCCGAGCCCTGAATTGCGGAGAAATGCGCGAAGAGATCCTTGCCGCCGCCGTCGGGCGTGATGAAGCCGAAGCCTTTGGCGTCGTTGAACCACTTGACGGTTCCGTTTGCCATGATTGACTGCCTTTCCAAAAAAATTTTAATGAACGGGCTTGCGCCCACCTGCCGGGAACGCCAAGTAGAAAACGCGGGAACTGACGAGCACCTGCGAACCGCTTGAGAACACCAGCGGGGCGCATTATACCCGAACGGTAGAATCGCGCCCGATGCAAGTCCCGGTCGTTCCTGTCCGCGGCGCGGTTCTATCCCGAGTCGGGCTGCGCGGCCTCGCGCGGCACCGGGCGTGCGCCGCCGAATTGCGCCCAGGCGACCCCGGCCATCGTCACCGCCGCACCCGCGATCTTGAGCGCGCTGAAGGATTCGCCGAGCGTCAGCCACGCGACGACGCCGGCGATCGGCGGCATCAGGTACATGAGCGGGGCGCTGCGCGCGACGCCGCGCACCGCGTTCACCCACGACCACACCAGCCAGCCGAGGAACGCGGATACCACGGCCGCCCAGAACATCCCGAGCCAGACGGTCCACGGCAGTTTTTCCAGCGGCGCGGCGAGGACCGAAGGCAGCGTCAGGAGCACGAGCGGCGGCGCGCCGAAGAGCAGCGTGTACACGAGCAGCGGCAGCGGGCCGTAGCGCACGGCGAGCGGTTTCGCGACCACCGTATGAAGGGAAAAAAGCGCCGCGGCGAACAGCAGGACGAGATCGCCGATGCCCGCGCGCGAGAATCCGGCCGAGAATTTGTCGGACAGGAACAGCACGATGCCGAGGAACGCAGCGGCGGTCCCGGCCACCTGCCTCGGGCGCAGCTTCTCGACCCCGAGCATGGCGAGAATGAGCAGCGTGAAAAGCGGTCCGCTGGTCAGCACGAGCGCCGACGAAAACGCGGTCGAAAGATCGATTCCCCAGGTGACGATGCCGACGTGCAGCGTGTGCCCGAGCAGGCCGACCGCGACGAAACGCGGCAGATCCTCGCGCAGCGGCCACGATTTCGCCAGATGGCGCCGGTAGACGAGAACGAGCAGCACCACGCCGAGCGCCGGCGTCGTCAGGAAGCGGATGAAGAGGAACGGACCGACGCCCATCTCGCCGAGCACGTACTTGGTGACGCCGAAATTCACGCCCCACACGAACATGATCGCGATTGCGGCAGCGAGCGCCGCGCGCGAGTGCCCTTCGTGCGACCAGCGCGCGTGCGGGTCCCGGGTCATGAGGCGCGGCAGGTTACACTACCTCGTGCTCGCAGCGCGACCCTCGATTCGCTCGCTCGCCCCGTCGAAGATCCGCGAGCTCTTCAACGAAGGGCTCGGCCGCGACGACCTGATGCAGTTCTGGGTCGGCGAACCCGACGAGCCGACGCCGGAGTTCATCCGCAAGGCGGGGATGGATTCGATCGCAGCCGGCGAGACGTTCTACACGCACAATCTCGGCATCGCGGAGTTGCGCGAGGCGTTGGCGGCATACGTCTCGCGGCTCCACCGGCCGATCGCCCCGGAGCAGATCGCGGTCACCAGTGCGGGCGTCAACGCGCTGATGCTCGCCTCGCAACTTCTGGTCGATCCGGGCGATCGCGTCGTCGAGGTGGTGCCGCTATGGCCGAACCTGCAGGAGATCCCGAGGATTCTCGGCGCGCAAGTGCATCGGGTCGCGCTGCAATTTTCTCCGGGCGGCTGGCGGCTCGACCTCGACCGGTTGCTCGACGCGCTCTCGCCGGGCACGCGGGCGGTGTACATCAATTCGCCGAACAATCCCACCGGATGGACCATCGCCCGCGAGACGCAGCGCGCGGTGCTGGAGCACTGCCGCCGGCACGGCATCTGGATCTTCGCCGACGACGCCTACGAACGGCTGTATTTCGAGGGCAACGGCGTCGCCCCTTCGTTTCTCGACATTGCGGAGGCGGGCGACCGGGTGGTGAGCAGCAACACGTTCTCCAAGACCTGGCTCATGCCGGGGTGGCGCCTCGGCTGGCTGGTGGTGCCGCCGGCGCTCATCGCGGACCTCGGCAAGTTGATCGAATTCAACACTTCGTGCGCCCCGGTTTTCGTGCAGCGGGCCGGAGTGGTCGCAGTGACGCAGGGCGAAGGGGTGATCCGGCACACGCTGGAGCGATTCCGGCGCGCCCGCGACTTCCTGGTGCGCGAGCTGAATGCGATTCCCGGCGTCGACGCGGCGCTGCCAAGCGGAACGATGTACGCGTTTTTCCGAATCCCGGGCGTGGACGACACCCTTGAATTCTGCAAGCGGCTGATGCAGCGAGCGGGTCTCGGCCTTGCGCCGGGTTCGGCATTCGGCCCGGAAGGCGAGGGGTTCCTGCGCTGGTGCTTCGCGGCGAGCGAGGAGCGGCTCGCCCAGGGCGTGGAGCGGCTGCACCGCGGGCTGGCCGGTTGAGGGCCATGCAGGCGCGCGCGGGCGCACTCGCGGATCTTCTTGCCGGCGCACATGCCGGCCGCAATCTTGTTGACAGGCGCGACGAGCTTGCGCCGCGAAGCGCCGAGGAAGCCTATGCGGTGCAGGATCGCGTCTACGCCGCAGTCTGCGGCGGAAAGCGGCCGCCGGCATGGAAGGTCGGAGCGGCGGGCGACGAGGTCGAGCCGACCGCATCGCCGATTCTCGAAGTGTTCTCGAGTCCCGCGCGGCTCGCCGGGAAGCATCGCCGCCTGATCGGTGTCGAAGCGGAAGTGGCCTACCGGTTTGCCCGCGACTTGCCCGGCCGCGCGGCTCGCTACACGGACGAAGAGATCGCCGCTTCGATCGGCGAAGTCCTGGTCGCGCTCGAACTGTGCGATGCGCGCCTTGCCGATTGGCAAGCGGCGCCGGCGCTCTGGAAGCTGGCGGACTTCGGGCTCAATGCGGCGCTCGTGACCGGCAGCGACACCGGGGCGTGGCGAAGCCTCGAATTTTCCTCGCAGCGTGCCGAGCTGCTGATCGACGGGCAGCGGCGCGTGGACGTGACGGGCGCTCATCCCTGCGGCAATCCGTTCCGGCTCCTTCCCTGGATCGTCGCGCATTGCGCGCGTCGCACAGGCGGCCTGCGTGCCGGCGACGTCGTCACCACCGGATCGTGGGGCGGCATGCATCCTGTGGCGCCCGGCCAGATGGTCGTCGCCCGTTTTTCGGGGATCGGCGAAGCAAGCGCAACGATCCCGCCGATCTGAAGGCGCATCATATTTGTGCATGGTGCGAAACACGCGCACCGTCTTCATGCGCGGATGCGAATCTGCTCGCGCCCGCCGGATCGCCGAAATTCCCCTGCAATCAGTCGAGTAGATCGCGCCGCGCGCTCTGGCATGGTCATTGCGTTCCTGTTCTGCGAGGCGGTCGGGAGATCGTCAACAACGCACCAACCTTCGAAGGGGACCTCGCATATGAAGCGCCGCACATTCATCAGGCAGTTGGCTCTATCGGCCGCAGTGGCCGCAATCGGATTCGGTTCCTCAGGCCTTTACGCCCAGCAGAAGACCGTGAAGGTGGGCGTGCTGCATTCGCTGTCCGGAACGATGGCGATCAGCGAAACGGTGTTGAAGGACACCGTGTTGATGGCGATCGAGGAGATCAATGCCAAGGGTGGCGTCATGGGCGCCAAGATCGAGCCGGTGGTGGTCGATCCGGCTTCCAACTGGCCGCTTTTTGCCGAGAAGGCGCGGCAGTTGATCACCCAGGACAAGGTGGCCACCGTGTTCGGCTGCTGGACTTCGGTATCCAGAAAGTCCGTGCTGCCGGTCTTCGAGGAGCTGAACGGCCTTCTTTTCTACCCCGTGCAATACGAGGGTGAGGAGATCTCGAAGAACGTGTTCTACACCGGCGCCGCGCCCAACCAGCAGGCGATCCCGGCTGTCGAATACCTGATGTCGAAGGACGGCGGAGCCGCCAAGCGCTGGGTGCTGCTCGGTACCGACTACGTGTATCCGCGCACCACCAACAAGATCCTGCGCGCCTTTCTCAAGTCGAAGGGCGTCGCGGAAGCCGACATCATGGAGGAATACACCCCCTTCGGCCACAGCGACTATCAGACCATCATCGCCAAGATCAAGAAGTTCGCGGCCGAAGGCAAGCGGACCGCGGTTGTTTCCACCATCAACGGCGACTCCAACGTGCCTTTCTACAAGGAACTGGGCAACCAGGGCCTGAAGGCTACGGACGTGCCCGTGGTGGCGTTCTCGGTCGGCGAGGAAGAACTGCGCGGCGTCGATACCAAGCCGCTCGTCGGACACCTTGCGGCGTGGAACTACTTCATGTCGCTGAAGAATGCGACCAACGACGAGTTCACCAGGAAGTGGGCCGCCTACGCCAAGGCGAAGAACCTCGCCGGCCACAAGGACAAGCCGCTGACCAACGACCCGATGGAAGCGACGTATATCGGCGTGTACATGTGGAAGCAGGCCGTCGAGAAGGCGAAGAGTTTCGATGTGAACAAGGTCACGGCCGCCATGGCGGGCCAGACGTTCACGGCGCCCTCGGGTATCACCTCCAAGATGGATGAGAAGAACCACCACCTGCACAAGGCGGTGTTCATCGGCGAAGTGAAGGCCGATGGCCAGTTCAACGTGGTGTGGAAGACCAAGGGCCCGGTCAAGGCGCAGCCGTGGAGCCCGTTCATCGCCGGCAACGACAAGAAAAAGGACGAGCCGGCCCTGATGGCGGCGAAGAAATAGTAAACCGGACGGAAAGACCGCCGGTTTACATCGGCGCGATGGAGCGGAAGCAGAGCTCCGCTCATCGCGCCGCAACCGTCCGCGCCGCCGGGATCGGCGGCGCATAACAGGAGGGCCGGGCAACCGGCCCTCGTCTTATGCGCGGCATCATCCTGATCCTGCTGCTGGCATTCGCGGGACACGCGGCGGCGCTCGACGGGGCGGCGCTCGACAAGCTCGCGTTTGGCGAGAGCGACGAAAAGATCGAGGCGATCGGCGCGCTCCTTGCCGAGGGCGATCCGCGGGTTGCGGAGGTCCTGCAGGCACTCGCCGAGGGCGAGATGCAGACCGCCGGCAGGCGCGTGCTGATCGTTCGCGGGGAAGAAGCGCTCGACGCCGCCAGCGGCGAACGGGTCGCTCCGCTGCCCAAGGAGCGCGAGGACGTCGTCGCCAACAACCGCCTGCGCGGCGCGATCGGCGCGGCCCTTGCCTCGTTGAAGCTCCTGTCCCCGGATCGCGCCACCCGGCTATCCGCAGCCGGCGCGCTCAGCGCGGGCGTCGATGAGGCGCTGCTTCCGCTCGTCAGGAAGGCGCTGCAAAAGGAGACCGACGCCGAGATCCGGGCGCTGCTCGAGACGGCGGTTGCATCGCTGGAGCTGGAAAGCGGCGACAAGGCGGCCCGGCTCGCCGCGATCCGCACGCTGGGGCAGTCGAATACCCCGAGCAGCAAAACGCTCCTGCTCCCGCTCGCCAACGACCCCGATCCGGAAATACGGGCGGCGGCGCAACTGAGTCTCCGCGCGGTCGAGGGAAAACTCCTCTGGGGAGAACTCGGGGGGCTGCTGTTCGCCGGGGTGAGCCTGGGCTCCATCCTGCTGCTTGCCGCGCTCGGCCTTGCCATCACCTACGGGTTGATGGGCGTGATCAACATGGCGCACGGCGAGCTGATCATGATCGGCGCCTATTCGACCTACATGGTGCAGAATCTTTTCAGGGCGCATGTGCCGCAATTATTCGACTGGTATCTGCTTTGCGCAGTCCCTGCGGCTTTCTCCATCTCGGCGCTCGTCGGCATGGCGCTCGAGCGCATCGTGATCCGCTGGCTGTACGGCCGTCCGCTCGAAACGCTGCTTGCCACCTGGGGCATCAGCCTTGCACTGATCCAGGGCGTGCGGACGATCTTCGGCGCGCAAAACGTGCAGGTCGAGAACCCCGTCTGGATGTCGGGAGGGATCCAGGTTCTCTCCAACGTCGTGCTGCCGTGGAACCGCATCATGATCATCATTTTTGCCGCGGCCGTGCTCGCAGCGATGTGGGCGCTTCTTACGCGCACCCGGCTGGGCCTTTTCGTGCGCGGGGTGACGCAAAACCGCGACATGGCGTCCTGCGTCGGCGTGCCGACCGCGCGCGTGGATACGCTCGCTTTCGGGCTCGGAGCAGGCATCGCGGGGCTTGCAGGCTGCGCGCTCTCGCAGGTCGGCAACGTCGGGCCCGATCTGGGCCAGGGCTATATCGTGGACTCGTTCATGGTCGTGGTGTTCGGCGGCGTAGGCCAGCTCGCCGGCACCGTGTACGCCGCGCTCGTCCTCGGATTCGCCAACAAGTTTCTCGAAGCCTGGTCGGGTGCCGTCATCGCCAAGATCGTGGTGCTCGTGTTCATCATTTTCTTCATCCAGCGGCGCCCTCAGGGGCTCTTCGCCCTCAAGGGACGCGCTGCGGAAGCTTAGGATGGGACCGATCGCGACGACGATTTCGCGGCTCTACGGGACCCGGGGCTGGATCGCGCTCGGCGCGTTCGCCGCCGTGCTGTTCGTGGTGTTTCCGCTGCTCAGCCTCGCGGTGCCGGAGGGACACGCGCTCCATCTTTCCCAGTACTGGGTGACCCTGGTCGGCAAGATCATGTGCTATGCGATCGTCGCACTGGCCATGGACCTGGTCTGGGGCTATGCGGGGATCCTGTCGCTGGGCCACGGCCTGTTCTTTGCGCTCGGCGGATACGCGATGGGCATGCACCTGATGCGCCAGATCGGCCGCGAGGGGCAGTACCAGTCGGAGCTGCCGGATTTCATGGTGTTCCTGGACTGGAAAGCGTATCCCTGGCACTGGTGGAACACCGACCAGTTCTGGTGGTCTGCGCTGCTTGTCGTTCTCGTTCCGGGCCTGCTCGCGTACGTGTTCGGCTATTTCGCTTTCCGCTCCAGGGTGAAGGGCGTGTACTTCTCGATCATCACGCAGGCGCTCACCTTCGCGGCGATGCTTCTGTTTTTTCGCAACAACACCGGGTTCGGCGGCAATAACGGCTTTACCGACTTCAAGCGCATCCTCGGCTTCGCCATCACGACGCCGGAGACGCGGATGGCGCTCTTCGCAGTAACCGGGGCCGCGCTGATCGGGACGCTCCTGCTGGGGCGCTGGCTCGTCAAGTCGAAATTCGGCCGCGTGCTGATGGCGATCCGCGACGCCGAGCAGCGCGTCGCCTTCTGCGGCTATGACACGGTGAATTACAAGCTTTTCGTCTGGACGCTGTCCGCGGTGCTGTGCGGCATCGCCGGCGCGCTCTACGTCCCGCAGGTCGGCATCATCAATCCGAGCGAAATGTCGCCCGCGAACTCGATCGAGATCGCGATCTGGGTCGCGGTCGGCGGCCGCGGAACGCTCACCGGCGCGATCGTCGGCGCAGGGGTGGTGAACGGCGCCAAGAGCTTTTTCACCCAGGCCTTTCCCGAATACTGGCTGTACGTGCTGGGGTTGTTGTTCATCCTGGTGACGCTGTTCATGCCGCAGGGCGTTGTCGGTATCGTTCGCAAATGGCGCGCCACGAAATGAAACCGTCGGAACCGATCCTGATGCAGCAGGCCGCGGAGCGGGTGGCCGAGGACGATCCGGCCGCCAGCTACCTCCACCCGTTGGTGCCGGGCGAGGTCGATCTTTCGCACGGCGCGATCCTGTATCTCGACGACATCAGCGTCAGCTTCGACGGTTTCCAGGCATTGAAGAAGCTCTCGCTCATGATCGAGGTGGGCGAGCTGCGCTGCGTGATCGGCCCGAACGGCGCCGGCAAGACCACGATGATGGACGTCATCACCGGGCGCACGCGGCCAGATTCGGGAAGCTGCTTTTTCGGCCAGTCGATCGACCTGACCCGGCTCTCGGAGGCCGAGATCGCGCACGCCGGCATCGGCCGGAAATTCCAGAAGCCGACGATCTTCGAGAGCCACACGGTGTTCGAGAACCTGGAACTCGCGATGAAGGCGGACAAGAGCGTGCGGCAGACGCTGCTTGCGCGGCTTTCCGCGGAGGAGCGCGACCGCATCGCCGAGACGCTGCGCCTGGTTCGCCTCTCCGACAGTGCGGACCGCGTCGCGGGACTTCTCTCGCACGGCCAGAAGCAGTGGCTCGAGATCGGCATGCTGCTCATGCAGGAGCCGAAGTTGCTGCTGCTCGACGAGCCGGTCGCCGGCATGAGCGACGAGGAGACCGAGCGCACGGGCGAACTGTTCCTCGCGCTCGCGGGCTCGCATTCCCTGGTCGTCGTGGAGCACGACATGGCCTTCATCGAGAAGATCGCGCGCAAGGTCACGGTGCTGCATGAAGGCAGCGTCATCGCCGAGGGGCCGATGGCGCAGGTGCAGAACGATCCGAAGGTGATCGAGGTCTACCTGGGGAGATAGCGATGCTCGCGGTTGCCAACCTCAACCAGTTTTACGGCGGCAGCCACATCCTGCGGGAGCTGTCGTTCGATGTTCCGGCGGGCAAGGTCACCGCGCTTCTCGGGCGCAACGGCGTCGGCAAGACGACGCTGCTGCGCACCCTGATGGGGCTGCTGCCGGCGCGCACCGGGAGCATTCGCTTCGGCGAGGCGGACCTCACCGCGGCGAAGCCCTACGAGCGGGTGCGGTCCGGGATCGGTTACGT
>Ga0209640_10002865_pt1 | contig 15074 bp, 15 predicted proteins | sample RifCSP10_1_FD_184018 | JGI IMG/M metagenome (GOLD analysis project Ga0209640, IMG submission 184018) | Soil microbial communities from Rifle, Colorado - Rifle CSP2_sed 10_1 (SPAdes) (version 2) | ecosystem: Environmental > Terrestrial > Deep subsurface > Rock core/Sediment | place: Rifle...
CCGCCTTCAGGAGCGACCCACGTGATCACGCCGTACGGGTCCATGATGTCGCACGTCTTGCAGTGGACGCAGTTCGAGGCGTTGATCTGGAGCCGCAGGCCTCCGGATCCGTTATCGACCATCTCGTAGACGCTGGCGGGACAGAATCGTACGCACGGGTGGCCGAACTCGGGCCCGCAGATCGAATGGCAGACATCGGTCTGCACCAGCAGGTGCGAGGGCTGGTCTTCGTCGTGATGGGTGCCGGAGTAATGCGCGCCCGTGACCTTGTCGAACGTGATTCGCCGATCGGCCGGCACCGCGTTGGACGGGACGAGGATGTCGCGCTTGGCAGGGCCGTAGTATTGGTCGATCCGCTTCAGCGCCTTGTGGCCTTCGTGCCCCGGCACCTCCGGCAGGAACCGGCCCCCGGTGAGCATCGCGATGCCCGCATAGGCGCTCCCCGCCAGCAGGCCCGCGCCAAACGCCTGGTGCACGTTGCGCACCGGGTACAGCTCGGCCTTGATCGCGCTGTCATCGACGCGTGTCTTGTAGCGACCCAACTGCGCCGCCGACGTATCGCCCGCGCGGAGGGCCTCGAACGCCGTCTCGGCCGCCAGCATGCCGCTGCGCATCGCGAGGTGGATCCCCTTGAGGCGCGTCGAGTTCACGAAGTTGGCGGCGTCTCCGACGATCACGCCGCCGTCGAAGAACAGCTTCGGCTGCGTGTTCCATCCACCCTCTGGGATCGCCTTGGCGCCGTAGCGAACCAGTTGCCCGCCCTCGATGATGCTGGAGATGTACGGGTGCCGCTTGAAATGCTGGAAGGCGGCGTGCGGATCGAACAGCGGGTCCTTGTACTCGAGGCCCACGACAAACCCGATCGAGATGTGGCCCTCCGGCATCGCGTACAACCAGCTGCCGCCGAACTCCTCTTCACGCAGCGGGTAGCCGAGCGTGTGGATGACGGTGCCCGGCTTCAGCCGATCGCGGGGAATGTCCCACAGCTCCTTGAGGCCGATGCCAAACGTGGCCGGCCCCGCGTTGAGCCCAAGCGCCAGATCGCGAATGAGCTGCTTGGTGAGGTGGCCACGGACGCCGTCGGCGAAGATCGTGACCTTCGCATGAATGTCGGCGCCGGGCTCGTACGCCGCCTTCGGCTTGCCGTCCTTGCCCAGGCCGCGGTCGCCCGTCCTCACGCCGATGACCCGGCTGCCGTCGTACAGCACATGCTGCGCGGGGAACCCCATGAACAGGTCGACGCCCTGGGCTTCTTCGACTCGTGACGCCAGCCACCTGGTAAACAGGTTGAGCGAGATGATGTAGTTGCCGTGATTGCGAAAGGGGGGCGGCGTCACCGGAAGACGGAACTTCGCGTTCGGCGTCAGGAAGTAGATGTTGTCTTCCAGAACTTCCGACGCCAGCGGCGCGCCCTTCGCCTGGAAATCGGGAATGAGGTCCTTGAGCGTGGAGGGGTCGAGCAGCGCGCCCGACAGCGAGTGCCCGCCTGCCTCGCGGGCTTTCTCGAGCACTGCGATCGACAGCGGCTCGCCGCCCTGCTGCTTCTGGAGTTGCGCGAGGCGCAAGGCGGCCGAGAGCCCCGCGGGACCCCCGCCGACAATCAGGACATCGACTTCAAGCGTTTCACGCTCGGCCATCAGCGTTTCTCAAGCCTCAAGCCCCAAGTCCCAAGCCTCAAGCCCCAAGTCCCAAGCCTCAAGCCCCAAGTCCCAAGCCTCAAGCCTTCGCGAGCTCCGCAATGATTGCCGGAGCGAGCTCGAACAAATCGCCCTGGAGGCCGTAGTCGGCGACCTCGAAGATCGGCGCGTCAGCGTCCTTGTTGATGGCGACGATCGTGCGCGAGCCCTTCATGCCCACCAGGTGCTGAATCGCACCGGAGATGCCCACGGCGACGTAGAGCTTCGGCGCCACCGTCTGGCCCGAGCTGCCGATCTGCCGCTCCATCGGCAGCCAGCCGTTGTCGCAGATCGGACGGGACGCGGCAAGCTCGGCGCCAAAGGCCTTGGCGAGCTGCTCGGCCAGGGCGATGTTCTCCTGGGTCTTGATGCCGCGCCCGACCGACACGATGCGCTCGGCCTGCGACAGGTCCACGGCCTGCTTGGCTTCCTGGAACGGCGCCTCGGGCTTCTGGCGGATCTTCGACTCGTCCACGTTGACGCCGGCCACGGCGATCGGCGCGAGCGCTGCGCCCTTCTGTGCCGCGTCCGCGCGGTAGGCGCCGATCTGGATCGTCACCAGGTACGGCGCCGGCCCCTGCGGCACGACGTCGGCGATGAGCTTGCCCTGGAACATCGGCCGCGCGAACGCCGGCGCGCCGGTGCCGGTCCGGATCGCCGTGACGTCGGTGACCAGGGCGCGATCGATCCGCGCCGCCAGCGTGGGCGAGTAGTCGCGCGTCTGGTAGGTGTGCGGAAACACCACGTAGGCCGGCGACACCTGCGCAATCACCTGCTGGAGTACCTGCACAAACGCATCGGGCGTGTAAGCACCGAGCGCCGCGTGCTCGACGGTCAGCACCCCGGCCACGGCGGCCTGCGCCAGCTCCGTGGCCACGGCCGACACCCCCTGGCCGACCACGGCGATCTTGATGGGCATCGAGCCCGAGGCCAGCTGCTGCGCGGCGGCCACCGCCTCCCAGCTCGCGCGATTCAGCTTGCCGTCTTTCTGTTCGGCGACCACGAGAATCATAGGGCCCTCGCTTCTTCGCGAAGCCGCTTGACCAGCTCCTTCGCCGCTTCCGCGGGCGACCCGCCGATCATCACCGTCTGCTTCGACTTCTGCGGGGCATACAGCGCCACGATCTTGAGCCGCGGCGCCAGGCCGGCGGGCGCGGCCACCTTGGTGATCGCTTTCTTCTTCGCCGCCATGATGCCCTTGAGCGTCGCGTAGCGCAGCTGGTTGATGCCGCTCTGAATCGTGAGCAGCGCCGGCAGCGGCATCGTGACGTACTGGAACCAGCCGCCCTCGAGCTCGCGCTTGACCTTCAACGCGCCGCCTTCGGCATTCACTTCCATGATGATGGTGGAGTGCGGGATGCCGAGCTTTTCGGCGAGCACCGGCCCGAACTGGGCGTGGCCCTGGTCGTCGGACTGCAGGCCCGTCAGGATCAGGTCGAACTTCTGCTCCGCCATGGCCGGCGCCAGGGCCGCCGCGGCGGTGGCCGCATCCGCCGGACCGAGCGCCTCGTCTTCCACGTGAAGCGCGCGGTCGGCGCCGCGGGCGAGGGCCTCGCGGATCACCTGCTGCACGCGCGCCGGGCCGGCCGAGCAGACCACGACCTCACCGCCGTGCTTCTCGCGGAGCCGCAACGACTCCTCGAGCGCATAGGCGTCGGGCTCGTTCATCTCGTAGCTGACGTCCTGGTCGCGCACCCACGTCTTGTCGTCGTTCAGGCGCGGCTGCCACTCGCGGGTGGGGACTTGCTTGATGCAGACGGCGATCTTCATGGCGCTGGGCTCTGGGCTGTAGGCTTCAGGCTTTGGGGTCCTGCGCCTCCTCGTATTTCTTGAATAGCAGCGCCGCGTTCGTTCCGCCAAACCCGAACGAGTTGGACAGGGCGTACCGCACGGGCATCCGGCGGCTGGTGTGAGGGACGTAGTCGAGGTCGCACTCGGGATCCGGGCTGTCGAGGTTGATCGTCGGCGGCACGATCTGGTGGTGCACGGCCAGCGCGACGATGCCCGCCTCGAGCCCGCCGGCCGCGCCGAGCAGGTGCCCGGTCATCGATTTGGTCGACGAGATCGCCAGGGTGCGCGCGTGCTCGCCAAAACACCTCTTGATGGCCTTCGTTTCGAGCCGGTCGTTGTGCGGGGTCGACGTCCCGTGCGCGTTGATGTAATCGACCTCGTGCGGCTGCACGCCGGCCTCCTTGAGGGCGAGCTGCATGACGCGCACGGCCCCGTCGCCGTCCTCGGACGGCGCCGTGATGTGAAAGGCGTCGGCCGACATGCCGTAGCCCACCACCTCCGCATAGATGGGCGCGCCGCGCCGCCGTGCCCGCTCCAGCTCCTCGAGGACGACAATGCCCGCCCCTTCACCGATGATGAACCCGTCCCGATCCTTGTCGAACGGACGGCTGGCGCGGTGCGGCTCGTCGTTGCGCGTCGACAGGGCGCGCAGCGCGGCAAACCCGCCGACGCCCATCGGCGTGATCGCCGCCTCGGACCCTCCGGCAATCATCGCGTCCGCGTCGTCGCGGCGGATGACCTCGAAGGCGTCGCCGATGGCGTGGGCGGAGGCGGAGCACGCCGTGCAGGTGGCCGAGTTCGGACCCTTGGCCCCGAAGCGGATCGACACCTGCCCGGCGGCCAGGTTGATGATCGCCGACGGAATAAAGAACGGCGAAATCTTGCGGGGCCCGCCTTCGAGGAGGGCCCGATGCTCGCGCTCGATGGTGGAGAACCCGCCGATGCCCGACGCGATGAAGACGCCGATGCGCGGGGCGGTCTGTGGCGTCACGGGCAGCTTCGAGTCGTCCATCGCGAACTGGGAGGCCGCGATGGCGTACTGGATGAAGACGTCCATCTTCTTGACGTCTTTCTTCTCGACAAATTGCAGCGGGTCGAACCCGGCGACCTCCGCCGCAATCTGCGAGGCAAATCCTTCCGCGTCGAACTTCGTGATTCGCGACACGCCGCTCGTGCCGGCCAGCAGCGCGTTCCAGTTCGCGCTGGTGCCGATCCCGAGCGACGACACCAGGCCGATGCCGGTGATAACGACCCGCCTGCTCAACCCGGCTACTTCTTTCCTTTGGCGTGGGCGTCGATGTAGTCGATCGCTTCCTTCACGCGGGTAATCTTCTCGGCGTCTTCGTCGGGGATTTCGATGCCAAACTCCTCCTCGAACGCCATCACGAGCTCCACCGTGTCCAGCGAATCGGCACCGAGGTCGTCCACAAAGGACGCATCGGGTGTGACTTCTTCTTCGTCGACGCCCAGCTGTTCCACGATGATGCTCTTGACCTTGTCTGCAACGGCCATTACGCCTCCTCATCAACTCACAAGTCACAAGTCACAAACCACAAGTCGCAAACCCCGGTTGTGACTTGGGCCTTGGGCCTTGTGACTTGACTTACATGTACATGCCGCCGTTTACGGCCAGTACTTGCCCTGTAATATACGACGCCTCATCCGACGCGAGGAAGCAGACGGCGGCCGCGACATCCGCGGTCCGGCCGAGCCGTCCGAGCGGAATCTGCGCGGTCCAGTCGCCCTGGGCCTTGTCGGTCATCGCCCGGGTCATGTCGGTGTCGATGAGCCCTGGCGCCACGACGTTGACCGTGATGTTCCGTGACGCGACCTCGCGCGCCAGCGCCCGGCTGAACCCGATCAACCCCGCCTTCGACGCCGCATAGTTGGCCTGCCCGGCGTTGCCCATCTGTCCCACCACCGAGCCGATGCTGACGATGCGGCCGGCGCGCTGCCTGATCATGGGCCTGAGCACCGCCTGCGCGCAGACGAAGGCGGCCGTCAGGTTGGTCGCAATCACCTGATCCCAGTCGTCGCGCTTCATCCGCAGCAGGAGCTGATCGCGCGCGATACCCGCGTTGTTCACGAGGATGTCGATGCGGCCGTGCCGCTCGAGCGCCCCGGCGACCATGGTGTCGACGGCGCCGGTGTCCGTCACGTCCACCGACGCGGCGTCGGCGCGCCCGCCCGCGTCATGGATCGCCGCCACCGTGGCCGACGCATGGTCGGCCCGGGCCGCGGCAACGACGTGCGCGCCCCGGGCGGCGAGCTCGGTCGCCACAGCCCGTCCGATGCCGCGCGAGGCGCCGGTCACGATCGCCACTTTACCTGACAGATCGAACATGAAACGGACAGACGTCGAACTTACTTTCCACTTTGCACTTCTTACTTTGCACTTGCGAGAATCACCCCAAGGTCCTCGGGCGCGCCGAAGGCCAGCACCTGCGCGTCCTTGTGGATCTTCTTCACCAGACCGCCAAGCACGCGTCCCGGACCCACCTCAACATACGTGGTGACGCCCGCCGACGCAAGGCGCCGCACGATGTCTTCCCAGAGTACGGGCGCCGAGACCTGCCGCACGAGCGCGTCGATGGCCGCGCCCGCATCCCGCTTCGGCTGCGCATCGACGTTGGCGACGATCGGCACCTGAGGATCGCGGACGGCCAGCGCACGCAACTCGGGCTCGAGCCGCTCCTCGGCCGGCTTCATCAACGCACAGTGGAACGGCGCGCTCACCGCCAGTGGCACGACCCGCCGGGCCCCGAGCGCCCTGGCGCGCTCCCCCGCGCGCTGCACGGCGCGCGTGGCACCGGCAATCACCACCTGGCCGGGACTGTTGATGTTGGCGGGGCTCACCACCTCACCCTGCGCCGCCTCGTCACACGCCCGGCGCACGTCGGCCGCGTCCAGACCGAGCACGGCCGCCATCGCGCCCTCGCCCACCGGTACCGCCTCCTGCATATAGCGGCCGCGCCGGCGCACGATGCGAACGGCATCGGCAAAGGCGAACGTCCCGGCCACGACGTTGGCCGAGTACTCGCCCAGGCTGTGCCCGGCGACGAGATCCGGACCAACGCCCCGCGCCACGAGCACGCGGGCCGCCGCGACACTGACGGCCAGAATCGCCGGCTGCGTGTATTCGGTCAGGACGAGCTGATCCTCGGGTCCCTCGAAGCACAGCCGGCTCAACGAGGGCGGGCCGCCCCCAGGCGTGTCTCCCGCGGCCACGAACGCCGCGTCGGCCTCGTCGAAGGCGGCGCGGGCTTCCGGGAACGCGTCGGCCAGCGCCTTGCCCATGCCGACGGCCTGCGCACCCTGCCCGGGAAAGAGGAACGCGATCATCGGTCGCCGGCCGCCACGGTCGCGATGTCGCGCTCGACGCGCTGGAGGAAGTCGCTCGTCGCAAAGCGGTAGGCCATCGCGATGGCGTTCCGGACGGCCTTGGCCGATGAACGGCCGTGGCCGACAAGGGCGAGCCCCGCCACACCGAGCAGCGGAGCGCCGCCGTATTCGGAATAGTCGACGCGGCGCCGGAACCGCCGGAACGCGCGGCGCGACAGCAGGTATCCCACCTGGCTCGAGAACGTCCTCTTGAGCTCATCCGCGAGCAGCGCCTCCACGACGTCGACGAGCCCCTCGCTCGTCTTGAGCACGACGTTGCCCGTGAAGCCGTCGCAGACGATCACGTCGGCGACCCCGCTGTAGATGGCCCGGCCTTCGACGTTGCCGATGAAATTCATCGACGCCGCCTTCAGGAGCCGGTGCGCCTCGCGCGTGAGCTCATTCCCCTTGGTGGCTTCCTCACCAACGGACAGCAGGCCGATGCGCGGCCGGTCGATCCCGAGCGCCACGCGGGCGTAGGCGACGCCCATGACGGCGAACTGAAGCAGGTGGTGCGGCCGGCACTCCACGCTGGCGCCGGCATCGAGCAGCACGGCCGGGCGTCCGCGCGTGGGAATCGTCGCCGCGAGCGCCGGGCGATCGACGCCGGGCAGCATGCCGAAGGCGGCATAGGCCGCCATGACGGTGGCACCGGTATGTCCGGCGCTGAACAGCGCTCCAGCCTCGTGGCGCGCCACGAGGTCCGCGGCGACGCGGATCGAGGCACGCGGCTTGCGCCGGAGCGCCGCTGCGGGCGCCTCGGTCATCTCGACGGCCTCTGGCGCTTCGACGATCTCGAGGCCCAGCCGGGGCCAGTCGGTGTGCGTCGCCAGGGCATGTTCGACGACCGCCGTCGGACCGACGAGCGCGATCCGGACGGCGAGGTGACGTGCAGCGGCCACCGCGCCGTCGACGACCGCCGAGGGCGCGTGGTCGCCGCCCATCGCATCAACAGCGATGCGAATCAGCTACTTATTCCTCGTCGACCGGCCGGACCTGGCGCTGCCGGTAGTAGCCGCAGTGGGGACAGATGCGATGGGGCGCCTTCGGCTCGTGGCACTGCGGACAGAGACCCGTGGCGGCGGCGCGCAGGGCGTCGTGGGTCCGCCGCTTGGCGGTTCTGGTCTTGGAGTGTCGGCGTTTTGGATTTGGCATATCTCTGTTCTACATCTCGCGGGTTCTGCCCAGGTCCTTGAGTATCGCCAGGCGTGGATCCTCCGATGCTGGCGCGCAGGCGCACGTGGACGCATTCAGGTTCGTGCCGCACTGCGGACAGAGCCCCCTGCAATCGTCCCGGCACAGCGGCTTCATCGGGAGCGCCAGGTAGAACTGCTCGCGCAGCAGCTCGTTCACGTCGATCCGATCGTCACGGTAATAGCTCGTCTCGAGATCCTCGTCTTCCACTTCGCGCTCGGCCTCGGTTGACGCGGTCGACGCGGGCAGATACCGGAGGTCGAAGGGCGCATCCACGACCAGACGATACGGCTCCACGCACCGGCTGCAGACCAGCTCGAGCTCGGCCTTTGCGGTGCCGGCCAGACGGAACTTCTCTTTGTCCTTGTGGATCTCGAACTCGAGCCCGACGGGTGACACGATCCGGTAGGCCTCGCCCTCCTCGCCCAGCTCCGCGGGCTGGAACGTGCGGGCGAAACTCTCGAGCGGCTTCCGGTACCGTGTGAGGTCGAGCTGCAAACCCAAAATTATAACTGATTCCAGGAGATGGGCCCGATCCACGGCTTGGGGATGAACAGCCGCTCGTAGAGCGCGACGGCAAATCGGTCCGTCATCCCGGCCAGAAAATCCCTGGCCGCCACGTCCAGTCCTTCGGCCTCGATGATGCGGCGGTCGAGAAAGTCCTCGGGCCGCTCGCGGACCTTCTCCCACAAGCCGCTGAGAATCCCGCTCGCCTTCCGGAACTCGCCGGTGGCGATGTCGTTCTCGTACACCGCTTCGAACAGGAAGCTCCGCATGGCCAGCGTCGCCTCGAGCACCTCACGGCTCATCCGGATCTCGGTAAGCCCGGCGTGCTGCGTTTCCGTGACGACATCCTTGACCATCCGCGCGATCCGGGCCGAGGAGGTGTCGCCGAGCGTCTTCACCGGTTCCTTCGGCAGGTCCGCGGTCATCAACATTCCCGCCCTCGCCGCGTCGTCGATGTCGTGGTTGACGTACGCGATGAGATCGGCCACGCGCATGATCTGGCCCTCCAGCGTGGCGGCGCGCTTGGAGGCGTCGATACCGACCGGCGAGCCTTCCTTGCCCTTGGAGTGGTGTGCAATGCCGTCGCGGACTTCCCACGTCAGATTGAGGCCGCGCCCGTCGTTTTCCAGGACGTCGACGATGCGGAGGCTCTGTTCGTAGTGGTTGAAGCCGCCGGGAATCATCGTGTCGAGCGCGCGCTCGCCCGTGTGGCCGAACGGGGTGTGGCCGAGGTCGTGGCCGAGCGCGATCGCTTCGGTCAGCTCTTCGTGCAGGCGAAGCACCTTCGCGATGGTCCTGGCGATCTGCGACACCTCGAGCGTGTGGGTGAGCCTCGTCCGGTAGTGGTCGCCGGCCGGCGCGAAGAAGACCTGCGTCTTGTGCTTCAGGCGGCGGAACGCCTTGCTGTGAATGATCCGGTCGCGGTCGCGCTGGAACGCGGGACGGACGTCGTCTTCGGGCTCGGGCCGGAGGCGGCCGCGGGAGTCGGCGCTCCTGGCGGCCTGCGGCGCGAGCATCTCCCGCTCTCGCTCTTCGAGGGCCTCACGAATGCTCGCCAACGGGTGCCTCCAGGATCTCCGGCAGAAAGCTCGAACCGTGCGCCAGGCGCCCGACGCCGAAATTGGCGGCCAGCGTCTGCCCGAGGTCGGCGAACGTCCGGCGCGTGCCGATGTCGGCCCCCGCGCGCACGCGGGGACCGGTGAGCAGAATCGGCACGTATTCCCGCGAATGGTCGGTACTGGGCGTCGTGGGATCGTTGCCGTGATCGGCGGTGAGGACGAGCAGGTCGGTGTCGCGGATGGCCGGCAGGAGGCGCGCCAGCCGGTCGTCGAATCGCTCGAGATTGGCTGCGTAGCCGGTAATGTCGTTCCGGTGCCCGTAGACGGTGTCGAAGTCGACCAGATTCGTGAAAATGAGGCCGGCGGGCGTGTCCGCGATGGCGCCCTGCAGCTTCTCGAAGCCGTCTGCGTCGCTTCGGGTCGGCACGCGGCGGGCGATGCCGCGGCCCGCGAACAGGTCGGCGATTTTTCCGATGGCGACCACGGGAATATCGCGGTGGTGCAGTCTATCGAGCAGGGTCTCCCCCGTCGGCTCGAGTGCGTAGTCGTGCCGGTTCGCGGTCCGGGTGAACGCGCCCGGGGTTCCCAGGAACGGGCGGGCGATGACGCGGCCGACGCCGATGCCACGCACGGCCACGTCGAAGGCAATCTCACACATCCGGTACAGGTCCGCAACCGGAATCACGTCCTCGTGCGCCGCAATCTGAAACACGCTGTCGGCAGAGGTATAGATGATGGGCTTGCCGGTGCGCATGTGCTCGGGGCCCAGGCGATCGATGATCTCGGTTCCCGAGGCAACGACGTTGCCGAGCGTGCCGCGGCCGATCCGCCGCTCGAATTCGCCCATCACCTCAGGCGGAAAACCGGACGGAAAGGTCGCAAACGGCCGGTCCAGCACCACCCCCATCATCTCCCAGTGACCCGTCACGGAATCCTTGCCGGGCGAGGCCTCCGCCATCCGCCCGTACGCCCCGCGCGGGGCCGTCGCGGCGCCGCCGCCTCCGAGCGTGACGAGGCGGTCGAGGCCCAGCGCACGCAGGGCGGGAACCTTCAACGGCACCCGCGCCGCGATGTTCCCGAGGGTGTTGCTGCCTTCATCTCCGTACAGGCCGGCATCCGGGAGGGCGCCGATGCCGACGCTGTCGAGGACGATCACAATGGCGCGCGTGAACGGAGGCACACGCGCCTCATGCTCACGAATGGTGCGGGGAGAGGTAGTTGGCGACGGAGCGCTCGGTGGCAATGGTCGCGATGGCGTGCTTGAACACCAGGTGGTCGGCGCCGTTGACCTCGACGACCACCGCGAAGCGATCGAAATTCTTGATCCGCGCGTCGAACTGGCGGCCGTCGAGCAGGTGCACGCTCACCGACAGGCGCTCGCGCCGGGCGTAGTTGAGGAACGCATCCTGGATGTTCGGCTGGGCGGAGGCGGTATGGGGTTCAGAAACCTGGGCCATCAGGCAGCGTCTCCTCGCGGTCGAAGACCGCGCGCCGCGAGCGCCTCTTCCACGCGGATCCGCGTGTCGGGCCGCTCGCCGGGGCCGTCGAACCAGATAAGATTAGGCTCTTTGCGAAACCAGATCAACTGGCGGCGCGCGTAGCGGCGGTTCTCCTGCGCGATGAGCGCACGCGTCGCCGCCTCGTCTCGCACACCCCCGATCATCTCCATCACCTGCCGATACACGAGGCCGCCGAACGGCCGTGCCGCCGGCGGGACGCCTCGTGCGAGCAGCCCCTTCACCTCGGCGACGACACCGCGCGCGAACTGTGTATCAACCCTGCGGGCCACGCGTTCCCCCGTGAGCGCCGCAGGCAGGCGAAGGGCGATCGCGATCACGTCGCAATCCGCAATGGGCGAGGTCGTGTCGCTGAAGTGCGACGTCAACGGGCGACCCGTCGACAGATAGACCTCGAGCGCACGCACGATGCGCTTGCGATCCCTCGGCGTGATTCTCTCGGCCGAGTCCGGATCGACCCGCCGCAGCATGCGGTGCAGGCACTCGACCCCGCGCCGATCGGCCACCCTGTTGAGCCGGGCGCGCAGGTCCTCGTCGGCGCCGGGGCCTGGAAACAGCCCGCGCGTCAGGGCCCGGTAATACAGCCCGGTGCCGCCGATCACGATGGGCAGGTGGCCGCGTGCGTGAATCTCCCGGATGGCGCGCGCCGCATCACGGGCGTACTGGGCGGCGGTGTACACCTCGGTCGGGTCCGCAATGTCGATCAGGTGGTGCGCAATGCCCCGGCGGGCGTCGATCGGCACCTTGTCGGTCCCGATATCGAAGCCGCGGTACACCGCCGTGGAGTCGCAGTTGACGATTTCCCCGCCGTACCGCTCCGCCAGCGCCAGGCCGAGCGCGCTCTTGCCGGAGGCGGTCGGACCCAGAACGGCCAGGACGAGCGGACGCCCGGCGTTTACCATCCGACGCGGACCAGCACGTACACGATGAGCGCGGTGAGCAGAATCAGAAGACCAAGCTGCTGGACCCTGGTCGGCATCACGGTGTCATTCCGCAGGCCTCAGCCCCCAGGCCTCAGTTCGGTGGTTGCTCGTTGTAGTAGAACGTGACGGTAAAGAGCGCTTGATCCGACGGGTATTCCGGTGGAAGCGGCGCCGTCGGATTCGACGAGTAGATCGCGCCGTAGGCCGCGTTGGTGAAGGCCGCGATGACCGACGGCTGCACGATCACGATGTCGGTGATCTCGCCGCTGCGGTGAATGTTGAACTGCAGCACGACGTGGCCGCTCATCACCATCGCCGCCTGCGGGATGAACCAGTTGCGGCGCACCTGCGCGATGAAGCGCCGGAGCCACGGGCCGAACTCGACGCCCTTGGTGTCGAACTGAATCGTCGCACCGGGGCGGTCGTTGCCGCCCTGCGGATTGTCGAACGTTTCGTTCTGCACGTATTGCTGCAGGTTGCGGAGCGCCTCGCCGAGCGATCCGCCAGGGCGTGTCAGCGGCGTTTCAAGAGGCCGCCGAAGGCCCGTGTTGGCGGGCGGCGTGGCACGCGCCAGCTGGTTCTCCGGTTTGGGCTGCGGCGGCGACGCGGGATCGTCGGCGCCGCGCGCGCGCTCCTCTTCCGCCGCCTCGACGCGCTCGTCGGAATTGCCGCGCGAAAACGGCAGCGGATTCTCGGGGGCGCGCGCGATCACCGGATCCTGCGCCTGCCGGTCCAGATCCGACAGCTCGGCCCGGTCCGGCGGCCGCAGCGCCGGCATGTCGACGCGCGGCTGCACGAACACGAACCGCCGCGACGCCTCCTCGCGCTGCCGCTCGAGCTCAGCCTGCTGGCGTTCCAGCTCTTCGGGACTGACCTGGAACATCGGCAGGTGGGGGCCGACGATGAACGCCGCGGCAATCAGCGCATGAAAGATGGCCGACAGCATCACGCCGTCGCGCCGCGAGATGGCGGTTCCGACGATGTTCTCGTCCTGATAGCGATCGTCGAAGTCGAAATGAATCACGCGCGTGAAGGCGAATTATAACATCCGGCAGCACAAGCACTTAGCTGGTAGTCGGTCGTTGGTAGTCGGTAGTTGGTCGCACGAAAGCCTTGGCGCCCGACTTCCAAGCTACCAGCTACCGCCTCACACCCGTATACAGATAGACGATCCCGAAGCTCAGCGGGACGGCCCGGACGTCGCTGAATCCCGCCCGCTCGAGGATGCTGACAAAGTCCGCGGGTGGCGGAAACGCGCCTACCGATGCGGGCAGGTAAGAGTAGGCCGCGCCGTGGCCGGACACGGCTCGCCCGACCGTCGGCAGCAGGTACGTGAAATACCAGCGGTAGAGCGTGCTGATGCCGGGGACGCGCGGCATGCCGAACTCGAGAATCGCGAGGCGGCCGCCCCGGCGCATGGCCCTGGCCATCTCCGCGCACGCGAGCTCGGGCCGCTCGACGTTGCGGATCCCGAACGCGACGGTGGCCGCATCGACCGTCGCGTCGCCGACGGGCAGCCTCGCCGCATCGCCGCGCACGAGCGCGATCGTGTCTGCCTTCCCCGCCGCCCGCACCTTCCGCCATCCGATGGCCAGCATCGCGCCGGCGAAGTCGACGCCCAGCACGCGCGCGGCGCGGACGGCCTGCAGGGCGACGTCGGCCGTGCCGGTGCAGACGTCGAGCAGGACCTCGCGGCCCGTGAGGTGCAGCGAGCGGATGGCTCTGGCACGCCACCGCCGGTCGATACCGGCGCTCAGCAGGTGGTTGAGCAGGTCGTAACGCGGCGCGATCGCGTCGAACATCTCCGCGATGCGATCGGGAGTCCTGTTGGATGGGTCGATCGTGCCCTTAGCCAATGACAAGCGACAGCGCGGTGGCCGCGAAATAGATGATGCCGACGTAGCCGTTCAAGTCAAAGGCCTTCCTGACCTGCGAGAGATCCCGCTCGCTCACGAGCGACTGCTCGTAGGCCAGGAGCGCCGAGACGAGGGCGACGCCGCCCAGATACAACAATGGGAGCTCCGCCACCCGCCACAACGCCGCCATGGCCACGACGGTGGCCACGTGCATCAGACGCGACAGGCGAATCGCGGCTCCCACGCCGAACCGGACTGGAATCGAGCGAAGCCCCTGTTCCCGATCGAATGCCACATCCTGGCAGGCGTAGAGGATGTCGAATCCGCCGACCCAGAGCCCGATGGCGAGGCCCAGCAGCCACGGCTCAGGCCCCCCGCCCCCGCCCGCCGCGATCCATCCGCCGACAGGCGCCACGGCCATGGCGAGTCCGAGGAACAACTGCGTGTACGAGGTGTAGCGCTTGGCCAGCGAGTACCAGAAGACGATCGCCAGCGCTACCGGCGACAGGGCGAAGGTGATCGCTCCGAGCCGGGACGCCGTGTAGATGAACACCGCCGACGACAAGACAACGAACGCCGCCGCCTCCCGCGTGCCCATTACGCCGCGCGGCAACTCCCGGCCCGAGGTCCGCGGGTTCAGTGCATCGTAGCGGGCATCGACCAGCCGGTTGAACCCCATGGCGGCGCTCCTGGCCGCCACCATCGCCAGCACGATCCAGCCGATACGCCCCCACGTGAGGGGCGCGTGCCGGGACGCCAGCAGCGCTCCGGTGAGCGCGAATGGCAGCGCAAAGACGGAGTGGCTGAAGCGGACGAAGCTGGCGTAGGTTCGGAGTCGGGCCAACATCAGGGTTCAGGACTCAGAATTCAGGGTTCAGTGAACCCAGCGCACCTGTTCAGGACCAATGCCACTGCACAGGTATTCTTCCACATCCGTCACGCCATCCGGCACGGCGACGCTAATCAGGTCTGCCCTGAGGCCCGGCGCGATGGCGCCGTGGTCCCTTTCGAATCCGAGCGCCTCGGCACCGGCGCGGGTGGCGCTGTGGAGGAGGCGGGAGGCGGGGACCTCGGGCGCGAGGCGGCGCATCGCGGCCACCTCATCGAACAGGTTGAGATCGGGACAGCTCGCGAGGCTGTCGGTGCCGACGGCGACCCGCACGCCCGCTGC
>Ga0209640_10002866_pt1 | contig 15074 bp, 14 predicted proteins | sample RifCSP10_1_FD_184018 | JGI IMG/M metagenome (GOLD analysis project Ga0209640, IMG submission 184018) | Soil microbial communities from Rifle, Colorado - Rifle CSP2_sed 10_1 (SPAdes) (version 2) | ecosystem: Environmental > Terrestrial > Deep subsurface > Rock core/Sediment | place: Rifle...
CCCCCGCCGATGACTAGGACGTCCGCCGTCAGGCGCTGCATCGGCTCGCCGGCGCCATGCGCGGCACGTGGAGCGGGTGGATGGGCGGCAGCGGCATGACGTCGGTCCCTCCTCTCACGGGTTGGGGCAGCATACCCTCGTGCGCCGGCGCGCCGCAACGCCGGGCGGTCAGGGTGCGGCGCGGCGCGCTAGGACAGGGGACGCCTCTTGCCAGATTCTCGCGAGGCCCTAACACGGCCGGGGAGCCAACTTCCACCCGGGGCCTGTCACTGAGGCTGTCACTCACCCCGCGCAACAACGCGCAACTGGCCGCCACTTGGCGCGCCTTGGACTGCTTGCCGACGAGAGAGCAAGTCGTTGAGAATGCAGGCGTCGCGTGCGATGGACGGAGAGGACTGAAAATCCTGGTGTCGGCGGTTCAATCCCGTCCCTGCCTACCACTTCTTTCCTCGCAGGTCCGCACTCACCCCGCCTTACTTTGTCCTAGGCCGTCTTCATCATTGACGCCCGCATGTATTGGATCTACAAGTCCGACGAGGAGATCCCTCGCCTCCATTCCTCGCTTTCCGTGAACGCACTCATGGTCGAAAGAACAACTCGATCGTCTCTCGGATAGTCTGCGCGTCGAAGGCGACGCCCGATCCAGCGAGCGTTGGGAATACGCGGCCTCCGATCGGTATCGGTGCAATTTTTGTCGCTGAAACGATACCAGGAAGGCGGCGCGCCGCTCAGCCGCCGAGGAGGCGGTCAACCTTCTCGCCGAGCTCCTGGAGCGACAGGTTGGACTTCACGAAGTAGCCCGAGATGCCGAGGGCGCTGACCGCCTGCACGTCCTGCTCGCGGGAAGAATTCGAGAGGATGACGACGGGCATCGCGCGCGTCCCGTCCTCGCTCCGCAGCGCACGCAGCGCGTCGAGCCCGGAGAGCTTCGGCATCAGCATGTCGAGCAGCACCAGGTCGGGCCGCTCGCTCCGCGCCAGGCGCAAGCCCTCCTCGCCGTCGGCCGCCGTCGTCACCGTGTACCCGCGCTGGCGCAGGCTGGCCTCGCACGCCCGGCGCAGGAAGCGATCGTCTTCCACCAGGAGGATCCGTTTCCCTGTGCTCGTCATCGGCCTCGCTCGGATACCGGCAGTGTGAAGATGAACGTGGACCCCTTGCCTTCCTCGGACTCGCACCAGACCTGGCCCGAGAACTTTTCCAGAATCAGCCGGACGATGTAGAGCCCGAGCCCCGTCCCCTCGGTCTCGACCATCTGCACGTTGTCAGCCCGGAAGAACTTCTCGAAGAGGCGCGCCTGGGACGCCCTCGGGATCCCGATGCCGCTGTCCTCGATCGCCCACCGGACGGCGCCGTTCTCGAGTTCCATGCGGATCACCACCGCGCCGCCGGGGGGCGTGTACTTGATCGCGTTCGAGGTGAGGTTCAGGACCACCTGGCGCAGGAGCTGCGGATCGGCCGTGACCGTCGGCACCGAATCCGCGCCCTCCACCGAGAGCCGGTGCCCCTTCTCGCGCACGAGCGTCACCAAGTCGTCGAGCACGCTCCGGGTCAGCTCGCCGACGTCGATCGCCTGGGGAGCGATCTTCAGCTTGCCGCTCTCGAGACGGGACACATCGAGGAGATCATTGACCAGGCCGATCAGCCGCTCGGCCGCCTGGCGCGCGTCCTGGACGTAGCTCGCCGGCTCGTCGGAGAGGGCGGGCGCCTGCTGGGCGAGCTCGAGCATCCACTTGATCCCCGCGAGCGGCGTCCGGAGCTGGTGGGTGACGAAGGAGACGAAGTCGGTCTTCATCTGGGCGACCTGGCGCTCCTGCGTGACGTCCCGAAGCGTCAGCGTCAGCCCGAGGGTGCGGCCCGCCGCGTCCTTCGTCGGCTGTCCGGTCCAGTGGACGATCCGACCCATCCGCCGGAGCTCGAGATCGCCCTCGCCGGCGCGGTCAGGATCCTCGAGCAGGACGTGGAGCGCGGCGAAGGCGTGATCGTAGTCGGGCACCGAGCTCCGGTAGCCCGCCAGGAGCTCGCGCAACCCGACGCCGACGGCCTCCTCGGCGTCGAAGCCGAGCAGCTCGCCGGCCCGGCGGTTCACGGCCTGGATCTCGCCGGCGCTCGACACGAGGACGATGCCGTCGGAGGTGGAGTCGAAGATCTCCGCGAGGCGCACCCGCTGCGTCTGCGTCTCCTCGAAGAGGCGCGCGTTCTCGAGCGCGATCGCCAGGTCCTGGCACAGCAAGCTGAACGGCTCGATGCTCGACGCGCTGATGGGCCGCCGGCTCGGCTTGTTGTCGGCGCTCACCACGCCGATCACCCGCTCGCCGACGACGAGCGGCGCGACCACGAAGCGCGTGCTGCGGAAGATCGGATGGGTCCGGTACTCGGCGCCGATCGGCGCGACGCGCGCCAGGTCGTCGTCCGACAGCACCGCGATGGGGCGCCGCGTCTGGACGACCTCGTAGAAGGGCCCGGAGGCGGGAGACAGCGGGAGGCGGGCGAACGCGAGGTCGGCTTCCTCTCCGCGACTCTTCACGAGCTCGAGGACGGAGGCGTCCGGCGCGGTCAGGTGCACGCGCACGCGATCGAACCCGACGATCTCGTGCGCGGCCTTGACGAAGGCGGTCAGCCGGTCGTCGCGGTCCCACGACGTCTGCATCGCGATCGCGGCCTGATAGAGGCGGGCGAGGAGCTGCTGGCTCTCCTCGGTCTCGCGGAACAGGCGCGCCTTCTCGATCGCCGTGGACGCCTGGTCGGCGAGCGCGGCCAGCAGGGCGATCTCGTCGGGCAGGAAGTGGCGCGCGCCCTTCGTGTAGACGTTGAGCGTGCCGAGGATCCGGTCGCGGCTCTTCAGCGGGACGCCGATGAACCCGCGATAGCCGTGCTCGACGGCGCCCCGCTTGTGCGCCGGGTCGTAGACCGTGTCCTGCGACAGGTCCTCGACGACGACGGGCGTGCCGGTCGACACGACCCGGCCGCTCAGGCTCTCGGTGGTCTTGATGCGGGGCCGGGTCATCAGGGCGGCCGCCGATTCCGTCCGCGCGCCGACCACGAGATCGTCCCCCTCGACGAGACGGAGCCCTGCGGCCTCGGCGCTCACGAGCCGGGCGGCCTCGTTGACGATCAGCGAGAGGACCTCCTCCGGCTCGTGGACCGCGGCGAGGCGCCGCGAGACCTCGTTCAGGACCTCCAGCCGGTGCTGGTTCCGCTCGGCCTGTTCCCAGAGACGCGCGTTGCGCAGCAGGAGCCCGACCTGGGCGGTGACGCGCGTGAGCAGCTGGAGCTCGGGCTCGGAGAAGGTCCGCCGCGCCGTCCACCAGACCAGGTAGAACGCGCCGACGACCTCCTCGTCGAGCACCAGGGGGAGGAGGAGCCCCGACTGGTGGGCGAACGCGCGGAACAGCTCGTGCGTGAACCGCGGGTCGCGGGCGACGTCGTCGGACCACACGGGCCGGCGCTCGCCCCAGAGCGGGAGATAGAAGCCCTGTTCCCGGAGCGGCAGCCCCGTCGTCGCGAGCGTCGCGAGGTGCTCCTTCGGCACGTGATACGCGGCCGTGGGCACGAGCTCCCCGGTCGCGGGGTCGAGCAGGTAGGCCGCCGCCGTCTCCGCGCCGAGCAGGCGCGCCAGCGCGCGGCTGATCGTCCGCAGCGCCTCCCGGGTGTCGAGCGTGGAGCTGACCGCCGCGGCGATGGCGGCCAGCGTCTCGCTCTCGGCGAGCCGGTCGCCGAGCTCCTGCTGCAGGCCCCAGTTCTCCCGCAGGAGCCGGCGCCGCTCGAACACGCGGCGGACGACCACGCCGAGGCGGTGGAGGTCGACGGGCTTCGGGAGGTACCCCGCGGCGCTCCCCTCCACCGCCTCCATCGCCGCGTCGAGCGTGGCGTGGCCGGCGACGATGATGAACTCGGGCGCCGCGGGGTCGCGCCGCGCCTCCTGCATCACCTCGGGTCCGCTCGTGTCGGGAAGGCGGAAATCCAGGAGGACCAGGCCGATACCGCCCTCGCGGATGCGCCGCAACGCGGCCGCGCCGGTGTGGGCCACGGCGACCGTGTGCCCCTCACCCGTGAGGAACTCGCTCAGGGTCTTCGTGAGACCCGGCTCCTCGTCCACGACCAGGATCGCTTCCTGGTCCTTCATGACACGAGGCTATCACCAAAGAATTCCGAACGCGCCGTTCTGGATGAGGACGACGACGAGCCACGCGAGCTGGACTCCGACGAAGACCGCGCGCCCGCGCTCGGCTCCCGCGCGGACCTGCGTCTTATAGTGGCAGAGCCCGCCGACCACCGCGACCGGCGCGAAGACGGCGCCGTGGTACGTGCCCAGGAGCCCGTAGTGGAGCGCCAGCCCGCCCGCCAAGGTCCAGCCGAGGTAGGCGCCGAGCCAGCACGCGACGACCGAGAGGAGGAGCGAGGCGCGCCCGAGCCAGCGCCTCACGCGCCCTTCCGGTACTCCGGCCGCCAGCGCAGGAGGCGTTGCTCGACCTGCTTGATCCCGAGCGCCATCACGATGCCGATCACGCCCAGCGCCACGAGCGCCACCATCATGTCGGCCGCGTTCAGCGTCCCGAGCGACTGGATGATCAGGTAGCCGAGGCCGCCGCCCGACTCGCCCCCGAGGAACTCGCCGACGACGACGCCGATGAGCGCGAACGAGATGGACGGCGTGAGCGAGGCGAAGGTCCAGGCGAGCGCCGAGGGCACGACGACGGTCCGCATGATCTGCCGCTCGGAGGCGCCCAGGAAGCGCGCCGAGTGGATCAGGTCGGGGTCCACGCTGCGCGCCCCCTGGAACGTGTTGAAGAAGACGATGAAGAACACGATCGTCCACGCCAGCACGACCTTGGCCAGGAGCCCGAAGCCGAAGATCATCGTGATGAGCGGCACCAGCGCGATGCGCGGGAGCGAGTTGAACGCGACGATGTAGGGCTCGAAGACGCGGGCGAGCCGGTCGTTGCGGCCGAGGACGAGCCCGGCGGCGAAGCCCGTGGAGACGCCGACGACGAACCCCCAGAGCGTGGACTGCACCGTCGAGAGCGCCATCGCCCAGATAGTGAGGCGCACCTGGTCGGAGGCGAGGTAGGCGAAGCGCTGCGCGATGACCGACGGGCGGCTGACGAAGAAGGGGTCGAGCCAGTAGAGGCCCGGCGTCCTCGAGATCGCCTTGATCCCCGTGAGCCACTCCCACGAGCCCAGGAGGACGGCGAGGATCACGAGCCGCCAGAAGATCACGCGCGCCCGGTCGGTCATGCGAACTCTTCCCCGAGCACGTGCCAGATCCGGCTGTACTCGTGCGCGTACTCGTCCGACTCGCGCAGCTTGATGACGTCGCGCGGCCGCGGGAGCGCGACGGCGTGGACGAGCTTGACCCGGCCGGGCCGCCGCGTCATGACGACGACGCGGTCGGCGAGCGTGATCGCCTCCGAGAGGTCGTGCGTGACGAAGACGACCGTCTGGTGGCGCGCCCCCCAGAGGCTCAGGAGCTCGGCGTGGAGGTTGAGCTTCGTGTGCGTGTCGAGCGCGCCGAACGGCTCGTCCATCAGGAGGATCTCGGGCTCGACGACGAGCGTGCGCATGAGCGCGACGCGCTGGCGCATGCCGCCGGAGAGCGTCGCGGGGAAGGCGTCCTCGAACCCCTCGAGCCCGGCGAGGCGGATGCCCTCGCACACGCGGCGCTCGAGCTCGGGACGCGGGAGCCCGCGGTACTCGAGGCCGAGCGCCAGGTTGCGGGCGACGGTCCGCCACGGGAACACCGTGTCCTTCTGGAAGACGTAGCCGACCTTCGGCGGCACGCCCGCAAGGGGCCGGCCGTCGAGCTCCACGGTCCCCGCCGAGGGCGCCACGAGGCCGCCGATCATGTTGAGGATGGTGGACTTGCCGCAGCCGGAGGGCCCGACGATCGCGACGAACTCCTTGTCGAGGACCTCGAACGAAACGTCGCGGACGGCCGGGACCTCGCGGCCTCCCTCGTGGAAGGTCTTCGCGAGGCCCCGGATGACGATGCGCGGCCGGAGGGGGCTCAGGACCGGTACTTCGCCTGGGCCTTCCGGACGAACGAGAGGTCCACGACCCTCGCGAACGGCAGGGGCTTCTCGATCGCCATCGGGATGAAGACCTTCATGCCGTTGTCGTAGTCCTTCTCGTCGATCAGGAAGTCCCAGTCGAAGATCGTCTTGTAGTAGCGCACGGACTTGAGGACGTCCTCGCGCTTGAACGTGTCCATGTAGGGCTTGTGGAGGAGCTCGACGACCTCGTCGTCCTTCGCCCGGCGGATCCACTGCTGCGCGCGGTAGGTGGCGTTCACGTACGCCTGGACGAGGTCCGGCGACTTCTCGAGCGTCTCGCGGAGCGTGTAGCCGACGGTCACCGGGATCGCGCCGCCGAACACGCGGCTCCACGCCTTCTCGTCCTGGACGTCGTAGAGGACGTGGCCGAACCCTTCGCCCTCGGCCGCCGACTGCCACTCGGGCACGGCCATGATCGCGTCGAACTTCCCCGCCTTGAGCCCGCCGAGCATCGTCGTCGAGGCGCCGCCGCCGATCCAGTCCACGTGGTCGTTGACGGACTTGCCGTCCGGCGCCCTGGTCTGCTTGAGCACGTACGTCCCGTAGACGTGCGTCCCCGACCCGGGCGACGTCATCGCGATCACGGCGCGGCGCCCGACCAGCTTTCCGTCGGCAAGCCCTTCGACCGACCGGAGGCCCTTGTCCCACAGGTCCTTGCGGACGACGATGTTGGCGTAGCTGCAGCGCGTGTCCGTAGCAAAGAGGATCACGGTCTCGCGCCCTCGCTCCGTCGCCTTGAGCGGATGGTTCGAGTCGCCGAGCCCGAACATTGCCTGGCCCGCGGTCAGCGCGTTGACGACGCGCGCGCCGCCCCCGGGGACGATGAACGACGGGAAGGTCACACCTTCGTCCTCGAAGAACTTCTTCTCCCTCGCGACGAGGTGCTGGCCGTACACGACCGTCGAGACGCTGTGGGCCACGGTGATCGGCTTTGCCGCCTGGGCGCGGGCGACGCCGGACGGGCGGCGCGCCGCAAGCGCGAGGCCGGCGGTCGCGGTCGTGATGAACTGGCGGCGGGTGACACGCATGGCGGTCGTCCTCCTGGGTTGAGGCGAAGGTTCGGCGAAGTGTACGCCGAGCCGTCCCGGGCTGTCAATCGCAACATATTGACACTACAAGGAATTTCGCCCCATAATGTTTGGATGACCCCGACCCCTGCCGCCCCCGTCGCGGTCCTCCGCAGCATGACGGGATTCGGCCGGGCGGAAGTCAGCGGGCAGACGGTTTCCCTCGTCGCGGAAGCGCGCTCGGTGAACCACCGACACCTCGACATGGCGCTCCGGCTGCCGCGCGCGCTCGCCGCGTTCGAGACGGACGCGCGCCGGCTGATCCAGGGACGCCTCGAGCGTGGCCGCGTGGATATCTCGGTCCAGCTCGGCCCCGCGGCCGGGACGCCCGCCCAGCGGGTCAGCGTGGACGCAGCACTCGCCGCCGAGTACGTCGCGCGCGCGCGCGAGCTCGGGCGCACCGTGGGCTCGGACAGCGACGTGACGCTCGCCTGGGTGCTCGAGCGTCCGGGCGTGATGCGCCTCGAGGAGGCGAACGCGCCGGCACCGGAGGCGCTCTGGCCGCTCCTGGCAGAGGTGCTCGCGCGGGCCCTCGACGAGCTCGTGGCGCGGCGGACCGCCGAGGGCGAGGCGCTCGGCACCGAGCTCGGGGCGCTGCTCGCCGACCTGCGCGCTCAGGTGGAGGCCATCACCGCACGCGTGCCCGCGGCGCTCGCGCGCTACCAGGAGCGGCTGCGCGAGCGCATCCGGGCGCTCCTCGGGGAGGCCGCCGTGGACCAGGGCCGGGTGCTCACCGAGGTGGCGGTCTGGGCGGAGAAGACGGACGTGCGCGAGGAGCTCACGCGGCTTGCGGCCCACCTGGAGCAGTTCGCCCTGGTCCTCGGCAAGGGCGGGGCCTGCGGGCGGGCGCTCGACTTCCTGATCCAGGAGCTCAACCGCGAGGTCAACACGATCGCGTCGAAGGCGGACGACCTCGAGATCAGCCAGGCCGCCCTCGCCGCGAAGGGCGCGATCGAGAAGATGCGCGAGCAGGTGCAGAATCTTGAGTAGCGGGGGCGCGGCCGAATGATCCGGCGCCGCGGCACGCTGTTCGTCGTCTCCGCGCCCTCCGGCGCGGGCAAGACGACCCTGTGCCGCGAGATGCGGCTGCGCCTGCCCGAGCTCGCGTACTCGGTGTCGGTGACGACCCGGCCGCCGCGGCCGGGCGAGATGGACGGCGTGGACTTCCGCTTCGTCGGCGAGGGCGAGTTCCGCGCGATGCTCGCGCGCGGCGAGCTCGCCGAGTGGGCGACGGTGCACGGGAACCTCTACGGCACGCCCGCGCGCGCCCTCGAAGACGCCCTGGCCGCCGGCGCGGACGTGCTGCTCGACATCGACACGCAGGGCGCGGCGCAGCTCCGGGCGCGCTACCCGGAGGCCGTGCTCGTCTTCGTCGTGGCGCCGTCGCTGGCGGAGCTGGAGCAGCGGCTGCGCGAGCGCCGCTCGGACCACGAGGGCGAGATCGCGCGGCGCCTCCAGCGCGCCCGCGAGGAAATCGCCCTCTGGCGGCGGTACGATTACCTGATCGTGAACCGAGACGTGAAGGAAGCGATGGAGCAGCTAGCGTCGATCATCCAGGCCGAGCGCTGCCGCACCGGGCGCCTCGGCCTGAATTTCCCCGACCTGGAGGTACCCAAGTGATGACGTTCCCCTCGCTCGAAGGCGCCCTGAACAAGGTGTCCAACCGTTACCTGCTCGTGGTGCTCGCCGCGAAGCGCTCGCGGCAGATCAACCGCGGCGCGATGCCGCGCGTGGAGACCCGGCACAAGAAGCCGACCAGCACCGCGCTCGAGGAGATCGCGGCCGCCAAGGTCGAGTACCGCGTGAAGGAAGAGGGCGAGACGTCCAAGACATGAGCCTGGCGGGACGGGAGCTGATCCTCGGCGTCACCGGGTCCATCGCGGCGTACAAGGCTGTCTACCTGCTCCGCGAGCTGACCCGGCTCGGCGCCGGGGTCACCGTCTGCCTCACCGAGCACGCGCGGGCGTTCGTGGGCCCGCTCACCTTCCGGACGCTGTCGGGCCGGCCCGTGCTCACGGACCTCTTCGACCCGCAGAGCCCCGACGCCGTGGAGCACGTCGCGCTCGCCGAGCGGGCCCACGCGGTCGTCGTCGCCCCGGCCACCGCCAACCTGCTCGCGAAGGCGGCACACGGGATTGCCGACGACTTCCTCACCACGCTGCTCCTCGCGGCGCGCGGGCCCGTGGTGATCGCGCCGGCGATGGACGGCGGCATGTGGGAGCACCCGGCAGTCCGGGCGAACGTCGCGACGCTGCGGGCCCGTGGCGTCACGGTGCTCGAGCCGGATGCGGGAGCGCTCGCCTCGGGCCTGTCGGGCCGAGGCCGCTTCCCCGATGTGGACGCGATCGTCGAGGCGCTCGAGCGCGCGCTCGCGCCGGCGCGTGACCTCGCCGGCGACCGCGTGCTGGTCACGGCGGGGCCGACGCGCGAGCCGATCGACCCGGTGCGCTACATCTCCAACCGCTCGTCGGGCAAGATGGGCTACGGCCTCGCGGCCGCGGCGCTCCGGCGCGGCGCCGAGGTGACGCTGATCTCCGGCCCGACCGCCCTCACGCCGCCGCCGGGCGCCGTCTTCGTCCCCGTGCAGACGGCCGAGGAGATGCGCGAGGCGGTGCTCCAGCACCTTCCCCCGGCGACGATCGTCATCAAGGCGGCGGCCGTCGCGGACTATCGCGCGAAGCAGGCGGCGGCCGCCAAGATCAAGGGCAAACGCGACCTGACGCTCGAGCTCACGCCGAACCCCGACATCCTCGCGGAGGTCGCCGCACGCCGCACCGGCGCCTTCATCGTGGGCTTCGCCGCCGAGACCCACGACGTCGCCGCGCACGCGCGCGCGAAGCTCGAGGCCAAGGGCATCGACCTCCTCGTCGCGAACGACGTGAGCCAGCGGGGCATCGGCTTCGACGCCGAGGACAACGAGGTGCTCCTGCTGGACCGCTGGGGCGGGACGCGCGCGCTGCCGCGGATGCCCAAGACCGAGGTCGCCGACGCGATCCTCTCCCATATCGTCGCCCTCCGCGCCGGCGCCCACGCGAAGAAGACGCACGCCTAGCCGCATGGCCGCCGGAAGCCCGCACGAGGCATTCGCCGACGCCCTCGGCGCGCTCGGCGCGACGCTCCGCCATCACCGAGACCTCGGCGTGACCGAGCTGCCGCTCGAGGGCAGCTACCTGCTCGGCCCCGCAGAGTCGCTGCGGGCTCAGGAGAAGGCGCTCCAGGGCTGCCGCCGCTGCCGCCTCTGCGAGGGGCGCACGACGATCGTCTTCGGCTCGGGGAACCCGCGCGCCGAGTTCGTCGTGATCGGCGAGGGTCCGGGCGCCGATGAGGACGCGCAGGGGCTGCCCTTCGTGGGGCGCGCGGGCCAGCTCCTGACGCGGATGCTCGAGGCGCGGAAGGTCGAGCTCTCGCGCGACGAAGCGTTTGTGACGAATGCCGTCAAGTGTCGCCCACCATCCAATCGCAACCCCGAGGCCGACGAGCTCGCCGCCTGCGCCCCGTTCCTCGCGGCACAGCTGGCCGCCCTGCAGCCCAAGGTCATCCTCGCGCTCGGGAGCGTCGCGACCCAGAGCCTCCTCCGTACGAAGGAGCCGATCGGCAAGCTCCGCGGCCGCGTGCATCCCTACGGCTCCGCCGTCCTGATCCCGACCTTCCATCCGGCGTTCCTCTTGCGGAACCCGGGCGACGAGTACAAGCGCCTGGCCTGGGAGGACCTTCAGCTCGCCCGACGGGAGTACGACAAGCGCCGGACGCGATGATCGCGGACGTCGCCTTCGACGCTCCGGTCGCGCATCCCTTCTCCTACCGTGTGCCCGATGACTGGACCGTGGCGCCGGGCCAGCGCGTGGTGGCGCCGCTTGCCGGCGCGGCGCGCGTCGGGATGGTCGTGGCGCTCCGGGAAGGCGCCGGCGCCGATCTCAAGCCGCTCTCGCGTCTCGCCGACGGGGCGCCGATCCTCTCGCCGGACCAGCTCGACCTCGTGCGCTGGATCGCTGACCAGAGCCTCTCGTCCGTCGGCTCGACGTGCGCCGCGCTCCTGCCCCCGCCATCCGCCGACGCCGGCAGCGCGCCCTGGCCGGCTCGGCGTTCCCCGCTGCCGGCGCCGGAGAAGGCTGAGCTGCTGATCGGCGCGGGACGGGAGAAACGGCTGCTGGAGCGCATCGAGGGTGCGAGCGGCCCGGTGCTCGTGATCGCGGCCGACGTAGAGACCTCGGCGCGCTGGGCGCAGCGGCTCGCGAAGCTCGACCGCGTCGTCAGGCTCGACTCCGGCGTCGGCGACGACGAGCGGGCCGCCGCGTGGCGGGCGCTCGGCGAGGGGTCGGCGAGGCTCGCGACCGGCACGCGCTCGGCGCTACTGGCGCCGCTCCGGCCGCCGGCGATGCTCGTGCTGCTCGACGAGCACGAGGCCGCCCACAAGCCGCCCGGGCCGCCGCGGATCCATTCCCGCGAGGTCGTGCTCGAGCGCGCCGAGCGCGAGCGGTGCGCGCTCCTGCTCACGTCGGCGACCCCGAGTGTGGAGATGTGGTGGCGCGCCGACAGCGGGCGCGCGGAGATGGCGGCCGCCGCGCAGGGCCCCTGGCCCGCCGTGAGCCTCGCCGACACGCGCGGGATCCTGCGCCGCGAGCCCCTGACGCCTCCCCTGGCCCGCGCGATCCGCGAGACGCTCGCCGCGAAGCGACGGGTGTTTCTCGCGGTCAGCCGTGCGAGCTCGTCGCTCGCTTGCGACGAGTGCGGCGCCGTCCTCCGCTGCGAGGCGTGCCTGCTGGCGCTCGCCTACTCGCGCGCCGCCGCGACGCTCGCCTGCCGCCTCTGCGGGCGGCAGGTGCCGCTCATGGACACCTGCCCCGCCTGCCGGGGTCGCCGCCTCTCCCCGTTCGGCTGGGGCGCCGAGCGCGTCGAGCACGCGGTGCGCCGGCGGTTCTCCGACGCGCGGATCGCGCGCTACGACCCCGACGCGGCCCGCGGCGCGCGATCCGGCGCTCAGCGCGCGGCGGCGGCGGCGGCCGACGTGGTCATCGGCACGCGCGGCGCGCTGAGGCTCTTCGGTCCCGCGGCGCTCGGCCTCGCGGCGTTCGTGTCGCCCGACCAGTTCCTGCGCGTGCCCGACTTCCGCGCGGGCGAGCGCGCGTTCGCGTTCCTGTGGGCTGCGGCCGAGCGGGTCGGCGACGGCGGCCGGATGATCCTCCAGTCGCAGAATCCGACCCACTACGCGTACGACGCCGTCCTGCGCCAGGACCTCGCGGGCTTCTACCGGCACGAGCTCAAGTTCCGCGCCGAGCTGGGCTACCCGCCGTTCCGGCGGCTCGCGATCGTCAGCGCGCGCGGCGGCGCCGGCGACGAGGCGCGGCGTCTGGCTGGCGCGATCCACGCGGCGCTCGGCGCCTCCCCGGAGCTCACCGCGTACCCGCCGGCGCCCGACCGGCGCAAGCGCGTCCACCGCATCGTGGTGAAAGGCCGCGCCGACCTTCCGCGGCTCCTCGAGGCGGCGCTGGCGGAGTTCCGGGGTCCGCGGCCGCGGAGCCGCGGTATCATGGACGTCGAGGTGGATCCGGTCGAATGGCCGTTCTGAAGGTGAGGAAATACGGCGATCCGGTGCTCCGGCGGCGGGCCGCGCCCGTCGAGGACGTGACGCCGGAGATCCGCCGCCTCATCGCCGACCTGACCGACACGATGTACGACGAGGTCGGCATCGGCCTCGCGGCGCCGCAGGTGGGCGCCTCGGTTCGCCTCATCGTCGTCAGCGACGAGGACGGACGCGGCGTGCAAGCGCTCGTCAACCCGGTCATCGCCGAGGAGGGCGGCCAGGTGACGGCCGAGGAGGGCTGCCTCTCGATCCCCGGCGTGTTCGCGCCCGTGACGCGCGCCGCGTGGGTGCGGGTCGACGCGCAGGACGCCGACGGCCAGCCGGTGTCCATCACCGCGCAAGCGCTCCGCGCGCGGGTGCTCCAGCACGAGTTGGATCACCTCGACGGTGTCCTCTTCATCGACCGACTCGACCCCGTGACCCGCGATCGCATCAAGCGGAAGATCAAGAAGGAAGGTCTCCGCGAGGACGCCCGCCACCACGCCTTCGCGCTTTAAGGTCCTCTTCTACGGCACGCCCGAGTTCGCCCTGCCGACGCTCGAGGCGCTGCTCGCCCGCCACGAGGTCGTGGCGGTCGTCACCCAGCCCGATCGTCCCGCCCACCGGGGCCGGCGGCTCACGTCGCCGCCCGTGAAGGTGCGCGCGCTCGCCGCGGGGCTCCCCGTGCTCCAGCCCGCGCGGCTGCGCGACCCCGAGTGGCCCGGGCGCCTGCGCGAGCTCGGCGCGGAGGTGGGCGTGGTCGTCGCGTTCGGCCAGATTCTCCCGAAGGCGGTCCTGGAGGCGCCCCGGCGCGGGTCCATCAACGTCCACGGCTCGCTCCTGCCGCGCTACCGGGGCGCGGCACCGGTCCAGTGGGCGCTGATCCGCGGCGAGACAGTGACCGGCGTCACCACGTTCCGGATGGACGAGGGCATGGACACGGGCCCGCTCTTGCTGCAGGCGTCCACGCCGATCGGGCCCGAGGAGACGGCCGGCGAGCTGGCGGCGCGGCTCGCCGTCCTCGGCGCCCAGGTGCTCGCCGACACGCTCGAGCGGCTCGACACGCTCATGCCGGCGCCCCAGCGCCACGAGGACGCGACGCTCGCCCCCCGGCTCAAGAAGCAGGACGGCCATCTCGACTGGACCCGGCCGGCGCGCGAGCTGGTGAACCTCGCGCGCGGCTGCAACCCCTGGCCCGGCGCGACGACGCCGGCGCCCGCGGGGACGCTCACGATCTGGCGCGCCGCCGCCGTGCCCTGCCCGCCCGGGGCGCCGCCGGGCGCGCTCGTGACTGCGGCGAACGACCTCGCGATCGCGACGGGCGAGGGCGCGCTGCTCCCGCTCGAGGTCCAGCCCGAGAACCGCCGCCCGATGCCGTGGCCGGACTATCTCCGCGGCGCGCGGCTCGCCCCGGGCGCGCGCTTCACCACGCCGTGACGCGCGCCGCGGCGGCGCGCGCGGCGGCCGCGCGCGTCCTCGAGCGCGTCGCCACCGAGGCGGCGTTCGCCGACGTGGCGCTGGAGGCCGAGCTCGCCGGGCGGAAGCTCTCGCCGCGCGACAGCGCGCTCGCCACCGAGCTCGTCTTCGGCACGCTCCGCTGGCAGCGCTATCTCGACTGGATCCTGGCGCCGCACACCAAGCGCCGGCTCGCCTCGCTGGAGGCGCGCGTGCTGGCGATCCTCCGGATGACGGCCTACCAGCTCGTCTTCCTAGAGCGCGTGCCGTCGTTCGCCGCGGTGAACGACGCCGTCACGCTGGCGCCGAGGACGCCGGGCGTGAAAGCGTTCGTGAACGCGGTGCTGCGCTCCTTCGCGCGCCGGGGCGCCCGCGAGCGCGAGCCGGCGCCGCCGCGGGAGGCGATCGAGGCGCTGGCGACGCGCTGCTCGTTCCCGACATGGCTCGCTGCGCGCTGGGTCGCCCGCTACGGACACGAGGACGCCGAGGCGCTCATGAGGGCGATGAACGAGCGGCCGCCGCTCACCCTCCGCGCCAACACCCTGCGCGTCACGCGCGAGGCGCTGGCCGCGCGCCTCGCGGCCGAGGACGGTCTGGCGTCGCGCGCAACCCGCTGGGCGCCGGAGGGCCTCGTCGTCGGCCACGGCGGCGCGCCGGCGTCCTGGCACGCGTTCGCCGAGGGGCTCCTCGCGGTGCAGGACGAGGCCTCGATGCTCGTCGCGCGGCTGCTCGCCCCCGCGCCCGGCGCCACGATCGCGGATGTGTGCGCCGCGCCGGGGACCAAGACCACGCACCTCGCCCAGCTCATGGAGGACCGCGGGCGCATCCTGGCCTTCGACCCGCAGCCCGCACGGCTGGCGCGCGTCGGCGAGGCGGCGGCGCGCCTCGGGATCAAGCGCATCGAGCCGCTCGACGGGACGGTCGAGGCGCTCGCCCCCGGGT
>Ga0209640_10002867_pt1 | contig 15073 bp, 16 predicted proteins | sample RifCSP10_1_FD_184018 | JGI IMG/M metagenome (GOLD analysis project Ga0209640, IMG submission 184018) | Soil microbial communities from Rifle, Colorado - Rifle CSP2_sed 10_1 (SPAdes) (version 2) | ecosystem: Environmental > Terrestrial > Deep subsurface > Rock core/Sediment | place: Rifle...
TAGGCGAACAGGCGCCCCGCTACACCGTGCACGTGATCAGGGCGTCGCTGAGATACAAGTTCTAGCTACCACACCCGCAGTTTCACCTGAATCGCCACGGCCCCGCTAAGGCGGTTTGGAATATTGGGAATGAGTGCGAGATTGACCCCAAAGCGCTCACCCTCCACGGCCAGCATCGGCAACGCGGCGGCAAACCATCCGCCGTTTTGGTATTTCGGATAGCCATCGAACGCCCCTGCGGCAATGCCCGCGCTCAACTTGATGGCGGATACCTGCCAATGCAGCGGACGCCATTCGTAGAGACCATAGCTGCTTCTTTGCCGATCGCTGTTGATGAAGGAACCGGCCATTAACGCGTGATCATCAGTGAAGAGAACCTCGGCACCAATGCCGATGTTGTTCGCACGATGGCCCGAGTCGCGATTGAAGTGGAACGAATAGATGCCGGGGTTGAGCCAGACCTGGGGCGAAAATTCCGCCGCCGATGCGTCGGCTTGAACTGCAGCGCCAACTATTGCGGCGCAAGTGCTCACGAGCGATCTTAGCGGCAGTCTTGGCATTTTTCCAATCCTTATAAATGGGTTTGAGCATTGCAATCTTCTGCGTTTTTCAGCGCACCAGCTGATTGATCTCGATGATCGGCAGCAGGATGGCGAGCACGATCATCAACACGATCCCGCCCATCACGAGTATCATCACCGGCTCGAGCAAGGTCAGGAAAACCGCCAGGCGCCGCTCCAGCGCCTGGGTTTCGAGCTGTGCGGCACGTTGCAGCATCTGCTCCAGCTTGCCGCTCACTTCCCCGCTCGCGACCAGATGCACCATCAGCGGCGGAAACGCGCGCGTTGCGCCGAGCGCGCGCGCCAGGCTCTCGCCTTCACGCACGCGCTCGATCGCGCCTTCGATGGCCTCGCGCATCACCATGTTGGTCATCACGCGCGCGCCGGAATTGAGCGCCGAGAGCAGCGGCACGCCGCCGCCGACCAGGATGGCGAGCGTGCTGGCGAAACGCGAAGTGTTGACGCCGCGAATCAGCGGCCCGAGCCAGGGCGTGCGCAGCAGCAGGCCGTGCCAACTGCGCCGGGGCGCATCGCGGCGCAGCGCCAGACGCACGGCGGCCACGGCACTGATTACGGCGACCGCGAGATAAGGCCACGCCGCGCGCAGGAAATCGGAGACTGCGATGAGCGCGCGGGTAAGCAGCGGCAGGCTTTGCCGCGACTGCTGAAATACCTGCACGATCTGCGGCACGACAAACACCAGCAGGCCGGTGACGATGCTGATCGCAACCAGCGTGACCAGCACCGGGTAAAGCAGCGCCAGGCTGGTTTTCTGCTTCAGCGCCTGGCGTGCGTCGAGATAATCGGCAAGATGCTGCAATACCGTCGGCAGCGCACCCGATTCCTCGCCGCCGTGCACCAGCGCGCGGTAGAAATCCGGGAAACTCCTGTCGTAGCTGCCCAGCGCGCCGGCCAGGGAAAGCCCGGCGGTGATTTCGGACTTAACGCCGCCCAGCACTTCCCGCGTCATCGGCGCGGACGCCTCTTCGATCAGCGCACTCAGGGACTGCTCCATGGTCAGTCCGGACGCGAGCAAAGTCGCCATCTGCCGGGTCACCAGGCTCAGCTCGTCCGACGAGATGCCGCGCGCCCATGGCTGCCGCGCGCGCTCGCGTGCGCGCACCGGATCGACTGCGGAAGGCAGCAGGCCCTGAGCGCGCAACTGCACGCGTGCCTGGCGCGGCGTATCGGCTTGTACTACCCCCGATACCGTGCGCCCGGCCGCGTCCAGCGCCTCGTAGCGGAATGCCTCCATGCCGCTATTCGCGCGTCACGCGCACCACCTCTTCAAGGCTGATCGCGCCCTGGGCGGCCCAGCGCATGCCATCGTCCCGCAACGAGCGCATGCCGTGCGCAACGGCGTGGTCGCGCAGCACTTGCTCGGACGCGCGGTCGTGGATCAGCCGGCGCAGCGCATCATCGACGGTCAGCAATTCGTAGATACCGGTACGGCCGCGGTAACCCGAGTGGTTGCAGGCAGGGCAGGCTTGCGCGGTGTAAAAGGCTCCCGCCATCGGCGCGAACCCCAGCACCTTCAACTGCGCCGCGTCTGCGGCGAACGGCTTGCGGCATTCCAGGCAAAGCCGGCGCACCAGCCGCTGCGCCACCACACCGATCAGGCTGGTGGCGAGCAGAAACGGCTCCACGCCCATGTCGACCAGCCGGGTGACGGCGCTCACCGCATCGTTGGTGTGCAGCGTGGCGAACACCAGATGGCCGGTCAGGCTCGCCTGCACCGCGATTTGCGCCGTCTCCAGATCGCGGATTTCGCCGATCATGACGACATCGGGGTCCTGGCGCAAAATGGTGCGCAGGGCACGCGCGAAACTCATTTCGATGCGGGTGTTGATCTGAGTCTGACTAATGCCGTCGAGGTCATACTCGATCGGATCCTCCACCGTCATGATGTTGAGCGCCTTCGGATCCAGCCTCGAGAGCGAAGCGTAGAGCGTCGTGGTCTTCCCTGAACCGGTCGGACCGGTTACGAGGACAATGCCGTGCGGCTCGCGGATGAGCTTGTCCATGGCTGCAAGCGTCGCATCGTCCATCCCCAACCGCGACAAGTCGAGCCGCCCCGCCTGCTTGTCGAGCAGGCGCAGCACCACACGCTCACCGTGCCCGGTTGGAATCGTCGACACCCTGACGTCGATCGGTTTGCCCGCCACCCGCAACGTGATCCGCCCGTCCTGCGGCAGGCGCTTCTCCGCGATGTCGAGTTGCGCCATGATTTTGATGCGCGAGACGATCGCGCCGTGCAGCGCGCGCGCCGGCTCGATCAGGTCGCGCAGCGTGCCGTCGATCCGCAACCGCACCACCGAACGCGTTTCGAAAGGTTCGATGTGGATGTCGGAGGCGCCGTCGCGCAGCGCCTGCGTGAACAGCGCGTTGATCAAACGGATCAGCGGCGCGTCGTTCTGGCTTTCGAGCAGATCCTCGACGCGGGGGATGTCCTGCAGCAACCGGGACAGATCGAGGTCCTGCGCGAGGTCATCGGCAAGGGCGGCCGCGCCCGCGTCGGCGGCGTTGTAGAGGGTCGCAACCAGTTCGTCGAACTCGTCGGCGCCGATGCGCCTCGCGTGCAGCGGCACGCCCAGCGCGCGGCGCACTTCGGCGAGCGCGCCCGCGTGGGCGCCGCTGCGCACGGCCACCTGCGCCAGGCCATCGCTCAAACCGGTGACGACGACGCCATTTGCCTTGGCGAAGGCATAGGGAACCGCCGGTTTGATCATTGTGGCGCGGCGGGCTTGACCGCTCCCGCCGCAGGTGCGCTCTGGCGCGGCGGCAGACTGGGCGATCCGAAATCGGGAAGCACGCTCGGCGCGGGCTTGGCTTTCAACTGCTCGCCCAGGATGTAGTCGTAACGGTCGCTGGTCAGCGCATCGGCGCGCTCGGCGCTGCGCAGCAGCGTCGGCCGCAGGAACACCATGAGGTTGGTCTTGCTGCGCGAGCGCGTGTTGTACTTGAACAGGCCGCCAATCAAGGGGAGGTCTCCGAGCCCGGGAACTTTTTCCAGACCATCCGTGACCGAGTCCTGAATCAGGCCGCCGATCACGACAATCTGGCCATCGTCGACCAGCACCGCCGATTCGACCGAACGTTTATTGGTGACCAGCCCTTGGACATTGGGGTCCGTAGTGACGCTGGACACTTCCTGAAAGATCTGCATCCGGACCGCGCCGCCTTCGGAGATCTGCGGCTTGATCCGCAGCGTGAGACCGACGTCCTTGCGCTCGATCGTCTGAAACGGCGTCGGTGTGGTCGCCGCCGCCGTAACGGCGTACTGGCCGGTGACAAACGGGACGTTCTTGCCGATCACGATTTTTGCTTCCTCGTTATCAAGCGTCAGCAGCGTCGGGGTCGACAGGATGTTCGCGTTGGAGTCGGCCTCGAGCGCGCGCACCAGCACGCCGAGGTTCAGAATCTGGGCGCCGCCCGGAAGCGTGATCGTGCCCTTCACCACGCCGATATTCAGTCCTCGTCCCGCCGTTATCGGATTACCGGAAAGGCCGATGATGTTGGTCGAAGCTGCTGCTGTGCCAGAAAAATTGGTGCCGCCAAACGCCTCCGTACCGGCCCTGCCAAGCCCGCCCAAGCTCTGCCACTGGATGCCGAACTCCGCGGCCTTCTCGGCAGTGACCTCGGCAATCAGCGCTTCGACATACACCTGCGCCCGGCGCACGTCGAGTTTTTCCACCGCGGCGCGCAGATTGTTGTAGATCGCATCGGGAGCGATGATGATGATCGAGTTGGTGGCTGCGTCCGCCTGGATGATGCCGGGCGCCAAGGAAGCGCTTTGCGCCGGCGCCGGCGTCTGCGCCTGCCCCAGCGGCACCGTGGGCGGAGTCGCGGCCGGACGGCTCGGCGCGGATTCCCCCGTATGCATCGCGCGCAAGATCTCTGCCATTTTCACCGCTTGCGCGTTCTTCAGGTAGATGACATGAATATTGCCGCCGGCGCTGGTGGGCGAATCGAGCATCGCCACCAATTGGCGCACCCGCGACAATCGCGACGGATCGCTCGCGCGGGCGAGCACGCTGTTCGAGCGGGCATCCGCGGCAACCGTAAAGCGGTGAGTCGGGTCCGTCGCCTGCGTCGGCTCGGCGAGCAGGCGGTTGACGGTCTGCGCCACGTCGAGCGCGGAGGCATGCAGAAGCGGAATGATGATCGAATCGGAATCGTGCGGCCGGTCGATCGATGCGATGATCTTATCGATGCGCTGCAGGTTGCTCGCGTAGTCCGTAACCACCAGCGTGTTGTTGTTCTGGTAGGCGGTGATGCTGTTGTTGGGGGTGATCAGCGGGCGCAGTACCGCCACGATCTGCGCCGCCGATTCGTGTTGCAGCTTGAACACCTGCGTCTGGATGGTATCCCCCCCGGCGCGCGGCCGCTCCTGCGGTCCCAGCGTGGGACTGCGGTGCACTTTGGCGTCAGCCTCTGGAACGATCATGACCATGCCGCGCTCCTCGACCGCGGTAAAACCCTGCAGGCGAATCGCCGACAGAAATACCTGGTAAACGAGTGCCCGGGACATCGGCTTGGCCGAGACGATATTGACCGTGCCCTTGACGCGCGGATCGAGAACGAAGTTCTTCCCGGTGATTTCGCTCACCGCCTTTACCACGCCTTCGATGTCGGCGTTGACGAAGTTGAGCGTGACGAGATCGGGGCCACTCGGGCGCGTTGCCGCGTTGGCGCCGGAGCGTCCGGTGGAGGCAGTGTCGGCGGACCACGACTGGCCGCTCGAGACGACGATGGCCAGGCACAGATAACCAGTTCGTAACCAGTAATGCTTCATAGATGATCCTCGGGCGCGCCGTGAATAAGCGATGGCGACATCATTTGAAAATGGCGGGTTCTAATCTAATCACTGTCACTTCGTCGAGCAGCGGATCCTTTGGCGCGTGGCGCTGCCGGTGGTGCGGCACGCGGGGCGACGGATACCGCGGCTTGCTGAGCAGACAACGCAGAGGCCCGCTTCTTCTCCGGCCACGCGAGCGTTTCGCGCGCCCCATCGCGCTCCAGGATGACGTGATCCACGTGAACTTCGGCGAGCCGGATGCCCGGAGCAACATCCTCGCCCTCGTGCACCGCCAGAATCTCCTTCGCTTCGAGTTGCACCACCGCGTAGCCGCGGCGGCCGCCTGAGGCGGCCACGACGCCGAGCAGTCTGATCGCAATTCCGGTCGGTGCGGCAGTCTCCGGGTTGCGCGGCACGTCGCCGAAAAAGGCGCCGGCGGAGGCCACGCTGCCGCTTTGCGCCGCAATCGCCTCCAAGCGCGGCTCGGCGCGCGGCGCAAACCACGCCCAGGTCCAGTATGCAAGCACCGCGCCAAGCAGCACAACCGCGACCAGCGTCAGCGAGGATATGAGGACTGTTTGCGCAAGACCGGATCGACCAAACGGGAGCGCCTGCATTCTTCGTCAATCGTCATTCGCGCGCTGGAAATATTGCAGGCCGGGCGCAGTAATCGGCCGGATGCATCAATGGAAGCATTATATAATGGAAACCGTTGTATTCGAGGCGGCCAGATGCATCTATTGAAGCATTATATAATGGAAGGTGTCGTTTCCGAGGCGCGGAAACATCAGTTATTGACATGGATCATTGGGCGATGCTGAGCGGGTTTCGCGGGCAACGGGGTTTCACTTTGCTCGAAGTAATGGTGGTCGTCGTCATTCTCGGCATACTCGCCGCCCTGGTAGTTCCGAAGATCATCAGCCGCCCGGACGAGGCGCGGGTGATTGCCGCAAGACAGGACATCGCGAGCCTGATGCAGGCGCTCAAGCTCTACCGGCTGGACAATCAGCGCTACCCAACGACCGAACAGGGATTGCAGGCGCTGCTCGCCAAGCCGACGACCGCACCGATCCCGCCCAACTGGAAGCCGGGCGGGTACATCGAGCGGCTGCCCAAAGACCCTTGGGGCAGTCTCTACCAGTACCTGAATCCCGGAGTGCGCGGCGAGATCGATGTTTTCAGCTACGGCGCCGACGGCGCGCCGGGCGGCGAGGGCAACGACGCCGATATCGGATCCTGGAACCTTTAAAGACGTGAAGGGTGAAGGGTGAAGGTGAAGGGTGAATGCGTGAAGGGTGAACGAACGGGAAAAGGCCGGGGCTTCACGCTCATCGAGATGCTCGTGGTGCTGATGATCATGGGCCTGCTTATCGGACTGGTCAGCACCATCACGCGGCCGGATGATCGCGCCGTGCTTCAACTGGAAGCCGAGCGCCTGGCGCAGCTCGTGGACTTCGCCGCCACGGAAGCGCAGCTCACCGGAAAATCCATCGCCTGGACCGCCGATGAATCAGGCTACCGCTTCTGGCGCTCCGGCGAGGATGCCGGCTGGTCCGAAATCCAGGACAGCGAACTGCTGCGCGCGCGAACCCTGCCGCAAGGCATGGCGGTTTCCGGCTTCCGCGTCGAAAACATGCGGCCGCAGGGCGCCATGCGCCTGGAGTTTACCCCTCAGGGCTCGCCGCTGGCATTCGCGATCGGCATGTCATTTGGCGCAGAACGTTATGCAATCACCGGATCTCCGATCGGGGACGTGCGCGTGGTGCAGGGCGAAGGAAAACCCAATGGCGAAATGGCGCTGCGGTAGGCGCGCAGGATTCACGCTGATCGAAGTGCTGGTCGCGCTCGCCATCGTCTCGATCGCGCTGCTGTCGGCGCTGCGCGCGGCCGGACAGGGCACGAACAATGTCGACGAACTGCGCTCGCGCCTGCTCGCGGGCTGGGTTGCGGAAAACCTGCTGGCCGAGCATCGTGCCCGCGCGGATTGGCTGCCGCTGGGCATACAGCGCGGCACCTCACGCGAAGGCGGCCTCGACTTCGCCTGGCGCGAGGAAGTCATCGCCACACCCAACGCGGCCTTCCGCCGCGTCGATGTGCGGGTGTTCGCGACCGCCGAAGAATCGCATTCCCTCGCGCACCTCGCCGGGTTCATCGTCAATGCGCCGGGGTCGGCCAGATGAAATCCGCACGCGGCTTCACGCTGATCGAACTCATGACCGCGCTGCTGGTGCTGTCGCTGCTCGCGCTGATGTCTTATCGCGGACTGGGTGCGGTGCTCGACGCGCGCGAACACGTCAAGCAGGAGACCGATAAATGGCGGCGGGTGACGGCTTTCTTCGCGCGCTTCGAGCGTGACGTAGGACTCGCGGCGCCGCGTCCGGTGCGCACCGCCGACGGACCTGCGCCGGCATGGCGCGGCGCGCCGGCTGCGACAGCGGAGGCATACCTGGAATTCAGCCGCTTCGCCTCGACCGAGGGCGTCGACACCGCGCGCCGGATTGGCTACCGGCTGAACGAGGAACACGAGATCGAGTTGTGGTTGTGGCCGGGGCTGGATGTCGCGCCCGACACGCTGCCCGCGCGCTACCCCGTGCTGGCCGGAGTGAAGACATTTGAGCTACAGTATCTCAATCCCGCTCTTGCGTGGGTCGACGCCTGGCCCACGTCGCCGACCGACCTGCCTATCCCGCGCGCCGTGCGCCTGCGCATCGTGCTCGCCTCGAACGAGGAAATCGTGCGCGTTTTCGTGCTGCAGTCATGAGAACACGACAGCGCGGCGTCGCCATCGTACTCGCCATGGGCGTGGTCGCGCTTGCCGCAGTGACCGCGGCGGCGATCATGGTGTCGCAAAGCACGTGGTCGCGTCAGGTCGAACTCACCACCGACCACATCCAGGCGCGCGCCGTGCTCCTGGCCGGCGCGGATTGGGCGCGCGCGGTGCTCGCCGATGACCGCCGCCTGAGCAACGTCGATCATCTGGGCGAACCCTGGGCGTTGAAATTGCCGCCGATGCCGGTTGAGAACGGCGAACTCGTGGGCCAGATCGACGATCAGCAGGGTGCATTCAACGTCAACAACCTGGTCACGCAGGGAAAGATCAACCTGGCGCAGCTCGCGCATTTCCGCAGCCTGCTGGCGACTCTGGGCCTGCCCGATGAACTCGCCGACGCGCTCGCAGACTGGATCGACGCGGACAGCCGGCCGCAGCCGCGCGACGGAGCCGAGGACGCCTATTATCTTGCCTTGGATCCGCCTTACCTCGCCGCCAACCAGCCGCTGATCGACGTGGCCGAACTCGGGCTGGTACGCGGCTTCGACGACAACGTGCGCGCACGCCTGCGCCCTTACGTAACGGCGCTGCCCGTTTTCACCGCCGTCAATGTGAATACTGCCCCGGCGGAAGTGCTTGCCGCGGTGATCGATGGCCTCGACCTTGGCGGCGCGCAGCTGCTGGTCGCGCAGAGGGACCGGGCCTATTATCGCGACCGCGACGACTTCCTCAGACGGCTTCCGCGGGGGGTGAAGGCGGCGGAGGGCGACGTCGGCGTGAGCAGCATTTTTTTTGTGGCGACACTGCGCGTGACCATCGGCGGCGCGCAGGCACGCGGCACGGCCCTGCTCGCGCGCCAAGGCGTGGGCTGGCCCGCTATCGTATGGCGCAAGCTTTTATGAACACTTTTATCAGGACTACGCTATGAGCTTGCTGCGAATCTACTGTTCCTTGCGCGACACGCCGCAACGGTGTCAATGGGCGCTGATCGGCGACGGCCGCGAATCAGTCATCGGAGACGGTCCGCTGACGCAGTTGCCGCAGCGTGCCGAACGCGTGCAACTGGTGCTTCCCGCCGCCGAAGTCCTGATCACCCGCGCGCGCCTGCCGCAAACGGCCAGGCGCCGCGCCGGATCGGTGCTCGCCTATGCCGTGGAAGACGAAACCGTGGGCGACCCCGATGCCAATCAGGTGAGTTGGCTCGGCTCCGCCGCGGACGCCGATGTACTCGCCGTTGCGGACCGCCAGGGGCTCAAAGCCTGGCACGATGCGCTCGACGCCGTCGGCATCCGCGGCTACGAGGTGCACTGCGAAACCCTGATGTTGCCGTGGATGGTGGGCGAGTGGAGCCTCGCCTGGAACGGCCGCGAGGGATTCGTGCGCACCTCGGAATTCGAAGGCACGGCGACCGATTGCGGGGACAGGGGTTCGCCGCCGCTGTCGCTGCGCCTGATGCTCGACGAGGCGAAAACGCGCGGCGAGGCGCCGGCGTCGATCGCCGTGTACGCGACGCATCCGGACTCGTCACCTGAAATCGAGGCGTGGCAACGCGCACTGGGCGTGGCGCTGCGCCTTGCCGAGCCCTGGGACTGGCGCACGGCGCCGCCCGAAGCCGGTATCAGCCTCGCGCAAGCGCGCGCGCGCTGGCGCCTGCCCCCCGGCACCCTGGCACGCCTGCGGCCCGCGGCATGGATCGTGGGCGTTGCCCTGACTGTCCATGCGCTGGCGCTCGTCGTCGACTGGACGCGGCTCGCCAGCGAGCAGCGCAGCTTGCGCGCGCGCATGGAAGCGCGTTTTCGTGCCGCGTTTCCCGAAGCGGTGGCGGTAGCTGACCCCGCGCTGCAAATGCGGCGCAAGCTGGCCGAGGCGCGCCATGCCGTCGGCCAGCCCGATAGCGGCGACTTCCTGCCGATGGTCGTGAACGTGGCGGCTGCACTGAAGCAGGTGCCGCAGGGCAGATTGCGCGTCGCGTCCTACGAGAGCGGACGCATGACGCTCGAACTCGCCGGCGTCGAAGGCGCGGGCATTCAGCGCATCGTGGCGCGCCTGCTGCAGTCCGGGTTGCACGTTGACCAGGGAGCCGAAGCTGCGCCCGCCTCGGCCCGCTCCGGCGGCGGCACTGTGATCATCACGGTGCGTTCGTCATGAAGGCGCGGTTGCGCAAGCTGTGGGAATCGCGCTCGCCGCGGGATCGAGTGCTGATCGCCGTGCTCGCCGCGGTCGTGGGCGCCGTGCTGTACCTGGTGCTGGTGCAGTCGGCGTATCGGGCGCGTGCCCAACTGGGTTCGTCCGTGTCCGTGCTGCGTGCGCAGGCGCTGCGTCTGGATGCGGATGCCAACGAGCTCGCGCGCGCGCGCGCGGCTCCGGCGGCTCCCGCACCGCAGACCGATCTGCGCACGCAGATGCAGGCCCAGGCCGGCGCTGCCGGACTCGCGCGCGCGTTGCTGCGCATCGATGCCCGCGACGCGGATCAGGTGCAGGTGGTATTCGGTTCCGTCGCGTTCGCGGATTGGCTCGCCTGGGTCGCGACCCTGCAGGCGCAGCATATCCGCCTTGACACGAGCCGCATCGAAGCCCTGACCACGCCGGGACTGGTGAGTGTGACGGCCACCCTCACCCGCGCCAAATCGCAGTGAGTCGTTGGCGGCTGATTGGCCTCGGCATCGCGGCCTATGCGCTCGGACTGATTGCCGCTGCGCCGGCGACCTTGATCGACGCCCGCCTGCAGCAAGCGAGCGGCGGCGGGTTGCGCCTCGCCGAAGCCAGCGGTACGCTGTGGTCGGGAACGGGACAGATCGAGGTCCGCGATGCGAACCGCCGCAGCGGAATCGCAAAGAGCATCGCCTGGCGTGTCCGGCCCGCCTATCTGCTGCAGGGGAAGCTGCGGTACGAAATCACACTGGACCATGCGGTCCAGCATTTTCCGCTGACGATTTCCCTGTCACGGCTCGAAGTGGCGGACGCCGACATCAACCTGCCGGCCGCGGCACTAAGCCTGGGCGTGCCCAAGCTGGCGCCGCTCGGGCTCACCGGCGACATGCTGGTGCACATTGCGCGGCTTGCCTTCGGGCGCGGCTCGATCCATGGTAACGCCACGCTGCAATGGCGTGGCGCCGGTTCGGCGTTCACGCGCGTCTCGCCGCTGGGCGACTATGAACTGCGCCTCGAAGGCGACGGCGCTGCGGTAAAGGCGTCGCTGCGCACGCTGCAGGGGCCGCTTCAACTCGAGGGCCAGGGCTCCTGGACAAGCGGGCGCAACCCCGTGTTCCAGGGCAACGCGCGTGTTTCGCCGCAGCACCAGCAGCAGTTGGCGCCGTTGCTGCGCCTGATCGCCATCGAACGCGGCGCAGGCAGCTTCGAGTTGCTGCTCAATTAACCGACGAGCTGCACCAGTTCGGCGAGCGAGTCAACGCCCATCTTCCACATCATTCCGGCGCGGTGTGCCTCAACGGTCTTGATGCTGATCGAGAGTTCGGCCGCAATGTCCTGGTTGCGTTTGCCGGCGATGACGAGTTCCATCACTTCGCGTTCGCGTTTCGTCAACCTGCCGAGGCGCGCCGCCACGCGGCGCGCCTCGGCATCGATATCGAGCGCATGGTCGACCATCACGAGCAGCGCCTGGGCGTTGTAGGGTTTTTCAATGAACTCGAGCGCGCCTTTTTTTACCGCGTTCACAGCCATCGGCACGTCACCGTGTCCGGTGATGAAAACGATCGGGATCGTGTAGCCGCGGCGCTTGAGTTCGTCCTGCAACTCGAGCCCGCTCATGCCGGGCATGCGAATATCGAGCAACAGGCATCCACCCTGCGCGGCAGCATAAGCTTCAAGAAACGATTCGGCGCTCGCGTAGGTTGCAACGCGAAGTCCGGCGGACTCGAGCAGCCAGCGCAGCGAATCGCGCAGCGCTGCGTCATCATCCACCACGTGCACCAGCGGCGGGTCGAGTTCGGTCACGTCTGCATTACCGGCAGCGTCAGGTGGAAAGTACTGCCGCGCCCGGAATTGCGGGTCGCCCACAATTGGCCGTGATGCAGCTCCATGATCGAGCGGCAGATGCTGAGTCCCATGCCCAGGCCGTCGGGTTTGGTGGTGAAGAAAGGCTCGAACGCTGCGCCGGCCATCGAGGCAGGAATCCCGCAGCCGGTGTCCGCGATCTCGATCTCGATCGCGCCGCCCTGATTGACGCGCGAACGTATCGTCAATTCGCGTTCGTCCAGCGGAGTTTTCTGCATCGCCTCGATGCCGTTGCGCGTAATGTTGAGGATGACCTGCTCGAGCATAATCCCGTCCGCGAGCCCCGCCGGCAGCTCGGCGGCGGGTTCGAGCTTGAGTCGAACTTGATTCTTCTCGGCGTTGATTTCAATCAGGCCTGCGGCATCCGCGATCACGCGGTTGACATCACACGCCACCGGCTGCGCGTCGCGCTTGCGCACCAGCTCGCGTACGCGCCGGATGATCCGCCCGGCGCGCTCAGCCTGCAGGCTGGTTTTTTCCATCGCCGCGAGCAGCTCCTGCGCATCCCAGTTGCCCGCGCGCAGCCGGCGCACGCAACCCATGGTGTAGTTGGCAATCGCCGCCAGCGGCTGGTTGATTTCATGGGCGAGCGTGGACGCCATATGGCCGACGGTAATCAAATGCGAGGTCTGCTGCAATTTCTCCTGCTGCTGGCGGCTCAGTTCCTCGGCTTGCTTGCGATCGGTAATATCGATGATGACAACGAGACGCGCATCACGGCCGTCAACCCAGCGCAGCGGGCAGGTGTGGAACAGATACCAGCGCTGGTGAGCCGCATCGAACACTTCGCCGTCATGCGTTTTATTGTGCCATGGCGTCGGCGGTTGCAGCTGCGCATCGATCTGCTGCGCATCGGTGAGCGGCGTTCCCGCGCCGAATGCAGTCTGGCACCGGCTGTTCAGATACAGCAGATCGCCGCTTTGCGGGTCGACAACATAGATCGCTTCGTGGAGGCCCTCGAGCACGGTCGCGAAACGCTCGTCGGCATGCGCAAGCGCGACCTTCAGCCGATCGAGCACGATGACAAAAACGATCCACGTCGCGAGCAGAACCAGGGCTTTCCACAGGCGGGGGAACGAGTGCGGGTAGAGCAGGAACGAATGCGGCAGTAGATGGCTGATTACGTGGTTATTGGTGAACCATGCCGCCAGCGCAAGCACGGAAAACGCGATGCCGCTGGTTCTGCCGAGCGTCCAGCCGATGAAGCATATCGGCACAAGATAAAGCACCGACAGGTCGAACGCGTAGAACGTGAGATAGTCGCTAACGGCGATGACGACGATCAGCGCCAGGCCCAACGCGAAAACGAAAATCCCGGACTGCCGGGAAAAATAATCTTGGAAACGAGTCACGTGTACGCGGGAGAATCGGGGCTGAACCGAGCCCACTTATAATTCAGCGCCCCGGGGGTGTCAAACCTGCACGGGCGCCGCGTCCGGCCGGGTCCCGCGAAGCGGTTTCACTTCTGCCGGGCGACCACCAGGGTCTTGAGTTTCTCGTAGACTTCGCGGTCAATGATGTTCCGGGTCACGAGCCTGGCCTTGGTGGGGTAAGGGCGGCCGGCAATGATCTTGTCCGCTTCGGCGCTGCCTATGCCAGGCAGTTTCATCAACTCCGCCTTGCCCGCGCTGTTGATATCGACAAGCTTGACCGGAGCGGCGGCCGCGGCTTTGTTCTTGGCCGGCGCCGCGGGTTTCTGCGCCTTCGCGCCTTTTTCGGCGCTGCCGGCGCTAGCACCGGGCGCTTCGGGCTTCTTGTCGCTGGCAAGGGACGGGTTTGCCGAGAGCAGCAGCGCTGCGGCGATCACTATGGTCTGGATGATGCGGTGAGGCATGAAATCTCTCCTGGATGATATTGGCTGGCGCAGCCGCGGCGTGCTCCGCGCCAAAAAAAAGACCCGGATGCGTTGCCGCACCCGGGTCGCTATTTTACTTCGGCTAGTGCTGGCGGGGGCACGGTCTGCCGCGCTCCCGCCGGCCTGCTACTTGTTGTGCATTACGGTAACATCCACGAACCCGCCTGGACCGTGGCAAAACGCGCATTGCTCGTCCCCGGGCACGAGTGAACTGCGGGCTGCCTTTATCTTACCGATCCCCGTGCTCCTAATGTGCGACTGTACCACAGCCGGGTCATGGCAGGCGACGCAGGCCGCGGCAAACGGCGAGGTCACGATGTCGGTGGGATTATTCGAGAGGCGCGACGCTTTCGCATTCGCCGGGTTCGCCGTAGCGGCATACGCGGCGTTGACACTCTCCTGGGTCGAGGGCAGCGCATTGGCAGGCACGCTGCCGTAAGTGCCGCTGATATGGCAGGTTTCGCACTTGTTCAGATGCCCCGGGAAGTCCAACCGTGAAAAGTCCAGGAGCGTGATCGCGTTCGGGGTGCGGTCGCGCACATCCAGGAACGGCGTGACGCGTGACCGGCCTGAATGGATGCCGTGGATCATGTCCTTGAAGTTGTTGCTCGTCGCCGGGAAGGCCAGGGCGGCGTTGACCGCGGTCGTGTTGAAATTCCAGTCGTTCAGGATCTTCGTGTCCGCGGCGTTGAACGTCCACGCGCTCAAGGTGGCATCCGGAATTCCGCGGCCGCTGGTCGTGTGGCGCGGGTTGTGGCACATCACGCACACGACCGTGGTCGTCTCCGGCGCGAGGACGCGCGAGCCGCCGTGCAGTTTGAGCCACTCGTGGCACCGGTTGGTGCAATTGGCCGGATCGACCACATTGCGCCGCACCGCGTCGCCGGTGACTTCCTTGACCACCGATGGCGTATTGCGTGCAGCCGCCGGTGACACCTGAGTGTAGCCACTCTGCAACGCGACCGCGCGCATTATCGCACCCACCGGGAAAATGGCCGAGTGGGTGCTCTTGATGGTCGCGGTGTAATAGCCGTCCGCATCACGCGTGGACAAGGCGAGGCTCGTGGTGGCCGAAT
>Ga0209640_10002868_pt1 | contig 15072 bp, 17 predicted proteins | sample RifCSP10_1_FD_184018 | JGI IMG/M metagenome (GOLD analysis project Ga0209640, IMG submission 184018) | Soil microbial communities from Rifle, Colorado - Rifle CSP2_sed 10_1 (SPAdes) (version 2) | ecosystem: Environmental > Terrestrial > Deep subsurface > Rock core/Sediment | place: Rifle...
TCTTTCTGTTCGAGGGCCCATCCTGCTCGCCGGACAGAGCTCTCCAAATGCTCCGAGATCTCCTGGCTCTGACTAAAAAAGCCCCTTGACGCACACCGCTCTCGCCATTTTCGGAGGCACTCGTTCAGCGAGTTCCTCCTGTTCGCCGTGGACTTGCGCCAGCAAATCCACGACCCCAGGGAACCGCCCGAACCACCTCCCGCGAAGTAGTGCCCGCAGACAGTAACCCCGGCCCCAGCAAAACAAAGGCTGTCACCGCAATAATGCTGTGGCTACGGCTCGGAGACTTCTACAGGTTTAAGGCGTCATGCCTTTGCGCAGCCGCATGAGCCTTACTGTAGGCCCGGAGGGGAGTTTGACCGCGGGGATTCGCCCAGCGCCCGGGCACTTTGTGGCCGCAAGCCGCACAGGCGTCTTCGACCAGCCGGTTCTCCAGCACCTGGTGCCACGATCGCTGCACGAGCACCTGACCACAGGAGGGACATATCGTGTGCCCGCCATCGCTCCAGATGTTCCCTTCATACACGTAGTGCAGCCCAACCTCCCGCGCGATCTTGCGAGCCCGGTGCAAGGTCTCTGGCGGAGTGTTGGGCTTGTCGCGCAGCTTAAAATCCGGATGGAACGCTGTGAAATGCAGCGGGACTTCGGGCCCCAAATGCTCGAGCACCCATTCGGATAGCTGCCGAATCTCCTTCGGGTCATCGTTCAGCGTGGGAATGATCAGGTTGGTGATCTCAAACCAGACGCTGGTCTCATTCTTCAGCCACTCGAGGGTTTCCAGAACGGGCTGGAGATGCGTCAGCGTGATCTTGCCGTAAAAGTTCTCCGTGAACGCCTTCAGGTCCACGTTGGCCGCGTCAATATGGTCGTAGATGTCGTGGAAGGCTTCGTAGGTGATGTATCCGTTGGTCACCATCACTGTGTTCAGGCCGTACTCCTTGGCCGCCGCGCAGATGTCGATCACGTACTCGCCCCAGATGGTCGGCTCGTTGTAGGTAAACGCCAGCGACGGGCAGCCGTGCTGAATGGCGAGGAGCACAACGTCCTCTGGCGGCAGGTGTGTCGAATGCACCTGATCGTGCTTCGACTTCGAGATATCCCAGTTCTGGCAAAAGAAACATCCCATGTTGCAGCCGGCTGTACCCAGGGAAAGAATCTTGCTGCCCGGCAGGAAGTGGTTGAGCGGCTTCTTTTCAATTGGGTCAATTTGAATTGCTGCCGGCGAGGCATACCCCAGGCTGTAGAGCTTGCCGCCCTGGTTGACGCGGATAAAGCAGAAACCGGACTGCCCCTCCCCGATATGGCAGTGGCGCGGGCAGAGGTAGCAGTGCGTCTTTCCGCCTGCTTCCGGCTCCCACCACTGCGCTTCGTGGAGTTCCTGCGTTTTCTGGAGGATCTTGAGGTCTTGCACCGATCCTCTCCTGCCGGCCCGAGCCGTTTCCGATCTCAGCCAAGTATACGCCTTCTTCACCCCACGGATGCAATCCAGGGCCAGACAATGCACACATTGGATGAACCTGATCTGGAGGTTTCGAAGGGCAATCTAGGACGACTGCTCGCGCCGTCGCTCTTCAGCCCAGCGCAGAAAGCGCCGCATTCGGTCCCGTTCGACCCAGATGAGCCGGAAAAATGTTCGCGCATCCAGGTCGGCTGCTTGCGGACCGAAGAATGTCTCCATGCGCCAGCGGATGTAAGGGCTTTGCCAGGGGTTTAGGCGGTAGCCCTTTGCTGCTACCCAGTAGTAGCGCAGGGCGCTCAGCATTCTTTCATCCGTAGAAAAAGCGCAGGCATGCGCTGAGATGATACTACGGCCGCCGCGCGAGCAGTCTACTGCGCGGTGTCTGCCGTCGGCTCGCTCTACTTCCAGCCCTTGCGCTCCCGGAGCGACGTGATGTGGGCTACGTGGTGCGGACCGTGCCAGGCGTAAAGTGCCAGTAACTTGTCGAGCGTCATCAGGCCGTGCTCAGGGTGGTTCAGCGGCCGCACAAAATCCTGAGCCGACATCGACTCCAGCACCTTCACCCAGCGCCGGTGAAGCGACTCCAGCAGCGTGAGGGAGACTTCGGGCGGTGTCGTCTTTGAATCTGCCATCTCGGCCCACCGCGCCTCGTCGTAGGTCTTGATTGTCGGCTGCTCCTCGGTGAGTGCCAGCTTGAAGCGGACATAGGCGTTCAGGTGACTGTCCGGGATGTGGTGCACCAACTGACGGACGGTCCATCCCCCATCGCGGTACGGTGTATCCATCTGCTCAGTGGAAAGCCCTGCGAGCGCAGCGCGAAGACGGGCCGGCGTCTGGTCAATCTCCTTAATGCAGCGCAACCGCTGCGCATCATCTTGCATACCCTGGTAAGCGAACTTGCCAATCGGGTACCGCGGATCGTTCATCGCCACACCTTCATTCTTGAATTGTCGTCAAGGACTGGTGCCACCTTTGCGCCTATTTCATGTTGCCGGCCTGCTGCAGTTCCTTTGCAGCGCTTTCAAAAAACTGCTGGATGATCCTTCGCGCGGCCACATCAATCATCCGTTGGCCCACCGCAGCGATCATTCCACCCACTTGGGCTTCCCCGGAATAACGCACCTCGGTTTGGCCCTTCTTCGCTGCCATCTCCAGATGCCCTTCGCCCTTCACAAAGCCGGGAACGCCCTTTCCCTCCAGCCGCAACCGCATGGATCGGGGTGGCTTCTTCTCCGTCAGTTCCAGGCTGCCTGTATACTTTCCTGAAATAGCCGCCAGGGCAAATTTCACAACCGCCTTGTAGCGATCTGGACCATCCGCCTCCAACCGTTCGCACCCGGGCAAGCATCGGGCCAAACGCTCGGGGTCATTCAGCAGGGCCCACACGTGTTCCGGAGTTCCAGACAGCAGTACTTCGCCTTGTACCTTCACGCCTTCTTCCCGTTAGCGCGTGCCAATGCTCGCTCAATTGCTCGGCGCGTAAAAACGACAGCCATCTCACGCCGATACTCAGCCGATGCGTGCAAGTCAGAAAGCGCCTCGATGCCGACTGCTGCGTGCCGAGCCGCTTCTGCCACCGCCTGGGGACTAGCCTTCTTGCCACTCAGTGCCTTCTCAACAGCCTCCGCTCGGTAGGCCTTCGGGCCCACACCGGTCAATCCCACAGCAATGTCCTCGATCTTGCCACTCTTTCCGCAAGTCAACCGTACGGCTGCGCCCACAATGGCGAACCCCGAGGCGGCCTGATGCAGCTTTGCATACGCAGTTCCCGTTCGCGGCGCCAGCATCGGAACGCGCACCTGGCTGAGGATCTCACCCGGCCTGAGCTGCGTGGTCAGCATGTCCACAAAGAACTCCCGGGCCGGAATAGTCCGCGCACCCGCTGAGCTGGCGGCCACGATCTGAGCGTCCAGCGCAAGGATGGCTGCTGGATAATCCGCTGCCGGGTCGGCGTGCGCCAGGCTGCCACCCAGCGTGCCTCGGTTCCGAACCTGTACATCGGCAATCGCCTCCGCCGTTTCTGCCAACAGCGGGCACCTCGCCCGCATAAGATCAGACCCGGCAATCTCTGAGTGTGTGGTCATTGCACCGATGGCAATCTGGCCGTTTTCCTCTCGTACATAACTCATCCCCCGCAGACGCCCGATATCAATGATGAACCGGGGCGCGGCCAGGCGCAGCTTCATCAGCGGCAACAGGCTGTGGCCGCCAGCGAGGATTTTCGCCTCATCACCGTGCCGCTCGACCAACCGCAGCGCCTCCTCGAGCGTCTTTGGCGCAAAATACTCAAATGCAACCGGGATCATTTGCCCCTCCGACCGGCCTTCTGCAGTATCTGCCAGACCCGGGTGCGCTTGACCGGCAGATCCACGTGTCGCACACCCAATGGAGAAAGAGCGTCCACCACGGCATTGACCAGCGCCGGCGTTGCCCCTATCGTTCCCGCTTCTCCGACGCCCTTCAGCCCCAGCGGGTTCACCGGTGACGGCGTGACCGTTCGCGCCGTCTCAAGCCACGGTAAGTCACTTGCCCGCGGGATCGCGTAGTCCATCAGCTCGCCGGTGATCAATTGCCCCTGCTCGTCATAGACCGCTTCCTCGAGCAGCGCCTGCCCGACCGACTGTGCAATCCCGCCATGCACCTGACCATCAACGAGAAGCGGGTTCAGCACATTGCCGCAATCATCCACCGACACGTATTTCTGCAGCCGTACGTCTCCGGTCTCTGCGTCCAGCTCCACGACGCAAATGTGCGCGCCAAACGGAAACGTAAAATTCGTCGGCTCAAAAAACGTCGTGGCCTCCAGTCCCGGCTCCATCTGCGGCGGCAGTGTCTTGGCAGCGTAGGCCGCTCCAACCACTTCGCCGAAGGCGATGGACTTCTTGGAAATCCTGGCCGTGATTCTCTTGTCCGCAAACACAAGCTTCGAGGGATCTTCAGTCATCAAGTGGCCTGCAATCGCCGCCAGCTTTTCGCGCAACTTCAGCAATGACTTGTAGACCGCCGTGCCTCCCACCGCCGTCGCGCGGCTTCCAAACGTACCGATCCCATAGGGCACAATCGCGGTGTCGCCATGTACCACTTGGACGTCCTCGGGGTCCAGCCCCAGCACCTCAGCACCCAACTGGGCAAAACTTGTCTCCTGGCCCTGACCATGCGGCGAAGCACCCGTAAGGATATTTACTGAGCCAGTCGGCTCGATCCGCACCGTCGCGCTCTCCCAGCCGCCTGCCGGCATCGCGCTGGACGGTCCCATCGCACAAACCTCCACGTAGGTCGAAAGCCCGATGCCCACATACCGGCCCTGCTTCCGCAACCTGGCTTGTTCCTGGCGCAGCTTCTTGTAGTTCGCCATTTTCAGCGCCAGGTCGAGCGACCTCTGGTAGTTCGCGCTGTCATAGATCACGCCGGTGGGCGTGGCATAGGGAAACTCATTCGGCTGCGGGAAGTTTTTACGACGAATCTCCACCGGATCTTTCTTCAACTCGGCCGCAACCAGATCCATCACTCGCTCGATGATGTAAGTCGCTTCGGGTCGGCCCGCGCCGCGGTAGGCGTCGGTGGACATCTTGTTGGTCAGGACACCTGTGATCTCTACCCGTACGGCAGGAATCTTGTAGCAGCCGGCGATCATTAGCCCGGTCATCGTAGGAATTAGCGGGGTAAGCAACTGGTAGTACGCCCCGAGATCTGCGATCACCCTGCAGCGTAAGCCCAGTACCGTTCCGTCGCTCTTTACCGCCACCTCTACGTTGTCAATCTGGTCGCGCCCGTGGATGGTTGCCAGGAAGTTTTCCCGGCGCGATTCGATCCACTTCACCGGCTTGCCCAGCCGCATCGCCAGGTGCGCGACCAGTGCTTCTTCGGGATACACATTCACCTTGCTCCCAAACCCTCCGCCGACTTCCGGTGTGATTACTCGTACCGAAGACTCCGGCACACCCAACATGGCGGCGATTTGCGTCCGCAACAGGTGCGGTATCTGCGTGGACGACCAGACGGTCAGTTGTTTTTCCCCCGGCTTGTAGTCCGCCACCACCCCGCGCGGCTCCATGGCCACCGGGATCAGCCGCTGGTTGATCATTCGCTGACGAATTACCTTGTCGGCTTGCTTGAAGGCTTTCTTGACGTCGCCGCCTTCCAGCTCCCAGCGGAAGGCAACGTTGTCCTTGTACTGCTCATGCAAAACCGTCGCCCCTTTCGCCAGGGCCTTTTCTGGATCCACGACCGGCGTCAGCGGCTCGTAGTCCACCTCGACCAGGTCCATCGCGTCTCGTGCGAGGTAGCGGTCCGTGGCCACAACGACTGCTACTCCTTCGCCGACAAATCGCACACGGTCGTGGGCAAGGACGGGCCGCAATGCCATCTTCATCTCCGGCAATTGCGCAGCGCATGGAACCGGCCCGATCAAACCTTTCAGGTCTGCTCCCGTCAGCACCAGGACAACTCCCGGAGCCGCCTGCGCCTTGCTGGTGTCCACCGAGCGGATCCGCGCGTGTGCATGAGGACTGCGCACGATGCCCGCGTAGTGCATCCCGGCCATTTGAAGGTCGTCGACGTAGTGGCTGATTCCCTGGATCAGCCGCGGGTCTTCCTTGCGCTTGAGCGGCTTGCCGATGTATCGCATCGCGATGGCCATCAACGCCTCCCGCTTTTCCGGGTCTTCCCAGGCCGCCCAGGTTTAGCGCTTGCGCGCTTTATCTTCTCGGCCGCGTATCGAACGGCTTCAATGATGTGCTGGTAGCCCGTGCACCGGCAGAGGTTGCCCGCCAAAGCGTGACGGATTTCAGTTTCACTGGGCTCCGAATTTCTGCGCAGCAATTCAACGGAAGTGAGAATCATCCCAGGGGTACAGTAACCACATTGCAGGCCGTGCTTCTCCCAGAACCCTTCCTGCACGGGATGCAGTCCCGACCCATTGCCGCTCTGCCCCGCAAGCCCCTCGATGGTCGTCACCTCCGCACCATCGGCCTGCACAGCCAGCAGGGTGCAGGACTTCACCGCTTTGCCGTCCAGCAGCACTGTGCAGGCACCGCACAACGACGTCTCGCAGCCGATATGTGTCCCCGTCAACCCCAGGGTGTCGCGGAGGTAATGCACCAGCAGCAGCCGTGGCTCGACCTCGTTCTGCTGCGTTTTTCCGTTGATTCGGACCTGAATCTCCACTGCCATGCTGCCTCCGAGGTCATGAGCTTCCCTGAAGATTTGGACCGGCGAGAGGGCATGACGTTACTCCCCCGGCAGACAAATTTCAAGCCACACCCGAGAGTGAGGCCACCCAAAGGGCGTTTCACCCTGCACACGGACAGGCTGGACGAAGAGTCCCGTTTTCAGGAGGGTAGGCGTCGCACCCAGATGCGGCTGGTGGCCGGCTTTCCCAGGAAGATTTTGCGACCGTTCACCCGCAGGGTCATCGTTTCATCGTACTCCCGGTGGCGCACATTGACCCGGGCGCCGGGCCGAATCCGCAAGCCGGCGACGAACTCCAGAAACCTCGGGTCTTTCTCATACACACACAGAACCTCGACCGTCTCGCCGGCGACGATCTCGGAAAGCGTCACCGCGCCCAGTCTTCGTCGCAGTTTGGCCACCCCTCCGACCAGCGGTACGCCATGCGGGCAGGTTCCGTCGGCGCCGAAATGCTTCAGCAGGAGGGCCTGGACTTGCGGAGAAATCCCGTGTTCCAGCCGCTCGGCCTCTTCATGCGCCCGGGACCAATCGAGGCCAATCACTTCGGTGAGGAGCTTTTCTGCCAACTGGTGTCGCAACGCCAGGGTTTCCGCCACTTTCCGGCCCTTCGGCGTCAGTCGGATGTGGCCGCCGCGGCCCAGCCGTAGAAAGCCATCGCGCGTCATCCGCTTGAGCGCCGCGGTAACCGCCGGTGGCGTCACACCCAGTTCTTCGGCCAGCCGCGCACTGATGGGAATCTGCTCTTCTTCGATCAGCTCCCAGATGGCCTTCAGGTAGTCTTCCTGCGAGACGCTGGTTTTCTCCCGCCGCAAAAAGCCTCCTCTATTTCTCAATCGGCCTAGTCGTTGCTGCGCCCTTCGTGTTTCTTCCGTAGCCGGTCGGCCAACTCGCGCACACGCCCCTCAATTTCATCGCGGATCCGCCGGTACACCACCAGGTCCTCGCCGTAGGGGTCGGACACCTTCCAATCTTCCACTGTGCCACGGTTGCCTCGAAAGATCGCAATGCTCGACCGCCCGGTAAGGTTCACGATCAAATCTGCACGATCAAGATCTTCTGAGCGAACCGGCTTCGAAGACTGGCCATCGACTCCCACGCCGATCTCTGCAAGCGCCTCTCGCGTCGGGGCGACGATTTCGCCAAAGGGAACGAGCCCTGCGCTCGTGGCCTCAATCACATCGGAGGCCAGATGCCGCGCCAGCGCTTCCGCCATCTGGCTGCGGCACGTATTCCCAACGCAAACGAACAAGACCTTTGTCCGGCGGCTCAAGCTCAGTGCCCATTCCGCGCCAGTTTCAGGAAGAAGTCGTGCACAGTTGTCTCCGCTGATAGCTCCGGGTGAAACGTCGCCACCAGCACTTTTCCTTGTCGCACCAGCACCGCCCGCCCTTCTGATTCAGCCAGCACATCCACACCTTGGCCCACATCCGCAATCACCGGAGCGCGGATGAAGACCATCTCGAGCTGACCCTGGCCCAGTTTCGACGTTCCCTGACGGATCTCGCTTGCCACTTGCCGCCCATAGGCATTGCGCGTAATCACAATGTCCGCCAGGCCCAGGGACTCCTGGGCCGGGTTGCGCACCTCTCGCGCGAGCAGAATAGCCCCTGCGCAGGTGCCGAACAATGCCCCGCCACGACCTGCGAACTCCCGGATCGCCTTGTCGAGGCCCTCCTCGCGCAAGAACTTCATCTGCGTCGTGCTCTCGCCTCCGGGAAGGATCAGCGCCACTACGCCTTCCAGATCCGCCGGCTTGCGAACCAGCACCCCTTCCACAGACAGACGTGTCAGGGTTTCGGCGTGCGCTTCATAGTCACCCTGTACGGCGAGGATTCCGATTTTCATGCCGACCGGCTCTCCAGTTCGTCGCCTACCAGCCCCGGGTTTGCAGCAGGTCCTTCTCGTCCATCTGCCGGACGTCCAATCCCTTCATCGCTTCGCCAAGCTCCTGAGACGCCTCGAGCACAACTTTTGCGTCATTGAAGTGCGTCGTGGCTTTGACGATGGCCCTGGCCCGCTTTTCGGGGTCATCAGACTTGAAGATGCCTGAGCCAACGAAAACGGCCTCGGCGCCCAGTTGCCGGACCAGCGCTGCGTCAGCCGGCGTGGCGATCCCGCCCGCCGAAAAATTTGGAACGGGGAGTTTCCCCGCCTGGGCCACTTGACGCACTAGCTCAAGCGGCGCCCCCAGCTCCTTCGAAGCGTGAACCAGCTCCTCTTCACGCAGGGTTGTGAGTCGCTTCAACTCTCCGACGATCGCGCGCATGTGCCGCACCGCCTCCACGATGTTACCGGAGCCGGCCTCGCCCTTGGTGCGTATCAAGGCTGCCCCTTCCGCAATCCGCCGCAGTGCCTCACCCAGGTTGCGCGCCCCGCAAACAAACGGCACACGGAAATCGTGCTTCCAGATGTGGTGTTCCTCATCAGCAGGAGTAAGGACCTCGCTCTCGTCAATGAAGTCCACCTCGAGCGCTTCCAACACCTGCGCCTCCGCAAAATGACCGATCCGGACCTTGGCCATCACGGGAATCGTCACTGTTTCCATGATCTCGCGGATGATCCGCGGCGAGGCCATTCGGGCCACGCCTCCCTCCTTGCGAATGTCAGCCGGCACCCTCTCAAGAGCCATCACCGCGCATGCGCCCGCGTCCTCTGCGATTTTAGCCTGTTGCGCGTTCGTGACGTCCATAATGACGCCGCCCTTAAGCATTTCGGCCAGGCCGACCTTGACCCGCCATAGATTGCCATTGTTGGTTTCCATCAGTCTCTCCTCGCGCTGCGTGTGTTTCGTCCCTGGGATTCTAAATCCGGAATCGCTCGGGGTCGATAATTACAAATCGGCCCCGGCCCTTGGCCAGAAGCTCCCCCGCGGTGTTGTGAATCTCCCCCACATGGATCAAATGCTTGCCGTTCCGGCTTTCCTCAAATGCTTCCACGCGAACTTCTTCACCGATACGAATGGGTCGCAAATACTGGACCTTCAGTTCTGCCGTGACGGCGCGGACGTCACTGAACCGGCAAACCTTCCCCATGGCTTCGTCCAGCACAGTTGCGATGATTCCGCCATGAATGAAGCCCGGGCCTCCCTGGAACTCGGGCCCGAGCTGGAACCGGCCAACGATTCGGCGCCTCTCCTCATCGCGGTCAAAGGCCAGCTGCATCCCGCGCGGGTTGGCGCCTCCGCAACCGAAGCACGGATTAGTTGGATTCGGTTCTGCCATGCTTACACCAATGCGACCCGCGCTCCGTTCGTTCGCCTGGCACCGCGCTGCCGCTTGCGCATTTCGATCCGCAGCGACTCGGCCAATGTGGCCACACCGCGAGCGATCCGTTTCTCGTCAATTCCGGCAAAGCTGAGCCGCAAGGTATTAGGCTGTGGATTCTGGAAATAAAAATACCGACCCGGTGCGAAAGATACGTTCCTCTCGCGCACATGGATCAATAGCTCGCTGGCATCGAACCCCGCCGGCAGCTCAACCCACAGGCACATTCCTCCCTCCGGCCGCGTCCAACGGACACCTTCCGGCATATGGCGGCGCAGCGCCTCTTCCAGGGCGGCAAGCCGGGTGCTGTACACCTTCTTCATCCGGCCCAGATGCCGCGTGAGCAGCCCGCGCCGGGTGAACTCAGCCAGCGTAGCCTGCGCCAACTGGTCGGTATGCAAATCCGTGCTCTGCTTAACCAGCCGCAACCGTTCAATGACATTCCCGGGAGCGACAATCCATCCTACACGCAAGCCGGGGAAAGCTACCTTGGAAAAGCTGTCAATCTGAATAACGATGTTTGGCCGGTCCAGCTGTTTGAGCGACGGCACACGGTCTCCCCGGATCCGCAACCTCCCGTAAATGTGGTCTTCAACGATGGGCACCTGGTGCCGCGCTGCGATTTCCAGCAGCCGCCGACGCGCGGCCAGGGGCAACGACGTGCCCGTCGGATTGTGAAAGTCCGGCGTCAGTACCATCAACTTGACGCGGTTCTGCAGCAGGGTGGCTTCCAGCACCTCGAGGTCAACGCCCGGGCTACCCGCAGCAGCATCCGTTCGTACAGGAACCCCCAGGCAGCGCACGCGAGTTCCGCCAAAGATCGCGATGGCGCCGGGATAGGTGGGGTTCTCCAGCAAGATAGAATCTCCCGGCCGCAGAAACGCCTTGCAGATCAGGTCGAGCGATTGCTGGCAACCGTCGGTGATCAGCAGGTTTTCGTCCTTGACCGCCAAACCCTCACCGCCGAGAAGCTCCAGCAGGACCTCTTTCAGCGGAGGGTACCCATCCGACGGCCCCAATTGCAGAATCTGCGCGCCTTCTCGTCGGAGCACTGTATTGCAGCAGTTGCGCAACTCCTCAATCGGGAAAAAATGCTCATCGGGCCGGGCAAGCACAAATGAAATGCCATCGCGCGGGACTGCGTGGATGAGCCGGTCCAGAGCCTCTTCCCCGCGCTCGTCCGCAAACAGAGACTCCCAGCGCACGCCGCCATTGCTGCTGAGCGCTGGTGGGGGAGGCGTGATCCGGAGCGGTTGCGCCACTCCGCGAATGAATGTGCCACGACCTACGTGGCCCTCGATGAGGCCCTCCGATTCCAGTTCAGCGTAGGCATTGGCGACAGTGGTGCGGTGAACTCCCAGGTGCACGGCCAGCTCGCGGCTGGCCGGGATCCGGTCGCCTGGGCGCAGGTCCCCAGCGTGCACCAGGGCGCGGAGCTGGTCGCGCAACTGAATGTAGAGCGGGATATGACTTTCGGGTTGCAATTGGAGCGGCAGCATTGGCTTCTTCTCTCAGGCCAATCTATCCTAGCACCTGCCCAAGTAAAGAGCCAATATGTCTCTCAGCCGCTTCCCTGCCCCGCTGGTCCACGCAGGCGGTACCGCTGGATCTTTCCCGTTGCGGTCTTGGGAAGCTCGCCAACAAATTCGATCTCCTGCGGACACTTGTAGGAAACCAGCCGTGCGCGTACGAATTCATAAATCTCCTGTTCCAGCTCTCGTCCTCCCACAATGCCCCCCTGCAACACCACAAAGGCCTTGGCCCGCGTCAGACCATCCACGGTGATAGCCGAGACCACTGCCGCTTCCGCGACACCTGGGTGCCCCAGCAGAGCGTTCTCCACCTCTCCGGGTGAAACCCACAGGCCCGCCACCTTCATCATGTCGTCGGTCCGTCCGAAGTAGTGGAAGTAACCCTCCGGGCCCTGGAAGAACTGGTCGCCGGTCACCACCCAGTCCTGTCGCTTCGTTCGCTCAGTTAGCTCGGGCTTGTTCCAATAGCCCGAGAAGGCGCTCTGACCCCTGACCCACAGACTGCCGACCTCTCCCCGCGGCAATTGAATTCCGTTTTCGTCCACAATTCTCGCTTCGTAGTTGGGGATCTCTACGCCGCAGCTCCCGGGCCGCACATCCCCGCGCCGGCTGCTCAGGAACATGTGAAGCATCTCGGTGGACCCAATGCCGTCCAGGATCTCCAGGCCGAAGCGCTTTTTGAACTGTGAAAAGATCTCCGGCGGAAGCCACTCGCCAGCCGAAACCGCCCGGCGCACCGAGGAGAAATCCGCTGCCGCGCCATGTGCGGCCGCGCGCAGTAACGAAGCATAAAAGGTCGGCACGGAAAAGAAGACGGTCGGCCGATGCTGAATCACCATCTCCAGCACCTTCTCGGCCCTGGGCCGCTCAGGATTCAGAATCGTTGTGGCCCCGACCGAAAGGGGAAAGTACATCCCGTTGCCCAGTCCATAGGCAAAGAAAAGCTTCGAAACCGAAAACGTCCGGTCGTCCTCGCGCAGCCCGAGCACCCCTTGCGCAAAGCTCTGGCTGGTGACGAGCATGTCCTTGTGCTGGTGAATCGCGGCCTTCGGACGTCCTCCGCTCCCCGACGTATACAGAAAAAACGCGCTGTCGGTTGCCGCAGAGGCGTAAGCGCTCAGGTCGCCGGAGGCATTCAGTACAACATCCTCCCATCGCAAGTGGCCTGGACCCGATGGAGTCTCTTCTGCCGAGCCAACTACAATGACCTGACGCAACTCAGAATTCTCCGCTGCCTGTAGGAACTCCCCAAGCGCCAGTGCGTGCACAATTGCAACCTTCGCTCCCGAATCAGCCAGGTAGTAGGCATAGTCTGTGGCGCGCGTCATCGGGTTTACCGGCACTGCGATGCTGCCGACTTTCACAGCGCCGAAGAAGCTGGCAATGAACTCCGGCGAATCGGGAAGGACAATCAGAACTCGAGCACCCGGTCCACACCCAAGACCCAACAAGGCGTTCCCTGCCTGGTTGGCTAACCGGCGGAGTTCTCCATAGCAAACGGGGTCTGGTTCCCCGGCAATGGCGATACGGTCGGGATGCTCCTCGGCCGGCCGGTCGAGGAAATAGCTGGCGAGGTTGAACTGCGAGGGGATGACCAGTGCCATCCCCCGTATTCTACTTCGAGGCCTGCGACTGGCCCAACTTTCTGAGCCGCTCCTGCAGCTTGCGGCGCAGCGCTGCGGGAGTATTGGGATTGAAGGCCACCAGGTACCAGAGCGGCTGGCTGCGATCGCGGCTCAGCCAGGAAAGCGTGGTTGCATCAGCGTTGGGATGCCGGGCCACGTTTTCGCGGATGGCGGCGTACGGATGTCGGGCCAGCCGGCTCAGAGTTTTCGCGGAAGCCTTGGGGTGCTCGCTGATCAGTCGCAGCAGGTAGTAATCCGATTTCGGCGCCGTCCGGGCCAGCTTTTCCAGAAGCTCGGGCTTCACGTCGGCGCTCAGCACCACGCCCACCTTTTCGTCCCAGTGCGCATTGATGTGGTTCAGCTCCTCGGTCCGCGCGTGGATCAGTTGCTCGAGGACCTGCCGCTCATGCTCCTGGCGCACCTTGGGCAGATCCGTGCCTTCTAACGAGTCCAGGACCCGCAGCAAGTGCTGACGCTCGCCAAAGACGATCTGCGTCGTCCGCGGCGCGCCTCCCTTGTGTGCGTTCTGCACCAAATCCGATCGTCTCATCGCTTCCTCACGAGCCTTGCGAAGTTGCTCCCCCCAGATCCAGACTAAGCTCCCCGGCCAACCAGACAACTTTATCTCCCTCTATGATTCGCCAGCCCTGCTGTTGATGACGCTTTGCTGTTCCTTGTACAACGACCGTGCCCGATTCACAACGTGCGGCGCTCGCACCCCGGCTGGCAGTCAGACTGGTTCACCCATGGCTAGTCCAACAGTCCGTCAGCGATTATCTAATTGGTCTTCCTAGCAGTAAAGTTTGCTGCCGGGCTGATGTTCCACGCCTGCAATGCGGGGGACTAGTACCCCTATGACAGCTTGACCGGAAGGGGGAGTTAAACCACTGCCCTGCTTGCAGTTAACCAAACAACCGCGTAACGTGGTACAGAAAAGGTCGCTAGAAATCACGAAGTCCAGGAGGCAGCGATGTCTGTCTTTGAGGAGCACAGAGAGGAGTTGGAGCATTTCGAGCTAAAGATGGGCCTGCATCGGGGTCGGCTAGCTGTCACGCTCGACCGGCTGACAAACGCCATGGTTCTCATCGGCCAGCACGGCGTCTACTGTCACAGCCTCCGAGATACTCAGAAGCCGACGCTGGACATTCAGTTGGTCACTGCGGAGCTTCGCAAAGCCAAGGAATTGATCCAGAGCGTCATGGAAGACATCCGCCTGCTGAAGGAAAAGAAAGAGACCCTGAACTGAACGGCGCCTCAGTGCCAGGATTCTTCAAGTCAGAACTTGCCAGTAACGAAGGGGTTCCCAACTCTCTCCTGTCCAATCGTAGTCTCCGGCCCATGACCCGGATAGACGATGGTCTCATCGGGCAGTTCCAGCAGCTTCGTTTTCAGGGAGCGCATGATCTGCTCAAAAGACCCTCCCCACAGGTCCGTCCGGCCAATGCTGCCCGCGAAGAGCGTGTCTCCAGCAAAGAGCTTGGGCGTCTGATCCGGGCCAGAACCGCTTCCCTCCACGGGAAGGTAAAGGCAGACACTGCCCCTCGTGTGACCCGGTGTGTGAATCACTTGCGCGCTGAATGATCCCCAGCAAATCTTTTCACCCTCTCCGAGAAAACCGTCCACCTCTGTCCTGGCGGGAACGCGCATCCCGATCATGGCCGCCTGAACGTCCAGATGACCGTACAGCTCCAGGTCTTCCTGGTGCATCAGCACCGGCGCCCCGGTTGCCTCCCGCATTCTGCTCAGCCCGCCCACGTGATCGATATGTGCATGTGTATTTACAATTGCATTCACCTTCAGACCGTGGCGTGCTACCACTTCCAAAATCCGGTCCACCTCATCCCCCGGATCAATAACAATGGCCTCGCGCGTCACCGGGTCTCCTACAACCGAGCAGTTGCACTGCAGCAGTCCAACCGGAAGAATCTCGTGGATAAGTCTATCGTCCATGGAGAGGCAGTATAGCATTCCGATTGCGGCCAACTTCTTCTGCTAAAATAGAC
>Ga0209640_10002870_pt1 | contig 15068 bp, 15 predicted proteins | sample RifCSP10_1_FD_184018 | JGI IMG/M metagenome (GOLD analysis project Ga0209640, IMG submission 184018) | Soil microbial communities from Rifle, Colorado - Rifle CSP2_sed 10_1 (SPAdes) (version 2) | ecosystem: Environmental > Terrestrial > Deep subsurface > Rock core/Sediment | place: Rifle...
CAACGCAATCTTTTCCGGAGAAGCAAGGCTCAGTTTGAGCGCATTAAAACGGGTAATACTGACGTATTCTTTAAAACGTTCCAACATACGATTACTCACCGACGTTCTCCTTGCCAACTTTCAATAGATCCACTTGTAGCCCTAAACTTTGTAGCTCTTTGATAAGCACATTGAATGATTCAGGAACACCTGGTTCAGGCACACCCTCACCACGAACAATTGCACCATATGCACGGTGTCTACCACCAACGTCATCCGACTTATACGTCAACATTTCTTGTAAGGTATACGCTGCACCATATGCTTCCAGTGCCCATACTTCCATTTCCCCAAGACGCTGACCACCCTGCTGAGCTTTACCACCCAACGGCTGTTGCGTAACGAGAGAGTACGGCCCAACGGAACGAGCGTGTAATTTATCATCAACCATGTGGTTGAGCTTCATTATGTACATCTTACCAACGGTTACCGGCTGATCAAAACGTTCACCCGTTCTTCCATCATACACATCAAATGCACCAGATGTTGGCAAGTTTAATTCTTCCATCATCGGCTTAATATCTGAATCAAAATGTGCACCATCAAATACAGGAGTCGCAAATCGTACACCATGCTTAGCACTTGTTTGCGCAAGCTCTAGCACACCGTCTTTTCCATAAGCCTTTTCGTATTCTGAAACTAACTCCGCACCATAGCAATATGACAAATATTTCTTAACATCGTCATACCCTTTAGTTGCAGCAAGTTCTTGGAGTTTTTCACCCATTTTTGAACCAACAAGGCCCAACATGGTTTCTAAAATTTGACCAACGTTCATACGAGAAGGAACACCCAGTGGATTCAAGACGATATCAACAGCGGTACCATCTGCAAGATATGGCATATCTTCACGAGGGACAATTGTAGAAACAACACCCTTGTTACCATGGCGACCAGCAATTTTATCACCAACTGAAATAGTTCGTTTCATGCCGATATAGATTTTAACAACCTTAATCACACCTGATGGAAGAGGATCACCCTTCTTCAATTTGCTAATCTTTTCTTCTTTCAACATCGCTAAAATACGAAGTTGATTTTCATATGAATTCTTAAGTTTTTTAATTGCATCAAGAACTGGTTTGTCTTTCGCCTTGAGAACAAAAAGCTCATCAAGAGAAAGTTTTTGCAATTGCGCCAATTTGAAAGTTGAACCACTTATTAATCGCTTTGCAATTCCTGCAGCGGATTCTTTTCCATCCAGCTCTTTGCACAGACGATCTTTAAGCATATTCTGTAAGAGCAGAATATGATGTTCATGGTTCTTTTCTAGTTTCTCGATTTCACGAGAAGCTTCTTCTTTATAACGCTTATCCTTGCGGACACCACTTCGTGAGAAAATTTTAACATCTACAATGGTACCTTCAATTCCCGGAGAAACTCGAAGCGAAGTATCTCTCACTTCACGAGATTTTTCACCAAAAATTGCACGTAATAATTTTTCTTCTGGAGAGAATTGGATATCACCTTTAAGGGTAACTTTTCCAACTAAAATATCTCCAGGCTTTACTCGCGTACCAATACGAATAATTCCATCTTCATCAAGACTTGCCAATGCAGCTTCACTCACGTTTGGAATATCACGAGTAATTTCTTCAGGTCCGAGCTTAGTATCACGCGCTTCAACATCAAACTCTTCAATATGAATAGAGGTCAATGTGTCATCATACACAACACGCTTGCTCAGAACGATAGCATCCTCAAAGTTGTATCCAAGCCATGGCATGAATGCAACAAGCAAGTTTGAACCCAATGCTAATTCACCATTTTCAATGGACTGACCATTTGTAAGAAGGTCTCCTACAACCACCACATCACCCGTCTTAACGATTGGCGTATGATGCATCCAAGTACTATAACTTGAACGTACAAACTTTTTCAAAGGATAGGTATCAATACCCTTTGCAATCCATTCATCATCATTTGAAACTTGATCGCGATTAACTTCTATTACAATCTTTTCAGAAGATACATAGGTTACCACCCCTGCGCGTCGAGCCGTCAATACCGCACTTGATCCCTTAACAATCTCTTTTTCCATACCAGTACCAACAATTGGCACTTCAGTTTTGATCAAAGGAACCGCTTGGCGTTGCATGTTAGAACCCATCAATGCACGCACAGCGTCATCATGTTCTAAGAATGGAATCAACGCGGCTGATACAGAAACCAACTGCTTTGGAGAAAGGTCGATATAATTAATTTTATCTACATCCACAAGCATGAAGTTACCTTCATGGCGTGCGATAACATCATTCGATAATTTGCTCTGACCAGGCCTTACCGCATCCGCTTGTGCAATATAATCTTGACCTTCTTGAAACGCATCCAAGAACACAACGGCTTCTTCAATTTTACCCTTTGTTACTGGACGGTATGCTGTTTCAATAAATCCAAGATCATTCACCATTGCATATGTAGCTAACGATGAAATCAAACCAACTGTCTGACCTTCAGGTGTTTCGATCGGACAAATACGGCCGTAGTGAGACGTATGTACGTCACGAACTTCAAACGTTGCACGATCTTTTAATACACCACCGGGCCCGAGGGCGGAAAGGCGTCGCTTGTGCGCAAGCTCAGATAACGGATTTGTTTGATCCATAAATTGTGAAAGTTGCCCTAATCCAAAAAATTCTCGTAATACCGCACTTAAGGGCTTTACATTAAGAAAATCTTGCGGCATCAAACCACTATGCGCTTCTTGCATGCGGAATCGTTCACGAATAATTCGTTCAATTCGCATAAAGCCAACGTATACTTGGTTTTTAAGAAGCTCTCCCACGAGACGAACTCTACGATTTCCTAAGTGATCAATATCATCCAACTCACCTTCACCTCGTTCACGTAAATTCACAAGGTAGCGCAATGTTTGAACGATATCTTCCTTTGTTAAAGCAAGAGTATCTTCAGGGATATCAAGACCTAATTTTCTGTTGATACGAATACGACCAACACGAGTGAGATCATAAAATCTGCTATTGAATAACAGATTATTCAAACGCTCTTTTACTTCTTTTAACGCAGCACTGTCACCAGGCCACACTTTAACATGAAGTTCTTTAAGCGCATCTTCTTCTGTAGAACATTTATCTTGTGCTAATGTTAAACCAACTGTTGGCTGGAATACATATCCTGAAGATTGAATTAAATCAAAAGAAATTTTCTTGATTTTTTCAAGTTGCTCCAAGCGTGGCTCGGTAATTGCCTCACCTTGATCAATAATAATTTCACCTGTATCAGGATCAACTACTTCTTGACCAACAACGCGATTCAATAGAACACTCTTATTAAGCCAAATCTTTTTAACGCCTAACTCAAGAAGCTTTTTAACTGTTTCTTTCGTTACACGTCTTCCAATGAACTCTTTTTCGTGAGTATCAAGCATGCCCTTTTCAATACGCATTCCAACAAGTGAATCGCTCACAGATCTATAAAATTGACCTTTTTCAACGACCACTGTATCGAATCGATAAAACAATGAAAGAATTTCATCACGATTGTATCCCAACGCTTGCAGGAATGTCGTTGCTAAAAACTTCTTTTTCTTATCAATACGCACATATAAAACATCATTGCTATCAAACTCAAAATCTATCCATGAACCTCGCATCGGAATAATACGAGCAAGATAATATGGACGATCACGGAAGTCTTTAACTTTTTTGCTTTGAGATATGACGACACCAGGAGAGCGATGCAACTGACTCACAATAACGCGGTCAACACCGTTAACCAAAAATGTGCCATGACTTCCTACTTTAAACCTGCCACCATCTTCATAGATGTCGGTCATAATAGGAAGATCTGCAAAAAAGATATTTTGCTCTTTAATGTCTCTGACTACCTTGTTTCCAGCATCATCAAGATTCCAGCTAACAAGCTGTACCTTAATTTTCAATGGCATAGAAAAGGTTTTGCCACTCGCACGGCACTCTTCAACCGTCATATCAAGCGCAAGAGCAACTCGAGATAAGCAGTTTGAACAGGCTTCATATTCGGCTTTTCCCTTCTTACATGAGGGACAAGAAAACGTATCATCCAATCGTGAACAACCCGTTTTTTTGCAAGAAGAACAACGCCATTTGTAACGGTTTTCAATTCCCGTAACTTTACCACATGTACACGCCCAGTTACCTACCTCGTAACTGACATATTCAATCGATAAATCAGCATCATGCTCGACAGGAAAAATATCCTGCAAGACCTTTTCAAATCCAGTATTTTCCCGTTCTTCCGGTAGATAGTCCAATTGCACAAAGTCGTTAAACGATGCAGACTGGATTTCAATAAGATTCGGAACTGGTACTATATCCTTAATCCTACTGAATGACTTGCGAATAGTTCCCTTGATTGTCGGCAGATGTGGCATTTAATCGCTCCCCGTTATCCCTCATAAAAACCGAAGGTAATTACCTTAATAATGAAAAAAAGAAGTAAGGCTTTCATGCATTATGAAAGCTCTACTTTTGCTCCTACAGCTTCTAACTCTTTTTTGATCTTCTGAGCATCTTCTTTTGAAGCAGATTCAGCGATCACTGTTGGCGCTTCTTCAACTGCTTTTTTAGCATCAGTTAAGCTAAGACTTGGAACAACAGAGCGTAATGCTTTGATGTTTTTAATCTTTTCTGCACCAGATTCTTTTAGAGTCACTTTGTATGATGATTTTTCTTCTGCAACAGCAGCTTCTTGAGCCGCAACAGGAGCAGCAGCAGCGGCAACTGGCATTGCAGCGCTTACACCAAACTTATCTTCTAAAGACTTAACAAAATCAGCTAACTCGATAACTGTCATTCCACCAATTTCTTCAATTAGCTTTTCGTGTTTGTTTGCCATGAAAATCTCCGATATCATTAAAAAACGTTACTGAACAACCACACCAATTACTTTTTCTTTTCTGCTACTTGCTTCAATACTAAAAGAAGTTGCATTATTTGCATGTTGAGACCAAATACCAAGCGAGTAATCGGCGCCTGTAATGTTCCACACAACTGTGCACGTAATACATCTTTTGAAGGAAGAGTTGCTATGCGCACGATTCCTTGCTGATTCAACACTGATCCATCAAGTTTTCCAACAACGAGCTGAAGTGCTGCATTGTTTTTTGAAAACGAGCTAAGAATCTTCGCAACCGCTGGTGCTTCATGAGAAGCAAAAACAACCCCGATTTGCTGTTTCAAGTAAGGAGTCAGCGCAGAATCATCCCCCAAATCCCCCACTGCTCGTTTAAACAAACGAGCCTTTGCAATCTTTAAAGTCCCTCCATCTTTCCGTAGCTGCGTACGCAAATCTTGCATTTGCGCTACTGAAAGGCCACTATAACCGACAACAAATGCGGCGTGGCTTTGCGAAAATTGCTCTTTTAAGGACTGAACTGTTGCTTCTTTCTGCTGGCGATTCATTGAATTCCCTTTGCCTAAGTACGAACTAATTCATCTGGGTTAACCGCAATGCCTACTCCCATAGTAGAAGACAATGACATCTTCTTCAGGTATTTTCCCTTTGCCGTTGCTGGCTTAGCAGCCTGCAATGCTTTGATAAAAGCAGCAAGGTTATCTTGAAGCTTATCAATCCCAAAAGAAACTTTGCCTAGAGAGAAATGAACAATTCCCGCTTTATCATTACGGAAAAATGCCTGCCCCTTTTTCAATTTAGCCACTACTTCTGCAACATCATCAGAAACAGTGCCCAATTTTTTATTTGGAAGTAAACCACGTGGTCCAAGAATTTTAGCTACTTTACCGACAATTCCCATCATATCTGGAGAGGCAACTGCATGATCAAATTCAGTCCAACCCCCAATGATTTTTTCAACGAGATCGTCGTCTCCTACAAAGTCTGCACCCGCTCGCTTTGCTTGATCAGCAGCATCGCCCTTAGCAAAGACAAGAACCCTAACGGTTTTACCTCGACCATGCGGCAATACAACAGAACCACGAACTACTTGCTCACCTTTTGCTGGATCAATGCCCAGATTGATATCTAAATCAATCGATTCATCAAACTTCGCAAAAGAAAGATCTTTTATTTTTTGAAGCGCATCGGCAACAGAAAGCATCTGATCGGGAGCTATCTGTTCTGCTGCTTTATTATATTTTTTTCCATGCTTAGACATATTGCTGCCCCTATCAATCGATAACATCTATTCCCATGCTACGCGCACTTCCAGCAACAATCTTTTTCGCTTGATCAATCGTAAACGCATTAAGATCGGGAAGTTTAATGTGCGCAATTTCTTCTACATCTTTCCAACTAATCTTTCCAACTTTAATTTCATTTGGACGAGAAGATCCCTTGGAAACATTTGCTTTTTTGCGAATCAATTCAGATACTGGCGGAGTTTTAAGGATAAAATCAAACGTTCTATCGGTATAAATAGTAATTTCAACCGGAACTGTTTGACCCTTCTTATCGCCAGTCTTTGCATTAAACTGCTTGCAAAATTCCATGATATTAGCGCCATGCTGTCCCAAAGTAGAACCTACTGGGGGAGCTGGCGTCGCACTGCCACCAGAAATCTGAAGCTTTACTTTAGCTTTAACCTCTTTTGCCATGATAGTAACCTACTGTTTTATTTGATGAAACCCAAGTTCAACTGGCGTCATACGCCCAAAAATACTCACCATAATCGTCAGCTTCTCATTTTCATGGTCAACTTTATCAACCACTCCAACAAAACCAGCAAACGGTCCTTCACTAATATCTACTTCAGTTCCCACAGAAATAAATTCTTCTCGCGTCTTACCAACCGTCACTTCGCCCTTCATTTGAGACAAAATTCGATCGATCTCTTTCTGAGACAACGGAGCCGGCTCTGCTCCTCCCAAAAAACGCAAAACACGCGGAGCAGATGTCACTGCGCGTATTACACCGGGAGCAATCTCCATTTCAATTAATAAATAACCAGGAAATAATTGCTGATCCTTAGAATCTACTGCCTCGAAAAACTGACGAAGCTTTGCAGACGGTATTAGAACCTCTCCAAAGTGCCCCTCTAGACCGCGCTCAATAAATCTTTTTTGCAAGTCCGCCTTAACAGCTTCCTCGTATCCAGCATACACTTGAACAACATACCATCGCTTCATGCGAGCAAATCCCTATAAATTAGTATCCGCCGTACAAGGTGAATATATATTTAGCCAACTTTGAAAGTCCCAAATCAACGAGTCCCAAATAAATTGAAAAAAAACAAACGAGAAACAACACTACAAGCGTTGATCCCGCAAACTCATTAAACTTGGGCCATTCTACCCTAGAAAGCTCACCGCGAACTTCTTTTATAAATTGCACAGCATTCTTAATCGCCATGATATGCGCACCTTATTGTTCAAAACTATCACACAATCCACAAGCGCATTCGCTTTCCCTATGCAAGTGGCAGGCCAGGAGGGATTCGAACCCCCAACCCGCAGATTTGGAGTCTGCCGCTCTACCAATTCGAGCTACTGGCCTATAAGCCTACTTAGTCTCTTTATGCATATGGTGCTTTTTACACTTTGTGCAGAATTTTTTAATATTCAACGAACCAATACTTCTCTTCTTACTCACCCTTTGCGTGTAGTTACGATCTTTGCACTCAGTACACGCCAAATGAGAAATAACTTTATTTTTTGCCATCAACTATCCTGAACTGATTTTTCAGCACCTGGAGCCCGCGATCGGATTTGAACCGACGACCTCTCCCTTACCAAGGAAGTGCTCTACCGACTGAGCTACGTGGGCGCAACCATATATTTCACATTCCTATTAGATTAAAGGAAAAAACCGCAAAAGACAAATTTTTCTCATGCATCAAACAGCCGATCTATTAGGAAAAAACTGGAGCTGGCGGCCGGATTTGAACCCGCGACCTGCTGATTACAAATCAGCTGCTCTACCAACTGAGCTACGCCAGCACACTTTCTGTATTAATTTGGAGCGGGAAACGGGACTCGAACCCGCAACCTACAGCTTGGAAGGCTGTCGCTCTACCAATTGAGCTATTCCCGCCTATCCACCCTATCCAAAGTTTTTAGATGGGCATTATCATACCTGTTTTATCAAAGATAGTCTATATGTCTTTAAAGCTAATTTTTCACTTTTTTCAAAGAATTACCGCAATCTGCGCTTTACAAGGAAAAAATCTTTATATTTTGCAAGGCTTTTTATCCGCCTTTAATCCACGATTCCTTCAAGCAGTGTAGATTAAGTATGGTGAAAAAAGACCGGCCATTATTGCAGTTAGCCCATCTACGTTACACCGCGCTAACTTCGAAGGGTAGGCCTACCAATCATTTCCTTTCTCATACGCCCAACCCTGAAATACTACCATCGGATTGGCTTTGAGAAATGACTGGTGGCGAGAGTAGGATTCGAACCTACGAAGGCAGAGCCAACGGATTTACAGTCCGTCCCCTTTGACCGCTCGGGAATCTCGCCAACATATATTTCAATTTTCACTGTTCAACTATAATATTGTTTTTCTCGGCCTATTTCAACCATAATTTTACAAGAATATGCTGTTTTTTTAGCTTCTTTTTTTTAAGAAAATCGAAAACAAGCCATAGAAGGCATTATCCATCAATTATAGCCCTCTTCTTTCAGTATCTCGCAAACTTCCGGAATACAGCTATTACATCCAGTGCCAACCATAAGAACATCTGAAAGCTCTTCAAAGGTGGTATTCCCATTCTGAATAGCTTGCCGTATCTCTAAAGCCATAACGCCCATACACGTACAGACTAAATAATCTGGCTTTTGAGCTAGTGGACTTTTTATATCACTCACAATCCCTCACTCATCTGTATTGATTACAATGGCCCGCTTGGTCGGATCATCCTGATACATCAGCTCCACATGGCATGCCTTTTTGGTCAATAACGGCATAATTGCCTCAGGCCACTCGATGATGGCTATACTATTCGGCTGATAAAGATAATCCTGAAAACCGGCCTGCATAAAATCGTGCAGCGTTTTAATGCGATACAAATCAAAATGATAAAAGCTTTTGCCTTCCTGATTTTCATACTGATTCATGTAGGTAAAGGTTGGACTTATCACTCGATCCTTTACTCCCCACTCTTTAAGAAGCTCCTTGACCAAAGTAGTTTTGCCTGCCCCCAAAGAACCCACTAATGTAAGTACCGAATAGCCTTTTAAAAGCTGTTTTAGCTTTTGAACAACGAGTGGCAGCTCTTGTAGAGAATATACCAATGTTTCTTTCATAACTTTTGCAATTTCTTTAATAATGCCCGTTCTTGTTTTGAAATAGACCGAATTGAGGCCTGATGCCTTACAGCATTTACCCCATCTTCTGGCTTTAATGGAACCACACCACTTGCCGCCTCCATTAATTCATCTACATCTTCTATAGAATCATCAATCGCTACAGGAACATCTTCCATGATTTCCGATTCAAATGGAGCCCTCAAAGCTTCCTGCATTAAATAATAAAATTCTTCCGAACCTATCGATACCACATCATGCGTATTAGCAAAGTGGGCCAATTCATTATCAGACGAAACAAGTAAAAGATCTTTCATGTAATGATCTTTAATATATTCCATTATAACTTTATCAGCACTTTTTTTCGATCCAGAATAAATAACCTTTACCTTCGCTATAATCTCTTTTGATGGCCAGGTAGAGGGGCCGCCATCAAAAACAAGCACGGAAGAATGCTGTTTACGTCGCTGATAGGTACTCAGCATCTGAATAAACTGACGCCGCTCCTGCTCATCGATTCTCACATCTGAATTTGCATGCTTTAGTACATTGTAGCCATCAATTAAAATAATCATACATCTACCCTTATCTTTACCTGCGTACGCTTAGAGTAATTGCAAAAGGCAAAAATACCAAGTACATTGGTCATTCCATCCATAATTGGCCGGGAGAATTTTAGTATGTCAAAACTCATCCAACTCCGTCAACGCATAAAAGCTGTAGAGACAATCAAAAAGATTACGCATGCTATGCGTCTTATTGCGATGTCATCGCATTCACAACTAAAAAACTCACAACCGACAATTACATCATACACTCGTGAATTAAAAATAATTTTCCAGCAACTTCGGCTTCACGCCCCCCAATGGCACCATCCCATTTTACAACCAGACCCAAGAGTAGCTCATAAAATAGCCATTATTATTATCGGATCGCAAAAAGGGCTCTGCGGAAGCTTCAATACGCAGCTTTTCAAAATGGCGACGAGTACTATAGCCGAACTTGATGGCCAAGAATTGGATATTATTCCAGTAGGTCAAAAAGCTGTTGATTTTGCTACGCAGCTCAAAGCAGGCAGAATTAAACACAGCTATAACAAATTTTCGATTCGACTTATTTCTGATATCGCAAGCGAAATTGCGCATGCCATTTTTCATGCCGAATCACCCTATAAATCAGTCGTTATCGTTGGAAACCGATTTAAAAACTTTTTTGCACAGTATCCAAAAGTCACTGCAATCATTCCTGAAAAAGGGAATTTACCCGCTGATGAAGCACCAGAAACTGATCTTATTTGGGAACAAAGTGCTCATGAAAGCTTGAATGCACTTACCTATTCTTACATTACAGCCCGCATTCAATTGCTTCTCTTTGAATCGCTTCTTTCCGAACATGCCGCCCGATTCGTATCCATGGATAGCGCAACACGAAATGCAAACGGCATTCTTGAGTCTACCAAACTTGAGTACAATAAACTCCGTCAAGCAAAAATCACCAAAGAGCTTACTGAACTCACCAGCAGTTATTAATCTACTTATTTCGTATCGTCATATTCAATGGAGCGTAGTCTGCATCAGTGCTTCCTGGCCCTGAAAAACAATGGCCCGTCTTGACATCTTGAATCATAAGCGCATCACGACAATCAACAATACGCGCTCCCTGATTATCACGCACTCGGCAAAAAACTTTATAATAGTCCTGACTTCCACCAGCTCTATCATACTTTACACGCATACCGCCCGGTCCTACTTTGGTCCATTTAGAAAGAACCTTGCCTGGCTTAGCAGCTGCCCCCCAGAAGCTTTTTGTAAAGCGCTGTGAGCGAACTTCTACTTTTTTTCCAAGCTGTGGCACCAATGTAACACCAACACATTTTCCTAATCCTGCAGATTTAAAACGAATTGATCCAAAATCAAAAACTGGATACCCTTTCGGCTCTTCAGTTGGTACAACCACTTGCGCAACCTTCTCCTCTACAAGCAGAGGAGTCGACTTCCTAAATTCATCAGGACGCAGATCAACAGCTTCCGGATTTGGCCGTGTTGCCATTTGACGTGAAAATAAATTGGTATTAAGTAGAAATAGGCACGCAACCAGCGCCGCAAAAAATACAATAATCTTCTTCATACAAACTCTCCTTTTTTGTTAAAAGCATACCTCTTACTATAACTTTAAAGAATTAAAGCCTGTAAAATCAAGAGTTTTCCATCAATGTATGTACTTGATCAGAATCGAGCTTACTGAAAGTAATCTCATCAATAAGGCGAATATGTGCTCCAAGATGCGCCAATTTTAACTCGAGCTGATCATATCCACGGCGCCAATGCGATATTCCCGTCATAATCGTAGTCCCCTTTGCTGCTAAACCGGCAATAGCAAGGGCACATGATGCTCGAATATCTGATGCGATGACCGATGCGCCATAGAGTTCTTCAACGCCCGTTATAATCGCCTTAGATCCGTCTACCGAAATCTGGGCACCCATCTTCTGAAGCTCTCGAATATGAACAAGTCTATTTTCAAAAACCGTCTCATCAATCACACTTCTGCCCTGCGCCAAACATTGCACAGCCATCATAGGCGCCTGTAAATCGGTAGGAAATCCCGGATATGGCGCTGTTTTAAATGAAACTGCTTTTGGAGACTGAGTCGCCTTAAAAGAAATCCCTGCGCCATTTAGGCCAGTCCCAACCAGATGGCCCATTTCCTGCAACTTTAAAAGAAATACCGATAGATGATCCTTATTAGCATTAGAAAGAGTGACTGATCCACCCGTAATCGCAGCGGCAAGCAAAAGAGTGCCCGCCTCAAGCCGATCCGGTACAAGATCATGCTCAATAGGGACTAGCGAACTAACCCCTTCTATAATAATTGTCGCAGGTACCTCTAAATCGATCTTTGCTCCCATTTTTTTGAGCACCGCAATCAGATCAAGCACCTCTGGCTCCAAGGCCGCGTTAATAATTCTCGTCGATCCAGGAGCACAGACGGCCGCCATCATCAAATTCTCAGTCGCCCCTACGCTTGGATAGTCCAAAACGATATCGTGCGCCCTGAGGGCTGGGGCATGCGTTTTTAAGAATGAGCCAGTTCGATCAATCTCAACGCCCATCTTTTCAAAATTTTTTAAATGCAAATCTATAGGACGACTTCCAATCACACAACCACCCGGCAACGCAATATCAGCACGAGAAAAACGAGCTAACAGTGGACCCATGACTAAAATAGATGCCCGCATCTGCTGCATAATGTCCTGACGCACCTGCCACTTGTTTACTCCACTCGTATCTACTTCAAGCTCATGCATTTCCTGATCAAAGCACACAACTGCCCCAAGTGATTCCAACAATTTAATCATATGCAACACATCACTGGATCCAGGAACATTTTTCAAGCGAGATTTACCACTCGTTAGTAACAACGATGCCATAATAACAAGCACCGCATTTTTTGCTCCATACAAAGAAATGTCCCCAGAAAGCTCTGGGGATTGTTTAATTTCTAAATAGCTATTTCCGTTATTCATTCTAGTCCAACTGCTTTTTTTAAATAATTCACTTCTTTTTGCTGCAATTTACGCCACACACCCGCTGGCAATCCCCGTTTGTTCATATTGGCATATTGTACACGATCTAATTTTTTAACTTCATACCCAACCGCTTCAAATAAACGGCGAACCACGCGATATTTACCACTATGAATAGTAATGCGTAGCTGATTTTTTTTCGGACCTAAAGCATGTGAAATGCGATCAACTGTTACTTTCCCATCTGACAATCTAACGCCTGTAAGGATTCTTTTGCGATCAACTTCAGTAAATGGTTTATTCACCGTTACATGATACACTTTTTGTATTTGATGCTTAGGATGAGCAAGTCGTTGCGCAAGCTCACCATCATTCGTAAGTAATAAAATTCCAGTCGTGTTTCTATCCAAACGCCCAACAGGATACAGCCGTTCTTTATATGAGCTACCAATAAGATCCATAACAGTATCGCGGCCCTGCTCATCAGATGTCGTGGTAATATACCCTCGCGGCTTATTCAAAATAATATACAGTTTTCGCTCTACCTCTATCTTTTTTCCCTGTACCGTAACGGTATCTGTTTCTAAAAGAACACGTCCTGGTTCTTTGACAACTTCTCCATTAACCTTAACCAGCCCCTGCTTGATAAGCTCAACTGCATTTCTTCGAGAGGAAACGCCCGAATGGGCTAAAAATTTATTTAATTGCATAATCCCTACATATCAATCGGCTGTATCTAAACAGGCAAAATTATACTCATACTCATAACCATTAGAGTATGTAATTGTACCGTTTGTTTCGAGGTTTGCAATGTAATTTTCGGTTGCCTATTTCAGGCAATGTACTACTCTAAATAAATTCACAACCATACTAACCCCGGAGAATCGAACAATGCCGACACATAAAATAAAAAAAGGTTCTTTAGAAGTTATTTGTGGCCCCATGTTTTCAGGAAAATCTGAAGAATTAATTCGCAGATTACGTCGCGCAGAAATTGCCCAGCAAAACGTCGCCGTTTTCAAGCATGCAATTGACGATCGATATGATATAAATAACGTCACTTCCCACAATGGCACCAAATTGCCCGCCCATGCCACCGCTAATGGCGCACACCTCCTTGAAAAAGTACAACATGAAAATTATACCGTAGTAGGCATCGACGAAGTGCACTTTTATACTACTGATATCATCAACGTTATCTGCGCGCTTGTAGAAAATGGTGTTCGCGTTATTATTGCCGGCCTTGATATGGACTATCGCGGAGTTCCCTTTGGCCCAATGCCTACGCTCCTTGCTATTGCAGATTCAATAACCAAACTCAAAGCTATCTGTACACAATGTGGAGCTGATGCCCATTTTTCACAACTTCTTGCTGCAAACCGCCCGACAATTGTTAACGATGAGCCGCTTGTGCTTGTTGGAGCAAAAGATAAATTTACCGCTCGCTGCAGAGGTTGCCATACCATCGATAAAGCATTCGATTACTCTCATATGAAAGATACACACTCCAATGGCTAAAACCACTGTTAATTTTGCCTGTTCTGCATGTAGATACGTCAGTGTAAAATGGCTTGGATGTTGTCCTGATTGCAGTGAATGGAATACATTTACCGAACAACAACAGACCAAAACAAAACTGACGCAACAAGCTACTCCATCACTCCTGCAAGGGCTCAATGATATCTCTACTGAAAAGCAGCCCCGTATTATGAGTGGTATTCAAGAATGGGATCGCGTACTTGGTGGCGGCATTATGCCTAGCTCTCTTTTAGTGCTCACAGGCGATCCAGGTATTGGAAAATCAACGCTTCTTTTACAAGTATGCAATGCATTAGCACAACGTAATCAAATTTTTTATTTTTCTACTGAAGAATCAATGCATCAAGTAAAACAGCGCGCAATACGACTTGGCTGCGATGCTGAACATCTGAAATTTTCAGACACCCCTGATTTAGGCACCATAATAGCAACAGCAGAGCAACACAAGCCCACTGCTATCATCATTGATTCCATACAGAGTTGCTTTATACCAGGATCACAAAGCTTACCAGGAAGCGTTGGCCAATTACGCGAAGCAATTTTTCAACTCATGCGCCTCGCAAAAGAAAAGGGAATTACTGTTATTCTCACGGGGCACATCACAAAAGAAGGCATTATTGCTGGGCCAAAAACATTAGAACACATGGTGGATGGAGTCTTTTATCTGCAAGGTGAAGATCAATGGAACACACGCATACTTCGCGCGGTAAAAAATCGGTTTGGAACTATTAATGAAATCGGTTTTTTCGAAATGGGACAA